>JADMIO011285603.1_pt1 | contig 55403 bp, 40 predicted proteins | sample 8958161 | NCBI WGS metagenome assembly JADMIO01 (sample SAMN16585339, study PRJNA669376) | soil metagenome | isolation source: Crop rotation soil | place: USA: Cullars Rotation, Alabama | collected 2011
GCCGCGACTTCAAGTCACGTGAATTCCAAGCTTCGGATCCCACTGTGCTGGAAAGTCGGCGTCGCATCGACCAAGGCGTTCACCTGCCAGTTGACGGCGCTGTTCCTGCTCGCGATGTATCTGGGCCAGCAGCGCGAGGTGTTGGACGAAGCGACATCCAAACATCTGGTGGAACAGCTCACGCACCTGCCGAGCCAGATGGAAGACATCCTGCGGCACGATCACATCTACGATGATCTGGCCAAGGAGTTGTCCCGATCGTCGGATTTCCTGTATCTGGGCCGCGGCATTCATTTCCCGATCGCGCTCGAGGGCGCGCTTAAGCTGAAGGAAATTTCCTACATCCACGCCGAAGGCTATCCGGCCGGAGAGATGAAGCACGGGCCCAACGCGCTGATCGACGAAAATCTTCCCACGGTGGTGCTGGCGACGCGCGACTTCGCCGACGAGAACAGCCACCTGCTGTACGAGAAGACGCTCTCGAACATCCAGGAAGTGAAAGCTCGCGAGGGCAAGGTGATCGCGGTGGCGTGCGAAGGCGACGAGGAAGTGGTCAAGACCGCCGACCATGTGATTCCGATTCCCACGACGCACGAGCTGCTGCTGCCGATTCTCGAGGTGGTGCCGTTGCAGCTGCTGGCGTATCACATCGCGGTTCGCCGCGGATGCGACGTCGACCAGCCGCGCAATCTCGCTAAGAGCGTGACTGTAGAATAGGCGAGTGCATCACACGCTGGAAGTTCGCACGCGCGGGAAAGGCTTGTACCCGTGCACGCGCGAGGTGGCGCAGTGGGTAGCTTCGACTAAAACCGAAACGGGCCTGCTCACGCTGTTCATCCAGCACACGTCGGCCTCGCTGGTGATTCAGGAGAACGCCGATCCGGACGTGGTGCTGGATCTGGCGGACTTTTTCGAGCGGCTCGCGCCAGAGAATTTCGGCTATCGGCATGACACCGAAGGTCCCGACGACATGCCCGCCCACATCCGTTCCGCATTGACGCAGACGAGCCTCTCGATTCCCGTGATCGGCGGACGTATGGCGCTGGGACGTGGCAGGGGATCTACGTGTTCGAGCACCGGTCGGGATCGCAGCGGCGCAGCGTCGTGCTGCATTTGTGACCGTAATGCCGCGAGTTCGTGGCGCACGCACTCATGCGTGCCGTGTCGGCACTCTTGCCGACACCAAGAGGCGTCGAGAAGAGTCTCGACGCGGCAAACAAGAGTGTTTGCGCCACACTACAAGTTCGCGTAGACCGACCGCTCGAAGTCCCCTAACAACCCGACCGCTTCCTTATCGACGAACGGCAAAAACTGCATCATGATCGCGGCGCAGATCCCGCGCGATGGATCGATCCAGTAGAACGTGTTGTACACGCCGGCCCACGCCAGGCTCCCTGCGGATCGTCCGCCCGGATAAGCGACCGTGTTGATCAGGAAGCCGAGCCCCCACTTATCTACAGCACCGGGATGCACGTCCACGTCGCTGGAGAGATTCGGCTGGAAGGTCTTCAGCCTGCCGGCGCCCAGATCGCCGATCTGGTTCATGCTCATCATCTCCACCGATTTCGCGGTGAGAATCTCGTCGCGCACGCCGGAGCGGCCGTAGCGCAGGATCATCTGCATGAACTTGATGTAGTCGGGCGCCGTGGACACCAGGCCTCCGCCGCCGTTGAAAGCCGCGGGCCTGGGTGGAATCGCGCGAGGGACTTCCTGCAGCGGGCCTCCATTCTGCCGCTGCGAGCGGCCCACGAGGCGATCGAATTTTTCAGCTGGGAAAATGAAAGTCGTGTCGGTCATTCCCAGTGGACCGAGAATATTGCGCTGGAAATACTGTTCCAGGTTCATCCCGCTGATAGTCTCTACTAGGCGACCCGTCCAATCCGCGCTATAGCCGTACTGCCAGCGCGTGCCCGGTTCGAAGATCAGCGGCACCACCGGAGCGACCACGCCCGGAGGAAGCGGCGCTGTCGCCTGGGTGTACTTGAACATCGTCTCGGACCAAGTGGGGTATGCAAATCCGGACGTGTGGGTGAGCAGATGGCGCAACGTGATCGGCTTGGTGGCCGGACGCAGGATCGGCTTTCCCGCGGCATCGAATCCCTGGATCACGTCAGGCTTGGCCAGTTCCGGAAGATATTTTCCGACGGGTTCGTCGAGCTTCACTCGTCCGCGCTCGACCAGTTGCATCGCGGCGACCGAGGTTATGGCCTTGGTCATGGAAGCAATCTGGAAAATGGAGTCGGGCTGGATGTTGATACCCGAGGCCGAATCGCGCTTCCCGAACGCGCCGCTGTAAAGAATCCGCTCCGGCGAAGCGACCATCGCGGCGACGCAAGGAATTTTTCTGCGCGCAATCCCCTCGCGCAGCGTGGCATCGATGGCGCTGGTGGAGGATGCGGATGCGCCAAACAAGCGCTGGGCACGTGTTCCGAAAAGGAACACGCCTCCGACTGAGCTGCCGAACTGCCGCCGAGTAAGTTTGATCATGACTCTACTGAATAGCACAAACGTTCGGAATATTTTCCAGCTCCCGGAAATTTCTCCCGCCGCAATCGGGAAGAAATTATCGTGTGGAAAATGTTTTTCGCGCTCGCGCGCCGCTCGCTCCGTCCAACCGCCGCATTCAAGGTACTTATGTTTCCGAAAATTTTTGGAACCTCTGGCCAGCCAATTGCAAGAGGGCGGGGTTCCCTAAGCAGTTTTTCGAATCGTCCATTCGAAGTGAGTAAAACAAATTGTACGATCCACGTTCTTACACCCGATCCCTGTCCGCTGAAGAGCGCCAGTCCCTTATTCTGGAGCACTTGCCTCAGGTCCGCTTGCTTGCCCGTAAAATTCACGGGCGGCTGCCTGACAGTGTGAGCCTGGACGACCTGGTGTCCACAGGCACGCTGGGGCTGATCTCAGCGATAGACCGCTTCGATCCGTCGCGGCACGTTCACTTGAGAGCCTACGCCGAGCACAAGATCAGAGGCGGGATGTTGGATAGCCTGCGAGGCCTGGATTGGGCGCCGCGCCAGCAGCGCAGGCGGGCCAAGCAGATTCAAGCCGCCATCTCCGCGCTGGAGCAACGCTTGCATCGCGCGCCCACAGAACAGGAGGTCGCTGAGGAGCTTGGCCTTACCGTCGATCGCTATCGCCAGTGGCAGGTGCATGCGCAAGCGCTGACCCTAAGGAGCCTGGAGACGGAAGAGCCGGCCGATTCCGACAAACGCCGCCTGTTCCAGTTTCTTTGCGGGGATCCGAAGGAACTTCCGTCCGCGGTGTTTGAGCGCAGCGAGCTGCAGCGCGCCTTGGCTGCGGCGATCTCCGGGCTGCCGGAGGTCCACCAAACCGTCCTGAGCCTGTACTACCGCGATGAATTGAAGCCCCGCGAGATATCCAAGATCGTGGGCTTGCACGAGTCGCGAATATCTATAATCCGATCGCGAGCCATTCGGCAGCTCCGCGCGTACATGGCGAAACTCTGGCCCACGGGGCGCCAAGGCGACCGTCCACCTAAACAGGCCTGAACTCCGAGTTGGGCTGCTTTCTAAAGTATGTGGAGGAAAACGCCGATCGGCGGTATAGCCAAAATGCCGATTTAGACGCTGCGCGCCAGACGCGGCCGGTGACCGGAGGGCGGGTGTGGGAGCAAGATGCCTTTCAAATACGAACGAGACGACGCCCGTGGCCGCATAGTGATCTCGTTTGAGGGGGCCTTTGAGTTGAGCGAAGCGCTCGCCTCCATCGAGCGGCGCCGGGCCGAGAACAGCCCAGATCAAGCGGTGCTGTACGACATCCGGCACGTGGCCGGTGAGCCGACGCTGGACGAAATTCGGGAATTATACCGAGCGGACTCATCGATCCCGACTGGAGGACGCCTGCGTGGGCCGCTGGCGATCGTGGCGGCAGCTTCGGGGCTGTATACCAAGGCGTGCACCTTCGCCGCACTCGCTGAACCGCGGTTGAGGATCCGGGTTTTTCGCGAAGTGAGCGAGGCGGATTCGTGGCTAAATGCTCACGCCAGCGAACCCGCAGCCAAGCTCTAAAACAGCAGTTTCACGGCGAACTGAATCTGACGCGACGACGTCGTGGTCGCTGTGATTTTCCCGAAGGTCGGGTTGGGCGTGCCGCCACCGTTCGGAGTCTGAGCGAACGCGCTCGCAAGGGGCAGCGCAAAATTGGCGTGGTTGAGCAGATTGAAGAACTCCGCGCGAAGCTGCAGCCGAACCTGCTCCTTGATCGTCGTCTCCTTCATCACTGCGTAGTCCAGGTTGACGACTCCGGGACCGGCCAGGAAATCGCGTTGCAGATTGCCCAAAGTACCGGGCGCCGGCAGAGTGAACCCGGCTGGATTGGCCCAATGGTTGATGTCGCCGGTCATGATGGTATCCGCCGGCAATGCCAGGTTTGGCCGCTGGTTCGCGATGGTGTTTCCGGACTGGTCGAATCCGATGATTACGTTCCATGGCGAGCCGCTCTGGACGCCCAGTCCGCCGCTCATCTGCCATCCTTTGACGAATATATTCTTATTGAACGGAAAGGCGTAAAGACCGCTGAGCCGGAAAACGTGCGGCCGGTCAAACAGGCATCGTCCGCGATCAAACGAACCGTTCAAAGGGTTCGACCAGGGTATGCCGCCTTCCAGACCATAGGTACCGGAAGCGTTGTCCATGCACTTGGACCAGGTATAGGAAAGCTGGGATTGCAGACCGTGCGCGAAGCGCCGGTTTACGCCGACCTGCAGGGAGTTATAACTCGAATCGGCCACAGGAGCCTCGCTGTTTAGCGCCGCACCCGCCGGATTCAGGCGAGGGTTGCTAATCATGCCCGCGGCCGCCCCACGAGGAACGCCGAATATCTGCACACCATTTACAGTCGTCGGCAACACCGGATTGATGTCGCGCGCGCCATACAAGTGCAAGCCGCGCGAGCCAACATAGCCCACAGTCAACGTAGTGGATTCGATCAGCTGGCGCTGAATATTGAAATTCCACTGATACATGTGAGGAGTGACGTCGGTGTTGTAGTCCACCCCGACAAGCTGTGCCGGAGGAGGCAGAGCGCCCGGGAAGGGATTGGGAAACTGAGGATTGGGGACGAAGGCAAGTGCGTACGGCGGGTTGAAATAGTAGCCCGACGCGTAGCTGCGCGCGCGAATCGGGTTGTAGAAAATTCCGAATCCGGCGCGGATCGCGGTTTTGTGATCGCCGAAAGGATCGTACGCGATACCAATTCTGGGGTCGAAATTCCTCACCGAAGGATTGGAGGCGAACACGTGGGGCACCTTCTGGAACGTTCCAAACGGCGGGTTGATCAAGGTGTTGAGCGTGTGCACGTTGGTGGTGGGGTTGGTGACGAACTCATAGCGGATGCCGAGGTTCAGCGTCAAGTTGCGTCGCGCCTTCCACTCATCCTGGATGTATCCGTCCACTTCGATTTCACGGAAGTCGCGATAGGAATCCGTGAGCCCGGGTTCCGGGCCCTGAAACAGGAAAGGCGTGCCCTGCAGGAAAGAGGTCAGGCTTCCGAAGGAATAGAATCCGCCCCACCAACCCTGCTGCTGGAAATTGCTTTGGACGCGGCTGAAGAATCCGCCGAAGCGCAGGTTGTGCGCACCGTGCGTCCAGATGACGTCGTCGGCCACAGGAAATTTGTTTTGTACTTCCAGAAGCGGGGCGAAGATGCTGGTTCCGATCGACGCCAGTCCGGTGATGTTCACGCCGCCGTTCTGCCCGCGCTCGGGGAAGAAATTCAGCGCGGCAGCCTGGTCCGGTTTGGCTTGTGTATCGGTTTCTTTGGTCCGCGTATAGCTGAAGCGCAACAGGTTCACCAAGGTGGGCGAGATCACTCGTCGCCACTCGACAGTCGCGAACCGATTGCGTGTGGAGCCGATTTCCGGCCATCGCGGGGGCAGGGGGGAACCAAGGAAAGGCAGCGTGGTGTCGCCGCGGTCCTGCACGTAGCGGACGAACAGGGAATCCTTGCTCGACAGGTTGTAATCGACTCGCGCCAGCAGGTAGTTCTCCGTGCCGGTTTGGGTGTCTGCTTGCGCGATGGAGCCGACGCCGCCGGTCAAGGTGGTGGTGGGGAGCGGATACAGCGCGAGAATCGGAGCGATCTTCGGATTGACGCCGACATTAACACCATTGACGATTCCGTTATGGGCGTTGGCGTCGGGAACCAACGCAATCACGGTCTGACCCAGAGAGTTGCGCAGTTCTTCGTTATTGACGAAGAAGAACAGCTTGTCCTTTTTGATCGGGCCGCCCAGGCTGCCGCCGAACTGGTTCTGGCTGAATGGAGCCTTGGGAGCGCTATTCGCATTTTCGAAAAAATTAGCGGCGTCCAACGCGCTGTTGCGCGCGAATTCATAGGCGGAGCCATGGAAGGCATTGGTCCCGGACCGGCTGACCGCGTTGACCACCGCGCCATTGCCGCCGAACTGCGCGCTATAGGTGTTCGTCAGGAGCGAAAACTCGGCGATCGCTTCGATGCCGAGAGTCGTCCCCATCACGCCTGATCCGGATCCATGCGCCCAGAAGCCTTGAATATCGGTGTTATCGAGAAGATACGCCTGTCCTTCGGATCGGGCGCCGGAAACCGCGAAATTGTTTTGGACGCCATACAGAAGATTTCGCCCGCCATTTCCGATCTGGGATCCCGACGAGACTCCAGGCGCCAGCGACACAAGATCCGTGAAATTACGCCCGTTGAGCGGAAGGTTGTTGATTTGCGATTGCTCGACGTAAGCGCCCACGGCAGACGAGAGCGTGTCCACCTGCGACACCTGAGACTCCACAGTGACGGCCTGCTGGGTCTGTCCAACCATAAGCGCAAAATCGACAACGCTTTGCGCGCCGACGGTCAGCGTGATGCCAGTGTGAACTATAGTCTGAAAGCCCGGCGCGCTGGCTTGTGCTTCGTAGTTGCCGATGGGAAGCTCGACGATGCTGTATCGTCCCTGGGCGTCAGCCGGTGTCTGCTGCACCTGGCCGGTGCCGACGTTCTTCACCTGAACGGACGCTTTCGGAATCGCGGCTCCGGAGGGATCCGTCACTGTGCCCGAGATCGCACCGGTAGCGCCCTGCGCATGCAACCGGCCCGACGTGATGAATCCAAACGCCAGGACCAAACCCGCCACGTAGGCGCAGCGACTACGACCACAAAACTCGAGTGTCATCGAATAACCCCTCTTCCCCGAAGAAACTATCGTTTGTGTTTCACGGAGTCAAGGGGAGGAGCGTGATAAGCCGTATCAACCGGAATGATACGCGTGCCGCAACGACCGTTGTCACGTCCATCATTCACATATCAGGAAGTGGCTTGAATGCGGTTGTGCGCTATTTCAGCAGCGCCTGCCAGTTGGAGATGATCTTCAGTTCGCCGATACCATCTAACTCTGCATCGACGGCAGATGGAGGCAGCAGCACCATAAATCGCTGGCCGTCCGGGGAGGGTTCGTAGCCCGCAGGGGGGCCTGTATAGCGGAACAGCTCGCGCGGCGTGTCGATGTCCACGCGGTCGGCCAGCAGCTTGATACCCGCTGCCATCACCCTTGCTGGGTCGGCGCGATAAAACAGCTCCTTACCATCGCCGCGCCAGCGGGGTTGTTGGCCTCCATCGTTAGAGACCTGCCATTGGCCCTTCGGTCCCCCCGGCATGGCGCGGATATATATCTGGGCGGCACTCGATTCGTTGGATTGGTAGGCGATCCACTTTCCGTCAGGCGACAACCTGCTGATGGCTTCGTTGAAAGGCGTCTGAAGGACCACCTCAGCCTTGCGAGGCGCAGCGCCTTGCATCGGCAGCATCCATTGATCGGGCTGCGTCTTGGGATCGTTGGACTGGTACAACAGGAACTTGCCATCCCTGCTCCAATCCCGAGGCACCTCCGGCAATTGGCTGTCGTGCAGCCGCTCCTCTTGTCCAGATCCCCCGGCGTCCTTTCGGAACATCTGAGGCACTCCGGTACGTGTGGACACGTACGCCACCTGGCGGCCGTCGGGCGACCAGACCGGGGCACCCTCGTTTGCCGGATCGAAGGTGAGCCGGCTCAGTACGCCGCGCGCGAACTCATACAGCCAGATGTCTGTGTTTCCGGAAACCGTTCGGCTCAGGGCGGCGTGCTTTCCATCCGGTGAAAGGCGAAACTCGGGTTGAAAGTCGTCCGGCATGCCGACGGGTTCCCGCTGCTTGCCGTCCCGGCTCAACCAGGTCATCTGAAGGCCCATGTTCGCAGCGCCTCCGGTGCGGTAGGCGAGAAGGCCGTTTTGCGAGATCCAGAATGCTGCGCGGCGAGCGCCATTGGCGCCGCCTCGCTGAATTGCGACGTCTTCCGCAACCGGTACAGGATCGCCCTCCGTCTTCAAAGTCGAAGGGTCGAAGCGCTGCGCCACCAAGGTCTGGTCGCGGAGCCACAACAGATATCCAGGCCGCCCTTCATAGGGCGAAGCGTAGGCCGCCTTACGGTCCGTGCCCATCACCAACGGCACCGGGGGATCCGGCTTGGCAAGCGTCGCTGCGTAGATGCCATTGACCTTTTCATCCGGACTCACGATCCGGTAGAGGAAGGATTGGCCATCGGGGAGGAACTGCGGATCCCTGTGGCTCTCCTGGCGTCCGTCCGTCGCCTTGGTGACCGGTGCGGGTTTGCCGCCGGCCGCAGCCACGCGCTGGATGATGTTACCCGAAGAGAACAGGATGACTCCATCCCGGCTCCACGTGCCGCCTTCAAAACTGGGTACTTCGCACAGAACCTGGGGCGCGCCGCCCACTGCTTCCACTCGCTTGACCTTTCGATCTACCGTGGAATAAAAACCTATGGACTTACCGTCGGGCGACCAGAACGGGAGGTTGCCGTTTTGGGTCCCCGGCAACAGGCGCGCTTCGAGCGAATCGGTGGGCCGTAGCCACAGACTGGGGACGCCGGTGGCTGCCGCCTTCCCGCCGGCATCCGCGGGGATCGCCGCGAAGACGATGAAACGTCCGTCAGGGGAAGGAGTCCCGACTCCCTGACGGTTGGTGAACTGGTAACCCGGCGGAGCGTCGATCGTATACCGCAGCGCGTGCAACTCCGGCGCAGGCTTCGGCCAGAAGGCAAGCGCGGCGGCCCCTGCGGCGATCGCAGCCAGCACCGCAACCGCCACGATCCAGGGAAGCTTGCTTTGCTTGTGGGGCAGACTCACAGCCTGCGCGGGACTCTCAGCCCCGCTCTCCAAGAGCAATTCCACGCCGCTGATATCCCGTAGACGCTTCTTGGGGTCTTTCACCAAGCACCGCTGCAACAGTTTCCGCACCTGAACGGGAACGTCGTCGAGATTCGGCTCCTGCATGATCACGGCGGCCATGGTGTGCGAGACGTCCTCGCCCTGGAAGAGCCGCTTCCCGGTGAGCAGCTCGTAGAACACGACGCCGAATGCCCAGATATCGGCGCGCTTGTCGGTTGCTTTTCCGCGAGCCTGTTCAGGCGACATATATCCCGCCGTGCCCAGGATCACGCCCATTTGGGTCGCGGCCATGCTGAGCGTCGGCGAGTTCTCGGATTGAGAGACTCCGGCAACAGCGTCGACTTTCGCCAACCCGAAGTCGAGCACCTTCACAGTGCCGTCCGGCCTCACTTTGATGTTGGCGGGCTTGAGATCCCGATGGGTGATTCCTTTTTCGTGAGCGGCCTCCAACGCGTCGCAGATCTGCCTGGCGATCCGCAGCGCTTCTTCAAGCGGCAACGGACCTTTTGGAGCTTCCCCCTCGATGTACTCCATCACGATGAAGTTCGGGCCGACATCGTACAGATGGCAGATGTTGGGATGGTTGAGCGCGGCGACAGCCCTGGCCTCACGCTCGAAGCGTTCACTGAATTGCGCGCTGGAGACCTTAATGGCGACGTCGCGATTCAGGCGCGGGTCGCGGGCGCGATACACCTCGCCCATGCCGCCCGCACCAATGGGCGCAAGGATTTCGTAGGGGCCGAGCGTATCGCCCTGGGTGAGAGCCATGGAGTTTTAATGATTCTACACCGGGACAAGGCACGAAGCCTCGGGTTCGTGTTTGTCGCTGCGTTACTGAACGAAGCGCCGATCGCGCTTCAGAATCGCTGGGACATCCAGATCGTCGAACATCGGCTCGCTGTGTCCGTTAGCATGAGCAGCCGCCGACATCGGCGGTTCATCGAATTGCGGATGCTGCGGTTCAGGCGCGATTTCCACCGGGAGCGGCGCAGCCGGTACAGGCTCCGGCTCGGGCGCGGCAGCTTCCAACACAACTTCTGTACGGGGCGGCTCCGCGCGCGGGGGCTCGGGACGCGCAGGCTCCGGCGCACGCAAGGGCTCCATGGTCACGGCGGCTTTCGGACGCCGCGTAATCGTCGGCAATCCGGCGCGCTCGAAACCCGTGGCGATGACCGTGACCTTCACCTCGTCGCCCATGGCCTCATTCAGCACCACGCCGAAATTAATCTCGACGTCCTCATTGCAGGCAGCATCGCGGATCAACGTGCAGGCCTTGTTCACCTCATGAAGGCCGAGACTGCGCGAACCGGTGATGTTCACCAGCACGCCGCGCGCGCCGCGCACACCGCCCTCATCGAGCAGCGGGCAGCCGATAGCTTTTTCGGCCGCCATCTGGGCAGCGTTCGCACCTTTGGCCGTCGCCGTGCCCATCATGGCGTAGCCCATGCCGACCATGATGCTGCGGATGTCGGAGAAGTCGCGATTCACCAGGCCCGGCGTGGTGATGATGTCGCTGATGCCCTGCACGGCTTGGCGCAGAACGTCGTCCGCCAGGCGGAATCCGTCGAAGATGCTGGTCTCGGACGACGCCTGATCCAGCAGCCTATCGTTGGGAATCGCGATGACGGTATCGGCCACAGCGCCGAGTTCGGCCAAGCCCTGCTCGGCTTGCTTGCGACGCTTGGATCCTTCGAATGCGAACGGCTTGGTGACCACGGCCACCGTGAGCGCGCCGAGTTCTTTCGCGAGCGATGCGACAACGGGCGCGGCTCCCGTACCAGTGCCGCCGCCCAGGCCCGCGGTGACGAACACCATATCGGCGCCTTCCAGCAGATCGATGATCTTTTCGGTGTCCTCGAGCGCGGCTTGACGCCCCACGGCTGGATCGGATCCTGCGCCCAGGCCATTGGTGATCTTCGAGCCGATGGCCAGCTTGCTCGGCGCCGGTGAGGAAGCGAGTGCCTGCACATCAGTATTCAGAACGCAGAATTCGACGCCGGCGAGCCCTTCCTGCAGCATGCGCGCGACCGCGTTGGAGCCGCCGCCGCCCACGCCGAAGACGCGGATGCGCGTCCGGGGCGCGACTTCTTCCTGGATCACAAATTTCAATGCATCGAGTGCCATGGATTCCCCTTCCTGTGTCTTCTTTTTTGTGCGCGGTTTGCTGTTTGCAGGTAAATCGCTCATCGCATCACCAATCCCATAAGGCCCCGGCTGCGGCTCTGCGGCGGCCGGTGCAGCTTCAACTTTGCCGAATACATCGCCAGGCCGGCGGCCGTGGCCCAGACGGGACTGCGCAGCTCCTCCGGCCAATCTCCGATCCCTCTCGCGAAACCCAGACACGCGGTGCAGTCAAGTTTCTTTTCCGCCATATCCCACATGCCCGGCAGCAGCGCGCCGCCGCCCGTCAGCAGCACGCCTTCGAGCAGATTCCGATCCATGCCCGCACGCTGGATTTCCGCTCGCACGAAACCGAACAACTGGTCGGCGCGGGCATCCAGAACCTCGATCAGTTCGCTGCGATGCGTTTCGCGCGCCGGACGGCCCTCCGCCGAGGGGATCTCGATCAGGGTCGATTCAGAAGTCAGGCCCAGCATGGCGCAGCCGTACTGCTGCTTGAGAATTTCGGCGTCCTGATAATCGACCTTCAGCATCCAGGCGATGTCGCGCGTGAAATGATCGGCGGTGACCGGAATACTCGACGCCAGGACCAGCTTTTCGCCGTCATAGACAACCAGCCCGCTCGACTCCAGGCCGACGTCGACGACGGCCACGCCGCGCGCTCGCTCCTCCGATCCGACGCAGGCGTACGCCGCGGCCATCGGCTCGAACACGGTTTCTTCCACCGGCAAGTGCGCCAGATGCGCCGATGCGATCAGCGCCTGATGGTCCTGCACCGAAGCGGTCACCAAATGGACGTTGGCTTCCAGGCGCGAGCAAATTCCCCTGGTCGGCTTGCGGAACCCGGCCCGCCCGTCAAGGACGAAATCCTGTGGCGCCACGTGCAGAATCATGCGATCGCGTTCGAGGGCCACGTCCGCGCCCAACTCGACGGCGTACGCGAGATCGTCCGGATCGATTTCCCGCGGGCGGCCGAACTCGTATAGTCCGCGGCCGTGCGCGCTGTGAATCTCTTTTCCGCCGATACCAAGGGTGGCCGCTTCCACCGAGACTTTCGCGCCCCGCTCGGCATCGGCCACAGCGGCCCGAATGGATTCCGCCACCGCGTCCTGATCGGTGATGCGGCCTTTGGTCCAGCCGCTGGATACCGCCAGCCCGTACGAAAGCAGGCGGAGGTGATCGCCCTGCAGCGCGCAAATCACGCAGCGCGTGCGCGAGCTTCCCACATCCAAACCGACGGCGAGTTGTTGCTTACCGGCCATGCTTATAAAACCCTTATTCCACTACCGTGATGCGATCTTCCAGGCGCAAATCCAGCACCGCGGCGCCCGGCAGGCGCTGCTGGATCTGCGAATAATGACTCAAGAAATTCCCATAGCGCGCCTTGAAGTTGCGATCCCCCAACAGTAAGGTGAGGAAACGACCGTCATAGGGCTGCGACACCTTAAGGTTGTCGCCATCGGAGACATCGATTTCCGAAATGTTGGCCATGGTGTCGCCCAGATCCGCTGTGAGGCGGAGCATGCGCTGCACCCCATCGCGACGTTTGTTTGCCGGATCCGACGAACGCACGCCCGAGAGCACCGGCAGCTTGAACTTGTCCGTGGCCGGAGGAAGAATCACTCCTTCGGCATCGATCAGCCCGAAGCGCGACGCGTTCAGGCGGACGAACGCGACCGGAACTCGTTCCTGCACCCGGACGATCACACGGTTCGGCCACACGCGCGCCACGGATGCTTCCCGGACCCAGGGCACTTCGCGGATGGCGTCGCGGCGCTCAGCGAGCGGGATTAAGTAGACGCTCACGCCTTCGTCGTCGGCGAAGATTTTTTCGATCGCCGGCCGGGAGATATGGGCCGCGCCGCCGATCTGTAGCGACGAATTATCGCCAGGACCGCCCAAGGCGAAGCGCGGATCCGTGATCAGAAACTGCTCCACGAAATGCAGCGCCAGCAGGGCCGCGCCAAGGATCGCGGCTACGCCCAGGACCGAAATCACCAGGCGCGGAGTCGAAAACCGCTGGGTTCGCGCTGCTTTCGCCGAAGTTTTTTTGGATGAAACTTGAGCCGCGGCTTCGCGGACCGGATCCTCGATGCCCGGCAGCACACCCGTCCCCTCGTAAGACCTTCGGCCCACTTAACGCCCGCTCCTTAGCTTCTCTACGATCCGGTCGCCTGCTTGCGACACGCTGCCCGCGCCGAGAGTCACGATCGCGTCGCCCGATTCCGCGGTTTTAAGAACCGATTCGATTCCAGCGTCGATGCTGCCGGCGTAAACCGCGCCGCGATGCCCGAAGGTCTGTAGGCGCTCGGTAAGAGCCTGCGAACTGACGCCTTCGATGGGCTGCTCGGACGCCGCGTAAATGTCGATGATGTGGACGGTATCGGCCTGATGAAAGGCGCGCGCGAAATCGTCCATCAGCGCCTGTGTCCTTGTATAGCGATGCGGCTGAAAGAGCACATGGATGCGCCGGTAGCGGCACGCGCGAGCGGCAGCCAGAGTCGCTCGGATTTCCGTGGGGTGGTGGCCGTAGTCGTCGATGACGGTGATGCCGCGTTCGGCGCCCCGTACCTGGAATCGACGGTCGACTCCGCTGAATCCGGCGAGAGCCTCGCGGATGGTCTCGATCGGAATCTCGAGTTCGAGCGCGATGGCCACGGCGGCAGTGGCATTACTCACGTTGTGCGCACCCGGCACGTGCAACTTGAAACATCCCAGATCGCGGCCGCGGTGAATCAGGTGGAACTCGCTGGCCATGTGACCCGTGGAGCTGGAAGTGATTCGCAGATCGGCCTGGGCACTCGAGCCATAAGTAATCACCCGGCGATTCACGCGAGGCAGGATCTTCTGGACGTTTTCGTCATCCAGGCACAAGACAGCCGCGCCGTAGAACGGAACGCGATTCACGAATTCCACGAACGACGCGCAGATCTCGTCAAGGTCTTTATAGTGGTCCAGATGCTCGCGGTCGATGTTGGTGACCACCGCCAGGATCGGGGCCAGCTTCAGGAACGAGCCATCGCTCTCATCGCTTTCGACCACCAGGTAATCGCCGACGCCGACGCGCGCGTTCGAGCCGCGCAGAACAGCCGCACGCCCGCCGACCATAACGGTCGGATCGAGACCCGCGTGGATCAGGACGGAGGCGACCATCGAGGTGGTCGTGGTTTTGCCGTGGCTCCCGGCGATGGCGATCCCGAATTTCAGGCGCATCAGTTCGGCCAGCAGCTCGCCGCGCGGGATCACCGGCAGGCCCAGACGGCGGGCTTCGACCACTTCCGGATTGTCGGGACGAACGGCGGAGCTGACAACCACGGCGTTGGCGCCGGCCACATTTGCCGCGGCATGCCCTTCGTGAACCACGGCACCGAGTGTCGTCAGGCGTTCGGTGATCGGGGAGAGTTTCGCGTCGGATCCGCTGACGCGATAACCGAGTTCGAGGAGGACTTCGGCCAGTCCGCTCATGCCGATTCCACCGATACCGATGAAGTGGACAGGCTGAGGCTTGAAAAACATTTTAATAATGTATTGTTTCGGCTTTTGGGCGCGGTGTCAACACGACATTTTTACCGGAACGACTCCAACACATCCGCCGCCCGGCGGGCAGCATCCGGCTTGGCGAAACTCCGCGCGGCTTCGCCCATCTTTTTGAGCAGCGCGGGATCCCGCGCCATACGAGAAACTTCCTCCATTAAACGTTGTCCGCTGAATTCCGCGTCCAGAACCATGCGCGCCGCGCCGATCCGTTCCATGGCTTCGGCATTGCGCAACTGATGCTGATCCGCGGCGGTCGGAAGAGGCACCAGGATCGACGGCTTGCCGGCAGCGGCCAATTCGCTCACCGTGCTCATCCCCGCACGGCTGATAACCACGTCCGCGGCCGCGAAAGCCGCCGGCATATCGGCCAGAAACGGCGAGATGTCGCCATCGATTCCCGACGCCTGAAACGCAGGCGCGAGCTGTTCGTAAGCGCTCGGCCCGGTCTGATGGATGATCCGCACCGGCGTGCCGCCCCAGAGCGGCCAGCTCTCCTGCGCCGCGCGATTCAACGTCCGCGAACCTTGGCTGCCGCCCGTTATCAGGACCGTCAGCTTGCCGCCGGACGGCTTGGGCTGAATCGCGAAGAACTCCTCGCGCACCGGCATCCCAGTAACTTCGGTGACGGCCGCTGGAAACCAGTTCGCCGTCTCGGGAAAACTCACCAGCGCGCGAGCCACGAATCGCGCCAGCTTGCGATGCGTGAATCCCGGGATGGCGTTCGGCTCCATCACCACCACCGGCACGCGTTTCCACAAGGCTGCGAGCAGAACCGGTCCGGCGACGAACCCACCCATCGAGAAGACCGCCGCGGGACGATCGCGATCGAGCATCCGGGAAGCCGTCCATACACTGAACGGCAGTTCCGCCAGACTGGTCAGCGTCTTTTTGAAACCCACGCGATTCAGCCCGCCGATCTCGATCCACTCGATCGGAAAACCTTCGGCCGGGACAAGCTTCGCTTCCAGGCCGCGTCGCGTTCCGATGAAACGCACGGCGTGGCCCCGCGCACGAAGCTCGCGGGCAACCGCTAAGGCGGGCATCACATGCCCCCCGGTACCTCCGCCCGTCATTACGAAAGACGACACGAAGGACGCCGTTTTGTGGTGCTCGGTCATCCTTCATGTTCGCTTACGCTTAATAACATCCCCAGGCAAGTCAGCGTGCTCAGCAGCGAGCTTCCGCCGAGGCTGATCATCGGCAGCGGGAATCCCTTGGTGGGTCCCATGTCCAGAACCACGCTGATATTGATGAACGCCTGGACCACGATCGCCACGGTCACGCCCAGCGCGAGATATTTTCCGAAATCGTCCCGCGCGAGCACGAACAGCCGCGCGCCACGCCATAGGAGCACCAAAAATCCTGCGAGCACGGCCGTGCTGCCCCAGAGGCCAAGCTCCTCGGCCACCGTGGCGTAGATGAAGTCGCTGTCGGCTTCGGGCAGAAACATCAGCTTCTGCTTCCCTTGCGTTAGGCCGACGCCGAGCACGCCGCCCGTCCCCACCGCGATTTTCGATTGCAGCGGCTGATAAGTCGTATCGCGAACCTTAGTGGATTGCTGCAGCCAGGAGCGCAGGCGTCCCTGCGTGTCGATCATCTCGATCTTGGTGTAGTTCGGGTCGACATATCCGATCACGCGCTGGAGGCGATAAGGACTCCAGACGATGGCGACGGCTCCCAGCGCCGCTGCGATCGCTCCAGCGCGCAGCATGTATCTCTTTTCGAGACCCGCCACCCAGAACACGATCACCGCCGTGATCACGGGCACCATCGCAGTTCCCAGATCGGCGACCACGACCACCCCCGCGAGCATCGCCACCGCGACGAAAGCCTGCTGCAGGGTACGGCGATCATTGATCACACGAGCGCGGCGGTCCAGGAAGTACGCCAGGAAGACGATCAGGGCGGGTTTGGCGAATTCGGAAGGCTGAAACGATCCGAGGCCTGCGAACCGGAACCATCGGTGATGCGAGCCGAAGAAGTACACCATAACCAGCAATCCCAGCACGATTCCAAGGCCGGAAAATGCCCATGCGGGCGTGTTCAAACGCCGGTAATCCATGCGTTTGAAGTACATCAGCACGAAGATGGATAGCAGCGCCCAGCCCAACTGGCGCACTGCGAAATAATAAGGCGCGACCCCGTTCCGCAGTTCGGCGATGGCGCTGGATGCGCTGTAGACCATCACCAGGCCGAAGGCGACCATCGCCAGAATCGTCAGGAACAGGATCCAGTCGGTCTTGAGTCTTGCCATGCGTTACTTCCCAACCCGTTCCGGCAGTTCTTTTACCAGCCGCTTGAATTCCCGCCCGCGATGCTCAAAGTTTTCGAATTGATCGAAGCTGGCGCAGGCAGGAGCCAGCAGGACTGTATCACCTGCACGAGCCCAGACGCGAGCGTGGCGGACAGCCGCTTCCAGCGTCCCGCACTTCACGATCGGGACTGCTCCGTGTGGTGATCCGCCGTCTTGTGATGCGTGTAGATGATTTTCAATTTTATCCGCCGCCGCGCCGATTAACAAGACTTCGCGCGTTTTTTCTTTCATCGCGGCTGCGAGCGGACGATAGTCGCTGTTCTTGTCCTTGCCGCCGAGGATCACCCATAGTCCGCCTTCGAACGCCGCGAGCGCCTTGAGAGTCGCATCGACGTTGGTGGCTTTGGAATCGTTGTACCAGGCGACGCCGTCCAGCTCGCGCACGAACTCAAGGCGATGCTCGACGCCGGGAAAACTCATCACAGCAGCGCGGATTTGCTCGTGCGTCGCGCCGGCGAGCCGCGCCATAAGCGCCGCGGCCATCGTGTTCTCCAGATTGTGGATTCCGCGCAGAGGGACTTCCTTGGTCGCCATCAGCGGCTGGCCATCGAGCATGATTACGTCGCAACGTATGCTCACCCCACCCAAAATCCACAATGTGTGATCGATCCACGACCCTTTTTCGACTTCGTGAGTCGAGCTGAAAAATTTGCACTGCGCAGCCGCGCGTTCCGCATATCCGCGGGTCACGGGATCGTCGTCATTCAACACGGCAAAATCTTCGGCACGCTGGTTTTCGAACAGCCGAGCCTTCGCGTCTGCGTACTTCTCGAACGTATAGTGGCGATCCAGATGATCCGGCGTGACATTTAACGCCGCGCCGATGTGCGCCCGGAACGTGGAAATCGTCTCCAACTGGAAGCTCGACAGCTCCAGCACATTCCACTGACCGTCTTGGGACGTCTTCACCATAGACGCCGGCGGCGTGCCGATGTTGCCACCCACCTGCACCGGAATCCCGCTGGCTTTGAGGATGTGTCCAGTCATCGCAGTGGTCGTAGTCTTCCCGTTCGAACCCGTGATGCCGATGATCTCGCCCTTGAGGAACCAGCTCGCGAGCTCCAGATCGCCGATCACAGGAGTTCCCCGCTCCCGAACCGGCTTAAGGAGATCCAGGTCGGCGGGCACGCCGGGCGAGAGCACCACCAGGTCGACGCCGTCGAACGCAGCGGCTTCCTGAGGCCGGACGGCGACGCCCAGCTCGACAAGTTTCGGATTCGCTACAGTGGACTGATCCACAGCCGTCACTCGCGCTCCCTGTTCCAGCAATAACTCCACAGCCGCCACGCCGCTGCGCGCCATTCCCACCACCACTGCCCGCGCACCTTGGACCTTCATCGCAACCCTTTTCATCGCAACTTCAGCGTCGTCAGCGCGAACAACGCCAGCAGCAGGCCGGCGATCCAGAAACGGATGATCACCTTCGATTCGGCCCACCCCAATTGCTCGAAGTGGTGATGCAAGGGCGCCATCTTGAAAATTCGCTTGCCGCGCAGCTTGAAACTCCCGACCTGCAGGATCACCGACAAACACTCCAGAACATAAACACCGGCGATAAACGGCAACAGAAATTCCTGCTTTAGTAGCACCGCGACGGTTCCCAAGGCTCCCCCGAGCGCCAGCGACCCGACGTCGCCCATGAAAACTTCCGCCGGATGCGCGTTGTACCAAAGGAACCCGAGAGATGCGCCGGTCATCGCGGCGCAGAAGATGGCGAGCTCGGCCGCATCGCGCGGGCGCGACAACTCCAGGTAACGGGCGAATTCGGCGTTCCCTTCGAGGTACGCCAGCACCGTCATCGCACCGGCGGCGATCAGCATCAGCCCGATCGCCAGGCCGTCGAGCCCGTCAGTCAGGTTCACCGAGTTCGATGCTCCCACCAGAATCAACGCGACGAACGCAAAGAAGAAGCTGAACGCCAGTGGATAAGTCCAGGGATTATTCAGCAAGGGGTGAATCAGCAGATCCGGCTTGAAATCCTTGAAGAATGGCACGTTGATTTCCGTGGTGTAGAGCCGGCTGGCGTTCATGCCCAGAAGCAGTACGCCCACCAGGATGGCCGCAAGAGTTTCCAGCGCGAACTTTTGGCGGGCCGTGAGCCCCAGATTGCGTTTGCGCTTGACCTTGGCGTAATCGTCCCAGAATCCGATGGCCCCGAATGAGACCAAGCCTGCCAGGGCTACCCACACCGCCGGGACCCGCAGATTCGCCCACAAGAGCGTCGAAATTATTATTGAGCCACAGATGAGCAGGCCGCCCATGGTCGGCGTGCCGGCTTTCTTTTGATGCGATGCCGGGCCTTCTTCGCGAATATGCTGGCCGATCTGAAACTGGCGCAGGCGCGCTATGAACCACGGGCCGAAGAGCACGAAGATCGTCACGGCGGTCAGACTCGCCATGGCCGTACGAAAGGTCGCGTACTGAAAAATTCGAAAGGGCGAAAAATAGTGGAACAGGTGTTCGTATCCGAGCCAGTAAAACATGGGTCAGCTTTTCCCTCCTTCTTCGGAGGCGAGAAACTGCTCCAGCGCGCGCTCCACATGGACCCCGCGCGAACCCTTAAATAGGACTGCATCTCCGGGTTGCGCGAGCGAGCGCACCAGTTGGCCGGCTGGGACCGGATCGTCGAAAAAAAACGCGGCACCAGCCTGTAGGCCGGATTGCTTGGCCGCATCCAACATGTAACAGGCGGCGCCGCGTAGACCGACGAGCACATCGATTCCGCACTCCGCGGCGTAGTTGCCCACGTCGCGATGGAGCGGCTCAGCCCAGCGGCCGAGTTCGAGCATCTCCCCCAGAACCGCGATACGGCGGCGCGCGGGAGTATCGCGCAGCACCGCGAGCATGGCTCGCGCCGCGTCTGGATTGGAGTTATAGCAATCGTTAAAAACGAGAATCCCCCGGTGCTGGAGGCGCTCCCCGCGCATTTTCCTGGGTTGTATGTTTCGGACCCGATCGGTCAGGCCCTCCGGAGCGATTCCGTAAATCCCGGCGACCGCGATGCCCGCTAGAAGATTCGATACGCTATGGCGGCCGGTCAGGGCGCTTTCAAAGCTCGTCGAGCCCACGTGAAACGACAGCCCGCTTTCGGAAAACCTCACGTCTTCGGCGCGTACATTCGCCTTCTCGGATTCGCCGAACGTCACCACCCGGCCTTCGTGCGACGCGGCAAATGCCGCGACCCGGGCATCGTCCGCGTTCAGGACCGCAGTTCCGTCCGCAGGAAGCGCCTCGATCAGCTCACGCTTCGCCGTGGCTATCCCCTCGATCGAATCGAAGCTTTCGATGTGCGCCCAGCCGACGTTCGTCACCACGCCGACGTTCGGCTTGGCGATTTCCGCCAGCGCGCGGATCTCGCCCGCGTGGTTCATTCCCATTTCGAGAACGGCGGCTTGAGCCTGCTCATCCGTCCGCAGCAGGGACAGCGGCAGCCCGACGTGGTTGTTGAGGTTCCCCTCGGTCTTGGACGTCTTCATCCCCTCCGACAACATCTCCGCGATTACATCCTTAGTAGTGGTTTTCCCGGCACTCCCCGTGACGCCGACCACTTCCCCGCCCCATTCCTGCCGCGCCGCCGACGCCAGCGCCTGTAGCGCCATCAAAGAATCCCGGACTTTCAGAATCGGGCCTGCGCCTTCGACGTCCCTGTCCACAACCGCTCCAACCGCTCCCTTTGCCAACACCTCGGCGACGTACGCGTGCCCGTCGTGATTCGGCCCGCGCAAGGCGAAATACAGGTCGCCAGGACGAAGAGTGCGTGAATCGACACTCCAGCCGGTCACCAACGCGTTCGTTTCCACCGTCAGCCCAAGCTGCGCCGCCACCCACTTCAGCGGCTTGTTCATTCTGCTTTCGGACTCCTGTAGCCAAATGATCGAAGAACCTCGCGCGCCGTTTCCCGATCATCGAAATGAATAGTACGATCCTTCAGAATCTGGTACGTTTCGTGACCCTTGCCCGCCAGCAGGACGACGTCGCCGGGCTCGGCTGCCTGGATCGCGGCTTGAACCGCCTTCGCGCGATCCGGCTCGGCGACGTGGCGCGTGTCGAAACGCCGCAAGCCGACCATCGCGTCATTCATGATCGCCAGCGGATCTTCGGAACGCGGATTATCCGACGTCAGGACGACAAAATCGCTCAGTTCGGCCGCGGCCATGCCCATCAGCGGGCGCTTGGTGCGGTCGCGATCGCCGCCGCAGCCGAAGAGGGTGATCACTTTGCCCTTGGCCAAGCTTCGGGCTGTCTGAATTGCGTTACGGAGCGCGTCGTCTGTATGGGCGTAATCGACGACCACCAGAAAAGGCTGGCCCTGTACCACCGGCTCGAATCTCCCGGGAACGGCCCGGCACCCAGCGACGGAACCCGCGAGCGCGTCGAGATCCAGGCCATAGCTCAATCCGGCTCCAATCGCAGCCAGGATATTCGAAACGTTCACTCGCCCCAACAACGGTGATTCCACTTTCGCACGGCGGCCGTTCCAGACCACGTCGAACGTCAGGCCGCTGAAGCCGGAGACGATGTTCTCGCCGCGCAGCTCGGCTTTTTCCGCGATTCCGTACCAGATCGTGCACGAGCCAGGATCCTCTGGCTGCATGGTTTTAGACACCGGATCGTCGGCATTCAGCACGGCCCAGCGAGGACCAGGCTTGCTCGCGCCGGGCGTGAACAGCAGCCGCTTGGCGGCGCCGTACTCTTCCATGGTTCCGTGAAAATCCAGATGATCGCGCGTCAGATTGGTGAAGACCGCCGTATGGAACTGGAACCCGTAAACCCGGCCGAGAGCCAGCGCATGAGAGGAAACCTCGGTGATCAGGTGTGTGCCGCCGCGCGCCTCCAGCTCCACCGCGAAACGCATGAGGTCGAGCGATTCCGGCGTCGTGTTCGGAGACGGGCGGACCTCGTCGGCCAGCCGGTACTCGATCGTCCCGATCATCCCGGTGATTTTTCCCGCGGCCCGCAAAAGAGTCTCTATAAGGTAGGCGGTGGTGGTTTTGCCGTTGGTGCCCGTAATGCCGGTAAACGACACGCGCTCATCGGGATGGCGATAGAAGTTGCGAGCCGCCGTGGCCAGGGCCTGCCGGCCATGTTCCACTTGAATCCACGGAGCAGAAAAGTCAGCCGGACGCGGCGACTCGCTGGCGATTGCCAGCGCACCTTTGGCCAGTGCGTCTTGCGCAAACTGGCGGCCATCGACCCGAGACCCGGCGAACGCGAAAAACACAAAATCCTTCCCTACTCGCCGCGAATCGTACTCGAGACCGGCTACGTCCAGTCCAGCCAGCTCCGGCGTGAGCGCTTCGCGGAGCGCCACTCCCGCCAGTAGCTCGCTGAGCTTCATCGCCCGAATTGAACCCGAACCAGTGCGTGTGGACGAATGGGCGCCCCGGGTGGCGGGTCCTGGCTTCGCGCCAGCCCGCTCCCGTGGACTTCCACTGGGAAACCGGCTGCTGCCGATTCCTCCAGTACGGACCGCAGCGATTTTCCCGAAAAATCGGGAGTGCGCGATCCGCCTGATGTCTCCGTACTTGCGGTCAAAAAAGGCCGCCGGTCCGGGGCAGATGTCTCAGCCGAAGCTGAAGCGTCGTCTCGAACCGGCGGCGGAGTGACGGAGGATACAGCTCGTTGTCCCGGCGGCGCGAATAGCCCCGCCTTGTTGGATAAATCGTTCGACGAATTCTTTTCGCTTCCGTGCGCGAGCTTCGTGTCAGTCTCGGGAAGGTCCTTGGGGACGTCCAGCATCCGCAGCGCGTCCATGGCGACTTCGCGAAAAACCGGCGCGGCTACCGGTCCGCCGTAACCGGCACTACCACCCGTGGTGTGGTTCAGCGTCACGGCGATCACGATCTGCGGATTCGCCACCGGCGCAAAACCCAGGAAGCTCGCGTTGTAGGCGTGCGTGTACCCATGCACCTTGGCGTCGAAGATCTGCGCCGATCCGGTTTTTCCACCCGACGTGTAGCCCTTCAGATTCGCGAGACCCCGGCCAGTGCCTCGCAAGACCACGCCTTCCATCATCTGGCGCATGGTGATGGTGGTCTCCGGACGCAGAATGCGAACCGGCTGATCCATGGGAACGTGCTGCAGCGGCTGGCCCGGCTTTTGCCGCGCGATCACCAGCCGGGGCTTCACCTTCAAGCCTCCGTTTGCGATCGCGGCCCCGGCTACCGCCAGTTGCAGCGATGTGACGCTGACTTCATGGCCCATGGCGAGCGATCCGATCGAGCTGGGCATCCACTGCTTGACGTCGCGCAGATTGCCGCCCGATTCACCGGCCAGCTCAATCCCGGTCTTCTGTCCGAAGCCGAAAAGCCTCTGATACTTGTAGAGCGGTTTCTCGCCGGTCTTCAGCGCGATCTGAATCGCGCCGATGTTGCTCGATTTCGCCAGCACGTCGGCCATGCTCAAGATCGAATAGCGGTGAGTGTCGTGGATCAGGCGGCCGTATAGATTGAGAACGCCGTTGCCGCAGTTGAACAAGGAATCCGGCGTCAAATTGGTGGTTTCGAGCGCCGCCGAGAGCGTGACTACCTTAAATACGCTGCCCGGCTCGAACGGAGTCGATATCGCCAGATTGCTGCGCGCCGCGGAATCCGTGTCGCTGCCGGGAGGAAGGTTGGGATCGTAGCGTGGATAGTTCGCCATGGCGAGAATTTCGCCGTTGTAAGGATTGATCGCGACAATCGATCCGGTGCGCGCGTGACTGGAGGCGATCGCCTTGTCCAGTTGCCGCTCGGCTTCATACTGCAAGTTCGGATCGATGCTCAGCATCAGATCGGCGCCCGCTTCGGGAGCCCGCGTCACCACCGATTCATAAGCCGTCTGATGAACGTCGGTCATCACGCGCGCGACGCCCGGACGGCCCGCCAGATCCTCTTCGAAGGAAGATTCGATCCCGCCGCTGCCGCGTTCGGCATCGCTGCCGTCCACGTATCCGATGGAACCCACAACATGCGAGGCCAGCTCATGATGCGGGTAGAACCGGCGCAACTCCGTTCGGAACTCGACGTAGGGGAGCTTCTTGCTGCGCAGGCGGTCGGCCGGTTTCGAGTCGATCTTGCGCGCGACCCACATGAAATGGGTGCCACGAGCCTGCGCCGCATGGAGCCGCTGAAGCAGCTGAGGCCGGTCTACACCCAGTGTGTGGGAAAGCACATCGGCGGCGATCTTCAGATCCGGGATCTTCTGCGGATCGACAGCGACGGAATCAGCCGGAAGGGTCTTCGCCAGCGGCTGCCCGGTGCGGTCGAGGATCGACCCGCGCAAGGCCTGCACTTCCTCGGTTCTCTGTTGTTGCTGCTCCGCCATGCGAAGCAGTTCGTCATGCCGGATTACCTGCAGCCAAACCAGACGCCCGAAAATGATGGCCGCCCACGCGAGGAGCACCCACAACAGCCTCTGAAGACGCTGAGTGGTGGGTGGTAGGGGCATGGCACGCCTTCTGAATTACTTCCCGCTGTGCTCGGTTGCGGTGTTCTGGGCCACCTGCGCGTCGCCCTGGCCATCCAGGTACACGACTTTCTGCGAAGGCGGATCTACGAATTGCTGCTCGCGCGCCATCTGCTCCATGCGAGCCGGCGAGAGGAGCTCGGCTTCCTGCAATTCGAGCGAAGCCTGTTCGTTGACCAGGCGGTGCGCTTCCTGTTTCAGAGTCTGGATCTGGTAACCCGCCAGCAGACTGTACGCGCCCGGAAGCAGCACGGCGATCAGGAGCACGGCCGCGGCGACAACCGATCCGACCATCTTCCAGCACGCCTGGCGCGCCTGAGGGTCGGCGGCGCGCACCACGCGACTGTTGTCGATCCGCTTGACGTAAAAAAAGATGTCTTCGTTGGCGAAGGCGCGCACCGGCTCGCTGGCCTCCGCGCGTCGCGCGGCTCCGGCCCGGTGGTTTTGATTCTCAAACAGCTTGTCTAATGCGGTCGCTAGCGTAGCCATCTTGCTTGGCCTACTCCCTCTCTACAGCAAACCCGACTCTCACAGAAGCTCAAGCGCGCGTAGCTTGGCGCTTCGTGACGGTGGGTTGTTCCGAACTTCCTCTTCCGCAGGCCGCGCGACGTGCCGGGTGAGAATATTCGCCCGGCCCGCTTTCGCTAGGGCCTGAAAACTTTGTTTGACCTTGCGGTCTTCGAGCGACATGAAGGTGACGATCACCGCGCGTCCTCCGGGCTTCACCAGCCTGGGGATCGATTCCAGCAGCGCGTCCAACTCTTCCACTTCGCGATTCACAGCGATACGCAGAGCCATAAAGGTGCGCGTCGCGGGATGGATTTTTTCCGTGCGGGGCACAACCTCTTCGATCAGCTTGGCCAACTGACCGGTCGTCTTGATTGGTCGTGCCCGCACGATTGCTCTGGCTATTCTTCGGCTCCTCCTTTCCTCGCCCAACCTGAAGATCAGGTCGGCGAGATCCTTTTCCGATTCGAAATTCACTAGGTCCGCGGCGGTCCCCCCGGCCCCGAAGTGCGTGTCGCGAGACATCCGCATATCGAGGGGACCATCCGCCATCAGTGAGAAACCCCTCCCACCGTCCGTAAGCTGATATCGTGATACCCCGAGGTCCGCGAGCAGTCCGTCCAGTTGTGAAACCCCTTCTGCCGTCAGCCTCTCCCCCAACTGCGAAAACAAACTCTGGTGAAAACGAATTCGGGATGCGATGTCTTTCGTGCTGATCTTCGCCAGCTCCAGACTTTCTGCATCCCGATCGCACGCAAGCACCCGGCCGCTGCCACCCAGTTCTGCCAACTGGCGCGCGATTGCTCCGGTGTGCCCTCCTAAACCAGTGGTTGCGTCCAGATACACGCCGTCCGGTTTGAGCGCCAGGTACTCCAGGCACTCGTTGAGCATGACCGGCGTGTGCATACATAACCGCCTCTTCAGGACCCTCTATTTCGAGACTCTTTATTTCAAACCGAGTCTTTCCAGCGCCTTCAAATCCTCGGACATGTTGGCCAGCGCAAGCTGCATGCGCTCGTCGTGAATCTTCTTGCTGACCACGTTGATCCGCCCGTGATACACATCCAGCCACACCGGCTGCTTTTCGAGACCCAGCGTTTCGCGCAGCACGGCCGGAAGCAGCACGCGCCCCGACTTGTCGATCTCCGCATCGCCCCCGAACGCTTTCGCCAGCAGCGCCATCCGCTCGGCCGCCGGATCCGCCGAATTCTCGAACAGCGCTTCGTTGACTTTCCACACGGCGATCGGGTAGATTCGAGCCTGACGCTGATCGAACGTGGTGATAAAAACCTTGGTGACCTTGAGCGCTTCCAGATACTCGAGAAACTCCGCGGGCAGTTTCAAGCGCCCCTTCTCGTCGACGCTCGCCTGGGCGATCGAATGGGGAGGCTCCGCCGCGATCATCTCGTTCTGTTGCGAGTCCGCCATTACGTGACACTTTCACCCACATTGGGCCACTTGTGCGAGTTTACAGCGGCTTCTTGCTGATTGCAAGAGATTTGTTGCAGAGAAAAGAGTTACCCCTTTTCTTCGCCCGCATTCGCCTTACTTCCACGCGAGGCGAAGGACGACGGAGTGGGCAAATTCTGCGCGTTGCTCGAAGAACTCTCGTCAGCACGTCCCTGATGGTCTGCCTGACATATGCGATCGATGTCGGGACTGCCTTGGCACAGACCCAGCCGGCGTTCGAGGTGGCTTCGATAAGGCGGAACGTCTCCGGCGAAACGCGGGTCCGGTTTGAGACACCGCCGGGGAATCTGACAGCGAAGAATGCTCCCCTTCGATTTCTGATACGTCAGGCGTATCGCATTCCCGAATCCAGAATTATCGGCGGCCCGGCTTGGCTCGATACCGAGAGATTCGACATCCAGGCGAAAGCGCCGTCGGGCTCCGGATCTACCTCAGACAATATCCGAGCGATGCTACGCGCGCTGCTCAGCGAGCGTTTTGGATTGAGTGTGCGAATGGAAGAAAGGGAAATGCCGGTCTATTCGCTTCGGGTCGCGAGGGCGGATCGGAAGCTCGGCCCGAATCTGCATCCGTCGAACGCGGACTGCGCCGGGCGCGCCCCGACCATGGTGGGAGGCCGCGTTCAATGCGGAATTCTGGTGAGCCAGGCCGCCGACGCCAGCTTGAGAGGCGGAGGGACAACAATAACTGAGTTCGTCAGGCTGCTGAGCGATTTTTTGGATCGTCCTCTCGTCGACGATACTGGCCTCACTGGAACTTTCGATCTCGAGCTTCAGTTCTCGGCGGTGCGCAGCGCTCTGCCCGGCGAACGCGTGCCCGGCGGATTAGGCGCCGGCGGCCCCGACGAATCGCCTACTGTCTTTACAGCCGCGCAGGAGCAACTTGGGCTGAAACTGGACTCGCGGAGAGGATCCGTCGAAATCCTGGTGATCGACCGCGCGGAGAGGCCGTCCGAAAACTAGAGTTATCGAGGCCGCGTTCGCAGCAAGCGATCTCCGTGGGTGCGGATCTGCAATGCACTTCAGTGCGATAATCCGCGCGAAATGATTCCCCGGTATCGGTATAGAATTGGTGACTATGCGCTCGGCGGCTTTCCTTCTCGCGCTAACGGCCTACGCGGCGCCCTGTACCAGCTCGAACTCGGCATGCACCGGGTGGATAAGCGTTCCGGGGTTCCCGCAGCGTGTGCTCGTTTACCGGTCGCATCCGATCGACTCAGAGAATACGTCCATCAAGCGCGCCTTGATCCTGGTGCATGGCGGGGCCCGCGATGCTGACAATCAATTCCGCTCTGCCGTAGCCGCAGGATTCCTGGCCGGTGCGCTTGACGACACCATCATCATCGCGCCGCGATTTTCCTCAAACAGAACGGATACACAGTGCCAGGATCGCCTGGCCAGCGATGAGGCGAACTGGGGTTGTGCGGATGGACAACCTGATAGCTGGCGCAATGGCGCTGCGGCCATAGGGAACGATTCACTGACGTCCTATGATTTTGCGGACGAGCTCCTCCGAAAGCTGGCGCGCAAAGACGTCCTCCCGAACCTGAAAGCTATCGTCGTGGCCGGCCATTCTGGCGGAGGCCAGTTCGCTCTGCGTTACGGAATGGCCAACCAGGTACACGACAAACTTAATGTTTCTGTTACGTATGTTGTCTCGAATCCAGACGCTCTGGTTTATCTGAATGCCTTAAGGCCCACCGCGGCCGCCTACCCTGTCTCGGCAAGAGCGCCCGGCTTCGTGCCGCCAGCGCCAGCCGCGGCATTTTATGCCGTTTACCGATAGGGGGAACTGCGGCGCGTACAACACTTGGCCGTACGGATTGTTGCATCGCACCGGCTACACCGCCAGGCTCACTGACGATCAGCTAAAAAGTCAGTTGACCGCTCGCCATATTACGTATCTCTTGGGCGGACTCGACATCTTACCGATTGAAGGATTCGATGGATCCTGTCCCGCCATGGCGCAGGGCCCCACTCGGTTCGCGCGCGGATTTGCATATGCCCAGTACCTGAACGCAGAGTTCGCGGCAAAAGACAAAGTGGTCATCATTCCGACGTGCGGCCACGACTCCCGCTGTATGTTCACCTCCGAACAAACCTTGGCGATCATTTTCCCTGAGTAGCCGGAGTCCAAGGTGACGAGTACCTTCAAGCAGCATCCAGCGCGCTGGCGCGGCCCAGTGGAACTTCGTCCGGGTGGCGCGTAATACGGAACCGACTCTTGTCCGATCGGCTAAACTTAGCTGTTACATCCAGATGTCTCTTTCTGCCGGCGACAAACTTGGCCCTTACGAAATCCTCGCGCCCATCGGCGCGGGAGGAATGGGCGAAGTTTGGAAAGCTCGCGACATCCGTCTCGACCGGATCGTAGCCGTCAAACGCCTCAAAGGCCAGCACAGCGCCCGCTTCGAACAGGAAGCCCGAGCTATCGCCGCGCTCAATCACCCCCACATCTGCCAGATCCACGATATCGGCCCGGACTACCTTGTTCTCGAATACATCGAAGGCCAGCCCATCCAAGGCGCCCAATCCGTCGAAGAGTCTATCCGCCTGGCGACGCAGATCGCCGAAGCCCTGGAGGCGGCGCATCGAAAGGGCGTGGTGCATCGGGATCTGAAACCCGCCAACATCATGCTGACTTCGGAAGGATCGGTGAAGTTGCTCGATTTCGGGCTGGCGAAGCAGGTGACCGATTCGAACGAAACCGCGACCATCGAAGGCACGGTGATGGGCACGGCGGCATATATGGCTCCAGAGCAGGCACAAGGCAAGCCGTTGGACGCCCGGTCGGATGTCTTCAGTTTCGGCGCGGTGTTGTATGAGTTGCTGAGCGGGCGGCGGGCGTTTGTTGGAGAGAACTCGATCTCCACCATGGCGGCGATTCTGCACAAGGAGCCTCCGCCGCTGGATGCGCCTTCGGCCCTGCAGCAGATTGTAAAGAAGTGTCTGGCGAAGCCGCCGGACCAGCGATATCAGACGATGGCGGAGATCAGGGAGGCGTTGTCGGAAGCGAAACAGACTGGAGAGCCCGTGCGGCAACAGCCCTCGATCGCCGTTCTGCCCTTTTCCAACATGAGTTCCGACAAGGACAGCGAATACTTCAGCGACGGCCTCGCCGAAGAAATCATCAACGCTCTCGCTCAAATCCCGGGCCTCAAAGTCACCGCGCGCACTTCTGCCTTTGCCTTTCGCGGAAAAGAGCAGGACATCCAGAAAATCGCCCAAGCGCTGCATGTCCGTACCGTTCTCGAAGGCAGTGTCCGCCGCTCCGGCAACCGCCTCCGGGTCATGGCTCAGCTCATCAACGCCGAGGACGGCTATCATCTCTGGTCCCAGCGTTATGACCGCGAAATGGCGGACCTTTTCGATCTTCAAGACGAAATCGCCCAAGCCATCTCTTCCGCTCTCCACGTGAAGCTCTCCGGCGCACCAGCGCCTCGCAGTCAGTACAAACCGAGTCTGCCCGCGTACGAAGCTCTTTTGAAAGCGCGCTATTACATGGGACGCCTGCATCCGGCCATGCTTCCCCGTATCCAGGAGTCTTTCGAGCAAGTCCTCGTGCTGGATCCGAAATTTGCGCTGGCATACTGCGAGTACGGAATGTACTTTCTCCTCATGTCGATTTACGGCATGATGCCCGCAGACCAGGCTCTCCCCCTGGCGCGTGGTCACGCGCAGAAAGCGCTGGAAGTGGATCCTGCCATTCCCGAAGGTCACGCGATGTTGGGCCTCGCGTCAGCCTTTCTCGACTATGACTGGACAGAAGTCGAGAGGCGCTTCAGTCTGGCCATGGAGCACACTCCGGTTTCGCCCCTGGTGCGTTTCCTCTACGGCGCCGCTTGCCTCCAGCCGATGGGCCGGGCCGCGGAAGCTGTTCAGCAGGTGGAACTCGCTCTGCGGGAGGATCCCCTCAACACTATCATGCAAATCCAGCGGGCGATCTTCCTGGTTGGTGCGCGCCGCGATGAGGATGCCGGGCGAACGCTGCGCGAGATTCTGGAACTGGATCCCACGGTTGCCGCGGCGAACGGCTTCATGAGCCTCTACCATCTGATGCAGGGGGATTTAGACCAGGCGGTAGCATTCCAGGCGAAGGCGTTCGCGCTGACACCGCAAATGCCTAACGCGATAGGCGCGCAGGCCGGCCTGCTCGCGCGCACCGGAGACGTAACCGGAGCCGAAGCACTGATAGAAGGTCTCCGGCCTGACGCCTTCGGAACACCCAGGGCCCTGGCGATCTACCATTGGATCCGCGGAAATCTGAGCATTATGGCGGATTCTCTCGAGAAAGCCATCGATCAGCGCGATCCTGCCGTTCCTGGAATGCTTCGCCAATGGTATGGCCGCGAGCTTCGGAACACTCCCCACTGGTCGCGACTGATGCGTCGACTCAACCTGCCCGAAGCCTGAGTCTGGTTCCTCTTAATTTTTCTGGCTAATTCTTCTTGGGCCAGACCACGCCCTGGTCCTTCTTGGTGACCGCCGCGAGACCTTTGTAGACAAACTTCTGCACCCGCTGGCCGCGATACGTCTCTGTGGTGAAGATGTTGCCCTTCGAATCCGTGGCGATGCTGTGGACCGCGTAGAACTGGCCCGGCTGCCGGCCGCCATCGCCGAAGCTGGTCAGGATCTCGAGCGTCTCGCGCAGCATCACGTAGATCTTCTCGTTCGCGCCGTCCACAAGATACATGTACTTCTGCTGCGGATCTTTCGAGAACGCTATGTCCCACGCGGAACCGTCGCCGAGCGTGTTCTTGGCGATAAACGTTTCCTTGACGAAGGTTCCGTCCGGTTTGAAGACCTGAATGCGATCGTTCACGCGGTCGCAGACGTAGAGCAGGTTGTCGTTCGAGAGCTCGGCGCAATGCACCGGATTGCGGAATTGCTGTGCCGGCGGAGCGTCCGGACGATACGGTCCCAGATTCGCGTCGTCCGGCTTGTGGCCGTACGCGCCCCAGTGACGCTTGTACTTCCCCGTATCGGCATCGAATACGATGACGCGCTTGTTGCCGTAGCCGTCGGCGATGTACAACTCGTTGGTCTTCGGATCCACGAAGATTTTCGCCGGCAGGCCGAGGTTCTCGACGTCATTGCTGCCTTGACTCGCTCCGGTCTTCCCGATCCGCATCAGGAGTTTGCCTTCCTGGGTGAATTTCAAAACCATGCTGTCGTGATAGAGCGGCGCGCCGCCAGGAGCGGCCTTGGCTTTGGCAGCCTGCTTGGCCTGAGCCGCAGCGCCGGGAGCCGCGTTGCCCGCCGATTCCGCCGTCGCCGGCGCGTTGGCCGTGCGGCCGTTTCCGCCGATCCACACGTTGCCCTTGTAATCGACCGTAATCCCGTGGTTCGACGCGGGCCATTCGTATCCGGGGCCGTCCTCGCCACCCCAGCTCGTCAGCAGATTCCCGTCTTCGTCGAACTCGAGAACCGCGGGAGCGGGCTTGCAACACTCGGCGCGATTCGTGGCCGCGTATGTTTCCATCGCTTCGAGTGATCCGGCGCGATGAATAATCCAGATGTGGTCCTTGCTATCGACCGACACGCCGATGGTGTTGCCCTGGACCCAGTGATTGGGCAGAGGCTTGGGCCACATCGGATCGACTTCGAACCGGGGCGCCTGGACGCCGGCAGCTTCGACGCTGGCTTTTTTCTCGAGCAACCCGGAACTGACTCCGAGCGCCGCGACTACGGCGATAAACGCTAGACCGATCACGACGTTACGTTTCATGTTCCGCTGATGCTATCACGCGGCGCCGGTGAGGAAAAGCACTCCCATCAGCCGGCCGATCTGGTTCGGAGAGAGCGCGCCGCCGCGGCGATACCAGATCATCAGGCGGTTCATGATCCCCAATAGAATCAGGCTGAGATATTTTGCCTCGATGTCTGTGCGCAAGACTCCCGCATCCTGCGCCTGCCGCAAAACCGAGCGGACCATCGATTCGTAGTCGTCGCGCAGTTTCATGATCTGGCCGAATCGCTCCGGAGAGAGCGCGTGCATTTCCGTGAACGTGGTGGAGTGCTGCGCTTCATCCCGCAGGAGACTTTCGACATGGCTGGCGATCAGCGTTTGCACGCGCTCCAAAGGATCCGGGATATCCCGAATCGCCGTCTGGACTTCGTCCAGAATTTGCGTCAGCGCGGACTGGCAAATGAGGAACAGCAGATCCTCTTTGCTTTCGACGTGGTAGTACAGCGTGGCTTTCTGAATGCCCAGGAGCTGCGCAACCTCGCGAGTGCTGGTGGCGGCGTAACCCTTCCGCGAGAAGAGTCCGACCGCGGCGTCTACCGCTCGGGCCAGCGCGGGTTTGCCGGAGGCGATCGCCGTTCTGCGGGAGCGCGCCGCGGGCCGTTTTTCCTCCGGGTTAAGGTCCGGGAGAGCCAGCCGGGCGCGCACTTCTGTCGTCGCCGCGCCGTCCAAGAACACGGTCGCCGAAATATCGGCAAGCCGATCTACGGTGAGAGCTTTGCCTTTGCGGAACCATAGCGAGGCATGGTTCAGGATGCTCATCAATCCCAGGTTCAGATACTTCGCCGGCACGTCGCTTCGAAGTGCGCCGGCATTCTGCGCGTCGTTCAAGACGGATCGCGAGAACTGCTCGTACTTGTCGCGCAATGCCAGCACTTCGGCCCGCCGGCGTCCGGTGAGCGAACGCAGCTCCGTCAACTGGGTCACGTTGCGCTGCTGGAATCGCAGCAGAGTGGCGAGGTGCGAGCGGATGAGAGCCTTGATCCGATCCGACGGATTCCCTGCGTGCGCGACATCGGCGGGCACGTCTTGAAGGAAGGCTTCGAGCGAGGAAACGCAGATCCGATAGAGCAAGTCCTCTTTGCTCGCCATGTGGTGGTAGAGCGAGGCCTGCTGCATGCCGAAAGCTGCGGCGATCTCGCGAGTGGTGGTCGCAGCATAGCCCTGTCGCCAGAAGAGCTCGGCGGCGGTATCGAACAGGCGATCGATAGTCGGGTTCTCGAGCGCGGGAGAGGACTGGCTGCTCATGGGACCGGGAAACCCGGCGCGCGATAGCCCTTATGCGAAGTCGGGTTCATGGGCCAAGACTAGGGTTCCAATCCCCGGTCCATTGCAGTGGCCATCAGCCGGTCTCGAAGCTGCCGAAGCGCCGGCTCGAACTCCTTACGGAACTGCGCAAATGTCCGGGTGAGCTCGGTCTCGCCGCCAAGCTGAACGATTTCCGCGATCAGGTCGTTCGCCAAGGGCGTGAATACTTCGCTCTTCCAACGCAGGTTGTCGGCACCGTCCATGCTTAGAATCTACCACTAGAAGAACGAGCCCTCCCAAATCAATTTGTGTTAGAAATGTTTCTTGAGTACTTCGCGCACCATGCCCGGCGGGTTCGCCGATCGAGCCGCTTTAGAGAAAGGGCAGAATGGCCGCGCGCTGTGCCGATGGTGCAACTTAGAAGTCCCCACGCGCCGGTTCACGTTCTGCTCGGATTGGTGCGTCCACGAATGGCGGCTCCGAACCGATCCCAACTATCTGCGTGAGCAGGTGCTGGCGCGCGACAAGGGCATCTGTGCGATTTGCGGAGTGGATTGCCGAGCAGCGTATTTTGATTTAAAGAAAGCTCGCGGAAGTCATCGGCAGAAACTGCTCGCGCGCTGGGGGTTGAAGCGGATTAGCCGGAAAACGTTGTGGGACGCGGATCATATCGTTCCCGTGGTCGAAGGCGGCGGCGAATGCGATCTGGACAACATCCGGTCGTTGTGCCTGATCTGCCACCGCCGCCAAACCTCGGAGTTGCGCGTTCGACGCGCGGCCACGCAATCCAGCTAGTAGCTAGTAGGGATAGTAAGGATCCGCGTAGCAGGCCGGATCGGGAATCCAGTTGCCGTACGCGTCATAGTAGCCGCAGGAATCGTAAGGCGCGTAGTAGCTGCCGCCGTAATAATACGGGGTGCTGTAGTATCCACCGAAGTACGTGCCGCCCCGATATCCGTAACTGCCGCGATATCCGCCACGATAGCTGCCCCGATAGCCGCGATCGCGGTCATGATCGCCGCCCCGATAAGAACGCCCCCGGTCGCCGCCGGAATATCCGCGACTGCCGCCGGAGTAGGATCGTCCTCCGCCCCCGCCGCCACGCGGTGCCGAAAAACTCCTGCCGCCACCGGATGAGCCGTGGCTGCCCGAAGAGTGACCCCCGCCGCCACCACCGCCGCGATGCTGGGCGAACGTCGCGCTTGGAGCCAAGAGCATCAAAGCGCCGGTCAACAGTGTCGCGGGAATCAGACTGAGTTTCATATCTACCTCCCAATTCCGCCGGTATGAGAGCAACCGGCTTGCCAAACGCAAGCCTCTGATAAGGCATAAGTTAGAGTCCTTGGCGATGGCCGATTACCACCAGCGCGTGGCCGCCACCAACCACGCTCTGGTAGCTTGGAAGTTGATCTCCTTTTCTAATATCCACAAGCAATACGGCAAGCAGTTGATCTTCGTCGACGCTTCCTTTCAGTTGAACCCCGGCGAAAAGGTGGGCCTGGTGGGCCCGAATGGCGCCGGCAAGACGACTCTCTTCCGCATGGTGGTGGGCGAGGAATCGCCCGATGAAGGCGAAGTCTCGGTTCCCAAGAAGATGACCATCGGCTACTTCCGCCAGGACGTGGAGGAGATGCACGGCCGCTCGGTCCTGGATGAGGCCATCGCGGGCAGCGGCCGCGCGGGCGACCTGCATCATGAACTCGAAGATCTTCAGCGGGCCATGGAAGATCCCGAACGCGCCGACGAGATGGACAAGATACTCGACCGCTTCGGCCACGTGCAGGAAGAGTACGACCATCTCGGCGGCTATGCGCTCGAGGCGCAGGCTCGCGAGGTGCTGCACGGCCTCGGGTTCCAGGACGACCAGATCGATGGCGATGTCGGCGCTCTGTCCGGCGGCTGGAAAATGCGCGTCGCCCTGGCGCGCGTACTGCTCGGCCGGCCCGATGTCCTGCTGATGGACGAACCCACCAACCACCTAGATATCGAGTCGATCGTATGGCTGGAAAGTTTCCTTAAGTCCTACGATGGTTCGGTTCTGATGACCTCGCACGATCGCGAGTTCATGAACCGCATCGTCTCGAAGATCGCCGAGATCGATGCGGGCGAGATCATCGCCTACTCCGGCGATTACGATTTCTACGAGCGCGAGCGGACCATCCGCGAGACCAACCAGCAGGCGGCCTTCGCGCGGCAGCAGGCGATGCTCGCCAAGGAGCAGCGGTTTATCGACCGTTTTCGCACGCACGCGGCCAAGGCGGCGCAAGTGCAGAGCCGCATCAAGGCGCTGGACAAGATCGACAAGATCGAGCTGCCGAAACGCAGGCACGTCGTGAAATTCGAGTTCCGCGCGCCTCCGCGATCGGGCGATCAGGTGGCCGTGATCGAGGATCTGCACAAGAGTTACGGCAAGCGCGTGATCTATGACGGCTTCAGCCTCACGGTTCGCCGCGGCGAGCGCTGGGCGGTGATGGGCCGCAATGGCGCGGGCAAGACGACGCTCCTTAAGATGATCGCCGGCGCGAGCACTCCCGATTCGGGAAACGTCCGGCTCGGCGCCAGCCTGACGATGGGATACTTCGCGCAACAGTCGCTGGACGTGCTGGATCCGGATCTGACGGTGATCGAGCAACTTATCAAGGACTTCCCGCAGGAAGGGCTCGGGACACTGCGTACCCTGGCGGGAGCGTTCCAGTTCTCAGGCGACGATGTTGACAAGAAGATCCGGGCTCTTTCGGGCGGCGAGAAATCGCGGCTGGCGATGGCGCGAATGCTCTTCAACCCGCCGAATTTCCTGGTGCTCGATGAGCCGACCAATCACCTGGATCTCGCCACCAAAGAAATGCTGGTGGAGGCACTGAAGGATTTCGAAGGCACGATGATTTTCGTGTCTCACGATCGGATGTTCCTGCGCGGCTTAGGCTCGCGCGTGCTGGAGCTGGGCGGCGATAGCGGCACCGAACGCACGCCCGTGGTGTATCCAGGCTCGTATGTCGAATACGTGCAGGCGATCGGCCACGAGGCGCCGGGAATTATCGCGTGAACGCGAGAGCCTCGCTTTATAGGCTACCTGGCGGCAATCCTTAGTTCCTCGGGATTGTGCGTTCGGCATAATCCATGGACAGAACGACCAATTGCTGAAAAACCCGAGCTCCAAATAGCGATCGGCTTCCCGCCGATCTCAGGATCAGGGGCGAAGCTGTTGTGATATGCCGATAGATCCGACTCATGTGAGAGAGTTCTGGCCTGTATCTGCTCTTTATCAGGGCATTACTAAGTTCTCGGAAAACTCCTCTAACCGTCCCATCGTGAATCAGCGGATCGGTTCCGTCCAAGTCGCTCAGCGATTTTTGCAAGCGCCGGTTTTTCGATTCGAATACAAACCATGTGTGACTGGTCCTTCTTTGGGATTTGTGCAGCCCAGCAGGAGACCCAATTCAAACGGCATGTTGAATCGCGGAGTGCGCGGAGCAAGGCGGTCAATCTGGACGCGCGAAAGATCGTGAAAGGAGTAATGGCAGCTCGTCATCAGATCGAAGATGCGGTCCAAGCGCCTTTCGCCGCTCGCAATCTCTAACGTAGCCCGCGGTTCCAATCCAAAGGCGCACAACCCGGAAATGAATGCCAAGTAGAGATTGGCATACTGATGGTCGTAAGGGATGTTTAAGAATGCACTGTCGCGGGAATATCGCGGCATTTCCGGTCAGGTCTTCTTAGCTGGAACAATGGAGTCCTTCATAGCCTTGGAGAGTCGGAAGGTAACGACCTTCCTAGCCGGGATTTTGGCGGCTTCGCCGGAAGCGCGCCCGCTCACGCGCGCTTTACGATCCACGCGAACTAAGCGCCCGACGCCAGGGAGGATAAATTCGCCGGTTTTGAGAGAATGGTCCGCGAGCAGAGACAGATCTCGGGCGACTCGCTTCGATACACCAAGCTTCTTCGCCGCCCTCGCCGCGGACGGGAATCCTGTCGTTACTTTAGCTCGGCCACGCATCTCTTATGGCCAGAATAACGCTATGAGTCAGGCTGGCTCCGGTCCGCAGGAGACTATTTCGGGCCGACTTTCGGGGTCAGGCGATCCAACTCGCGGACATACAGAGGATTGTTCGGGAACCGATTGTGGAGGCCGGTAAGCAGCTCCCGAGCCAAGGCACGATTGTTGTCGCGCAAGGCGGCGACCGCTAGCAGCAACTTGGCGAAGGGCTCCAGGTAGTGACCGTATTGTGCGGTCTTGCGAAGCGCTTCGAGGCCCTTTTCGCGATCGACTTGTGACCCTGTCACCCACAGCAGCGCGCGCAGCGGCGCAGGCTTCAGGCTCAACAGATAATTCTCGACGCCGGTGCCGAGATAAGCATCGTAGGCTTTCGGATTGATCGCCGTGAGCTTATCCGTGAAAGCCCGGCCCTGCTTGGTGTATTTCAGCGCCGCGAAATCCTGTTTCTCGATGAGAGACGCCAGATCGGCGCGCAATCCGTAGGTCAGCGACTTGGCGAACAGCGCATCCGGATCGGCCGGCGTTACCCGAAGCGCGGCATCAGCCAGAGTATCGGTACGCGCGATCTCCTGCTCAAAGCGCGGTTTCATCTGCGGATCGGGATTGGGCTTGGCTCGTTTTTCGAATTTCGAGTCATCGACGAACAGCTCAGATTCGAGGATCCCCAACCGCGCGAGCTCGGAAAAGAGATACGCTGCGGCATCCGACGCCGGGCCGAGCGCGTCGGCCGGGTGGGTCTGCTTCCACTTGCCGAAAACCTGATGCGCTTCGTCGAACTTAAGGTCGTACATCGCGAGCCAGCCGCTGTAGAGGTCGCCGGTAGGAACGCTCAGGTCCGCGCCGAACGCGGAGGACATCAGAAGCGCGGAGGACGTCAAAAATGCGACAGCGAAACGCATACGGCTCAACCAGGCAACAAGCCTTTTCCATTGTCTCTCAGTGCGAAATCGAGGCTGCGGTCTAATGGCCTGCCGATTGCTCGGTTGGTCGCGTGGGCCTGTCATTCCGGCACCTGCTGACCTATTTTCTGCAGCTTGGCTCAGTCGGGATCCTTCTGGTTTCGATCGCCGACGACTCCTTTTTGTTTCTGCCGATCGGGAGCGACTTGCTCACCGTGATTCTGGTCGCCAGGCATCATAGCTGGCTGCCACTGTACGTGCTTGCGGGAGCCGTAGGATCGGCGATCGGCGTGTTTATATTGGACCTGGTCTGCCGAAATGGAGGCGAGGCGCTGCTTAAACGGATGGTGAAGCCGAAGCTCCTTAATTACCTGCAACAGCGGATGGAGAAGCACGCGGCCATGGTGGTGGTCGTTACGTGTCTGGCGCCGCCGCCCTTCCCTTTCGGAGCCGCGATCGCGGTGGCGAGCGCGCTGCAGTATTCGAGGGCTCGCCTGCTGGGTCTGGTTTTAGTCGCCCGCACGATTCGCTACACACTGATCGGCTGGGCGGCGCTCTACTTCGGCCGCGGCGTGATCCGCATCGCGGATTCGACCGAATTCGAATGGTTCATGGGCGCCTTCATCGCGTTCTGCGCGATCGGAAGCATCGCTTCCGTCATTCAGTGGGTGCGAATCGGCAAGACCCGAGCGCAAACTGCTTAAGCCGGTACAGCCGCTTCTTTCAACGATTCCGTGAGGAACTCGAGCGCTGTGGCCGCGCCGCCTTTGCGATGCGGGACGCCGGCGAGATCCAGACCCATCTCGACGCCCGAAAGAGCGCCGGCGAGCATCAGATCGTTGAGGTCGCCCAGGTGGCCTATGCGGAAAACCTTATCCGCGAGTTTGCCCAATCCGCTGCCAAGGGCCATGTTGAACTTTTCGAGAACTACTTTGCGAAACGCATCCGCGGAATGGCCGGCGGGCGTGTAGACGGCAGTCACGGAGTTGCTGAACTCCTTCGGATCGAGGGCCACGTTGTCCAGGCCCCAAGCTTTCACCGCACGCCTGGTCGCTTCGCCATGACGCTCGTGGCGCTTGAAAACGTTCTGCAGTCCTTCCTCGCGCAGCATGTTCAGCGATTCGCGCAACCCGAACAGCATATTCGTCGCGGGGGTGTACGGAAAGAATCCGCCGGTGTTCTGCGCCAGCATCATCCCCCAGTCCCAATACGATCGGGGAAGCTTCGCGGTCTTCGATGCGGCCAGCGCCTTATCACTGATCGCGTTGAACCCGAGGCCCGGAGGCAGCATCATGCCTTTCTGCGAGCCGCCTACGGACACGTCCACTCCCCACTCATCGTGCCTGTAGTCGAGAGAGGCCAGCGAGGAGATCACGTCTACCAGCAACAGCGCTGGATGCTGCGCACGGTTCATGGCAGCGCGAACTGCGCTGACCGAGCTGGTTACACCCGACGAGGTTTCGTTGTGCACCACGCCGACGGCCTTGATCTTATGCTCGCGGTCGTCGCGCAGCTTGGCCTCGACCACGCGCGCATCGACGCCATGGCGCCAATCGGTCTGTACGACATCGACGTCCAAGCCCAGCTTGGAGGCGACCCCAATCCACAAGGCGGCAAACTGGCCGACTTCAAACATGAGAATCTTGTCGCCGGGAGAAAGCGTGTTGGTCAGCGCCCCTTCCCAGGCTCCGGATCCGGAGGAGGGAAAAATCACCACTTTCCCGGAGGTCTGAAAGACCTCTTTCATTCCCTCCAGCACTTCCAGCCCTAAAAGCCCGCACTCCGGTCCCCGATGATCGATGGTGGGACGCGACATGGCGCGCAGAATACGCTCCGGGACGTTCGTGGGCCCGGGCAGTTGAACGAATTGACGACCGCTGTGGTAAGACATTTTTTTGATCTGAATTTTTATTGTAACCCGCAGCCCTCGCACTCCGTTAAGCTACAGAATATAGGCGATCGCTTGCGCGTCCGATTCCGCAGCGGTGGCGAATCATCATGGCAAAGTTCCTTACCGTACTCATTTTTATCGTGTTGATCCTGGCGGGCGGGCTGGTGGCGTTGTTCGCGATGTCCTCGCACACCGAGCTGGCCTTCAATCCGGCTCCAGCCACTCTCGGAGCAACCACTCCCATCGCGGTCCGGATCACGAATCCGCACGGTGTTCGTGCCATCACCGCGCGCATCGAGCAAAACGGCAGCAGCACCGTAATCAATCAGGAAACCAAGCCGGCCACGCGATTCACCTTCTGGCGGACTCACGCCGGACCCGAGATCGTCCACTTCATCGTGGGCAAAGATCGCGCCAGCCATCTGAACGAAGGGAAGGCTCAGGTGATCGTCGAGGTTCAATCGAACGATTTGCGAGCCGTGACCGATACGATCGCCAGCGATACGAACGTGGTCCTGCAGCCGCCCTCCGTATCTACGGATGGATTTCAGCACTACATCAATCAGGGCGGTTCGGAGCTCGCGCTGCTCACGCCGACGGGATCGTGGCAGGATGCCGGCGTTCGCGTCGGATCGGCGACGTTCCGCAGCTTTCCTCTGCCCGGGCAAACGCAGCAGCGCGTTTCCCTGTTCGCCTATAGCTGGGACACTCCGACCGACACGGCTCCGGTGGTGTTCGCCAGTAATGGCGCCGGACCGGAAGCCACGGCGCGCTTCTGGTTCAAGGTTTTTCCGAAGAAGTTTCGCTCGCGCGATTTGTCGATCGACGATGCTTTCCTGGAAAAAGTGGACAACCAGATCGAGCCCGGCGGATCAGGCGATCTGGTCACGCGTTTCCTGAAGATCAACGGCGAGACACGGCGTGCGAATAACAAGACCCTCTCCGATCTGCGACTTAAAACCGAGCCCAAGTTTCTGTGGACGCAATCCTTCCTGCAACTCGCGGGCTCGCAGGTGGAGTCCGCATTCGCCGATCTCCGCACCTATGTTTACAAAGGCAAGAAGATCGATCAGCAGGTGCACCTTGGATTCGATCTTGCCACCGTTCAGCATGGCCCGGTGCTCGCTGCAAACGACGGCAAGGTGATCTGGGCGAAGCAGCTAGGGATCTACGGCAACTGCATCGTCGTCGACCACGGACTTGGGCTGCAATCGATCTACGGACACCTGAGCGAGATCGCCGTCAAGGAAGGCGATATCGTCACTCGCGGCCAGCAGATGGGGAAAAGCGGATCGACCGGGCTTGCTGGCGGGGATCATCTGCACTTTTCGATGCAGGTGGATGGCGTCCAGGTGAATCCGGTTGAATGGTGGGATGACCACTGGATCAACGATCACGTCCGCAACCGGCTGAAGGGTCCGTAGCCTTCGCGCGCCGCCGCGAGTAAAATTTAATCAGGTCCGGCGTAACGCCAGACAGTATAGATACATCGGTGATCCAGGGAGCTTATGAAACATTTCCTGCCCGCCATTTTCACTTCCCTTTGTCTAACTGGATTGGCAATGGCCCAGTCCAGCGCTCCGCCCGCTGCTCAATCGAATCAGGTCACGCCCAATCAGGTCACGCCAAGGACGCTGGCCGAGATGCTGCAGTCGGCTACGAACTTCCATGATCTGGCTCAGAACTTAAGCAGGAGCCTGGGTCCGGACGTTCACACCATCGGTCGGGATGGCTCGTTGCAGCATTCCGTGGAGCGCACGGCGATTACGGTCGGCGCGGGTGCAGGTGTCGGCGTCGCCATCGGGAGCATGACGCACAACCAGAACGGCGCGTTGATCGGCGCCCTGATCGGCGGCGCGGGCGGATTGGTGCTCGACGAGATCCTGAAGCATCGCGAACAGACGCATCCCCAGCCGGCCGACTCTGCGCCTCCTAAGGATCCCGTGGTTCTGAAGCGTCGGCCTCAGTAATGCGTTTCTAGCGGATCTCCGCATACAGCCGATTCACGAATCCCATCATCGAATTCAGATTCGGCCAGTCGGTGTTCGCCGCCCACTCGGGATAGTTCATCTTGAACACCTCGGTCAGCCGCATGGCGGCATCCGCGGCGGAAACTCCGGATCGCTTCAGCGCCGCAGCGCGACCCTGCATATCGCGGATGAACGCAGCCTCGGACGTAATCAGCGACGCATCGCCGACTTTACTGTGCGTCGGGATGACGATGCGAGGCTGCAGTGGAACCAGCTTGTCCAATACGGTCAGCCAGCTCGCGAAGCTGCCGCCTGAGGACGCGACCGACGGGACCACCTTGTTCTGCACGATGTCCCCAGTGATCAAGGCGCGGTCCGGATCCACAAAAATCAATTCATCGCTCGCAGTGTGGCCCGCGCCTAAAAACATGAGCCGCACCGTGACACCGCCGCCCAGGTCGACCTTTGCATCGGAATCGAACGTGATATCGGCACGCCGGAGAGGGCCCAAGCCCTGGAGCGACGGTCCGAACTGAGGCGAGTTCTTGAAGAACGTCATGGTCTGCTCGCCTTCCTTTTCCAGCTCCTGCTGCTGCACGGCGGGACGAATGAGAATCGTCTCCGGCGGAAACCCTCCGATTCCGGCGGCGTGCTCCGGATGATAATGCGTCGTCGTGAGAAATAATTTCGGGCTCTTGGATAATCGCCTGGCGACACGAGCCACCAATGCGCCGTTGGCCGTGCCCAGTCCTGTATCGACCACCAGCGTCGCGGCATCGCCGACGACGTAGACGATGTTCGGGAATCCGGTCGTCATGAAGACGTGATCGGAAACTTTGGTCGTCGATTCGGTCAACGTAGGCGAAGGAAACTGGCCATACGCAGCGATGGCCGCAAGCAATGCAATCGTGAGCCGCACGACGGCATGATATCGCACTTGCCCGCTAGGCCTTCCGCGTTCTGGCCTCTCGCCGCATGGCGCCTTCGATGTCCGGAAGGAACACGGTTAGCACTCCCAGTAGCGGCATGAAGGCGCACAAGCGATACACAAAAGCGATGCCGGTATGGTCCGCCAGTTCGCCGAGGAGCGCCGCTGCAATTCCCGCGGTGCCGAAAGCGAGGCCGAAGAACAATCCTGAGATCATGCCGACCTTGCCAGGCAGCAATTCCTGCGCATACACCACAATCGTCGGGAACGCGGATGCCAGAATCATTCCGATGACTCCGCTCAGGATCACGGTCCACACGAGGTTGGTGTAAGGCAGCACCAGCGTGAACGGCAGAACGCCCAGGATCGAACCCCAGATCACGTATTTCCGGCCGATTCGATCGCCGATGGGCCCGCCCGCGATCGTGCCCAGAGCAACCGCGCCGAGGAACACGAAAAGATAAACCTGTGCGCTCTGCACGGAAACGTGAAACGTGCTGATGAGGTAGAACGTGTAGTAACTGGTCAAGCTCGCCAGGTAGATGAACTTGGAGAACACCAGCAGCACCAGAATCGCGATACTCCACTTCACTTTGCCTGGCGACAAACTGTGGCCGGCGTGATCGCTTGGCCGCTTCGGTGCAGCCGCGCGCGCTGCCCGATGGCTCTTCGCCCACAGGCCGACCTTTGCAAGGAGCACAATGCCCAGCAGAGCCACTAACGAGAACCACGCCACACTTCCCTGCCCGTGCGGCACCACGATGAACGCCGCCAACAGAGGACCCAGCGCCGATCCAGCGTTTCCGCCTACTTGAAAGAACGATTGCGCGAAACCATGCTGCCCGCCCGAGGCCATGCGGGCCACGCGCGACGATTCCGGATGAAACACTGAGGAGCCGATCCCCACCATCGCCGATGCCGCCAGAATCAGAAGGAACGTCGAGGCAGTGGAGAGCATAACCAGTCCCACGAGCGTAAAGCCCATCCCGATGCTGAGAAAGAACGGCTGTGGACGCTTATCCGTAAACCATCCGACAACCGGCTGCAGCACCGAGGCCGTGAGCTGGCTGGTGAACGTGATCAGGCCGATCTGCCCGAAATCCAGATGGAAATTGCCTTTGAGGATGGGATAGATCGCCGGCAACAACGACTGAATCATGTCGTTCAGAAAGTGGCAGAAGCTGATCATGGTCAGCACTGCGTAGGAGGTTCTCTCCCGCAGGCTCTGCCCCGGCGTCGCGGCTTGCACGGTACTCATACTTCAGAATAACCGGAGCGGGTGATGGCGCGACTACGCGCGTGGAACACAGCCGTTCCGTACTGCCGCTCGCCGCTAGCTGTTGAACCTCCGCAGGTGTTCGGTTTTCACGTCAGCCGCGGGCACATCAAGTCTCATTCGCTTCGCAACGTGATGACGGGATCGACATGCCCCGCTCTGCGCGCCGGGCCGAGGCTTGCAACCAAAGCGACAGTCAGTAACAAAACAGGTGCCGCCATTAGCGCAACCGGGTCGTCGTTTCCGACCCCGTACAGCAGACTCCGCAGCGCGCGGCCCGCCGGCCAGACCAACATCAGGCCTATGGCCGACCCGGCAATCGAGAGCCGCGCTGCGTGCCGCAGGACGAGCCTGCGGACCTCCCAGGGATCCGCGCCGAGTGCCATCCGAATTCCAAATTCCCTAAGTCGAAGACCAACTCCATAGGACACCGTGCCGTATAATCCCAGGCACGCCAGTAACACGGATGCTCCGCCGAACAGGGCCACCAGAGTAGTCATGAGGTTTCGCGCTTGGAGATTCCGATCGACCCATTCTTGCATCGAACGGACTTCGTAGACCGGTTGGTCCGGATCTTCGTTGTGGATTTGCTCCACGATTGCCGACGTAAACGACTCAGGATGGCCGCTGGTGCGGACTACCAGCGCCCCACGATCCTGCCCACGGTAGGTTTGCGGCCAATAAACCTGAGACCGCGGATCGGTCTCAAGCCCGTCATGCCTGACGTGGCCGACCACCCCGACTATTTCCGCCCAGGGCGACGCATCAGACCCTAACCCGAAACGAAAACGCTTTCCTACAGGATCCTCATTTCCGAATACGCGGCGCGCCAGTTGTTCATCGATCACCCCGACCGAAGTTTTGTCCTCATCCGAATAGATGCGTCCCCGAATGAGTGGAATCCCCATAGCGGCGAAATATCCAGGCGTTGCCACGCGCGTGTCCAAACTGGCCGTCTCCGCGTTGGGTTTATTCTCGAACTCCGCCGGATTGATTTGAGCCGTACCGCTGAGGGGCAACCGATTGACCACACCGGCTTCGAGCACGCCAGGGATGGTTCTTATTCTCTCTACCAAACGGCGGTAGTAATCGGCGACCTCCAGATCAGAGGGATGCTTTGCGCGCGTAACCGCGAGGTGCATCGTGAGCACGCCTTGGGTCGAGTAGCCCAGATCTTGTTTCAGTAACGCGATTAAACTTCGGCCGAGCAATGCGCAGCTGAATACCAGCACCAGGGTCACGGCGATTTGAGCGGTGACGAGACCGTTCCGCAGTTTTCCGCTGCTGGCCACCGTCCGTGAATCTTTTTGCAGAGTTCCAGCGAGATGCACCCGAGCTGCAACGCGCGCTGGCAGCATTCCTGCCAGAAGCACTATAGCCACGCTCAGACCCAATGCGAACGTTAGCACTGGAGCGTTCAATCCAACGGTTTCGACACGGGGCATTTGCGACGGCAGCCATGGCGCCAAAGCAGTTAGCAGAAACCAGGCAAGCAGTATTCCGCCACCCGCGCCAGCCATGCTGAGAGGGAGCACCTCGGCGAGCATTTGTCTTCGTAATCGAGCCGCTGTTGCTCCCAGAGCGGCCCGGACCGCGACCTCTCGAGCTCTAGCGCTGGCGCGGGCAATCAATAGACCACCTAAGTTGACGCACCCGATCAAAAGGAGAGATCCCACTGCGGCGAGAAGAACGTAGAGCGTCGCGCGAACGTCTACCGTAGCACTCATAAGCAGTGGTTCAACCAGGACGCCTAAGGTACCGCGTCCGCTGAGCTGCGGATACCGCTCGGTTATCCGTCGCATGATAGCCGACATCTCATCCTGAGCCTGTTTCAGCGTGATTCCCACCTTCGTTCGACCCACGGAAACGTATTGAAAGTTCGCAAACGGTTGCCGCATTTCAGCCGCTGGAATAAAGAGCGGCGTCCAGAGCTCAAAGTCCTTGGTCGGATACCGATACTCCGGCGGCATGACTCCGATGACCTCATAGGGGGCTCCATTCAGGCGAATCTTCCGGCCAAGAATACCGGCGTCGCGGCCGAAGCGCCGCACCCAGAATGCGTAACTCAGAACGGCGACGTTGGCATCACGCCGTGTCTCCTCTTCCGTGAAGACCCGACCCATGAAGGGCCGCACACCGAGTACGCTCGGAAGGTTCCAGGAAGTGCGCGCGCCCTGCAAGCGCTCGGGTGGTCCCTCGCCTGTGAGGTTGAAGTTAGCGACCGTGCGGACAAGTGCGATGTCTTCGAAAAGCTTTGATTGCGCACGCCATTCCTGCCAGTTCGGCCCGTTCACATTGATCCGCGGCAGGCCACGAGCAAAGTCGGCATTCGTTGTGGTGGTCCACAACGCCATTAGTCGCTCAGGTTCCGGATACGGCAATGGCCGCAGGAGAACGCCGTAAACCACGCTGAAGATCGCCGTGGTCAGTCCGATTCCAAGCGCCAGGGTCGCCGCCATCACGGTCGTCCACACGGGCGATTTTCGCAGAATTCGCAGCCCGAAGCGTGTGTCTTCGATGAGTTGTTCCATGGTGATCCATCCCCACGCTTCGCGGGTTTCCTCGCGAATCTTGGCTAGGTTGCCGAACGTCCGCCGCGCCGCTGCTCTCGGATCGGCTTCTCCGGATTCAGCGAGCCGCCGTTCCTCAATCGCCAGATGCGCCTGCAACTCTTCATCGAGATCTCTCTCTTCGAGAGCGCGTCGCCTCCATTCACGGAATCGTTCCCACATAAGCTCACTCCTGCGGTTGTGCCAGCCGAGCCACGGTTTTGACGAACAGCTTCCACTTGGATTCCTCCATCGCCAATTTCTTCTTACCCGTCGCCGTCAGCCGGTAAAACTTAGCGCGTTGATTGTTCTCAGTGACGCCCCACTCGGAACTAATCCAACCCTCACGACGAAGGCGATGCAACGCGGGATACAGGCTTCCGTGTTCTATCTGCAACAGCTCGTCGGATTTGGCCCGGATCACCTGTCCGATCCCGTGTCCGTGGTGCGGGCCCCATTGGAGAGTACGAAGAATCAGCAAGTCGAGCGTGCCCTGCAAAACATCCAGTTTTGTCGCCATGTAGAAGACAGTCTACCACCATAGTAGTCGGCTGTCTACCACATCCTAGGGAGAGCTTTGGCACGAATGACGTCCATCCAGAGCAATTGGGGAATCGGCCCTAAGCCGCTTCGTGAGTTCCAAAGGTCTCCGGCCGTGAGCGCGGCGTCTGCACGAAGGAGCGTTACGGGAACCGATCGAAGGATTCTTGGACCCAGAAAAACATCCACAGCCGTCTTCTGCTGGACTAATACGGATCTATCTTATTGAGGGGATTGGTCGGGCTGCCGGGATTTGAACCCGGGACCTCTTGCACCCCAAGCAAGCGCGCTAGCCAGGCTGCGCCACAGCCCGAATGTATCAGTCTAGCACCTCGGCCTTAGTTTCCCTACGCTACCATCGGAATATGGAGCGAGACGGCATCCGTACATGCGATTCCTGCGGGCAGCGAATTCCGCCCATGTCCAAGCTCGCGACACGCCAGGATGGCCCCGAAGGCAAGGACCTGTGCCTCGCGTGCCAGATTCGTTTGGCCCAAATCGAAAAAGGACTCCGGCACTAGACACCTATGAAACTTGCTCTTTTGGTTTCCGTAGCGACCCTGGTCGCATCCGCGCAGATGACCGAAGTCTCCGGCGAACGCATCCGCGCGCACGTCAAGTTTCTGTCGAGCGACCTGCTCGAAGGCCGCGCCCCCGGCTCTCGAGGCGGCGAGCTCGCCACCGAATACATCGCCGCGCAATACGCGCTCCTGGGCTTGAAGCCCGCCGGCGACAAGGGTACGTACTTTCAGAAATTCGAGCTGGTGGGCGTAGAGCCGCAGCCAGATTCGCAGTTGACCTTCGCGCCCAACAGCGGATCCCCGACCTCCTTGAAATGGCTCGATGAGTTCGTCGGCGTGACCTATCAGCAGCGCACCGACGCCCAGTTCGATGCGCCGGCGGTGTTCGTCGGACACGGTATCGTCGCGCCAGAGTATAAGTGGGACGACTATCAGGGCATCGACGTAAAGGGCAAGGTAGTGGTGCTTTTCACCGGCGAGCCGCCCTCGACCGATCCCAATTTTTTCACCGGCCGCGCGCTCACCTACTACGGGCGTTGGACCTACAAATACGAAGAGGCGACGCGCCACGGAGCAGCCGCCGTCATCATCATCCACACGACGCCCACCGCGAGCTATGGCTGGGAAGTGGTGCGATCCTCCTGGGGCCGCGAGGATCAGGAAGTGAAGCTGGGCCAGGGAGAGCCGGCGATCGCGTTCGCTGGCTGGGTGACGAAAGACGCCGGCGAAAAGATCGCGGCGACACTCGGCACCAATGTGGATGATCTCCTGAAGCGTGCCGACACTCGCGGTTTCCGCGCCGTCGATCTTCCGATGCGGATTCGCGGACGCGCGCCGGCCAAAGTTCGCACGGTGGAGACAAGCAACGTGATCGGCAAGATCGAAGGCAGCGACGCCAAACTGAAGGACGAAGCCGTGGTCTTCAGCGCGCACTGGGATCACCTCGGCGTCGGCGAGCCGGTGAAGGGAGATCGCATCTATAACGGCGCCCTCGACAACGCGTCCGGCTGCGGCATGCTTCTCGAAATCGCGCGGGCGTGGGCGGCGCTGCCGCAGAAACCTCGGCGGTCGGTGATCTTTCTTGCAGCGGCTGCTGAGGAAGCGGGCTTGCGCGGGTCTTATTATTACGGCCAGCATCCGGCGGTTCCTGCCGGCAAGACCGCCGCGGGTTTGAACTTCGACATGTTCCTGCCGTACGGCCGCGCGAAGGATGTCACCGTCAACGGCGCGGAGCGGACCACGTTTTATCCCATCGTTCAGGAAGCCGCCAAGCGAATGGGGCTCACGATTTCGCCCGATTCGCGCCCGGAAGCCGGGCTCTACTATCGCTCGGATCATTTTTCGTTCGCGCGCGTCGGGATTCCTTCGTTTTCGGTGGAACCCGGCGAAGACCTCGTCGGCAAGCCCGCGGGCACCGGCCACAAACTCATCGAGGAGTTCAACGACAAGAATTACCATCAGCCGTCGGATGAATATCACGAAGACTGGGATTTCGGCGGCATGGAGCAGTACGCGCAGTTCGGCTTGCTGATCGGCGTGAACGTCGCGAACTCGCCTAAGCTGCCGACTTGGCGCGCCGGCGATGAATTTCTGCCTGCACGCCAGAAGACCGGCGTCAATTAGCTCTGTCAATTCGATAGAATTACGGGGTTATGCCCCTCGAACCCGGCACCCACCTGGGTCCTTATGAAATCCTGAGCCAGCTGGGCGCAGGCGGTATGGGCGAAGTGTACCGCGCCCGCGATCCGCGCCTCGGCCGCGATGTCGCCATCAAAGTTTCCGCCGAAAAGTTCAACGAACGTTTCGAGCGCGAAGCCAAAGTAGTCGCCTCGCTCAATCACCCGAATATCTGCGCGCTGTACGATGTCGGCCCGAACTACATCGTGATGGAGCTGGTGGAGGGCGAAGAGCCCAAAGGTCCGATGCCGCTCGACGAGGCGCTCGCGATCTGCCGGCAGGTGGCCGCGGCGCTCGAAGCCGCGCACGAAAAAGGCATCGTCCATCGCGATCTGAAACCGGCCAACATCAAGGTCACGGAAACGGGCGTAGTGAAAGTTCTCGATTTCGGCTTGGCCAAGGTGAATGGACTTAGCCCTGCGAGCGGAAATCCGGACGAGTCGCCCACCATCAGCATGAAGGCGACGCAAGCCGGTATGATTCTCGGAACGGCTGGCTACATGGCGCCCGAGCAGGCCAAAGGCAAGCCCGCCGACAAGCGCGCCGACATCTGGGCGTTCGGCGTGGTGATGCATGAGCTGCTTACGGGATCGCGGATGTTCCGGGGTGAGACGGTCACCGATACGCTCGCCGCCGTGGTGTTGAGCGAGCCGAAACTCGAAGATGCGCCGAGCCAGGTACAGCGCCTGCTCAAGCGCTGCCTGGAAAAAGATCCGCAGAAACGCTTGCGCGATATCGGCGATGCGATGTCGCTATTGGAAGAAGCCCCCGCGGCAACCCACATGACGCCCGCGGCGGCCGCTCCTTCAAACTCCCGCATGGGAGTGCTCGGCTGGATCGCGGCGGCGGTCGCGACGCTTGCCGCGGGGACGCTCGCGTTCGTGCATTTCCGCGAAACCCCGCCCATCCCGCAGACCGTGCGCTTTAAAGACAGTCTTCCTGAAAATAACAGCTTCACCGTCACGGGAGTTTCCGCTCTTTCTCCCGACGGACGCAAGCTCGCATTTTCCGCGGCCGGCCCCGATGGGGTTCCCCGTGTCTGGCTCCGATCGATGGATTCCCTCGTTGCGCAGCCCTTGCCAGGATCGGAAACCGGACCGGTGTTGATCGCGCTGTTCTGGTCGCCCGACAGCCGCTATATCGGGTTCCAGGCGGACGGGAAGCTCAAAAAGATCGACACCGCTGGCGGGCCTGCTCTGGCCTTGTGCGATATACCCTCGGGGAATGTGGGCGGTGGAACGTGGAGCAAGGACGGGGTGATTCTTTTTGCGCAGGCAGGGCGCCTGATGCGCGTGTCTGCATCCGGAGGGACGCCAACTCCCGTCACGGTAGCTCCGAATCGCGGTGAAGGCGTTGCTTATCCCTGGTTTCTGCCGGACGGCCAGCATTTTCTCTACTACAGGGTCGGCACCAAGCCCGATTCCACAGGCATGTATGTCGGCAACCTCAGCACCAAGCCCGAGGAGCAGAGTTCGCAGCGGCTCATGCCGCTGGATCACCAACCGATGTACGTGCCGCCCCCCGATTCGGGACCGGGACATGTGGTGTTTCTTCGCCAGGACACACTGCTCGCGCAGCCATTCGATGCCAAGCGGCTGCAGCTTGCGGGCGAAGCCGTGCCCATCGCCACGCAGGTCGCGTCCATTCAGGATCTCGGATTCTATGCGGCCTCCGAAAACGGGACCCTCGCGTATCGAAGCGGCACTACCAACGGTCTGGATTTCCAGCTTTCCTGGTTCGACCGTCAGGGGAAAGCAACTTTGTCTCCCGTTGAGCCGACGCGATCCAGCACGGTGAAGATCTCGCCTGACGGCAAACGGGCCGCTGTCGTTCGTCCTGGCCGTGATGGCGGTGCCGCCGATATCTGGGTGCTGGATCTTGGAACGGGAGCGAGCAATCGGTTCACGTTCGATCCTGCTCAGGATGCGAATCCGTTGTGGTCTCCTGACGGAAGCCAGATCGTGTGGCAGTCGCGGCGGGACAACGCCTGGGGAGTTTACCGGAAAGCATCCAATGGCTCAGGCACGGACGAACTGTTGTTCAAGGCCGCGAACTTCGCGAGCATGAATCTGACGGACTGGTCGCGCGATGGACGCTATATTTTGTTCCAGGCGACCATGAACGGCGACGGCAAGCAAACCAAATCCGACGTATATGTTCTGCCGATGGGCGCCGGAGCGTCCGCCGATCGCCAGGCGATTCCTCTGATTCAAACGCCGGCAGTCGAACTCGGCGCTTATTTATCGCCCGACGACCGCTGGATCGCGTACCTTTCCGATGAATCCGGCAAGCAGGAACTTTACGTCCAGGCGTTCGGACTCGGCGCGAAAGGCGGGACGGCATCCGGGAAATGGATGGTGTCGAAAAACGGCAGCGCAGGCATGGCCCGATGGAAGAATGACGGCAAGGAATTGGTGTACATCAATCCTGAAGGCGCGGTGATGTCCGTCGATGTCACCGAAGATGCGGCATTCCATTCGAGCCCTCCAAAAGTGCTGTTCCCGTTACCGCGCAGCGTGCTCGCCATCTCGACCACGCCCGGCGCGATTAGCGATGCAACACGCGATCTGCAACGTTTCCTGGTCACCGTACCCGCTCAAGCAAATGTGCGTCAGGAGTTCACCATGGTGCTGAACTGGCAGGCCGCGCTAAAACGCTGACTCGGAGCTTCACATGCCACTCGATCCTGGAACGCATTTAGGCCCCTACGAAATCTTGAGCCAGTTGGGCGCGGGCGGCATGGGCGAAGTGTATCGGGCGCGCGATCCGCGCCTCGGCCGCGATGTCGCCATCAAAGTTTCCGCCGAAAAGTTCAACGAGCGTTTCGAGCGCGAGGCGAAAGTAGTCGCGTCGCTGAACCATCCCAATATCTGCGCGCTGTATGACGTCGGCCCGAACTACATCGTCATGGAGCTGGTGGAAGGCGAAGAGCCGAAAGGCCCCCTACCTCTGGAAGAAGCCTTGCGTATCGCAAGGCAGATATGTGACGCGCTCGAAGCCGCCCACGAAAAAGGCATCGTCCATCGCGATCTCAAACCGGCAAACATCAAGGTCACTCCCACCGGAATGGTGAAGGTACTCGATTTCGGCTTGGCCAAGGTGAATGGATTGACCCCGGCCAGCGGGAATCCAGACGAGGCTCCCACCATCAGCATGAAGGCCACGCAGGCCGGGATGATTCTCGGCACTGCCAGCTACATGGCGCCGGAGCAGGCCAAAGGCAAGCCCGCCGATAAACGCGCCGATATCTGGGCGTTCGGCGTGGTGTTGCATGAGCTGCTCACCGGGCATCGGATGTTTGGGGGTGAAACGGTTACCGATACGCTCGCCGCAGTCGTCCTCAGCGAACCGAAACTGGAGGATGCCCCTAGCCAGGTGCGGCGCCTGCTCAAGCGCTGCCTGGAGAAAGATCCGCAGAAACGGCTGCGCGATATCGGCGATGCGATGTCGTTGCTCGAAGAGGCTCCGGCTCCTTCTTCTGCTGCGGCTGTTGCCGCTCCGCCTCCGCGGTCGTTGCTCGCGCGCTTGGCGTGGCCTGCTGCCTTCGGCATCGCAGCGCTCGCCGCGGGAATCCTTGCCTTCTTCCACTTCCGCGAAACTCCGCCGGTCGCTGAGCCCGTGCGATTCACAGCTCCCCTGCCGGATAACGCCAACTTCACGATCGTCGGCATTTTCAACGTCTCTCCGGACGGGCGCAAAATCGCTTTTTCCGCCAGCGGCCAGGATGGCGTTCCGAGGATCTGGATCCGCTCCATGGACTCGCTTACGGCGCAGCCGCTGCCGGGATCCGAAACAGGTCCGGCCCTCGCGTCGTTGTTCTGGTCTCCCGACAGCCGCTTTATCGCTTACCAGGCCGATGGAAAACTCAAGAAGATCGACGCAGCCGGCGGTCCGGCTGTGGTGCTGTGCGACGCGCCTGGTCAGATCGTGGGGGGAGCCTGGAATCGCGATGGCGTGATTGTTTTCAGGAAAGACGGAGCGCTGATGCGCGTTTCGGCTGCCGGAGGGACCCCCACTGTCGTGATCCCGGCGGTTCAAGGCAACAGCTATGCATTCCCGGCATTTCTGCCCGACGGCCGCCACTTCCTGTATCTTAGGGCCTCGCGGACGGAAGCCCAGGGATTTTATGTCGGGGCGCTCGATGTCAAGCCGGAACAGCAGAGTACGCAGCGCCTGATGGACAATACGTTCCAGCCTGTTTACGTACCTTCTCCCGGTTCGAACACCGGACGCATCGTCTTTCTTCGTGACAGCACTCTGCTGGCGCAATCCTTTGACCCAGGACGCCTCCAACTTACCGGCGAGGCGACACCGATCGCGGAACAAGTTGCTTCTGTCCAGGGCTTGGGATATTTCTCGGCATCGGAAAACGGCGCGCTGGCATACAGGGCAGGAACTTCTTCAGCGGCAGGCTTAAACTTGCAACTCTCGTGGTTCGATCGGACTGGAAAAACTAGTCTCACCGGCGCCGAGCCATCACGTTCGGCGGCGGTGAAGGTTTCCCCGGACGGTAAGCGGGCCGCGATGGTTCGTACCGATCCGCAAAACAACGCGGACGTTTGGATCGTCGACCTTATGACGGGCGCGAGCAACCGGCTTACATTCGATCCCGCTACCGATGGAAATGCATTGTGGTCGCCTGACGGAAACCAGATTATCTGGCAATCCCAGCGTGGCGGCAATTGGGGGATCTACCGGAAGGCATCGAACGGCTCCGGCAATGAGGAATTGCTATATAAGTCGACTTTCACGGGCGGCCTAGCGCTCACAGACTGGACACATGACGGCCGTTATGTCCTCTTTCAGAGTTCCAATCCACCCGAGAAGGCGGATATTTTTGCGCTGCCGGTTGGACCGGGCAGTCCAGCGGATCGCCAGGCCATTCCGGTGATCCAGACGCCTGCGGCGGAACTTGGCGGTTACGTATCTCCCGACGGCAGGTGGATCGCATACATTTCGGACGAATCCGGCAAACAGGAGATTTACGTTCAAGCCTTCAATCCCGGCGGGAAGGCAGGGTCATCAGCGGTTTCGGGGAAATGGATGGTTTCCAGGGGAACCCTTGGCATGGCCCGATGGCGCTCGGACGGGAAGGAACTGGTGTTCATCAGTGCGGACGGAGCGATCATGTCGGTGGATGTCACGCCGAGCGCGGCCTTCCAATCGAGCCCGCCAAAGCAGTTGTTCCAGCTTCCAGCCACTGTCCTGGCATTGGGCGGAGCTTCGCCCGGGGCTCGCATGGATGCGACACACGATTTGCAGAAGTTTCTGATCACCATCCCGGCGCAGAACAATTCCCGGCAGGAGTTCACCCTGGTCCTGAACTGGCAGGCTGCGCTGAAGCACTGACTGTCGAGCTCTAAATCTTTCGTATTTGCCTGCCGATAGGCGTGTGTCATGATAGACAGGCGCTTTGACGTCCGGGTCCCGGTGGCGGATACCGTAAGCCTTAATTGGACGGATCCGACGGGCGAAAAGCTGCAGGCGTCGGCGGACCTAGCGGCTTTCCAGCACATTGGGATCCTAAGCTTAGAATTCCACGTGGACAAGTTGTCGCG
>JADMIO011200127.1_pt1 | contig 55400 bp, 56 predicted proteins | sample 8958161 | NCBI WGS metagenome assembly JADMIO01 (sample SAMN16585339, study PRJNA669376) | soil metagenome | isolation source: Crop rotation soil | place: USA: Cullars Rotation, Alabama | collected 2011
CGCGACTTCAAGTCACGTGAATTCCAAGCTTCGGATCCCACTGTGCTGGAAAGGCGGCCGGCGCCAGCATGAGTTCATGAAGATGATGGCGGCCAGTATCAGCGACGCCGACCTGGCCGACATCGCGGCCTACTTTGGCGCGGCGCCGGCGATGGCATCGGCAACGGCGGCGGCATCCGGCGCCGAGCGTGCCGGCGCGCCGCCGGCGGTGCACGGCGACGCGGCACGGCTGTTTGCGCACGGCGACGCGGCACGTGGCGTGGCGGCCTGCGCCAGCTGCCACGGCGCCGATGGCCGCGGCCTGGCCGCTGCCGCCGGCCCGGTCATCGCCGGCCAGGGCCGCCGCTACCTGGAGCAGCAGTTGCAGGACTGGCGCAGCGGATTCCGCCGCAACAGCGCCGGCAGCGTGATGAACCAGCAGGCCGCCCGCCTGACCGATGCCGACATCAGCGCGTTGGCTGGCTATCTGTCGCAACTATCGCAGTAAGCAGCAGCCCCTTGAAACACACCACACAGGAGTCCATTGCATGAAACGTGTTTTACTCGCCTCCATCCTGGCCGCAGCGTTCGCGCTGCCGGCCAGCGCCGCATTGAAGGAAGGCGATGCCGCCCCCGCCTTCAAGGCCCAAGCCTCGCAGGCCGGCAAGGCCTTCGCCTTCTCGCTGCGGGACGCGCTGAAGAAAGGGCCGGTGGTGGTCTACTTCTACCCCTCCGCCTTCACCGGCGGCTGCAACATCCAGGCCCACACCTTCGCCGTCAACCATGACAAGTTCGTCGCCGCCGGCGCCACCGTGGTCGGCGTCTCGCTCGACAGCATCGCGCGGCTGAACGACTTCTCGGCCGATCCCAACTACTGCGCCGGCAAGTTCCCGGTGGTGGCCGACGCCGACGGCCAGATCGCCCGCTCCTATGACCTGCAGGTCAAGGAGATCGCCGCCGGCAAGAAGGATACGCGCGGCATCGAGATCGACCACGCCACCACCGAGCGCACCACCTTCGTCGTTACGCCGGACGGCAAGGTGGCCGCCAGCGTAGGCGGCCTGACGCCCGAGGCCAACGTCAACAAGGCACTGGAGTACGTGCAGCAGCTGGCGCAGCGCGGCAACGCCGGCGCCACCAAGGTCGCCACAGCCATTCCCGGCGTGGTGGCGGCCGGCACCCGCATAGAACTGATCAAGGAAGGCTTCACCGGCACCGAAGGCCCGGTGGTGCTGCCCGACGGCAGCCTCATATTCACCGAGACCACCGCCAACCGCATCACCCGCATCGCGCCGGATGGCAGCACCTCCACCTTCCTCGACAACAGCAACGGCGCCAATGGCCTGGGTTTCAACGCCGCTGGCGACCTGTATGCGGTGCAGGTACTGAAGCCGCGCGTCGGCATCGTCTACCCGGCCGCGCGGGCACGCACGCTGGCAGACCAGTTCGAAGGCAAACCGTTCGGCCGGCCCAACGACCTGGTGGTCGACCGCAAGGGCGGCGTCTATTTCACCGATTCCGGCGCGCCGCCGCGCGCACCGGGCAGCCCGGCGCCGGCAGAACAGCCGGCGGTGGCCAAGCCTGCCGTGTATCGCATCACGCCGGGCGGCGAGCTGCAACGCATCGCGGCCGACATCGAACGCCCCAACGGCATCCAGCTCAGTCCTGATGAGAAGACCCTGTACGTCGCCAATACCGCCGGCGAACATGTGCTGGCATTCGACATCGGCGCCGACGGCCGCATCGGCGCGCACCGCAACTTCGCCCGGCTGGAAGGCTGGCGCAAGACCGACACCGGCACCAGCAGCGGCGCCGACGGGCTGGCGGTGGACGCCAGCGGCAGGCTGTATGTGGCTTCCATGGCCGGCATCCAGGTCTTCAGCAGCAAGGGCGAGGCGCTGGGCGTGATCGCGCTGCCGAAGGCGCCGCAGAACCTGGCCTTTGCCGGAACCGACAAGAAAACGCTGTACGTGGTCGGCCGCGGCGCCGCCTACAAGATCCCGCTGCTGGCCGAAGGCTACGGCGGCCGCGCCAAGTAAATCGATCCCCTCCCACCCAACCAAGGAAACTGTATGAAACAAGGTCTGCACAAACTGCTCGCCCCTGTCCTCGCCGTCGCCCTGCTGGCCGCTTCCGCCAGCGTGGTGGCGCAGCAGGCGCCCAAGCCGGAAAACCTGATCAAGTGGCGCCAGTCGGCATTCTCGCTGGTGGCCTGGAACGCCGGCCGCATCAAGGCCTCGGTCGACGGCCAGTACAACAAGGAAGAAGTGCAGCGCGCCGCCAACGCGATCGCCGCCATCGCCAACTCCGGCCTGGGCGGCCTGTTCGCGGCCGGCACCGAGCAAGGCAAGGGCTGGCACGACACCAGCGCCAAGCCGGAGCTGTTCAAGGACGGCAAGCACTTCGCCGATCTGGCGGCCAGCTTCAGCAAGGAAGCCACCGAACTGGCCAGCGTCTCGGCGGGCGGCGATCCGGCCATCGTGAAAGCGCAATTCGGCAAGCTGCAGCGCACCTGCAAATCCTGCCACGACGACTTCAAAGCCAAGGACTAAGCCCATGCTGAAAAACAAGCACACCACCACCCTGCTGTGCGGCGCGATCGCCGCGCTGTGCCTGTCCGGCGGCGCGCTGGCGCAGACCGCGGCACCGGCTGCGGCAGCCGCTGCACCGGCCGCGCCCAACACCGCCCGCTCCACCGATCCGGCCAAGCCCTTGAGCTTCTTCGTCACCAGCGAAGGTGTCGGCAAGGGTGCGGACCTGGGCGGCCTGGCCGGCGCCGATGCGCACTGCCAGAAGCTGGCCGAATCGGTCGGCGCCGGCAAGAAGACCTGGCGCGCCTATCTCAGCACCCAGGCCGCCGACGGCCAGCCCGCTGTCAATGCGCGCGACCGCATCGGCACCGGCCCATGGTTCAACACCCGTGGCGCCGTGGTGGCGCGCGACGTCGCGCACCTGCATGGCGATACGCTGGATGCGGCACGCGTCGGCAACAACCTGACCCGCACCACCGTCTTCACCGAGAAGAATGAGCCGGTCAAGGGCGCCGGCGACAAGCCGAACGAGCATGACATCATCACCGGCTCGCAACCCGACGGCCGCGCCTTTACCGATGCCGCTGACCACACGTGCAAAAACTACACCAGCAGCGCGGCGGACGGCTCGGCCCAGCTGGGCCACTTCGACCGCACCGGTGGCGGCAACAGTTCGTGGAACGCGGCCCATCCGAGCCGCGGCTGCGGGCAGGCCAACCTGGTGGCCACCGGCGGCGCCGGATTGCTGTACTGCTTCGCCGCCAACTGAGCAAAACGGCAGACGTAAAAAATGGCAGCCTGGCTGCCATTTTTTTCGTCCTGCGTTATTGATTACTGGCGCGCTTCGGCGCCGGCGATACTGCCGGCGATCGATCTGGCGATATCGGAATCGGCCGGGACCTGGGCCAGTATCTTCTTCCATTGCGCGACCGCGTAGGCTTTGTCGCCCCGTTCCAGCGCCGCGCTGCCGGACAAGGCCAGCGCCTGCACGTGGTTCGGTGCGATCGCCAGCGCACGGTCGATCTGCGCCAGCGGCGCGCCGGCCAGGCTGTGGTTCAGCGTCATGCCCAGCACCACGGCATAGTCGACCAGCAGGTCGGGATTCTCGGGATCCAGCGCCAGCAGCTGGCGATAGGCATCCGCCGCCGCGTCGAAGCGGCGCAGGGTTTCATAGGAACGCGCCAGCTTGCGCCAGCCATCGGCATCGTCGGGCTGCTGCTTCAAGCGCGCCGCCAGGCGGGCCACCATGGCCTCGATCTGGGCCGGACCGATTGCCGTATCGGGGGCGGCGCCCACTGCCGCGGTTTGCGGGCTCGCCTGCGGCGGCAGCAGGCTGGCCGTATGCCCCAGCGCCAGATAGTGGGCGCCGGACACCGCCGGTAACGCCAGCATGACCAGCAGCACCGGCCAGCGCTGGCGCGGTGCGCCGTCCCGCCTCAACAACGGCGGCAGCAGGAACCAAAGACCCAGTGCCACCATGGCGGCTGCCGCCAGGCCAAATTCAATCATATTGTGTCTCCGGTTGGTCGATGGTTTTCCGCCTGGCCTGGCGCCGCAGCGTGAGCAGCAGTACGCCCACGCCAGACGCCAGGAACAGGAAGGGGCCGAACCACAGCAGCCAGGTGGCCGCCTTCAGCGGTGGCCGGTACAGCACAAAATCGCCGTAGCGCTGCACCATGAAGTCGATCACGTCCTGTTCGCTGCGGCCCTCGGCCAGTTGCTGCGCCACCTGCTTCTTCAGGTCCAGCGCCAGCTGCGCCTGCGAGTCGGCGATGGTCTGGTTCTGGCACACCAGGCAGCGCAGCTGCTCGGCGACGTGGGTGACGCGATGCTCAAGCTCCAGGTCGCGCCCCCACGCGGGCAATGCCAGCAGCCATGCCGCCAGCAACAGCGGTCCCCAGGCCTTAACCATGATTCAGCTCCCGTATCAGCGGCAACAGCTTGTCGCGCACCACTTCCGCCGTCACCGGGCCGACGTGCTTGAAGCGCACCACGCCCTGCCGGTCGATCACGAAGGTCTCCGGCACGCCATATACGCCATATTCCATGCCTATGCGGCCGTCGCCATCGAAGGCTGATGCCTGGTAGGGATTGCCGAACTCCTTCAGCCAGCGCTGGCTGTCGGCGCGCTGGTCGTTGTAATTGAGGCCGACGATGGGTACGCCGCCGCTGCGCGCCAGGTCCAGCAGCACCGGATGCTCGGCACGGCATGGCGCGCACCAGGAAGCCCAGACATTGAGCAGCCACACCTTGCCGCGCATCTGGCCGGACTGGAAGCTGGGCACCTCGTCCGTCACTTGCCGCGCCTCGAAAGCCGGTGCGGTCTTGCCGATCAGCGGCGATGGAATCTCCTGCGGTTTCAGGCGCAGGCCAACACCCAGGAACACCAGCAGCACGGCAAACAGCGCCAGGGGAATCAGGAAGCGCCTCATGCCGGGCTCCCGGCCGCTGCCCCAGCGGGCGACAGCGTGCCACGCTGCACGCCAGCGCGTCCGGCCAGCCGGAAGCGCCGGTCCGCCGCCGCCAGCAGCCCGCCACCTGCGATGATCAGGCAGCCGGCCCAGATCCAGCCGACAAATGGCTTTTCCTGTATGCGCACGGTCCATGCGCCTTGCGGCGTGGCCTCGCCCAGCGAAACGTAGAGGTCGCGCCGCCAGCCACGGTCGATGGCCGCCTCGGTCATCGGCATCTGCTGCACGGTGTAGTAGCGTTTTTCCGGATGCAGCTCCGTCACCAGTTGTTCGCCGTCGCGCACTTCGAAAGTGGCGCGCGCTGCGATGTAGTTGGGGCCATCGATCTTCTGCAAGGCGGTGAAGCTGTAGCGCAGCTGGCCGACGCTGGCGCTGTCGCCGACACGCATGCTGAAGTCCTCGCCCCGCTCGGCCCCTTTGACCAGCGTGACGCCGACCACGAATACCGCGATCCCGGCATGCGCGGCCAGCATCCCCCAGTAGCCGGACGGCTGGCTGGCGATCCGCCGCCGCAGCGCCGCGCCGCCGGCCGCTGGCGCCAACCGCTGGATCAGATGCTGCGCGGTAGCCAGCAGTATCCATGCCGCCAGCGCCAGGCCGCCGGCCACCATCGGCGTGGCCTTCCAGCCCAGCCACGCGGCCACTCCAAGCAGTAGCGCGGCCTGTGCCACCCGCGCGACCCGCGCCGCCACCTCGCGCCATGCCGCCCGCTTCCATTCGACGAACGGCGCGGCCGCCATCAGCAGCAGCACCGGCAGCATCAGCGGCACGAACACCGCCTCGAAATACGGCGGGCCGACCGAGATCTTGCCGAGATTGAGCGCATCGAGGAACAGCGGATACAAGGTCCCCAGCAGCACGGTAGCGGCGGCGCTCACCAGCAGCACGTTATTCAGCAACAGCAGCGTCTCGCGCGAAAACAGCGCGAAGCCGCCCCCCACGCCGATCTGCGGCGCGCGCCACGCATACAGCAACAGCGAACCGCCGATCACCACCGCCAGGAACAGCAGGATGAACAGGCCGCGGCGCGGATCGGTGGCGAAGGCGTGCACCGACGTCAGCACGCCGGAACGCACCAGGAAGGTTCCCAGCAGCGACAGCGAGAACGCCACGATCGCCAGCAATACCGTCCAGTTTTTGAATGCCCCCCGCTTTTCGGTCACGGCCAGCGTATGGATCAGCGCCGTGCCGACCAGCCATGGCATGAAGGACGCGTTTTCCACCGCATCCCAGAACCACCAGCCGCCCCAGCCCAGCTCATAATAGGCCCAGAAGCTGCCCATGAAGATACCCAGCGTCAGGAACGACCAGGCCACCAGCGTCCATGGCCGCGACCAGCGCGCCCATGCCGCATCGAGCCGCCCCTCCAGCAAAGCGGCGATCGCAAACGCAAACGCCACCGAGAAGCCGACGTAGCCCATGTACAGCAGCGGCGGATGGATGATCATGCCGAAGTCCTGCAGCAGCGGATTGAGGTCGCGGCCATCCGGCGCGGCCGGCAGCAGGCGGTCGAACGGGTTCGAGGTCCACAGCATGAACAGCAGGAAGCCGATGCTGACCAGTCCCATCACGCCCAGCACGCGCGCCAGCGTGGCGGCGGGCAGCCGGCGGCTCACGTGCGCCACGGCGAAGGTCCACAGCGCCAGGATCTGCACCCACAACAGCAGCGAGCCTTCGTGCCCGCCCCAGGCGCCCGCAATGCGGTAGTACAGCGGCAGCATGGAATTGGAATTGGCCGCCACGTAGGCCACCGAGAAGTCGTTGCCGGCAAACGCATACAGCAGGCAGCCGAAGGCAAAGCTGACAAAAACGAATTGCCCGCTGGCCGCCGGCCGTGCCAGCGCGATCCAGCGCGCATTGCCGCGCCATGCGCCCAGCAGCGGCAGGCCGGCCTGCACCAGCGCCAGACCAAGCGCCAGCATCAGCGCGAAATTACCCAGCTCCGGTATCATTTCTTTTCTCCTTGCCGGGCGCCCTGCTTCAGCGCATAGGCGGCATCCGGCGGCATGTAGTTCTCGTCGTGCTTGGCCAGCACTTCCTCCGCGATGAAGCGCATGTCGCTGCCCAATCGCCCCTGCGCCACCACGCCCTTGCCCTCCTTGAACAGGTCCGGCAGGATGCCGCGATAGCGCACCGGCAGCCGCTGCGACAGGTCCGTCACAACAAAGCTGACCGTGATGCCGTCGGCTTCGCGCCGCAGGCTGTCCTGCTCCACCATGCCGCCCATGCGGAAGCTTTTGTTGCGCGGCGCTTCGCCGGCCACTACCTGGCTGGGCGTGAAGAAGAACACCAGGTTCTTCTGGAATGCCGACAGGATCAGCCACGCCGCCACCGCCAGCGCCGCAAGAGAAGCAGTCAACAGCAGCAGCCGCTGCTGGCGCCGCGTCATCGCTTGCTCCGCTGCCGCAGGTGGGCCAGGCGCGCCGCCGTCTCGGCGTCCTCGCGCTGCAGGACCAGCATCAGCTGCTCGATCGCGATCGCCGCCAGTACCGCCCCGAATGAACCCCACACGTAGCGGGCGTAGCCGCCCATGTCGAGGAAATCGCTCCAGCTATCCCATATCATCGCTTGTGCTCCACTAAATATTCCCGTACCCAGTCCGTGTGCTGTTCGCGTTCCAGCACGATGCAACGCAGCCGCTGCAGCACTGCCGCGACGGCATAGGCCCACAGCGCCAGCGTCATCACCAGCATCGCCTGCAGCATGATGGGCGCCATCGACGCGCCGCTCCGTACCGACAGCGAAGCCCCCTGGTGCAGCGTGTTCCACCATTGGACCGAGAAATAGATCACCGGCACGTTGACCACGCCAACCAGCGCCAGCACCGCACCGGCGCGGTCGGCGCGGCGCGGATCGTCGATCGCCGCCTGCAGCGCAATGAAGCCGAGGTACAGGAACAGCAGCAGCAGTTCCGACGTCAGGCGCGCGTCCCACACCCACCAGGCGCCCCAGGTGGGCTTGCCCCAGAGGGCCCCGGTCCACAAAGCCAGGAAGGTGAACAATGCCCCGGTCGGCGCCAGCGCGCTGGCCATCATCGACGACAGCCGGGTGTTGAACACCAGGCCGACGCCGGCCCAAAACGCCATGGCGACATAGATCATCATCGACAGCCAGGCCGCCGGTACGTGCACGAAGATGATGCGGTAGGCGTCGCCCTGCTGGCGGTCCGGCGGCGCGGCCAGCAGGCCGAGATACAGCCCGGCCGCCGCCAGCAGCAGCGCGCTGCCCAGCAGCCATGGCAGCAGCCGTCCGGCCAGCGGGAAGAAGGCCTGCGGCGCGGCGTAGCGCAGCCAGCGCTTGCCGTCATTGAGCTGCCGCGCGGCGTGTAGTGTGTGAGTTGCAGACACGGTCATTCCTTGTAAAGTGGTTTATTCCAACGCGATGCGCAACGCCGACGAGGTGGCCCACGGCCCCAGCGCCAGAGAGCCTGCCAGCAGACCGCCCAGCAGCAGCATGCTGGCCGCCGCGGTGGCGTCGCCCGGTTCCGCGCCCGCGGCGCCGGCGCCGAAGATCAGCACCGGCACCGACAACGGCAGCACCAGCAGCGACAGCAGCACGCCGCCGCCGCGCGCGCCCAGGGTCAGCGCCGCCCCCACGGCACCCAGCAGGCTCAGTACCGGGGTGCCGACCAGCAGGCTCCATGCCAATGCCGCCGCGGCATCGGCGCCCAGGTCGAACTGCAGGGCCAGCAAGGGCGCCAGCAGCACCAGCGGCAATCCCGACACCAGCCAGTGCGCCACGACCTTGCCGGCCACGATCAAGGGCAACGGCACCGACGACAGGGCCATCTGCTCCAGCGTGCCGTCGGCATGGTCGAGCGCGAACAGGCGGTTCAGCGCCAGCGTGCTGGCCAGCAGCGCTGCCACCCACAGGATGCCGGGCGCCATGGTGCGCAGCAGCGCCGGCTCCGGCCCCACGCCCAGCGGGAACAGCGTGCAGACGATGACGAAGAACGCCAGCGAGCCGGCGACGTCGGCCCGGCGCCGCCAGGCCAGCAGCAGGTCGCGCCGGATCACGCGCAGCAGCACGGTCAGCATGGCAGCGGCTCCCACATCAGGTCCAGGTCCAGCTGCTCCAGCCGGCGCGCCTTCAGCAATTGCGGCTGGTGGGTGGTGTAGACCAGCATGCCGCCTTGCGCCAGATGGCGGTCCAGCGTTCCGCACAGCGCCTGCGCCGCTGCCGCATCCAGCGCGACAAACGGTTCGTCCAGCAGCAGCAAGGGAGGCAACGGTGCGGCGGCCAGCCGCGCCAGCGCCACGCGGCGGCGCTGGCCCTGCGACAGCACCCGCGCCGGCAAGTCCGCCTCCGCCGCCATGCCGACGCTGCCCAGCGCGCTCACCGCCTGCTCCAGCGTGCACGGCACGCCGGCCAGCGCGCTGGCGGTGGCCACGTTTTCCCACGCCGACAGGTCGTCCTTGATGGCGCCGGCGTGGCCGCAGTACAGCAGTTCGCGGTGGTAGTCCTCGCGCAGTTCGCGGATGGCGCGGCCCTTCCAGCGCACCTCGCCCGCCAGCGGCACGCCCAGGCCGCACAACAGGCGCAGCAAGCTGGTCTTGCCGCTGCCGTTGCTGCCCTTCAGCCACAGGGCCTCGCCGCGCTGCAGTTCGAAGCTGACATCATTGAACAATTGGCGCTCTCCGCGCGCGCAAGCCAGTCGGCATACTTGCAGGCTCATTGCGGTCCCTGTCAATGCTGCAGCAGCGCGCCGTCGCCCAGCGCCGCGCCCGTGGTCTCGAAGCCGATCAGGCCGAAGCGCTTCAGGTGGGTGCGCAGGATGTTGCGGCTGATGCCGAGCACGCGCGCGGTCTGCACCTGGTTGCGGTTGCAATTGTCAAAGGCCGCGCGCACCAGGCCCTCCTCCACGCTGTCGAACAGGTCCGGCACTTCGGCCTCGATCATGCAGTTGACCAGTTCCGCCAGGCGCTGGCGGAATGCTTCGGCGCCGGCGGCAGGCAGCGCCGCGCCCGGCGCCGGTATCGCCGCAACCGGTGCGGCCGGCGGATCGTAGCGATGGCGATGCGCGATGCCAGTCAGCTTCAGGTCCTCGGCCTGTATCACCTCGTCGCGGCAGACGATCAGCGCGAAGTGGATCACGTTTTCCAGCTCGCGGATGTTGCCCGGCCACTCGTAGCTCAATAGCGCCAGCTGCGCGTTCGGCGACAGGGTGACGTTGTGCAGTTTCAACTTGCCGCTGTAGACGCCGATGAAGTGGCGCGCCAGTGGCAGGATGTCTCCGGTGCGCTCGCACAGCGGCGGCAGATGGACGGTCGCCACGCCCAGGCGGTAGTACAGGTCGGAGCGGAAGCGGTCGGCCGCGATCGCCTTGTGCAGGTCGACGTTGGTGGCGGCCACCAGGCGCACGTTGAGAGGAATCGGCTGGCGCGCACCCAGGCGCACCACCTGGCGTTCCTGCAGCACGCGCAGCAGCTTGACTTGCAGCGCCAGCGACAGGTCGCCGATCTCGTCGAGGAACAGCGTGCCGCCGTTGGCCGCTTCGAACCAGCCGGAGCGCGCCTGGGTGGCGCCGGTGAAGGCGCCCGCCTCGTGGCCGAACAGTTCCGCGTCGATCAGCGATTCGCTGAAGGCGCCGCAGTTGACGGCGATGAAGGGGCCGCGCCGTTCGCTCTGGGTGTGGATGTGGCGCGCGATCAGCTCCTTGCCGGTGCCGGTTTCGCCGATGATCAAGGTGGTGGCGTCGCTGCGGGCGATGCGTTCCACCTGCTGCAGCAGCTCGGACGAGCGCGGGTCGTGAAACAGCAAGGCCTTGGCGCGGATCGACAGCGCCATGCCGGACGGATCGGGGAAAGTCAGTAATTTGTCCACAGCGGTTCCCGTATTGTTAAGTAGTTATCTCAGCCTAACGGGTCTGTGCTGCACTGCACACGAATCATTCCAAACAAACTAATTCACATTTTGGATATGAGGCGTGTTTCGCTCTGGGAGTGCATGAAAACAAGGAGAGCCAGCAACGACGGGCGTTGTGGCTCTGTGTGGAGAATGCGACAGTGTTGAAATCTGAGCAGGCGGGCAACAGCGATGCAACAGCGGCTAGGACGCCAGGCTGCGTGCCAGCAAACTCAGTACTGCCACCAAGGTGGTGACCAGGAGGCCCACCATCCAACGGGAAGAAGCCTGCATTTCAGCGCGCATGGTGTCGAAGCCCAGCGAGACGTCGGTCCGGGAAGCATCGATGCGGGCTTGCGTTTCTGAATGCAGGTCATCCGCCCGTTTCCGCACTTCATCGATGCGGGCTTGGGTCTCCAAACGCAGGTTATCGATGCGGACTTGCGTTTCCCGCTGCAGGCTATCGATATGGGCTTGCGTTTCTCGGCGCAGGCTATCGATGCGCTTTTGGATTTCATCGATATGGGTTTGCGATTCGGCGCGCAGCTTCTCGATCCAAGCTTGCGATTCGGAACGCTCCTTCTCGATTCGCGCTTGTGATTCGGAACGATCCTTCTCAATCCGGACCAGCGATTCCGAACGCTCCTTTTCTATGCGCAGATTGATGGCTTCGATGTTCCTCTGGGATTCCTGCCGGACCGCATCCACATAGGCTTGAGAAGCACTGCGTATGCCATCGATGCGCGCCTGGGTTTCTATCCGTTGCTGTTCCAGGCGCATCTGCGATGCTTGCTGGTCGCTGCGTATCTCCGCGCGCAATTCCTTGAAGGCCTCCTGCGTCCTCCGGCCATGCTCATCCAACCGGCGCAGCATGCTCTCGAACAGAGCGGCCCGCCCGGCGGTACTTTCCGGCATGTCGGTGGTGGGATCCATGACTTCATCGTCGGCGGCACGCGCCGGAATGTCAAGCTGCCTCATCGGAACGCTCCTTCGCATCGTGCGGTCAGTCAGACTAACCGCACTAGCGTAAGGCCGGTTCCGCTACGCTCCTCTGATGGAGCGCAATTGCACCTCAGGTCGGGCGGCCGTGGAAGGCTTTGTTGGCGATCTTCCAGCCGTCGCTGGTTTTCAGCAGCACGAAATAGTCGGTGAAGGTGGTGGCGCCGTGCACCAGCGTGATCTTGGCGCAGGCCGAGTGGCCGCCAATGTCGACCCAGTCCACCGTGCGGCGGCGCGTGGCTTCGTCCGCGGCCGGCGTGCCTTTGAAGCGCTCGCAGTACACGTCCAGCGGCCACGAAGTGAACTCGCCTTCGCGCATCGATTCGATGTGCGCGGTCGGCAGGAAGGCTTGCCGCATATGGCTGGCGTCGTCGCGCGCGTGGCCGAGGAAGTAGTGTTCGATCGGGACCAGCACCGCGGCGTGTTCCGCGTCGGCCGAGAGTTGGGTTGCTGCGTTGGTGCTCATGATGTCTCCTTGGTAAGCCTGCCATCATGCGCGCCGTTGCCACCGCCGGGACCAGCCGGCGACTATATCTGGTATATCTGGTGCGCCATATTGACACCAACAATCACAATTATTGGCCGCTATTTGGTTGGCATGTTGCAAATAGCAACAAGCAAGCAGCGCCAGGCTCTGCAAAAAGCGGGAGCGGCGCGGCAAAATTGCAATTCGCCAAGCCTGCTGCATTAGAATGTGTTGAACCCACCCACCGCCGACATTCGCCATGCCAGCCCCCGCCACTCCTGCCCCCGCCCGCCCCAAGAAGCGCGGCCGTCCGCACAAGGGCCAGGGCGGCAGCCTGCGCGAAGAGCTGATCGCCCGCTCGGCCCAGTTGTTCCGCGAGAAGGGCTACGACAACACCACCGTGCGCGACATCGCCGCCGCCACCGGCATCCAGGCCGGCAGCTGGTTCTACCACTTCAAGACCAAGCAGGACATCCTGGCCGCCATCATGGAACAAGGCATGGCGCGCTCGCTGGCGCAGACCGAAGCCATCGCCGCGCTCGACCTGCCGCCGCGCGCGATGCTGCACCAGCTGGTCGAAGACCATCTGCACACGCTGCTGGCGCCGGACCATCACTTCATCGCCGTGCTGCTGTACGAATGGCGCTCGCTGGATGCGGCGTCGCGGGCCCGCATCGTGGCGCTGAAGGACCGCTACGAAGCGGTGTGGGACAAGGTGATCGCCGCGCTGCACCAGTCGGGCGACTGGGCCATGCCGTCGCAATTCGACCGGCTGCTGATCTTCGGCGCGCTGAACTGGACCGTGCAGTGGTACAAGCCGGGCAGCGGCGCCGACGTGCAGGAACTGGCGCGCCAGGCGGTGCAATTCATGCTGCGCACCCCGCCGCAGCCCGGCCAGCGGGTGGCTTAGAATGGCGCAATACTCATAAAAAGGAATGCCATGATCTACGAAATCGCCGAACTGTATATCAAGTCCGACCAGCACGACGCCTTCCAGGCCGCCGTGGCCGAGGCGGTGCCGGCCTTCCGCCGCGCCAAGGGCTGCTTGTCCATGCGGCTGGACCGCGACATCGAGGTGCCCGACACCTACCATCTGGTGGTCGGCTGGGAGACGCTGGACAACCACATGGTCGACTTCCGCGGCAGCCCCGACTTCCAGATCTGGCGCGGCCTGGTCGGCGGCCACTTCGCCCTGCCGCCCAAGGTCGAACATTTCGAAACGGTAGTCGACGGCTTTTAGCAGTTGGCCTAGAATGTAGTTGTGTGCGCCGTTCTTTTTCGCTCGCGCGCACAATGAAATACCCAACGGAGGTCCATCATGCGTACCATCCACCGCAATTTCAATCAGATCACCGACGCCGAAAGCGCGCGCAGCGCCCTGCTGGCCGACGGTTTTCGCCTCAACAGCGTGAAGCTGAACACCCATCACGGGTCGATGCAGAGCGCCGCCACCGCCACCGTCACCAATGTGTTCGACATGCTCGTGCCCGGAGGGGCGGACGCGGCGGCCAAGGCCCGCAAGCGCGCCGGCGCCATGCTGACGGTCGACATCGACGATGACGACCAGGAAGCGCAGGCCAACGCCATCATGCAGCGTTTCGGGGCGACCGAGATCTAGTTCGCCATCAGCCCGTTGGCGCGCAGGCCGAAGGCCCGTTTCAGCCAGTCGGCCGCATCCTGCGCCGCCAGCGGCCGCGCATAATAGAAGCCTTGCAGCTCATGGCAGCCGGCCGCGCGCGCGGCATCGGCCTGGGCCTGGGTTTCTATCCCCTCGGCCACCACTTGCAGGTTCAGCGCCGCCGCCAGCTGGCAGATCGCCGTCACCACCGCCACCGCGTCCGGCGCCGGCAACGGATCGATCAGGCCGCGGTCGATCTTGACCACCCGCAGCGGCAGCTCGCGCAGCATGCTGAGCGACGAGAAGCCGGTGCCGAAATCGTCCATCGCCACATCCACGCCCAGGTCGCGCAGTTGCTGCAGCTGGAGCTGGGTATCGGCCAGGTTGCTGACGGCGGCGCTTTCGGTGATCTCCAGCGTCAGGTAGCGCGGCGGCACCTGGTGGCGCTGCAGCGCGTCTTCCACCAGATGCAAAAAGCCCGGATCGAGCAACTGCACCGGCGACACATTGACCGCCACCGGCACGCAATCGCCCGCCTCGGTGCGCCACGCGGCGATCTGGCGGCAGGCTTCGCTCAACAACATCGCGCCCAGTTCGGCGATCAGGCCGGTATGCTCGGCGATGCCGATGAATTCCAGCGGGCTGACCAAACCGATGCCTGGCCGGCGCCAGCGCGCCAGCGCCTCGAAGCCCAGCAGCTTGCCAGTGGCGGCATCCACCTTGGGCTGGTAGTCGAGGTAGATCTCATGGCCCTTGATCCCCTTGCGCAGCGCCTGCTCCTGCTCCAGCGCGTGGCCCGACATCTGCTCGAAACGCTGTTCGGCCAGCGCCAGCGCGGTCCCCGGGGTGCGCTTGGCCTGGAACAGCGCCGCGATGGCGGCCCGCAGCAGCGCCTCCGGTTCGCTGGCGTGATCGGGATAGACCGCCATGCCCATCGAGGCGTCGATGAAGTATTCGCCGCCCGGTACCACCAGCGACTGGCGGATCGCCGCATGCAGCCGCCACGACAGGTCGCGCGCGCTCACCGGATCGGGATCGACCACCGCGAACTCGTCGCCGCCGAGGCGTATCAGCTGCGCCCGCGCGCCCAGCGTTTTTTGCAGGCGGGCGGCAAAGGCCTGCAGCACATGGTCGCCGGTCACATGGCCCTGGCTCTGGTTGAACAGCTTGAAGCGGTCGATGTTCAGCACCACCAGCGTGCAGTGGGCGTCCGGTATGCAGTACTCCTCCAGCCGCTGCATCAGCACCGTGCGGTTGGGCAGGCCGGTCAGCTCGTCGTGGGTGGCCTTGTGCAGCAGCGCGCGGGCGCTGGCATTGCGCTCGGTATCGTCGGTGATCAGGATCTGGGTGGCCGGCATGCCGTCCCATTCGATGCGCCAGGCCGCGAAGCGCAGCTCGCGCTGCTGGCCGCCGGCCACCAGGCGCTGGCCCTCCCAGTTGGCCGCTTCCAGCGTGCGGTTCTGCAGCTGGCGGTGGAAGTGCTGCAGCAGTTCGGCGTTGAGGGTCTCGGGCGGCAGTTGATCGAGGTCGCCAAACGGTGCGCCGTCGTAGGCGCGGCCGTAGATCGCATGGGCGGCGGGGTTCGCATACAGGATGCGCACGCCGTCGGTCACCACCACCCCCTGCAGCGAATGCTCGGTCAGCAACTGGAAGCGCTGATACAGCTTGGCCATCTCGCGCGCCGCGCGCTCCAGCGCCGCGAACATGAACACGCAGCCGATCGCCACCCGCACCACGGTGGCGCCAAACAGGTTGGCCGCCAGGCCATCCTCGGCATACAGCACCAGCGGCAGCTGGCTCAGTCCCAGCAGGATCAGTAGCGGACCGACCAGGCCTTCGAGGGCGCTGGTGCGCCACATCCAGGAGGCGGTCAGCACGCCCAGCGCCATGAAGAAGCACAGGTTCACCGCCGGCCACAATACCACCCGCTGCGCGGTGCTGGGCACCGTCAACAGCAGGGTCATGGCCACCACCATCAGCAGCATCACGCGCGGCGGCAGGCTGCGGCCGGCCAGCCGCAGCACGGCGGACGTCAGCAGCAGCAAATTGGGAATCGCGCCGAACAGCACCAGCACCAGCCCCGCCATGTTCCATGGCGGCGCCAGGTTGGTGTAGGCCAGGTAGCCCAGCGGGATCAGTCCCGCCGCAATCGTGGAGAAACCCAGGTCGCGTGCAAAGGCCTGGCTGCTATGACGGCGCCACACCAGCAACAGCGCGGCACCCATGATCAGGTACACAACAGCGTTGGTAAAGTACGAATACATCATTCCCGGGCATCCCTGTGGTGGCCGGTGGTCCGGCCTGTAGTCACCCAATGGTAAGCGATTTTCTGTCTACGACAAAAAATCCCTGCGGGTCAGCTCACTGGATGATGGAATACCTGGCGCAGATAGGCAAGGAATGTCTCGTCTTTGCACAAGGTCTTGCCCGGCGCGTCGGACAGCTTGGCCACCGACTGGCCGTTGCAGGCCACCAGCTTCATGACGATGTTCAGCGGCGTCAGGCCGACGTCGTTGGTCAGGTGGGTGCCGATGCCGAAGCCGGTCATGATGCGGCCGGCGAAGTGGCGATACAGCTCGAAGGCCTTTTCCAGGTTCAGGCCATCCGAGAACACCAGGCGCTTGGTGTTGGCGTCGATGCGCAGCGCGCCGTAATGGGCCAGCGCCTTTTCGCCCCAGACCACCGGGTCGCCGGAATCGTGGCGCAGGCCGTCGAACAGCTTGGCGAAGTACAGGTCGAAGTCGTCCAGGAAGGCGTCCATGCCCACCACGTCGGTCAGCGCCACGCCCAGGTCGCCGCGGTATTCCTGCACCCAGGCTTCCAGCGCCGCCTTCTGGAAGTCTCGCAGCCGCACGCCGAAGGCCTGGAACGACTGCAGGTATTCGTGCGCCATGGTGCCGATCGGGACCAGCCCGAACTTGCGCGCCTGGTAGACGTTGGACGTGCCCTTGAAGAATTCCGGCACCTCGCGCGCCAGCCGCTGCACCACTTCGTCATGCCAGGCACCGGAGAAGCGCCGCCGCAGGCCGAAGTCGGAAAACTCGAACGGGTGGCGCAGCGCCGGCTGCTGGCCGAAGCTTTTCAGCGCGGCGATCTTGGCGCCCAGCCGCAGGCGTCCCTCGGCCAGCGCGGCCTCGCGGTCGAAGCGGCGGAAGTACAGCTCATTGACGATGTACAGCACGAAGATCTCGAACGCCATCACGTGCACCTGCGGACCGGCGGCGCGGATCGCCAGCGTGTCGCCGTCCAGCCGCACCTCGATGAACTTGCGCTGGAAGCGGAACACGGTGAGGAAGTCGACGAAGTCGCTCTTCATGTAGCGCAGCGAGCGCAGGTAATCCAGTTCATCCTCGGCGAAGGACATGGAGCACAGCCGATCCAGTTCCAGCTCGACCTGCTCCTTCAGCTCCGCCAGCGGAAACACCGGCGTATTGCGGCACACGAATTCGTACTCGGTATGCGAATTCGGATGGCCGTGCAACAGCGCCTGCCACATGGTGAACTTGTATAAGTCGGTTTCAAGCAGGCTGCGGACGATCGGTTGATGCATGGCGTTCCTATCGGCCCGCATTGACCAGCAGTTCCTGCAGCACGTCGCCCGACTGCGCGACCTGCACCCCGCGCGCCTGCATGGCCTGCACGAAGTCCTGGTACTGCTGCTCGAAGCCGCTGACAGGGCTGATGCAGTCGGTGATCAGCACCAGCCTGGACACCGCCTGCGCGCCGATGTTGTCGGCGATATGTTCGACCGTGGCTTTCACGCAGTGGCTGCCCGCCTCGCCCGCGATGTAGACCAAGTCCGCTTGCGCCAGGCCGTCGATGAAGCGCCGGTTCAGCTGCGTGTCCGGGTCTTCCGGGTCCGGCACTTCCGCCATCACGGCGGAATAGTGCTCGGTCCATGGATTGGAACCCTTGGCCAGCTTGGCGACGATGCCCAGCGAGGCGTCTTCCCAGCGGTTGTAGGCGGCGCGCACGTCGTCGTGCACGTTGTGGCCCCAGGTGCCGATCTCGCAGTGCACCGGCCACACCATCAGCCGGTAGCGGCCGGCCGCTTCCAGCGCGTCCATGTAGGCCAGCGCGCGTTCCTGCGCCACCGCATGGCGCGGCAGGAAGCGCTTGGCACGCACGTCGGCGGCGGAGATCTCGGTGAATGGCGCTACCGGGGCGCCGTCATGCGCGACCCAGAAGGTCGGGTGGGCGATGTCGAAGCGGTGGTGGGAGTCGAGCGTGATGCTGATCGCGCCCAGGCCGGCGCGGCCGCGGTTGATCAGGCCGGCCAGGCGCAGCATGTCCTGGTGCGCGCCCGGCACCGGCAGCGCCGGCGCGTGCGGCTGCTTGGTGGCCGGATTCAGCGGCCGGTAGGATTCCGGCAGGTCGCAGAAGTCGTTTTGCGGATCGATGACCAGCAGGTGCAGATTGCGTTTCATGGGCTCTCCGGGGGCGCACAGTGTTCTGCATGATACGTGCAACCTGCGGACTATGGCAATCGGGCCGGAGAAGGACGCAAAACCCTACGGCGTAGAGCCAGGGTCAGACCCGCCGGGTCTGACCCTGGTTTTTGCGTCTGGGGTGGACTTAGGCGGCGACGATTTCCTCGATCGCGCTGCGCGACTTGGCCAGGGTGTTGGCCAGCGCTTCCTCGCCCATCGCCACGCCTTCGGCGCGGATGAAGGTCACGTCGGTCATGCCCAGGAAGCCCAGCGCGGCGCGCAGGTAGGTGGCCAGGAAGTCGTAGCCGGCCGCCGGGCCTTCGCTGTAAACGCCGCCGCTGGCGGTGAACACGTAGACCTTCTTGCCGCCGACCAGGCCTTCAGGGCCGCTGGCGCCGTACTTGAAGGTGCGGCCGACGCGGGCCACGTGGTCGATCCAGGCTTTCAGGCCGGAGGTCACGGAGAAGTTGTACATCGGCGCGCCGATCACGATCACGTCGGCAGCCAGCAGTTCGTCCACCAGGGTATCGGAGGTCTTGATGGTGTGGGCTTGCTCGGCGTTGCGCTGCTCGGCCGGGGTGAAGAAGGCGCCCATCATCTGCTCGGTCAGGTGCGGCACCGGGTTGGTGGCCAGGTCGCGCTCGACGATGGTGTCGGCCGGATTGGCGGCCTTCCACTTTGCCACGAACTCAGCGCCCAGCTGGCGCGACAGGGAACCCGAATTACGAACGCTGCTGTTGATGTGAAGAACGTTTGCCATGATGTATTCCTTGTGAAAGAAGTTGATGCAACCATCATAGGACAAGATCAATATCGATGAAATACGGTAAAATTGGATACGTAGCATCGATTTTTTAGATAAGGTAATCGGAAAGTTAATATGCGCGACCCCGGCCTCCCCTCCCTCGACCAGCTCCGCGTCTTCATCGCCGTCATCGACCATGGCGGCTTTGCACATGCGGCGCGGGCCCTGCACCGTACCCAGTCGGTGATCAGCTACACCATCGCCAACCTGGAAGAACAGCTGAACGTCGAGCTGCTGGACCGCAGCAAGCGCCGCCCCATGCTGACCGAAGCCGGCAAGGCGCTGCTGGCCGATGCCCGCGCCGTGTCGCTGAAGGTGGATGCGATGCGCTCGCGCGCCAAGGCGCTGTCGTCCGGGCTGGAGGCGGAAGTGTCGCTGGTGGTGGATGTGATGTTCTCGACCTGCCACCTGGTGCGCATCCTGCACGCGTTCCAGAAGGAGTTCCCGACCGTGGCGATGCGGCTGCGCATCGAGGCGCTGGGCGCGGTGACGGAACTGGTGATGAACCGCGTCAGCCACATCGGTATCAGCGGCTGGATGCCCGGCACGCCCGACACCATCGAGCGCCAGAGCTGCGGCTTCGTGACCATGGTGCCGGTGGCGGCGCCCGAGCATCCGCTGGCCCAGATCGAAGGTAAGATCCCCAGCGCGGTCCTGCGCGAACACACGCAGCTGGTGCTGACCGACCGCAGCACGCTGACCAAGGGCCAGGACTTCGGCGTGCTGGCCCTGCGCGACTGGCGCCTGGGCGACCTCAGTTCCAAGCACGCGCTGCTACGCAGCGGCATCGGCTGGGGCAATATGCCGATCGAGCATGTGCAGTGGGACCTGGAGGCCGGCCGGCTGGTACAGCTGGACATCAACGAAGGCAGCTCGTTCAGCTTCCCGCTGTACGTGATCCACCGCGGCGACGAGGAGCCGGGACCGGCCGGCCAGTGGCTGATGCAGCAGTTCCTCGACCTGGCGCAGCCGGGCGAGATCGTGCCCGATCACGACCGCCGTCCGCAGCCGGTGCCGGGATCGCTCGCCGCGCAGCCGCAGCCGCTGAGCCAGCGCGGTAACTAGGCTTTCAGTCCGGCGGTATCGAGCTTGCAGCGCAGCCGCCGGATTTCCTCCGACAGGTCCACCACCAGCGCGGCCACGTCGTCATTGGCGTCGAAGTCGCGTTCGATCTGCGACAGCCGGCGCGCCCGCACCAGGTCGGCGCTGGTGAAGCGCCACTCGTGGCTGTGCTCCGGTGCGCTCTCCAGCAGGATGCCGGTGCGCACCCGCTGCACCACCCACTCCTGCTCCACCGCGCAAGCCTGCGCCAGTTCTTCCAGCGTCAGCGCCGCCTCGTCCAGCAGCACCCCGCTCACGATTGCGTAGTCCGTCATTGCTCAACCTCCCGCGCGCGGATTGAAAGCCATCTCGCGCGCCATCGTCTCGTACAGTTCTTTGGCCCTGGCGCTGGTGGCCGGCGGCAGCACCACCTCCAGCAGCAGATACAGGTCGCCCGCGGTCCCGCTAGCACCGGCGCCGGGGATGCCGCGCCCGCGCAGGCGCAGCTTGCGCCCGGTCTGCGAACCGGCCGGCACCGTCACCGTCACCTTGCCCGACGGCGTGGGCACGTTGATCTCGCCGCCCAGCGCCAGCTCCCACGGCGCCACCGGCACCGTCTCGAACACGTCGCGGCCGTCGACGCGGTAGCGCGCATCGGGGCGGAACTGGATCTCCAGATACAGGTCGCCCGGCCCGGCCGCACCGGGCTGGCCCTGGCCACTCAGGCGCAGCTGCTGGCCCGCCGTCACACCCTTGGGGATGTTGACGCTGAGGTTGCGCTCGCGCGTGATGATGCGGTCCTGCGCATCGCGCTCCGGCACGTGCAGGCTGACGGTGCGGGTCGCACCGTTGTAGGAATCGGTCAGCTCAATGGTGATGGTGGCGTGGGTATCGTCGCCGCGCGTGGGCGCCTGGCGCCGGCGGCCGCCGCCCAGGTTGGCGAACAGGTCGGCGAAGAAGTCGCTGCCCATGCCCTCGGCGCCGAAGCCGCCGGCACCGGCACCGGCACCGGCACCGGCGCCGCCGAAGCCGCGCCCCCAGTCCGGCGGCGGCCGGAATTCCTGGCCGGCGCGGTACTGGTGGCCGCGTCCCAACTCGTCGTAGGCGGCGCGCTTTTCCGGATCGCCCAGCACCCCGTAGGCTTCGTTCAAGTCCTGGGTTTTCTGCTGGGCGTCTTTTTCCTTGCTGACGTCGGGATGGTATTTGCGCACCAGCTTGCGGTACGCCTTCTTGATCTCGTCGTCGGTCGCGGTCTTGCTCACGCCCAGCGTCTGGTAATAGTCCTTGTATTCCACAGTAATGTTCCCCATAAATGGCAGCGTCAAGCTTACTACCAAACGCCGGATTTCGCAGCGCGGCAGGCCGCCGCAAATCACAGTAAAATCGACGGTTTCCCCGAGCGAGCCGTCCATGCCGACCACCTTCACCCTGCCCAACGTCAAACTCGAAGCCGCCGCGCTGTGGAAGCTGGCGTGGCCGATGCTGATCGGCCAGCTGGCCACGGTCGGCATGGGCGTGGCCGACGTCGCGATGACCGGCCACGCCAGCGCCGACGAACTGGCGGCGGTGTCGCTGGGCGCGTCGATCTGGTCCATCATCCTGATCACGGTCAGCGGCACCATGATGGCGATCAACAGCATCGTCGCGCACGATGTCGGCGCCGAGGAATTCGGCCGCATCCCGCACGCGGTGCGGCAGTCGCTGTGGAAGGCGCTGGGCGTGGGCGTGGTGGCGGCGCTGCTGGCCAACCTGGCCACGCTGCTGTTCGACCACCTGTACCTGACGCCCTATGTGCAGGCGCAGGCCTCGTTGTTCGTGCACGTGATCAGCATCGGCCTGCCGCCGTTCGCCGCCTACCGCGCGCTGTACGGCTACAGCACCAGCATCAACCAGACCATGCCGGTGATGGTGATTGCCATCCTGGGGCTGGTGTTCAACGTGATCGTCAACTGGCTGCTGATCTTCGGCCAGTTCGGCCTGCCGGCGCTGGGCGGCGTGGGCTGCGCGGTGTCGACCGGCTTGTGCATGTGGCTGATGCTGGGCGCGATGCTGCTGTGGGTGCGCTGGGCCCCGGCCTACCGCCAGACCTACCCGTTCACGCACTGGGAATGGCCGCACTGGCCGGAGATCCGCTCCATGCTGCGACTGGGCTTGCCGATCGGCGTGACCTACTTCGCCGAGGTCAGCGCCTTCGGCGCGGTCAGCCTGCTGATCGCGCGCTTTGGCGTGGTGCAGATTTCGGCGCACCAGATCGCGCTCAATTTCGCCTCGCTGGTGTTTATGGTGCCGCTCAGTTTCGGCATCGCGCTGATCACCCGGGTCGGCCAGGCCATGGGCGAAGGCAATCCGGCGCGGGCCCGCTTCGCGGCCTGGGTCGGGGTCGCGATGTCGCTGGTGTTCGCGGTGCTGTCGGCGCTGTTCATCACCGCGTTCCGCTACCAGATCGCGCAAGCCTATACCTCCGACCCGGCGGTGCAGGAACTGTGCGCGCACCTGCTGCTGTTTGCCGCGCTGTTCCAGCTGTCGGATGCGACCCAGGTCGCCACCGCGTGCGCGATCCGCGGCTACAAGGTCACGCGCCCGCCGATGCAGATCCAGCTGTTTGCGTTCTGGGGCTTTGCGCTGCCGATGGGCTATCTGCTGGGCCTCGCGCCGGCCGGCCTGCCCTTCGTGCCGGCCGCGCCGATGGCCGCCAGCGGCTTCTGGATCGGACTGGTGGTCGGCCTGACCATCGCCGCCGTGCTGCTTAGCTGGTCGCTGCACCGGCTGTCGCTCCAACGCATCAAAGCCTCTGCCTAAAGAGGCAGGCGGTCCGCATGCTGGCTTCCGCGCCAACCGTGCCAAGGGCGTCATGGTCAGCGGCACCTTCACTCCGTCGGCGCAGGCACGCGGCTTGAGCAAGGCGCCGCACTTCCTCAAGCCGGTGCCGGTCACGGTGCGCTTCTCCAACCCGACCGGCCTGCCGACGCTGCCCGACGCCGATCCCAACGCCAGCCCGCACGGCATGGCGATCCGCTTCCAGCTGGCCGGCGGCGCCTCGACCGACATCGTCGCCATCTCGGCCAACAGCTTCCCGGTCGCCACGCCGGAAGATTTTTTGGCGCTGCTGCAGGCAGTCGCCGCCAGCGGCAGTTCAAGCTGCTGGCGCAAGTGGCCAACAAGGGCGACACCATCAACGACCCGACCGTCACCTGGCCGGCCAGTAACAAGGTGGTCGAGCTGGGCACCATCAGCCTGAACGCGACCCTCGCCAACCAGGCCGAGGCGGCCAAGATCCTGTACAACCCGGTCTCGCTGCCAGCCGGCATCGCGCCGTCGGACGATCCGGTGCTGGCGATGCGCTTCCCGGCCTACGCGGTCAGCTTCGGCCGGCGCGCTCAGTAGACGCGGCCAGGCGCGCGCGCCAGAAATCGATCAGGCAGCGCAAGGCCGTCGGCAGCTGCCGCCGGCCCGGATAGTACAGATGGAAGCCCGGGAATGACGGGCAAGCCTGCGGCAGCACGCGCCGCAGGCGGCCCGAGGCCAGATGCTCGGCCACGGTACATTCCAGCACATAGGCCAGGCCCAGGCCCTCCAGCGCGGCAGCCGCCATCGCCGACGTATCGTTGACGGTCAGCGGCCCGCCGACTTCCAGCTCAAGCAGCCGTCCGTCCTGCAGCAACTCCCAGCGGAATACCGCGCCGCTGCCGGGAAAGCGGAAGCGGATGCAATCGTGCTGCGCCAGCTCGGCGATCGTCGTGGGCTCGCCGCGCCGCCGCAGGTAATCCGGCGACGCCAGGATGGCGATGCGCTCCTCGCGGCTCAGCATCACGCTGACCATGTCCTGCGCCACCGACTCGCCCAGGCGGATACCGGCGTCCAGTCCCAGCGCCACGATGTCGACGAAGCCGTCGTCGAAACTGAACTCCAGCCGGATCTCCGGATAGGCCGCATGGAACTCGGCCAGCGCCGGCTGCAGCAAGCCGCTGAAGGCCGGCCGCGGCAGGTTGATGCGCAGCAGCCCGGCCGGCTTGTCGCGGAATGCCTGCAGCGCGTCGGTGGCGTCGAACAGCTCGGCCAGCGCCGGCCCGGCCACCTGCAGGAAGCGCTCGCCCGCCTCGTTCAGCGACACGCTGCGCGTGGTGCGGTTGAACAGGCGCACGCCCAGCCGCGCCTCCAGCGCCTTGATGCTCTGGCTGATCGCCTGGGTCGAGACCTCCAATTGCGCCGCCGCTGCCGTGAAGCTGCGCGCCAGCGCCACGGCACGAAAAGCCACCAGGCCATCCAGCTGGTCGATCCGCATGATTATCAAGATAAGGTTGACGGGGTATCAAGATTATCACTATTTTTCTGACAACGAAATCCGGGCACAGTAGCGCTTCATCCATGACCGACAGGAGTAACGCATGAGCCTCAAACAGTACTACACCCTCGGCAATTCCGGCCTGCGCGTCAGCCGCCTGGCGCTGGGCAGCATGACCTTCGGCACCGACTGGGGCTGGGGCGCCGACAAGGACACCGCGCGCGCCATGTTCAACACCTACGTCGAGGCGGGCGGCAACCTGATCGACACCGCCGACCTCTACACCAACGGCAACAGCGAACGCTGGGTCGGCGAATTCGTGCAGGAAAGCGGCCTGCGCGACCGCATGGTCATCGCGACCAAGTTCAGCTACAGCAGCGATCCCGCCAACCCCAACGGCGGCGGCAACGGCCGCAAGAACATCATCCGCGCGGTGGAAGGCTCGCTGAAGCGGCTCGGCACCGACTACATCGACCTGTACTTGCTGCACACCTGGGACATGCTGACCCCGGTGGACGAAGTGATGCGCGCCTTCGACGACCTGGTCCGTTCCGGCAAGGTGCGCCATACCGGCCTGTCCGACGTGCCGGCCTGGTATGCCAGCCGCGCCCAGACCATCGCCGAGCTGCGCGGCAGCGAGCCGCTGGCGGCGCTGCAAATGGAATACTCGCTGGCCGAGCGCGCCATCGAGCACGAATTCATCCCGCTGGGGATCCGCCACGGCATGGGCACCATGGTGTGGAGTCCGCTGGCCAGCGGCCTGCTGTCGGGCAAATACAAGCCGTCGCGCGACCAGGCCTTCGGCGAGGGCCGGCTGCAAACCATGGCCAGCACCGACAATCCCGCATTCGCCAAGTTCACCGACCGCAATTTCGCCATCGTCGCCGAGCTCGAAAAAGTGGCGCGGGAACTGGAACGCAGCATGGCGCAGGTGGCCGTCAACTGGGTCGCCAACCGTCCCGGCGTGGCCACGGTGCTGATCGGCGCAACCAAGCTGGAGCAGCTGCGCGACAACCTGGGCGCGCTGGACTTCACGATTCCACCCGAGTTGCAGGCGCGGCTGGACCAGGTCAGCGCCCCGGCCGCCGGCTTCCCCTACATGTTCTTCACGCCCGGCATGCAGACCATGCTGACCGGCGCCCATCCGGTCGGCGACAAGCCGGCAGGCTACGCGCCCGCCACGCTGATCAGCGGCCAGGCAGCCGGCGTCGGCGGGCCGGGCGAGCAGCGCTGATCGACGGCCGGCGCTGCAAACTGCCGAAGGAACCACGGTTTTCCCGCCTTGATTCCAAACGCAGCCGGGTCGCCAGCGCTGGCGTAGTCTGGTATCGTCTTGCCGATGGTTAATGCAGATAACTGTAGGCCATCGACAATCACATAAGAATCGAAATCACCCATGCGTTTTATTCTCTGCTTCCTGGCCTTGCTGGCCGGCGCCCCGGCTCACGCCGAGCGCCTGACACTGGACCGTATCCACGCCGACCCGGCGCTGGGCGGCCCCGGCGTCCGTAACCTGAAAGTCTCGCCCGACGGCGCCCGCGTGACCTTCCTGCGCGGCCGGGCCGACAATCAGTTCCAGCTCGACCTGTGGGAATACAACCTGAAGGACAAGAGCACCCATCGCCTGGTCGATTCCCAGCTGCTGGTGCCGAACGAGAACCTGTCCGCCGCCGAACAGGCGCGCCGCGAACGCGAGCGCACCGCCAGCCTGAAAGGCATCCTGAACTACAGCTGGTCGCCGGACGGCAAGCAGCTGCTGGTGCCATTGGCCGGCAAGCTGTACCTGGTCGACGCCAGCAAGCCCGAAGCCGCCCGCCTGGTCGCCAGCGGCAATGTGCTCGATCCGAAGATCTCGCCGAAAGGCCGCTACGTGTCCTTCGTGCGCGACCAGAACCTGTTCGTGATCGACCTGTCGACCGGCAAGGAACGCCAGCTGACCAGCGGCGGCGCCGGCACCATCCACAACGGCGAAGCCGAATTCGTGGCGCAGGAGGAAATGGGCCAGACCACCGGCTACTACTGGGCTCCGGACGATTCCGCCATCGCCTACAAGCGCTACGACGAAGCGCCGGTGCCGGTGGTGCGCCGCTTTGAAATCTTCGCCGACCGCACCGACGTGGTCGAGCAGCGCTACCCTGCCGCCGGCGACGCCAACGTGCTGGTGCAGCTGAAGATCGTCTCGCCGTCCAGCGGCGAACAGCGCACCGTGGACCTGGGCGCCAACCCGGACATCTACCTGGTGCGCGCCGACTGGAGTGCCGACAGCAAGGCCTTGCTGTTCCAGCGCCAGAGCCGCGACCAGAAAACCCTGGAGCTGGTCTCGGTCGATGCCGCCACCTTGGCGCAGCAAGTGCTGATCACCGAAACCTCGGCCACCTGGGTCAGCATCTTCGATGACCTGCGCTTCCTTGGCAACGGCAAGGGCTTCATCTGGGCCTCCGAGCGCAGCGGCCGCAAGCACCTGTACCTGTACGACATGCACGGCAAGCTGCTGCACCCGATCTCCAGCGGCGACTGGGGCATCGACTACGTGCTGGCGGTGGATGAAAAAATCGGCCGCGTGTTCGTCGCCTCCAACCGCGACGCCGTGGTCGACCGCCAGACCTACGCCCTGGCGCTGGACGGCAGCACCGCCAACCGGCCGCTGCACGTGACCAGCGCCGACGGCTGGCACGATACCGCCTTCTCGCGCAACGGCGAAGTCTTCGTCGACACCTACTCCGATCCGGACACCCCGCCGCAAATCAGCATCCGCCGCCACGACGGCAGCATGGTCGGCTGGCTCGATCGCAACGAAGTCGCCGGCGAGCATCCCTACGCCAAGTACAAGGACGCCCACCTGCGCACCGAATACGGCACCCTGAAAGCCAGGGACGGCCAGACGCTGTACTACTCGCTGATCAAGCCGTCCAATTTCAGCGCGGTGAAAAAATACCCGGTCTACCTGTCCACCTACGGCGGCCCGCACGCGCAGCACGTCAGCCGCAAATGGGGCAACCTGTTCGACCAGTACATGGCGCAGCAAGGCTTCGTGGTGTTCCGGCTGGATAACCGCGGCTCGTTCCGCCGCGAGCGCCGCTTCACCGACGCCAACTACCGCCAGCTGGGCAAGGTGGAAATCGAAGACCAGCTGACCGGCATCGAGTGGCTGGGCCAGCAAAGCTTCGTCGACGCCAAGCGCATCGGCGTGTTCGGCTGGAGCTACGGCGGCTACATGACGCTGCGCCTGCTGGCGGCGGCGTCGGACAAGATCGCCATGGGCGTGTCGGTGGCGCCGGTCACCGACTGGTCGCTGTACGACACCCACTACACCGAGCAGTTCATGGGCATGCCGAAGGAAAACGCGGCCGGCTACACCGACAGCGCGGTCTATGCCCACCTGGACGGCCTGACCTCGCCGCTGCTGCTGATGCACGGCATGGCCGACGACAACGTCCTGTTCACCAACACCACGCGCATGATCGACGCGCTGGTCAAGCGCAATGTGCACTTCGAGCTGATGACCTATCCTGGCGCCAAGCACGGCATCTCGGGCCGTGGCCCGCAGCGTCACGTGTACGGCAATATCGAAGCGTTCTTCAAGAAAAACCTGATGCCGTAACCCGGCCTCAAAAACAAAAACAGCCGCAACTTGCGGCTGTTTTTGTTTATACCGCAGGATTAGTTGCGGTTGCCCTTGTCGATGGCATCCTTGACGGCTTCCTTGGCATCGCCGACATTTTTCTGCAGCTTGCCTTCGGCCTGCTTGCTCATGCCCTTGGCCTGCTGTTCCGAGCTGCCGACCAGTTTGCCGGCTTCCTCCTGGATCTTGCCGCCGACTTCCTTGGCCTTACCCTTGACTTGGTCCTTGTTCATGATGCGCTCCTTCATGGTTGTGATGCTACAGGTCACGCGACACCTGCCGCGCGCTGACCACCACTCTAGGCAGAAGCCGCCTCACCTTCTGTGCGTGAGCGTACACAAATAGACATTCCTTCAAGTCGCCCCTCTACGCCACACGCTGGCCAGCCAAGGCTGCTGCTCGCGCGGCAAGCCCGGCGGACGATAGTAATGTTGAACCTCAACAAAACCTGCTGCGACAAGGTAATCTTTCCAGGTTTCGTAATCGTAATAGCTGCCGTAGCGCGGACCGTTCCAGCCTTCGCGGTTATCGCCGCGCGGATTCGAACTGAACAGTACGCCGCCGGGTTTCAACGCCGCATGCAGCCTGCCCAGCACGTCCGGCAGCGCGGCACTCGGCACATGGAACAGCGAGGCGTTGGCGTAGATACCGTCGAAGAAGGCGGCCGGCAAGGACAGCTGTACAAAGTCCTGCTGCCACACCTCGCAGCCGCTGTAGGCCTGCGCCATCTCTACAAAGCGGGCCGAGCCGTCGATGCCGATCGCGTGGTGGCCCATGGCGGTGAAGGTCTTCAGGTCGCGTCCCGGGCCGCAGCCCAGGTCGAGCAATTGAAACGGCGCCGGCGCGGTGATCGCGTCCAGCAGCGCCGCGATGTTCTGGCTGACGTCGTGGTCTATGGTGCCGGCAAAGAATTGCTCGGCAGTGTGTTCGTAATGCCGCAGCGTGCGCTGCGTAACTTCAGTGAGCTCAGTGAGCTCGGTGACGTCGGTGTTGCCGGTCTTGGGTTCCATGGTGTTCCTGAAAGGCTGCGCCGTCCGAACCCCATGCACGGACGACGCAGCACACCTCACTTTACCAGACCCGCACGCGCTCCTGCGGCGCCAGGTACAGCGCCTGGCCCGGCTGCACGTCGAAGGCCTTGTACCACGCGTCCAGGTTGCGCACGGTGTAGGTGCGCCACTTGGCCGGCGAGTGGCCGTCGGTCAGCACGGCGCGGCGCAGCGCCGCCTCGCGCTGGATGCCGCGCCAGCTGGTGGCGTAGGCGGTGAAGAACTGGCGGTCGGCGTCGGCCATGGCCGGCTTGTCCTTCAGCGCGGTCTTGTAGGCATCGAAGGCGGCGGCCAGGCCGGCCAGGTCGGCCAGGTTTTCGCTCAGCGTCTGCTGGCCGTTAATGGCCAGGTCGGGGAACGGCTTGTAGGCCGAGTACTGCGCCACCAGCACCGCCGAGGCTTTCTGGAAGTGCTCGCTGTCGGCCTTGGTCCACCAGTCGCGCAGGCGGCCCTTGGAGTCGAACTGCGCGCCCTGGTCGTCGAAGCTGTGGCTGATCTCGTGGCCGATGGTGGCGCCGATGGCGCCGTAGTTGGCGGCGTCGCCGGCGGCTGGGTCGAAGTACGGCGCCTGCAGGATCGCGGCCGGGAAGTTGATCGCGTTCTGCATCGGCATGTTGACCGCGTTCACCAGCTGGGCCGGCATGCACCACTCGGTGTTGTCGACCGGCTGCTTCAGCTTGGCCAGCTGCTGCACGGTGTGGAATTTCTCGGCGCGCAGCTGGTTGCCGATGGCGTCGCCCGGCACCACTTGCAGGCCCTTGTAGCTGGTCCATTTATCCGGATAGCCGACGCCCACGTACAGCACCTTCAGCTTGGCGTGCGCCTCCTTCTTGGTGGCCGGTGCCATCCAGTCCAGCTGGTCGATGCGGGTGTGGAAAGCGGCCACGATGTTGCTGACCATTTGCTGCAGCTTCTTCTTCGACTCGGCCGGGAAGTAGCGCTCCACGTACATCTTGCCCAGCGCATCGGGCATCGCGTCGTTGACGGCGGCCAGGCTGCGCTTCCAGCGCAGCATCTGCTGCGGCGTACCGCTCAGGGTGCGGTCGTAGAAATCGAAGTGCTGGTCGGCCAGCGCCTTCGGCTCGGCGCCGCTCAGGTGGTTGATGGTGTGGAAGGCCAGGAAATCCTTCCACGTTTCCAGCGGCTCGCTGCCCACCAGCGCGGCCGCGCCGATGATGGCGGTCGGGTGGTAGGCGATGAATTTCTGCTGCTGGCCCAGGCCTGCGCTTTGCAGGAACAGCTTCCAGTCCATGCCGGGCGCCTTGGCGGCGAAGTCGGCGGCCTTCCAGTTGTTGTTGGCTTTCTGGATGTCGGCCGAATCTTCGCGGGTCGCGTGCGATTTGGCGATCTTGGTCTCCAGCGCGAACACGCGGGCGGCGCGCGCGGCGGCGTCGTCCATGCCGGCCAGCTTGAAGGTGGCGGCGATGTGGGCCTGGTATTTCTCGCGCAGGGTTTGCATGGACGGCTTGTCGTCCAGGTAGTAGGCGCGGTCCGGCATGCCCAGGCCGCCCTGCAGCAGGTATGGCGTGTTGTGCGTCGGATCGGTCAGGCCCTGGGCGATCCACAGGCCGAACAGGTTCTCGGTGAAGAAGTTGGTGGCGTTGAGCGGATCGACATCGGCCCGCAGCGAGCTGCCCAGCGCGCGCGTCAGCTGCGCCTTGTCCTTGATGGCGGCGATCGGCGCCAGCACCTGCTGCAGCGGCGCCAGGCCCTTGGCCTCGATGGCGGCTTCGTCGAAGGCGGTGTTGTAGAAATCGGCCACCATCTTCGCTTCGCCGGTGGCGTTGCGGCCGGCTTCCTCGATCAGCTTGAGCAGGCGCTGGTTGTTCAACTCGCCCAGCTCGCCGGCGATGCCCCAGCGGCTGCGGTCGGCCGGGATTTGTGCGCTCTTCAGCCAGTCGGCGTTGGCGTAGCCGAAGAAATCGTCGCCCGGCTGCACGGCGGCATCCTGGGCGTAGGCCAGCGGCGCGCCGCAGATGGCCAGCGCGATGGTAGCCTTAAGCAGGCTGCGGCGGAATGGGGTGTGTAGTTGCATGGGTGGTCCCTTTGTAATGGATCTGGATGGATCAGGCATGGTGAGCCAGCGTGCAATGTAACCGGATCGGCCACGGCTCGCGGTCCAAATGCGATGGAATGCAGAATCCGCGGTCCAGAATGCAAAATGCCCATGCACCGAAAAGATACGCTCCAGCATCAAAATCTCTTTTTTGAATCTGGAAACCGCTATATAGTTAGCCCATAGCAACGCGCTAATCCACGGGGAGATAAATATGAAACTTGATGCACTGTTCCAGAATCCGACTGCGTTGCCTACCGCGCCCAAGGTCGTGGAAGAACTGATCAGCAGTTTTGACAAGGCCAGCGTCTCGACCGAAGAGATCGCCAAGAAATTGTCCACGGATCCGGTACTGAGCGCCAAGCTGCTGCGACTGGCCAACTCGGCCTACTACCACGTGTCGCGCAGCATCGGCACGGTCGAAGATGCGGTATTGATGCTCGGTTTCGTCACCGTTCGTACCCTGGTGATCAGCTCCGGCCTGGTCAGCGGCTTCAAGACCGTCCCCGGACTGGAATTGAAACAATTCTGGCGCTACAGCCTGCACACCGCCGTGTCGGCCAAATGGATCGCCAAGAAAACCGGCGAAAACACCGACCTCGCCTTCACCATCGGCATGATGCACGCCATCGGCCAGCTGGTGATCCACTCGGCCATGCCGGAACAGGCGATGGCGCTGGACAAGGTGGCCGGCCCGCTGGACTCGCGCCGCCTGGACGCCGAGCAAGCGTCGTTCGGCTACACCTTTGCCGACGTCGGCGCCGAGCTCGCCAAGCGCTGGAAGTTCCCCAACACCTTCTCGGAAACCATCCTGGCCTTCCCCGACCCGCACCACAATGGCGAGGTGAACCGCCTGGCCGCCGTGATCAGCTTGGCCGCCTGGCGCGCCCGTGTCGAGCAGAGCAAGCTCAGCCCGGAAGAAATCAGCGCCTGCTACCCGACCGAACTGGCCGAAGAACTGGGCCTGGACGAGGACGTGCTGATCGACGACATGCCATCCCCGGACGAGCTGAGCGCCGGCCTGGAAGAGCTGGTCAAATAACTTTTAAACAATTCTCCGCATGGCCGCCGGCCGCCTTCGGGCCCGGCGGCCATTTTTTTTGAACTTTTTTGTCGGCCAAGTCCTTGTTTTGATTGGCGTTTTAATTTTTCTCAAAAAAATTTCAGATTTTTTTCAAAACCACCCTAAAGTTCCCGATTTCCCCGACGTAACCCTAGACAAGCGGTAGTGTTTTTCAACTTTTCCAGGGTACGCCATGACCTCCACCGAAGTCCTCGCCATGTACGAAAATATTGCCGGACTGAGCAACCAAATGGCTGCCGCCGCCCGCATCGGCGACTGGGACGGCCTGAGCAAGCTGGAAGGCCAATGCGCCACCGAAGCCCGCGCCGTGGCAACTGGCGTGCCGGCCCTGAGCGGCGCCCCGCGCCTGCGCAAGATCGACCTGCTGAAGCAAATCCTGGCCAACGACCGCGAAATCCGCGACGTGACCGATCCCTGGATGAACCAAATCCCCGGCATCCGCCACCAATAACCGCCCCAGACAACAACAAAAAAAGCGCCTTCCCGGCGCTTTTTTTTCGTCCCAGCAAAATCGGGGACAGTCCCCAATTTTCCTCCGCAGCAAAATCGGGGACTGTCCCCAATTTTACCGGTTGGCATTTTTATGCTGCGATCGTGAGGCAAAGCGCCCGGGCTAGGGCCTTGAACTGTCTGACAGGCAAAATCGGGGACTGTCCCCGATTTTGCTGGGGGGTATTGCTTAGGCGGCTACGGCCAGGCGCAGCGACAGCGCGATGCCTTGCGCGGCCTTGGTGATCTCGTCCAGCGACGGGAAGCTTGGGGCGATGCGGATGTGGCTGTCCTGCGGGTCTTTGCCGTAGGGGAAGGCGGCGCCGGCCGGGGTCAGCGTGATGCCGGCTTCCTTGGCCAGGGCGACCGTGCGCTTGGCCATGCCGGGCGGCGTGACCAGGTCGATGAAGTAGCCGCCTTGCGGACGGGTCCACGATACGCCGGGCATCTGGCCCAGCAGCGCGTCGAACTGGGCCAGCACGGCGTCGAACTTCGGCTTCAGCAGTTGGCGGTGGCGTTCCATCAGCGCTTCGACCTTGGCCGGATTCTGCAGCAGCGCGACGTGGCGCAGCTGGTTGATCTTGTCCGGGCCGATGCTGCGGACGCCGGAATTGGCGGTCCACCAGGCGATGTTGGCCGGCGAGGCCGCCAGCGCGGCAATGCCCGAACCCGCCCAGCTGATCTTGGAAGTCGAGGCGAACACGAAGGCGCGGTCCGGATTGCCAGCCTTGGCGCAGGCGTCCAGGATGCCGGCGATCGCGACTTTTTCCTCGCCCAGGTGGTGGAAGCGGTAGGCGTCGTCCCACAGCAGGCGGAAGTCGGGGGCGGCGGTTTTCATCGCGGCCAGGCGGGCCACCACCTCATCCGAATACACCACGCCGCCCGGGTTGCTGTACTTCGGCACGCACCACATGCCCTTGATGCTGGCATCGGCGGCCACCAGCTTTTCCACCAGGTCCATGTCCGGACCGGCTTCGGTCATCGGAATGTTGATCATCTTGATGCCGCGCGCTTCGCAGATCGAGAAGTGGCGGTCGTAGCCGGGCACCGGGCACAGGAAGGAAATCGGCTGCTGGCTGACCCAGGGCGCGTGGCCGGGTACGCCATTCAGCAGCGCGTAGACGATCACGTCATGCATCAGCGACAGGCTGGCGCTGCTGTCGACCACCACTTGCGCGGCCGGCACGTCCAGCAGCTGGCCGAACAGCGCGCGCGCTTCCGGAATGCCGATGGTGCCGCCGTAATTGCGCAGGTCGGTGCCGTCGGCGGACTTGTAGCCGGCGATGGCCGACATCAGTTCATTGGAGAGGTCCAGCTGCTCGGGCGCCGGCTTGCCGCGCGACATGTCGAGTTTCAGGCCGAGTTGTTTGAATGCGTCGTACTGCTGCTGAGGCTGAGATGGGAAATCTGCTGCGGTCATGAGGCTCTTTCAAAGGTGGTAGACGCAGCGTTTTCGGAGATGACGTGCGTAGTCCGTTGAATACTATAGCTCAGTTTGCAAATTGTCACAGCGGACCGGCGCTATAACGGCTATAGCCGTTGCCTGCCTACTCAGGTTCCAGCAGCGATTCGGGCGTCACTTCGTGCAGCGGCTGGGCCGGTTCCGGGGTGGCTTGCGCGGCTTTTTTCTTGCGCCAGCCTTGCCAGATTTTTAACGGCGCGCTGCCCTTGGCCTTGCGGCGCTTCATCAGCCACCAGCCCAGGCCGCCAAGCAGCGCCAGCACGCCGGCGCCGATCGCCACCATGGTGCCGGTCTTCATGCCGGTGTCGGCCGGCTTGTCGGGCTTTTCCTTCTTGTATTTCAGCTTGGGCAGCACCTTGGTGGTCTTGGCGGAGGCCGATGCGCTGGCCGGGGCCGGCGGCAGGCCCAGCGCCGCGTCCGCCGTCGCCAGGGCCTTGGCGGCGGCCGATGCCGCCGACATCTTGGCAACGGCGCTGGCCGATGCCGATGCATGGGCCGATGCCGATGCAGGCGCGGATGCCGCTGCCGATGCATGCGCCGAGGCTGGCGCCGCAGCCGGCGCGGCAGGCTTGGCGGCAACCCCCTCGCCCGCCACCGCCTTGCTGGCGACCGCCATCTGCAAGACCTTCAGCTTGCCCTCCAGCTCGACCAGCTTGGTCGACAGGGCCGCGTTATGCTCGTCCAGCGCCGCGCATTCCTTGGAGGTGATGCCCGATTGCGGCGCGCAGGCGGCCGGCGCGGCGGCGCCTTTGAGCGGCGGCGTCTTGGCCACCACCGGCGGCAATGCGGCCGCCGCCGGCGCTGCCGACGAAGCGGCCGACGCAGCCGCCGAGGCCGCCGCATGCGCTGCCGCGTCCTTCTTGGGCATCACCCTGGCGCCTGGCAGCTTGGCGGCGATCGCCTCTGCCAACTCCTTGGGCGCTACCGCCTTGCGGGTGGCCGCGGGCGCCTCATGTTTGGGCTCCGATGCCGCCTCGGCAGCGTCAACCGGCGCGGCCTTGGCCATCGCCGCCGGCCTGCCGGCACGCGCCCTGGCCCGCGCCGCGATCAGGGCCGCATCCGATGGCGCCGCCGCTGCGGCCGCCGGTATCGGCATCGGTACCGGCGCCGGTGGCGGCGCCGGATGCGGATCCGGCTGCAGCCACAGCGTCGCCGCCCGCACCTCGTGGCGGCTGCCGGCATTCAACTCCAGGAACAGATGCACATATTCCGCCTCGACCGGCTGCAGGGTGGTGATATGCAGGAACTGGCGCTGCTCGCGCCGCACCACCGACATATGGACGCCGGCCAGCGCCGGATTCATCGTGATATTCGCGCCCTGGTAGACATTCTGCTGCGCCAGCCGCACCTGCAGGCCGTTGATATCGTCCGGCGTCAGCGACACCAGCTCGATATCGGCGGCCAATTGCTGGCCGATGTAGGAGCGTACGGAAATATCGCCCAGCTCGGCCGCGCCGGCGCTGGCCGGCATCAGGGCTGCAAACACGAGGGCGCCTGCGCGCAAGGTCATGGTCAAAAGTGGGCTGCGCTGCATGTTGGGGTCGCTTGGGGAGGCGAATTCTTTAAAGTGTATCAGCTATAACGGCTGATTTTCCCCGTTTTGTAGCCCCAGGATAATATTTCCCCCCTGCGATATACTTGCCAGATAGTTCACTTTGCAGAGGAAGCGCCATGAGCAGCAGAACCGAACGTGACAGTTTTGGCCCCATCGACGTCCCCGCCGAGCGGCTGTGGGGCGCGCAAACCCAGCGCTCGCTGGAGCACTTCCGCATCTCGACCGAACGCATGCCGCCCGAGCTGATCCACGCCCTCGCCAGCGTCAAGCGCGCCGCCGCCAAGGTCAACCTCGACCTGGGATTGCTGGACCACGCCAAGGCCAGCGCCATCACCCAGGCCGCCGATGAAGTGCTGGCCGGGAAGCACGCGGGCGAATTCCCGCTGGCGGTTTGGCAGACCGGCTCCGGCACCCAGTCCAACATGAACATGAACGAAGTGCTGGCCAACCGTGGTTCCGAGATCATGGGCGGCGTGCGGGGCGAACAGCGCGTGCTGCACCCGAACGACGACGTCAACATGGGCCAGTCGTCGAACGATATCTTCCCGACCGCGATCCACGTCGCCTCGGCACAGGCGCTGGCCAAGGCCGTGCTGCCGGCGCTGCGCCAGCTGCGCGCCACCTTGCACGCCAAGGCCGAAGCCTTCGCCGGCATCGTCAAGATCGGCCGCACCCATTTGCAGGACGCCACCCCGCTGACCCTGGGCCAGGAATTTTCCGGCTACGTGGCGCAGCTCGACTATGCGGAGCACATCATCGAGGCCGCCCTGCCCGGCGTGCTGCAGCTGGCGGCCGGCGGCACTGCCGTGGGCACCGGCCTGAACGCCCATCCCGAATACGCGGTGCGCATCGCGGCCGAACTGGAACACGCGCTGGGCCTGCCCTTCCGCACCGCCGACAACAAATTCGCCGCGCTGGCCGGCCACGACGCGCTGCTGTCGGCGCATGGCGCGCTCAAGACGCTGGCGGCCGCGCTGATGAAGATCGCCAACGATGTGCGCTGGATGGCTTCCGGCCCGCGCTCCGGCCTGGGCGAAATCACGATCCCGGAAAACGAGCCGGGCAGCTCCATCATGCCGGGCAAGGTCAACCCGACCCAGTGCGAAGCGGTCACCATGCTGTGCTGCCAGGTGTTCGGCAACGACGTCGCGATCACGGTCGGCGGCGCCTCCGGCAATTTCGAGCTGAACGTCTTCAAGCCGCTGATCGCGCACAACTTCCTGCAAAGCGCGCGCCTGCTGGCGGACGGCATGGTCAGCTTCGACGAACACTGCGCGCACGGCATCGAGCCGAATCGCGGCCGCATTGCGGAATTGATGGAGCGTTCGCTGATGCTGGTGACGGCGCTGGCGCCGCACATCGGCTATGACAAGGCGGCGCAGATCGCCAAGCAGGCGCAGCACGAAGGCACTACCCTGAAGGAGGCCGCGCTGGCACTGGGCTTCGTCACCGCTGCGCAGTTCGAGCAGTGGATCGTCCCGATCGACATGACCCGCCCCGGCGCCAAGGGCTAGGCAGCCGGCCGGCGCCGGCGCTTAGCCGCCGACCGGCTGGCCCGACAGGATGCCCTGGTACTGGCTCAGCGCGGCGCCGATGCTGACCGTGTCGTCGCCGATCTCGAAGAAGCGGATCTCTTTGCTGTGCGCGCTGCCGCGCACCTTCACCACCGAGATCACCCGCTCCAGCCGCCCCTGCAATTCAACGTAGCGATGCATCACGATGGCGTCGGCGAGGAAGGCATTGCCATAGGAACTGAAGCGCAGCGACGTATATTGGTCTTCCAGCTCGGCGGTCATCAGCACCGTCACGCCCATGTCGGTGAGCACCGCCACCAGGCGATACAGCGATTCCCGGAAGTCTTCGCGGAACACCGACGCCAGCGTCAGTTCGAAGCCGGACAGCGAATCGATCACCACGCGCTTGGCCTGCATGCGATTGATCATGACAATCAAATCGTTGAGGATTTCGTCCAGCGACAAGTCCAGCGTGCGGGTATTGATCACGCCGACCTTGCCGCTGGCGACCAGGCCGCTCAGTTGCATGCTCAGCAGCTGATTCGGACTCTTCTCGAAGGCCGCAATGACGCCAGGCTCGCCGGCGCGCACGCCTTCGGCCAGGAACTGGGTCGCCAGCACGGTCTTGCCCGAACCGGACGGGCCGACCACCAGCAACGAATAGCCGGCCGGCAGCCCGCCGCCCAGCATCTGGTCCAGCACCGGCACGCCCATCGACAGGCGCCGGTCGCCGGCAATGGTGACGTCGTGGCCGGCCTTGACCACCGCGCGCGGAAAGATCTCCAGGCCGTTGTCGTTGATGCGGAAGGTATGCACGCCCAGGCTCTGGGCCTGGCCACGCATCTTGACCACCTGGATCTTGCGCACCATCGAGTCGCGATGCACCTGCTGCGACAGCCATAGGATGCCGTCGGCGACCGTAAACACCGGGCTCGATTCGGCTTCCGGCGTCAGGTACTCGCCGATCAGGAAGGTGGTGGCCAGCCAGCTGGTCATCTGCATGCCCAGTTGCTGCACGAAGCGCTGCAAGCCGCTATTGCCCGCATCCGGCGCCTTGGCCGACTGCACCACCGAGCGGAATGAGTCGACAAACACCAGCGCCGGATTGAAGGCCTGCACTTCAGCCTCGATGTGCGCCAGCACACGGTCGAAATCGCCGTCCAGCAAATCGCTGGCCAGGTTGACGAACTTGATGGACTGATTGATCTTGGCGGCGTCGAAGAACGGAAATTGCTGCTGGTAGCGCAGCATCTTCAGCGGCGGCTCGCCCAGCACGGTGAAGAACAGTGCACGGCGCTCGGGACTGACCAGCGCAAACATGATCTGGTGCGCCATCGTGGTCTTGCCGCTGCCCGGCGTGCCGGCCATCAGGTTGAACGAATATTCGGGTATGCCTCCGCCCAACAGTTCGTCCAGGCCAGGTACGCCAGTGGCGAGGCGGCGGATTTCGACTTTGTTCATTTTTGGGACTCCGTTCCAGCAGGGCTTACCGTGTCATCCCCCCAAGCTGCGCGCAGGATGCTGGTTGTTACGAGTTCGCCGATGAGTAAGTTTAGTGTGTCGATGAAGATGCAGAGCAAGGCAATGCTGCCCTGTGCCGCATCGGGCATGGCTTGTTCCTGCAGGCGTTGCTGGAGTTCGCCAAATGGCACAGCGGCCAGTGGCGATGGCTGGCCGGCCAGCCATGGATAGTCGCGGCTGGCCTGGTGCACGCTGCGCGCGTACAGCGACACGAAGCCACGCTCGCCGACGATGGCGCTCAAGTGCAGCTCCAGGCTGCGCCACAGTTCGGCACTGGTGTCCGCCACCCGTGCCGGGTCGCGCAACACCATGCGTTCTATCATTCCCTGGCGCCGCTCGTCGATCAAGGCCATAATTAAAATCTCTTCTTTCGCCGCCGTCATGGTCAGCTACAGGCTAACGCCGGTCCGGGTGTATCCAGCTGTTGCAAGATCGTGCTCAAGGCTGACATCGACACGGGCTTGATCAGGTAATGATCGAAATTGCAGAATTGCCCTGGTTCCTGCCCGGTCGCGGCAAAGCCCGACAAAGCAATCAGGCAAGATGGGGTGCCGCCCTCTTGCTGGCGCAGCGTACGCGCAATCAGGTCGCCGGTCAAGCTGGGCAGCCCGATATCGATGATGATGGCGTCATAGCCGCCCTGCTGCGCGGCCGCGAGACCGCTGGCGCCGTCGTAGCGGCAGGTGACGCTGTGCCGGTCCATTTCCAGTATCCGGCGCAGCATTTCGCTCGCGTCGACATTATCCTCGATGTACAGGATACGGCGCGGCACCGGCGCGTCGGGCTCGCGGCGCGACGCGGCGGGCGCGGCCGCCGCCAGCTGCGGCTGCGGCAACGGCAGCGTCACGGTAAACACGCTGCCCAGTCCGCTGCCCGGGCTGTAGACGCTGGCCGAACCGCCGTGCAGTTGCGCGATCTGGCGCACCAGCGACAAGCCTATCCCCAGCCCGCCCTGCGCGCTGTTCGGCGGGGCCGGACCCTGCGTGAACAGGTCGAAGACCAAGGGCTGGATCTCGGACGGAATGCCGGCGCCGTTGTCGCTGATCCGGATCTTGACCTGGTCTTCGGCGGCCACGATGCCGATCGAAATATAGCCGTGCGCAGGGGTATATTTGCTGGCGTTGAGCAGCAGGTTGGAAAACATCTGCGCCAGGCGCAGCAGATCGCCATCGATGATCAGCGGCACATTGGGCGCATCCAGCTGCAAGCGCTGCTGGCGGCCTTCGATGACGGCCTGGCTGGTTTCCACGGCATGCTCGATCGCCTCCATCAGTTCGATGCGGTCGCAGCGCACTTGCAGCTTGCCGCTGCTGGCGCGGGAGGCGTCCATCAGATCGTCGATCAGGCGCACCAGGTGGTGGATCTGGCGCTGGATGATCGCCTGCAGCGGCGACAGGTCGGTATCGTCCCCGTGCAGCTGCCCGATCATATGGTTGGCCATCGCGATCGGATGCAGCGGGTTGCGCAGTTCATGCGCCAGCATCGACAGGAATTCGGTCTGGCGGCGATTCAGCGCCTCCGCCGCGGCCTTGCCATCCTGGGCCTCGAAGGTGGCCAGAATCAGGTGCTCGTTGGCGGCGCGCAGCTGGGGCACCAGCCGGGCGTATAGGTCGTGGCGCTGCCGGATCTGGCCGTTCTTCTCGGTCAGGCTCATCAACTCTGCGATGGTGCCGCGCATCTGTTCAATTTGCTGCAATTGCAGCGACTGCAGATCCGTCGTCGGCAGATCACTGGGCGGGGATGACTCCGGCCGCTTTTCTTTCTCGTCACTCATAACGGGCAAATCGGCCGGGTGGCCGTTCCTTTAAATTACTACGCCCATCGAAATTCACCGCGAGGTTCGAGATGCACGCCAGCTAGCTTGCTGCCAACAGGATATTCAGACCTGCCACAGTACTCCTATAATCAAATAGCACAATTGAAAAATTGCTATCGAATTATTTTTAGTCCGTATGAAATACTATTTCTATGGCAAGAAAATCCGCCGTCCGCGCATGCCGCAGAACAAATATTAAAAATAATGCAATTCCGTGGGAATTGGCGTATGGTGTGTCGGTACTTATGTGCTAATTCCCGGCCAACCTGGCCATTGGCCACTGGACGGAGAACGCAGTGCGAGCATTTCAGGACAACTATCGTGAAATCTGAACCGCGCGACGAGCCACCGCTGCGGCGCGGCAAGCGTCGCAAGCAGGATGGCCCGCTTCGGCTCAGTGCCCGCGAACAACAGCTGAGAGAACGCGAGGACTTGCAACGCGCGCGCGAGCATGCCATCGCCGTCCGGGAGCTGCGCGAATTCGAGCGTCAGGCACTCTGTGCCGACTTGCTGGACCACATCTCGGTACTGCAACAGGCCAACGCCAACCTGGTGGTGGCCTCGCTGGACGCCGCCGCGCTGGCCGAGCAGATCCAGCTGGCCAAGAACGAGCTCGATTTCCAGGCCAGCCACGACGTCCTGACCAAACTACCCAACCGCGCCCTGCTGGCGGAGCGCCTGCAGCAGGCCATCGACCTGGCCCACGGCCGCCACGGCAAGATGGCCATCATGTTTGTGGACCTCGATCGCTTCAAGCACATCAACGATTCGCTCGGCCACGCGGTCGGCGACAAGCTGCTGCAGAAAATCGCCGCCAGCCTGGTCGCCTGCGTCCGCAGTTCCGATACCGTCAGCCGCCAGGGCGGGGACGAGTTTGTGCTGTTGCTGCCGCACATAGATGACGCCAGCGATGCGGCCGCCATCGCGGAAAAGATACTGCGCACCATGGCCTTGCCGTACGAGGTGGACAACCACTTGCTGCATGTCGGCGTGAGCATCGGCATCAGCCTGTATCCCGAGCACGGTGTCGACGCGGCTATGCTGATCAGCAACGCCGACATCGCCATGTATCAGACCAAGGACGCAGGCCGCAACCATTTCACATTTTTTGCGCCGTACATGAACGCCCGCGCCGTGCTGCGCCAGTCCACCGAGGCCGGCCTGCGCCTGGCCTTGAGCCGGGATGAATTTGTGCTGCACTACCAGCCCAAGATTGCCCTCGGCAGCGGCGCGATGGTCGGCGTGGAGGCGCTGATACGGTGGCAACATCCGCAGCGCGGGCTGCTGGCGCCCCACCATTTCGTCTCGATTGCCGAGGAATGCGGGCTGATCCTGCCCCTGGGACGCTGGGTGCTGCGCCAGGCTTGCGAACAAGCCATCACCTGGAGCTTGGGCGGCTGTGCGCCGCTGGTGATGGCCATCAACATGTCGCCGCTGGAATTCGTGGCCGCCAATTTCATCGCGAATTTGCGCCAGACGCTGGCCGACACCGGCTTGCCGCCGGAGTGCCTGGAATTGGAACTCACCGAGGGCATGCTGATGCGCGATGCCGCGGTGTCGAACCGGCTGCTGCAGGATATCGCCAGTCTCGGCATCAAGCTGGCGATAGACGACTTCGGCACCGGCTACTCCAGCCTGAGTTATCTGAGCCAGTTCCCCATCCACACGCTGAAGATCGACCGCTCCTTCGTCAGCCAAATGAGCAGCAACTGCGACGACGCCACCATCGTCAGCGCCGTCATCGGCATGGGCAAGAACCTGAACAAGCGCGTCATCGCGGAAGGCGTGGAAACGCGCGAGCAATATGCCTTCCTTCAGGCCCAGGGCTGCGACGAGGCGCAAGGCTTTTTCTTCGGACGGCCCACCGACGCGGCCGGCATCGCCGCGCTGCTGCGCCTAGATCCGCCGCCCCACTGGAGCTGAACCCGCGCCCCCGTATCAAAAGCCGAGGCTGTACCGCACCCCGATCAGCCAGTCCGGCCGCGCCGTGGCGTCATGGCCGGGGTTGATGCGCCACATGACGGCGCCGGTGACCTTGCCCAGGCGGCCGTCCTTGCCGAACATGGTCGAGTAGGTCATTTCGGTATCGCGCTCGGTGGCGGTCGGGCGCAGGTTCAGCGTCTGGACGCCGAAGCTGAGGGCGCCGCTGTCTCGGTTCTGCGCCACCGACGACGTGAGCTGGATGTCGCCCGATTTGACACGCGCCGGTATCGAAAAGGTCAGCCCGAAGCGGTCCTGCTTGCCCCATATCCGGCTGCTGGCGAAGCCCACGCTGTAGGCCACCGTGCGCACCGTCGACACCTGCGAAATCAAACTGTCGGCATTGCCGAATCCGGCGGTGCGGCCATAGGACGCCATCGCCACCAGCGCGCTGCTGGAACTGAGCGCATAGCCGGCCGAGACCGAGGTGAAGGTGGTGGTCGGGCTGGCGTTCAGCGCGAACGCCTGGCCTTGCACGCTGCCCAGCATCGAGCCGTTCTCGCGCAGCACGCCAACGCTGACGATGCCGACCGCGCGCCCGATCTTCTGCTCGAATTCGGCGCTGCTCAGGAAGCGCTTGTTGCGTTCGTTAAAGGTGGGGCCGAACTGCTCGGCCGTCACGCCGCTTTCCGACACCGCGCCAAACCGCAGCCGCGTATCGCGCCCCATCGTGAAGCTGACCCCGGCATGGCTGGCGTCCTTCAGCATGGTGTAGTACGGCGCGTTGAACTTGCCGCGCTGGTTCAATTCCAGCGGCACCATGCCGGACGCTTCCAGGCCGAAGAATTTGCCGCTCATGCCGCCGGCGCCGAAACCGAACTCGGTGCCGCGCGCATTTTTCTGCGACAGCGCCATCGCGCTGCCGTCCGGCGCGTAGCTCATCGCCACGCCGTCCTGCACTTTTTCGATCAGCGCGGCCTGGCGATCCATGGCCGCGAACAGCGCGGTGGCGCTGGCGCCCTGCGAGGTGCTGGACTGCACGTTGCGGCCGATGTCCACCGTGTAGCCGCGCCCGAAATCATCCACGCCGGTGACCTTGATCGGCGCCGCGCTGGCCACGCCGATCGAGCTCAGCATGGTGGCCCCGCCCAGCACCACCAGCTTGCCGCCGCTGACCGCCGCCAGGTTGCCCACCGGGCTGAGCGACTTGCCGACATTGACCAGGCCCCAGCCATACACCGGATCGGGGGTGCTGTCGGTGCCCTTGCCCAGCCGGGTCGCGGTCTTGAAGATGATCTGGCTGATCTGGCTGGCGGAGAGGAAGTTCCATTCGCTCTTGATCAGCGCGGCCTGCCCGGCCACGATGGGCGTGGCCATCGAGGTGCCGCTCATGCCGGCATAGCGTCCGCCCGGATAGCTGGAATTGATGCCGACGCCGGGCGCCACCACAAACCATTTGGCGGTGTCGGCGCCATAGTTGGAGAACGAGGCCAGCCGGTTGCCGGCGTCGACCGCGCCGACCACGATGATCTGGTTGTTGGCCCAGCCCTGGCTGGCGTAGCGCGCCGGCCAGGAGACCGATGGCCGGCCATCGTTGCCGGCCGCGATGACGAACAGCGTGCCCTTGGCCACGCCGTTGCGGATCGCCGCGGTGTTGGCGGCCGAGTCGCCGCCCAGCGACAGGCTGACGATGGGCGCCCTGGCGGTGTTGATCAGCCAGTTGATGCCCTGGTCGATGCGGGTGCTGCTGGTGCTGCCGGTGCCGCTGAACACCTTGGCCATCGCCAGCTGCGCGCCCGGCGCCACGCCCTGCATCGAGGCGCCGTAGTTCAGCGTGCCCGCGATCAGGCCCGACACATGGGTGCCATGGCCAACCGTGTCGGTGATGTTGCTGCTGCCGTCGAACACGTTGTAGGCCTTGACGATCTGCCCCTTGAGTTCGACGTGGTTGAGTTCCGCGCCGGTATCGGCCACGCCGACCAGCACGCCCCTGCCGTTGAAGCTGCCCAGCTGGTTGGCATATGGCAGGTTGATCTGGTATTGCCAGGGTTGGTACTGTCGCGCCTTCTTTTCCGCCGCGGTCGGCGCCGGCGTCACGCTGATGGGATCGGGGCCGGCGGCCCAAGCGGCGTTGACTGCGCAGACGGCAGCCAACGATAGTACTAAGGCGGACTTGTTCATGATGCGTCTCGCAGTGCGGAACTGCCTGAAAATGCAGCAGTCAATTCAGCTTAGCAAGGCTTTTGCTTGAAGGCAATGCGAATAAGTTCGGGGCATCGAGTAAACTGCGTGCTTGTCGGAATGCCGCTACACTAGTGCTGGCGGGCACAAACCGGCCTTCATATAATGGCAACAGAGGATAAAATGCAGAAAGTAAGTTTCGAATTGAACGATGAATTTGTCGAGCTGAATCAGCTGCTCAAGCTGGTCGGATTGTGCGACAGCGGCGGCGCCGGCAAGGTCATGGTGGCCAGCGGCGTGGTCAAGGTCGACGGCAAAAAGGAATTGCGCAAGACGGCGAAAATTCGCGCCGGGCAGCGCGTCAGCGTGGGCGATGTCACGATCAGCGTGGACGGCGCCTGATTTCGGACTTGTACTTGGCTGCGGCTGTCGTAAGCTGAACTGTAAGCGGGACTGCACGTTTGAGGCAGCACAAACCGCGTGACCGGGCCGTTGCTATATTGGGCTCTTTTAACCCATCCTTCTTGACTGGGGAACGCCATGGACGGCCCTGAACAGAACTTGCAGAGCCAGGAACGGCTGATCGGCGATCTGCGGCAAGTGATCGAAAATGCCGAGGAACTCCTCAAGAACACCGACCAATACAACGGCCAGCTTTACCAGAACGCCCGTGCCAAGCTGGCCCAGGCGCTGCACAGCGCCACCGAAGAGCTGGCACGCTTCGAGGATGCCCAGCTGGCGCGCATGATGGAACAGACCCACGCGGCGAACCTGCTGCACAACGATACCACCGGCGAAGCGCGCCTGCTGCGCGCCTTCAAGCCGCAGCCCTAGGCTTCACACCGCGAGCGGCTGCCCCGCGCCGTATTTGCGCGCCAGCAGCGCATCGAGCGAGAAGCGGCCCGGGCCGAACGCCACCAGCACCAGCAAGCTCAATCCCCAGTAGAAATGGTCGTTGATGGCGGCCGGGCATTCAAAGCTGAACAGCTGCGGATAGGAGATCACCGCCATCGCATTCACCGCGAACAAGGCCAGCGCGGCCGGCCGCGAGAACAAGCCCACGAACAACAGCAGCGGCAGCACCAGCTCGCCCCCGGCCCCCATCCAGGCGGCCAAGTCCGGCGGCAGCAGCGGCACGTGGTATTCGTCATGGAACAGCGACAGCGTGGCATCCCAATCGCGGATCTTGGCCATGCCGGCCTTGAAGAACTGCCAGCCGATGAACAGGCGCAGCGCCAGGCTCATCAAGGAACCGCCCCAGGCAGTGACGGCGGCGTTGAAACGGGACAATTGCAAATGCAGCGACAATAGCGGATTCATGTTGTTCTCTTTGATGGTGGTTGACAGGAGTGGCACGCGGACGCGCCGGGGATGCGACTCAGGCTGTGATCCGGACGATCAGCGCCAGTTCCATCCATTGCTGCAAATTGGCGGCGACATCGAAGTCGTCGTCGAGCTCGAATGCGGCGTCGAGCGCGGCGCCAAAATCCTTGCCTTCGGCCAGCTCCGCCAGCGCGGCGTGGCTGGCGCGGCCCAGCGGCACCAGCCGGGTTTTCCAGGCCGGCCGCAACACCAGTCCCTGGCTGGGCTGTGCCACGTCGGGCGGGAATTCCACGCCGCTGTCGGGCTGATGCGCCTGCCACAGCGGCACCACGGCCCAGTCGGAGCTGATCAATCGACAGGCTGGGTGCAGCGTGAAGCGCGCCGCTTCCAGTTGTTCGGGCGGCACCGCGGCCAGCTGGGCCGGCGTGACCGCCTCGGCGCCGGGCGCGTAGTGCGCGCGGTGCAGCAGCCATTCCAGCCGCGCCATGTCGGGCAGGTAGCGATAGTCGGCCACGTGCGGGAAGGCCTGCAAAAAGTCGCCGAAGTGCGCGCCGAAGCGGTTCAAGTCGCCATTGTCGGACGGGTGGGCGCGGCCGTAGGCCTGCGCCAGGCCACCGAAGAATTCATCGCCGACCAGCATCCGCACCACCGGGTAGGCGGCGGCCAGCGTCTTGTGCCAGGTCGCGCTCAGGTTGCCGCGGTACAGGGCGAAGCGGTAATCGGTCTGCTCGCCCTTGAACCGGGCCAGCACTTGCGGCGCTTGGGCGGCGTCGAACAGCGCGCCGGCAAATGCCTGCTGGTCGGCGGCCAGCGCCGCCGCGCCGCCGCCCTGCCCGCCGGCGGATTGCGTGACGAGCTCAGGCTGCCAGCGCGGCGCGGCGGCTTGCGCAGTGCAGCGCTCGGCCAAGGCGCGCGCCTTGACGGCCTCGCCCAGCAGCACGTCCAGGTCGGGAATATCGGTATCCCATTCGATCAAGGTCGGCACCGGGCCGAAGCGCTGCAAGGCCGCCTCATACAGGCGCCAGACCGGCTCGGCCACGGTATCGCCGTGATGGTCGATCACCGCCTGCGGCGTGACCAGGTGGCCGGCCAGGTGCATCTCGCCCACCGTGCCCACGCCGATCGCGGCAAGCGCCGCCAGCGCATCCTCGCCGTGGTTGCATTGGTTGACGTATAAATTGTTGATATCCAACAGCAGCCCGCACCCGGTGCGCGCCGCCAGCGCGGCCATGAATTCGGCCTCGCTCATCGAATCTTCGTGAAAGCGCAAATAGGTCGAGACGTTTTCCAGCAGCAGTTGCCGCTGCAGGCGCTCCTGCACCTGCTGGACCCGCGCGCACATCAGGGCTAGCGCTTCGGCATCGAGCTTGAGGGGCAGCAAATCGTTCAGCTGGCGGTCGCCGACGGCGCCCCAGCACAAGTGTTCGGACACCAGCACCGGTTCGACGCGCTGCACCAGGCTGCGCACCCGTTCCAGGTGATCGGTGGAAAAGCCGCGCGCCGAGCCCAGGCCCAGGCCGACGCCATGCAGGCTGATCGGATAGTCGCGCCGCAACTGCTGCAGCACATGCCAGTCCCAGCCGGCTTGATCGAGGTAGTTCTCGGTATGCACTTCGAGCCAGGCGGCGCGCGGCCGCTGCTCGACAAACTGGCGGTAGTGCGGAGCCCGCAATCCCACGCCCACGCCCAGCGCCGTGGCGCCCGGACCGGTTGGATGTGCGATGGACATGGCTCCGCTACCGTTCAGCTTGGATTACTTGGCAGGCGCGGTTTTGCCGCCGGCTTTTTCGCAGGTGCCCTTGGCAACGAATTTCCAATCGCCAGGACCATTGTCGGTCTTGGCCTGGCCCGAGCACGAGTGCGAACCGTTGGCGGCGGCGCAATCGTTCTGGCCAGCCTTGGCGATGCCGTAGCATTTTTCTTTTTCAGCCGAGGCCGAAGCGGAAGCGGCCGGGGCGGCCGATACTTGGGCGGCGCAGACGGAGGCCAGGGCGGCGGCGATCAGGGCTTGACGTTTGTTCATGGTAAGTCTCCTTGGTGGAAAAAGTGGGAACTGCTAACTATGTGTGCAACGCAATCGTCTGCAACTGCTCACCTAGTCGCATGACGATACGCCAACCTTACAACTTTTTTGGAACTTTTTTATGACTGCCATGCAATAACGCTGGCGCACACGGATGTGTTGACGCCAGTCATGGAAAACAGCAGGAAATCAGGGGGGATAAAGCAGGATGGCCGCAGCCCTGCCGCACGCGGCTGGCGCGGGCAAGGTGGGCACAGCGGGGTGGCGCTCAGGCCGTGGTATTGATGGTGTTGCCGAGGTGCGAAGGCAGGTTCGGCGTCGACGGCACCGGCGGGATCGCTTCGATCAGGGCCGATGCGCTGGAGGCCTGGATATCCTGCGCCTTTTTCAACACAGCAACGCCGACCGCCTGCTTGGTGCCGGTATCCGCGATAGTTGTTGACAGCTGAGCAATGCTTGAAACGTCCATGGGGTTCTCCGGTAAGGCGCACTGATGCGTATCACCTAATTGACGGACGTTTTTAAACTATCTTTAGCCCCCGGGCGCATTTTTTTTGTGCAGGCGGGCCACCAGCCAGTCCAACACTTGCTCTGGAGCATTCAAATCCAGCCACGCCGTGGCACCGGCCAGGTCCGCCGGACGCGGCTGGTCGGACGCCACCGCCACCACGTGCGGGTCGGCCGGGTACAGCGGCGCCCGGCCGGACGCCGGCCGGTACACTTCCAGCTTGTCGATCGGATAGGACTTGAACCCTTCCAGCAAGGTCAGGTCGGCCGGGGCCAGGCGGGCCAGCTGCTCGTCCAGCGACGGCTCGGGCGCGCCGCGCAGCTCGCGCACGATGGCGAAACGATACGGCGACGACACCATCACCTCGGCCGCGCCGGCCTGGCGCAGGCGGGCGCTGTCCTTGCGCGGCGGTTCCAGTTCCAGGTCGTGGTGGCTGTGCTTGATGACGTTGACGGCCAGTCCGCGCGCGGCCAGCTGCGCGATCAGGAATTCCAGCAGCGTGGTCTTGCCGTTGCCCGAAGAGCCAACGACGCCCAGTACATTGCGCACCGGCGCGGGTGATGCTTGCATAGGTCTGTCTCTCATGCCACTGTGTTGCCGCCATTATACGCAGCAACACCGTGGCAGGAGCAGGCCCTGTTACAGCTCCGATTTCGGCTTGAACGGCTCGTTGCGGCGGCGGCGGCCCGACAGGCCGATCATGCAGACGGCGCCGGCCAGCAGCATCGCGTAGCTGGACGGTTCCGGCACCGCGGCGATGTTCTGCGGCACGTAGCTGGCGCCGGCCTTGGCCAGGTCGGCATCGGTCACGCCGAACACGAAGAACTTGTTGTCGCCGGCGGTGGCGCTGCTGAAGTCGTTGTCGTTGGCCACGTACAGGGTGTGCGTGAGCACGCCGTTGACGATCACGTCGGCGCCGAAGGCCAGGCCTTCGATCTTGGCCGGGATCTGCTCGGCAGTGTAGCCGTTGGCCTTCAGCATCGGCACCAGGTCGAGGAACAGCGACTTGCTGACCGACGGGGTCTTGCTGCCGATGGTGGCCAGGCCGCTGACGTCGGCCGCGCCGTTGACGTCGACCATGAACAACTGCTTGACCTTGGCCTTGCTGCCGTCGCCCAGGCCGTTGCCGTCGCGCTCGTCGACCAGGAACTGGTGGTCGTTCAGCGCCACGATTTCGCTCACGCCGCTGCCGGTGGTCAGCTGGTAGGCGTATTCATGGGTGGCCTTGGTGGCGATGTCGACCGTGACGATGCGCACCGTGCCCTTGCTGTCCTGCGCCAGGTTGGCTTGCATGATGCCGACCAGGGTCTTGCCGTCCGGCGTGATGGCCAGGCCTTCCATGCCCTTGTTGGCGATGCGGCCGCTGCTGTTGCCGGCGATTTCGGCGTCGCCGCTGGCGCTCAGGTTGCTCACCGCCAGCTTGCCCGGCAGCGCAAAGCTGTTGATGCGCTGGCCGGTCAGGCGGTCGAACTGGTAGATGTACGGGCCATATTCATCCGACACGAACACGCTCTTGCCATCCTTGGACACGCGCACGCCTTCCGGGTCGAAGCGGCCGTTGTCCGGGCTGGCACTGGTCTTGCCGGCGTCGAAGCCGTCCGAGCGGCCGGTGAAGTAGTAGTGGTTGGCGCTGTTCAGCGCCGGTACGCCGCTGCCCAGGGTGTTGCCATTGCCGGTGCCCAGCGCGCCGCTGCCGTACACCAGCGGGGTGCTGCTCGACATCAGCGTGGTGGCGGTCAGCACCGGGGTCAGGTTGAAGGCCAGGCCGCTGCCGCTGTTGTTGGCGGTCAGCGTCAGGTTCAGGGTCTGGAAGCGGTTGATGTAGGAGGTGGTGTTGTCGACCAGCGGGTTGTAGACGCTGGCGTTCGGGCCGCGGTCCGGCGTGGCGATGAAGGTGTTGCCGCCGGCATAGGCCAGGCCGGAACCCAGGCCGCCCAGCAGGTTGCCGGCCAGGCCGTTTTCCAGCGCGCCCGAGGTGGCGCTGGACAGGTCGCCGCCCAGGCCGCTCAGCGTGCCGACCGCGATCAGGTCGATGGCGTGGGCGCGCGGCATGACAAAGGCGGCGGCGATCAGCAGGGGAAGCAGCTTGACGTGTTTCATGTGTTTTTCCTGGCATTGTTGACGATGCAGGAAAAATATCATTTTCACATGACAGCTTGATGACAGTTCGTTAGTGCAAGCCGGCTGTCGTCAGTACGGAACGCGGTAGCGGTAGCCCTTGTAGTTGAACACGGCCGACTTGGGCAGCAGCTTTTCCAGCAGCAGGCCGGGCGCCACCTCCTCGCCCTCATGGCGCAGGACTTTGTCGATCAGCAGCAGGCGGTCGGCCGGGTTCTTTGAGTAGATGTAGCCGCCCACCGCCACCGGCGGAATGGCGCGCTGGATCGGCTCGGGCAGGTCGCGCATGGTTTGCGTGACCTCGTCCGGCACCGCCGTGGCGGCGGGCACCGGCTCGGCGGGCGGCGGCGCTTTCGGCGCGGCCTTGGCGGCCGGCGCCGGCGCAGCCGCGGCCGGTTCCGCGACAATCGCGATGCGTGGCGCGGCCACCGGCGGCGGCATGGCGGCCGCCGGCGCTGGCGGCGCAGCTGCCGGTGCCGGTGCCGGTACAGCAACCGCGGCCGCCGGCGCGACTACGGGCGGCGTCGGCTGCGACTTGCTCCACACCAGCGCCAGCAGGGCCGCGATGACGGCGCCCATCGCCAGCAGCGCGGCCAGCACCGGCTTCCTCGCGGCGCTGCCGGCCGGCTGGTCCGCCACGCCATGCAAGGCCGGCGCGTGGATGGTCGGGGTGCTGCCCAGCTGGCGTTCCGCCTGGGCCTTCTTCAATGCTTCCAAAATATAGGACATGTTATTTCCCTGCCAGCAGGCGCGGTTCCTGCGCGCCGCCCAGCTGGTTCAGCCGGATGAATGTTTTCGGACCGGCCACGCCGTCCGCCTTCAGATGCTGGGCCGCCTGGAATTCCTTCAGGCGGCGCTGCAAGCCCTCGTCCAGCGGCTGGTTCTCGGCCGGCTTTTTCAAGCCGTACAGCTGCGACAGGCGCTTGGCCAGCCAGTCCACGTCGGGACCATGGTCGCCGCTGCCGACCTCGTCGCGCCAGCTGCGCGGCGCGCGCCACAGCGTGGTGAATTCGCCGTCAAAGCGCGCCGCCAGGGCGTCGACGCTGATGGACTGCCGCTTGCCGCCTATGCTCAGCGTGGCGTTGTTGCCATCCAGCGCGGTCAGCAGCACATAGGCCGGCACGGCCGGATCGTCGTGCAAGGTCAGCATGACTGGGCGGTCCAGCTGGCGCAGCTCGGCGAGGCCGCCCTTGGTCTGCAGGCAGCGCAGGCTCTGCTTGGCCGCGGCCTGGCACGGCTCGCCGTCCGGCAGCGTGACGCCCCACAGCGCAGCCAGCTCGCGCAGCAGCGGCGCGCTGCTGGCCGAGGCCGCGATAACGCCGCCCGGCAGGGCAACCGGCGGCGCCGATGCGGCCGCCGCCTGCGGTGCGGCCGGCGCGGCCTGGGCCACGACGGGCTGGGCGGCAGGCTTGGGCGTCCCGGCCGGCATCAGGCGCCACGCCGCGGCGCCGCTGATCGCCGCACCGGCCAGCACGCCGGCCGCCGCCATCAGCCAGCCATGCCGGCGCACGCCGGTGCCGGCGGCGTGGCCCCCGCCCTGCCCTGCCGTCCCGGCAAACACTTCCGCCGCGGCACGCCGCAGGATGGTGCGCGTCACTTGCGGCTGGTTCTCCACGTAGGCGCCCAGCAGCGCGCGGTCGCACAGCAGGTTGATGCGGCGCGGCACGCCCTTGGTCAACTGGTGCACCTGTCCCATCAGCTTGCGCGGAAACGGCGCCACCGCCGTCGCGCCTGCCACCGCCAGGCGATGCTCGATATAGCTGCCGGTCTCCTCGGCCGACAGGGAGCCCAGGTGGTAGCGCGCGATCACCCGCTGCGCCAGCTGCTCCAGCTCCGGCCGCGCCAGCATGGTGCGCAACTCCGGCTGGCCGATCAGGATAATCTGCAGCAGCTTGCGCTCGCTGGTCTCCAGGTTGGTGAGCAGGCGCAGCTGCTCCAGCACCTCGGCCGACAGGTTTTGCGCCTCGTCGATGATCAGCACATTGTTCTTGCCCTGCGCGTGGCTCTCCAGCAGGTAGCGGTTGATCGCATCGACGTAGGTCTTGATGCTGACCGCGCCCGCCCCATGCGGCGCCAGCACGATGCCGAACTCGTCGCAGATCGACAGCAGCAGCTCCTCCACCGACAGCTTGGGATTGAAGATGTAGGCCAGCTTGCAGTTGTCCGGAATCTGCTCCATGAAGCAGCGGCACACGGTGGTCTTGCCGGCGCCGATCTCGCCGGTCAACAGCACGAAGCCGCCGCCGCTGCCGACGCCATACAGCAGGTGCGCCAGCGCCTCGCGGTGGCGTTCGCTCATGAACAGGTAACGGGGATCGGGCGCGATCGAAAACGGCGACTGCTTCAGGTTGAAAAATTGGGTGTACATGGAGACCTAGGGATTGCCCCGGCGCGCACTGCGCCGCACCGGCGGCGGCTGGGTGGGCGGCAAGGGCTTGAACTTGGCGCAGTAAATTTTGGACTTGGTATCGAAATACACGATGCGGCTGGCCGGCTTGGCTTCGCGCACCGGGAACGGCGAGCTGTCGATTTTCGCATAATGCACGCCGACCTGGTCGATGATAGCCTGTTCCAGCTTTTCCGGCGTGGCCTCGGCCACCGCGCCGACAAACACCAGCGCGCTGGTATCGTCGCTGACCATCACCTCGGTCACCGCCACGCCCCACAAGGTGGCGCCGCTGACCTTGAACCAGTAGGCGCCGCCGTCGTGCTTGTAGGCCGGGCCCAGCGCCTTGGCGAAATAGTTGTAGAAATACTGATTGTCGATCTCATCGCGGCACAACAGGCCGTTGCCGACGATGGTGCCGAAGGTGGTCGGCGGGGTTTGCGCCGTCGCGTTGCCCAGCGCCAGCAGCAGGCTGGCCGCCAGCGCCGCGCGCTTCAGGAAGGTTGATTTCACTATATCTTGGACATCCAGGCCCGGTTGGCGCTGATACGGGCCTTGGCCGTGGCCGGCAGCGCTTCGTAACAACCGGGGTATTGCTTCAGGGCGCTTTCGCGTATTTCCTTTTGCAAACCATTAATCAGGAAAATATACAGAACCGAACCTTCGTCAGTCTTTTTCGTCCCCATGTATTTGATCATGTCCACTCCCTTCACCGGATCACACTGATCGTGCCGGCGTAACATTACTTCCATTATGACATTACGCCATCAAAACACATAACAGTCACGCAGCAGAGCGAACGCGATTGCAGATACTCAACTTACTGTTGTTTTTATCGGCCATCCGCCGGCAAAAGTTGAGCCGCCCGGGGCGCCACGACGGGCCATAGCTTCGAGGTAGCGAGCGCGCCGGCTTTATTATCAATTTCAAATATCAATTCGCTATCCATTGTGGTTCAATCGTAAAGCTGCCCGCGCATCGGCAGTGTTGGTATCAATAGCAATCCCGGAGACACTGATGAAAAACATAATAATTTCGGTCGCTCTATTTCTTGCTTCACTTTGCAGCCATGCCGCGTTTGCCGCGGTCCACGTAGTCATCATTAACAACGACAACACCCCGCTGTATGCCGGCCACCCCGTGACCGATGCTGAACTGTTGCCTCCCGCCCTGGTGCGCAGACCGGAGCCCGTAGCGGCCATGGAAGACCGCTACTCCCATCTGCCGGAACCGCATGTCGCTTCGATGCTGTTCCTGGGCCTGATATTGATTGTGTTGACTGTCCAAGAAGAAAAAGACGAGAAGTTCCACAATTGACCGTGTGACCCCTGCCCTCCAGGTGCGCCACAGGTAAGCCCTTGCGGAAACGCAGGGGCTTTTTCTTTGGCGCCGGCGCCATCCGCCTTGCAGTTCAGCGCCGTGTTTTTGCAGTTGATCCCGCGCTTCTGCAGTTCTGTCCCTTTCCGCCCTCGCGCCGGCGCGATCTGTCATATCGTTCATACCATCAACCCCGCCACCACTCAAAAAAGAGACACCATGAAACGGATGATTCCCTGCACCGCGCTGGCCAGCACCCTGGTTCTGAGCGCCCTGGTCCTGCCCAGCAGCCACGCCGAAACCAAAGCCGACGACGCGGTCGGCACCGAGACCCGCAACGTGGCGCCGTTCAGCGCCATCGCGGTCAGCGGCCCCTTCAACGTGATCGTCACCGGCCAGGGCGCCCAGTCGCTGGAATTGAGCGGCCCGAGGAAGCAGATGGCTGAAATCGAAACCACCGTCAGCGGCGACACGCTGACCGTGCGCCAGCCCAAGAAGAAAGGCTGGACCTTCAACTTCGGCTTCGGCAAATCGCGCCCGCCGCTGACGGTGCGCATCAGCGCGGCCAACCTGAAGCGCCTGGCCATGTCCGGCAGCGGCGACGTCGACCTGCAGCAATACCAGGGCCAACAGCTGACCCTGGTGTCCAACGGCCCCGGCGACCTGCATGCCAGCGGCAGCGTGCGCGAGCTGACGGTGCAGGCGTCCGGCAGCGGCGACATGAAGCTGCAGCAGTTGAAGGCGGCCAGCCTGAACCTGCAGATGACGGGCCCGGGCGACGTCAGCGCCAGCGGCGTCACGCAAGACCTGAACGCCGAAGTCAGCGGCTCGGGCGACTTGATCGTCAGCGAGCTGCGCGCCGCCAAGGTCAACACCATCATGCACGGCCCCGGCTCGGTGCGGCTGGACGGCAGCAGCAAGGAAATCCGCGCCGAAGTGAGCGGTTCGGGCGACCTGGAGGCCTGCGGCTTGGCGGTCGAGGCCGCCACC
>JADMIO011204634.1_pt1 | contig 55399 bp, 64 predicted proteins | sample 8958161 | NCBI WGS metagenome assembly JADMIO01 (sample SAMN16585339, study PRJNA669376) | soil metagenome | isolation source: Crop rotation soil | place: USA: Cullars Rotation, Alabama | collected 2011
CGCGACAACTTGTCCACGTGGAATTCTAAGCTTAGGATCCCAATGTGCTGGAAAGGGATCCGTCACACGGTATGGGCCTCACGTGTCCGCAGTTCCCGCAGCATCTCGTCGGGCGGCACGAAGAAGGGGTTGTCTTGCAGGATGCCGCCGATGATGACCATCGGATGCGTCCGCATGATGTCCATGACGACCTCCGCACCGAACTGGTGCAAGTCATACGTTCAGCACACGGCGTCGTCGTACTTCGGCAGCACGTAGTTCAGCCGGGTTTCGTACTCCACGATGTCGCCCACGCCGGGGCGGTCCTCCAACGCCCACTCCATGTTGGCGACCAGCCGGGTGATCGGATAGCCCTGCGCCTTGCCACCTTGGAGCACTTCCTCGATCAAGGCGAGCATCCGGTTCTGGTCGAAGTGGCCTTCCCGCAGGTAGGCGTCCTCCCAGCGCCGGACCTCCAGTTGGCCCTTCCGCTCGGCCTCGTCCACGGCGATGCCCGCCTGTTGCAGCCGCCGCCGATGCTCCGGGCGGTGGTCGTCCTGGACGATGTGGAACGCCTTGTCGCCCTGCTCGAAGCCCTCCTTGATGAAGGGCAGGAGCACCTTGTACTCCTCGTCCTTCATGTGGAAGAAGGCGCAGACGTGCCGGGAGCGACCGAGGGCCGTTCCCGCCAGCCGGACTTCCGGTTTTTCGCTCATCGTTCGTCCCTCCCACGGGCGAGTCGCCAGAGGCCACGGGCCTCAGTAAGCCGCCACCAACCGCACGCAGGTTGCCCCTGCAACCCGGCGACAGGGGCTTGCAAGTTCACCGCCATCCTCCTTAGCCGTCCTTGATGAAGGCGAGCACCCGGTCGAGCCGTTGATCATTCAGCCGGGCGATCAGCCGGAAGGCGTCGGGGCGCTCGAAACACCGGCGTCGGATCGGCTCGGGGATTTTCTCCGCGAGCAGGAGGAGTTCCTCCTCGTCGCCGTCGAGGGCGGCGGCGAGCCTGCGGATCAGGTCTTCGCTAGGGTAGTCGCCGAAGGCGAGCTTGCCGTTCTCCACCTTGCTGATGTAGGCGTAGGAGACGCCGAGCCGCTGGCCCAGAGCACGCAGGCTAAGGCCCTTCGCCGTCCGCAGGGCGCGGACCTTCTCGCCGAAACGCATGGCATTCACCCTCGTTGTGACTACCCAAGGATAGGCTAGGGGGTGTGTACTAAAAAGGCAACGCCGCTGCCCGAGTCAACGGCGAGGAGGCGAACGATGCTGCCTGACCATGAGGGCCGTGGCGGCGGCACGGCGGGTCGCAGGACGTGAACGGACGGTAGAGAGGTGTGGTTGAGCGGTTCCTCGACGGCGACTCGCCGAGCCGCGCCAGCAGCGGCACGAGCATCAACAGCGTTTCGCGGTCGGCGCTCTGGAGAAGGGCGTCGAACAGGCTCCGGGCCTGCTGCCGCAGGTGAGCCTCGGTGTCGGGCGGGGCCGTCGTCGGCAACAGGTCGTGCGGTCGAGGAGCAGGGCATCGGCACGCCGGTCATCAGGGGCCGCGACAAGAAGGCCGCTTTCGAGCGCGTGGTCAAGGACGCAACCGCTCTGGCGCAGCGGCTCCGCAAAGACCCCGAGGTCCAGCAGGCCCTCGCGTGGGCGAAGAAGCTCGAAGACCAGCGGGAGCAGATCGAGCAGCAGAGGCGATCACCACCACGTCAAAGGGACCGTCGTTCACTCCTGCACCCGCCCTGCGTCAGCGATTCTCCGCGGCCGCGGTCATGAGGCACTCGCGAGAAGCCGAGTCACCACAGCAGACAGAAGCCGCTATTTTACTTGGGGCGCGACCGGGTGTGAAGGGAACGGGCGGACGCCGGTCTGACGGTGTAAACTCCCGCGCATCGAAACCTTCTTCCTCGGTACGCATGCGCCATCGTGGCTGCGGAAGACGGACGTGCCCCTCTTCATCTCGCGGCGGCGCCTGGAGAAGCTGAACCGCCGGCCGCGGGCGCGGGGCCCGTACGCGATCGACTCGGGCGGCTTCACCGAGCTGTCGAAGTACGGGGCGTGGGCGATCACGGTGGACCGGTACATCGCGGAGGTGCGGCGGTGCGCCGACTGCATCGGCGTGCCCGTCTTCGCAGCCCAGATGGATTGGATGTGCGAGCCGTTCATCCTGGAGAAAACTCCGCGTGTTGTTGGCGTTGCCTACTTCGGTCCGCCACACGAATGGCACGTAGTTCTGCAGCAAGTCCTTGACCGAGAGTGACCTAGGCAAGCAGGGCCTGCCTTGCGTAGATGGTGGTTGCCAACACAGCCATCCCCCGCAAGGAGGCCCCAAGGATGCGCCATTGTAACCAGGAGCGGTTCCGGCACCAGGTGCAGTTTCTGCGCCGTCAGTTCCTCCAGGACGGCGACCTGCCGTTCACCAACGTCCTCACCGAGGAGGCCATCGCGCAGGCGCTGACCGCCGTCACCGGCTGGTTGGACCGGGTCTTCTCTCCCCTGGTCACCCTCTGGGTCTTCCTGGGACAAGTCCTCGGTGCGGACCACTCCTGCCGCGCCGCGGTCGCCCGCCTGATCACCCACCGCCTGGCGCAGGGACAACGCCCCTGCTCGGCGGAAACCGGCGCGTACTGCCAGGCCCGCCAGCGCCTGCCCGAATCGTTTTTCGCGGACGTGGCCTGCCAGACGGGGCGTGCCCTGGAAGCCAACGTGGACCCGCGGTGGCTGTGGAAGGGGCGGCACGTCTACCTGTTTGACGGGACGACGGTGACGATGCCCGACACGCGGGAGAATCAACAAGCCTATCCGCAAGTCTACAATCAGAAGCCGGGCCTGGGCTTTCCGATCGCGCGACTGGGGGCCCTCATTTCCTTGGCTTGTGGGGCGGTCGTGAACCTCGGCTTCTGCCAGTATGCCGGCAAGGGGCAAGGCGAGGTCAGCTTACTCCGCCGGTTGTGGGACAGCCTGCGTCCCGGGGACCTCCTCCTGACCGATGCGTTGCTGGCCAATTGGGCGAACCTGGTGATGCTCCAAGAGCGCGGCCTGGAATTGGTGGGCCGCCTGAACAAAGCCCACCGCACAGCCGACTTTCGCCGTGGCAAGCGGCTTGGTCCAAAGGACCACGTCGTCCAGTGGCGCAAGCCGACGTCGATCCGGTCGCTGGACCGGGAGGAGTACCACGCGCTGCCCGAGTTCCTCACCGTTCGGGAGACGTGGATCCGGGTCTACCAGCCGGGGTTCCGGACCCGGTCGCTCGTGGTGGTGACGACGCTGCTGGACCCGGAGCAGACGACCAAGGAGGACCTAGCCACGCTCTACCGTGCGCGCTGGCACAACGAACTCGACCTGCGGTCCCTCAAGTCGGCGATGCAGATGGGGGAACTGCGGTGCAAGACGCCGGAGCTGGTGCGCAAGGAGGTGTGGGCGCACGTCCTGGCCTACAACCTCCTCCGCACCGTGATGGCCCAGGCCGCGGCCCGCCACGGCGTGGCACCGCGGACGATCAGCTTCACGGGGGCGATGCAAACCCTGGAAGCGTTCCAGCCGTTGCTGGGGTTCGGCGCCGCGCAGGACGCCGCGAGCCGGTTGCGGCTGTACCACGACCTGCTCGATGCCATCGCCACCCACCGGGTCGGCGACCGCCCCGACCGGTACGAGCCGCGGCTGAAGAAGCGGAGGCGCAATAACTACGACTGGCTGACCAAGCCCCGCGCCGAGATGAAACGCCAGATGGCGAAAGGCGTTACCAAGAACTAAGTGCCATTCGTCCGCCACACCGACGCAGTTTCGGACGTGCCTGTAGCCCAATGGTGGCCAGATGAGCCATTGGCAATCGTCCCGACCCAGCCGGACCGAGGCGCTCAGGTGCCCATCCGAATTCCCGCCCTGTCTTTAACGCCCATCACCCCCGGGAAGAGCCGGCTGCCCGCGCCGCAGGCGCTCGGCCCGCAACACGCCGTCCAGCGCGACGAGGGTGACCTCCAGGTCACGATTGACAAGGACGTAGTCGTAGCCGGCGCTCGCCGCGACCTCCGCGCTGGCCGCCTCCAGCCGGCAGGCGATGGCTTGCCCCTCGTCCTGTCGGCGTAGCCGCAACCGCTCCTCCTGGTCACGGCGGCTGGGCGGGAGCAAGAAAACGCTCACCAACTCGGCCGGATGAGTAACCTCCAGCTGATCCTTACCCCTGGCGTCGAGCACCAGCAACACGTCCCGTCCTTGCCGCAGGGACTCTTCCACGAAAGCGCGCGGCGTGCCGTAGCGATGGCCGTAGACTTCGGCATCTTCCAGCAGTTCGCCCGCCGCCCGCATCTCCGCGAAGCGCTCCTCGCTCACGAAGAGGTAATCGCCCCCACCGCACTCCCCCGAGCGTGCCGGCCGCGTCGTAACTGAGACCGACCGAACCAGGCTTCCGCCGGGACCGCCATGCCGGTCGAGCAAGCGGCACGCCAGCGTCGTCTTTCCCGAGCCGGAGGGGCCCGACAGGACCAGCAACAGCCCCTTTTCGGGACGGTCACGGCTGCTCCTACCCCTTGGTGGTGGAGAAGCTCGGATGTGCAAAGGATGACGCATGGACGAAGGGTACGCCGATCTGGCCGCTCATCCAAGCCTGAATTCCCCAATCCGTCAACCAAAAAACGCCCGCTCTAGCGACGCTCCCGCTGCGAGCGCTTCCCACACACGCCAGTAGACAACGAGGCGTTCGGGCGCTAAGCTCTGCCCTTTCGAGCAACCAGGAAGCGACAGGCAATGAAGGTCTACCAAGGGACCCGGACGCCCGAGGGGTGCGTGGTCATGGTCCAGGAGGGCACCAGTGCGCCGAAGCCACTCAACCCGCGCTTCGACCTCCGCAACCATAGCCCCACGGGCCTTGAATGGGGGTACGGGGGCAGCGGTCCCGCCCAGGCTGCGCTGGCTCTGGCTGCCGACGTGCTCGGGGACGATGAGCGGGCCCAGGACTGTTATCAAACGCTCAAGTTCCGGCTGATTGGCCGGCTGCCGCACGAAGGCTGGACGTTGAGCGAAGAAGCGATCCGCGCGACCATCGAAGCCATCGAGCAGGAGTGTGGGCGCGGCCGTTGAGGCGCCGCCGTGGGGAGAGGGGGACGCATGAAGCCGCCGGACGAACCGCACGCCTTGCTCGTCCACGTCCAGGAACGCCTGACCCAGGGCGTGACCCCCACGCAGGTCATTGAGGCGTTGCTGCCGGCATCCCGCGCGCAGGCTCTGGCTTTCGCCCGCCGGCTGCCGCTTTGGGAGGAATTCCGCGACCGGTTCTCGCCGCAGGTGATTGCCATCGCCCGCGTCATTTCCCGGCGGGGGATGCGGCTATTCGGCCTGGCACTGAACACGGACGGCCGAGTCGTGGAGGAACGGCAACACCAGGGCGCTAAACGCCGCGACTGGCCCCCCCGCAGCTTTCTGCTGCAGATACAGGGCGAAGAAGTGTGCGTCGAATACGCGCCGAACTACTTCCCGAACAGCCACCGCGACTTGCTTACCTTCCTGAGCCCCCACGAGCCGCCGCGGCCGCACCCCCTCTCCGAGACCGGCACCTGGGCCCACTTCACGTCCCGCGACGCCGTGGACGCCTGCGGCGGCCCGGAGCGCTATGCCGCGCTGCTGGCCGAAGCCATGCTGCAAGGCAACCGCGATTTTGACGCCGCGTTCCACGGGGTCACGGCGGAGGCGGTCAGCCGAGCCCGGAAACCCAACACGGAGCCGCCCGCCGCCGCGCCGGACCTTGCTCCCGCACAGCCCGATTCCGTCACCCGCCCGCCCCTGGGCCCTCACAGCGCTCGTGTCCTCGCTGGCGAAGCCGCCCAGGCCGAGCCGCCACCGTTTGACGATAAACCGCGGCAGGGGCTGCTGTTTTAACTCGCGTCCGGCCCTGCCCGCCTACGGGCCCTCACGCACCTGGCCAGCGTCCCGCACCCACGCAGCGGGAAGGACACCCGGCACCGTCGTACAACGCGGTTGCCAGGGCCGGCGGATTCCTCTACGGTGCGCACGTCTGACCAGGGAGGTGGCCCGCGTGCTGCTCGACCAGAAACCATCGCTCTTTATTGCGGCGGGACTCCTGTCCGCCGTGCTGGTCTGCGCCCTGGCGCCGGCCGCCCCTGGCCTTTTCTTCATCGCCGCCCTCTGCACCGCTGCCGCCCTGTCCGGTATGACCGTAGGCTTCGGCGTCTGCCGCCTCCTGCACTCCGAAGACTGCCCGGCGCTGGAGAAAACAGCAAGCCCATCCAAAACCGCATCATCCCCAGCTTCTCTCCACCACGCCCCCAGCCCGGACCGGCCGGCCGGCCGGTACACCGCACGTGTACAGGACCAACGCACCCGCACGTCAGAGGCGGGCTCACCCGAGCGCTAGCCCCTCATTCTCTGTGCGGATCCGGCACGGCCAGGTTGAGCCCACAGGAATCATTTGCGCGTCGCACCGATTCGCACTACCAATGTCCCGACCAACGCTTCGAGTTCGTTCCGCCCATGGCACGCACGCCGGACCCCTGGCTCCCTTTCCCCGAGGAATTGCCGCCCGAGCCGGAAGCCACGCCCGTGCCGCGCGGTACCGCACCCTCGCAGCCCGGAGGAAACGGCCATGCAGTACCAGACCATCACCCTTCAGCTCCTGGAGCAGCACAAGGGCCTGCACGACCAGCTGCGCCACACGCGGAGGCTGCTGCCGACCATGAAGACGTACGCGGCTTACCTGAAAGCCCGGCACGAGCTGTGGATGCAGCTGCTGCGCCTGGAGCGGCCGGCGAGCGCGCCGAGCCAACTCTCCAGCGAAGCCCTGGAGCTGGCCCAGGACGACCTGCGCAGCCGTTTACGGCACGACTCCTCAACGGACACCGCGGCGGCGCCGTCCCTGGACGAGGCCATGGCGTTCCTCCGCCGTCACACGCCGCCAAAGTAAAGGCGTCCCGCGGCGAGCGGTTCCTGCCGCTCTTTGACCGCCTGCCGGCCATCGGCCCGGTTACCCCCGAGCCCGAGCCGCCGGCCCCGGCGGATACACCGCCGCCGAGGGCCAACCCTCCGGCCGTCCTGGCCGCCTCTGCTCCGGAATGCCCGCCAGAGACCTCCCCCGCTGCCATCGCCAGTGGAGAAAAAGCCAAGGCCCGGGACCTCCTCGCCGCCATCCGCACTCTCCAGAAAATCGAGCACGAACAACGCCCGGCAACGCCGGGCGAGAGGCAGGCGCTCGCCCGTTTCGCAGGCTTCGGCCCGGTGGCCCTGGGGATATTTCCCGATCCGGTCACTGGACGCTACAAGGACACTTCGTGGCAAGAGCTGGGCGAGGAGCTGAAGTCCCTCCTCTCGCCCGAGGAGTACGCCAGCGCCAAGCGCACCACGTTCAATGCCTTCTACACCTCCTCGACCGTCATCCAGGCCATGCTGCAGGCGCTGGGACGCCTTGGCATTCCCGATTCCGCCACGGTCCTGGAGCCGGGCTGCGGCCCAGGTAGGTTCCTCTACCTGGCTCCGAAAACCATGCGCTTCCTCGGCGTCGAGCTGGACAGCATTTCCGGCCGCATCGCCCGCAAGCTACACCCCAACCAGGACATCCGCATCGAGAATTTTCGAGAGACGCGCTTGCCGGAGGGCCGCATCGACGCGGTTGTCGGCAATGTCCCCTTCACCGACGTGAAGCTCGATTACCACGGGCAGAAGTTCTCGCTGCACGATTACTTCTTTGCCAAGTCCATCGACGCGCTCAAGCCCGGCGGCGTGCTGGCCCTGGTCACGAGCCACTTCACCCTCGACAAACAGAACGGCGCCCTCCGCCAGTACCTCGCCGAGCGGGCGGATTTCCTCGGGGCGATCCGCCTGCCCTCCGACGCCTTCCAGCGCGAGGGCACCCGCGTCGTCACCGACATCGTGTTCCTCCGCAAACGCGCCCCTGGCGAGCCGGCGCAGCACGCCGACCCCGAATGGCTTACCGTGGCACCACTTTCCATCGAAGGTGTGGAGATCCCTATCAACCGGTACTTCGTGCACCACCCCGACATGGTCCTGGGTGCCTGGAGCCGCCAAGACCGACTCTATGGCGGCGATGGCTACAGCGTGACAAGCACCGGCGACCTCGCCGTGCAGCTCCAGGAAGCAATTCGCCGTCTGCCCGAAGACAAGGCCGCACCATCCACTCCGGCCCCGGAGCCGCCCCCTGTCGTCTTCACACCCCCGCCGCCGCTCCCCCACATCACGGAAGGCAGCTTTTTCCTGCGCGACGACCGCACCATCTGCCAGTCCGTCGCCGGGCAGGCCGTACCGGTCACTTACGGCGGCACGACGCTCACGGCTTACGGCACGCTCACCGGCCGGCGCCTGGCCGCCCTGGTCGGCCTGCGCGACAAGGCCCGCCGCGTCCTCCAGTCGCAAAACGATGGCTGGCCCGAAGAGCACCGCATGACGGCCCGCCACGACCTCAACTGGGCGTATGACCGCTTCGTCAGTACCTACGGCCCCATCAACAAGACCACCTTTGGCGAGACCGCCAACGGCGGCATCATCCGCCGCATGCCGAACCTGGTCAAGTTCCGCGAGGATCCCGACGCCATGCTCGTCATGTCGCTGGAAGACTACGACGAGATGACGGGCAAAGCCGCCAAGGCCGCCATCCTGAAGCGGGATGTCGTCGGAAAGACCCCGCCCGTCACCAAGGTCCAAAGCGCCGAGGAAGGGCTGCTCGTTTCGCTGGACCAGCGTGGAGCGGTCGATATGCCTTTCATCGCCACGCTGTACGCCAAACCCGAAAAGGACGTGATTGCCGAGCTGGGCGATCTCATCTTCCACGACCCGCAGTCGAAGACCTGGCAAACCGCCGACGCCTATCTCTCGGGCAATGTCCGCGCCAAGCTCGCCGCTGCCGAACGGGCCGGCCCGGCTTACCGGCGCAACGCCGAAGCCCTGCGAGCCGTACAGCCCGAAGACGTGCTGCCGGGCGACATCGACGCCAACCTTGGAGCGCCCTGGATTCCCGTGTCCGACATCCAGGCGTTCGCCGCCGACCTGTTCCATGTTGGGCCCACTTCCATCCAGATTGGACACCTGCCCAGGGATGCCGTCTGGAGCGTGGAGGCCGACGACGCGGCCGAGCGCTCGGTCGCCGCCACGTCGGAATGCGGCACGGCAAGGGCCAATGGCACCTGGCTCTTCGAGCTGGCGCTCAACATGAAAACCCCCATTATCGATGACACGGTGATGAACGCCGACCGCGAGGAGCGCGTGGTCAACCCGGAAGCGACGCTCGCCGCCCGCGAGAAACAAAAACTCATCAAGGAACGCTTCCGCTCCTGGGTCTTCGCCGATCCCGAGCGCACCGAGCGGCTCGTTCGGCTCTACAACGACACGTACAATTGCCTCCGCCCCCGCCTGTTCGACGGCGCGCACCTCGACTTCCCCGGCATGAACCAGACCGTCCGGCTGCGTCCCCACCAAAACGATGCCGTCTGGCGCGGCATGAGCGCCGGCAACACGCTGCTGGCCCACGCCGTCGGCGCCGGCAAGACCTTCACCATGGCCGCCACCGGCATGAAAATGAAGCAAGCCGGCCTTATCAAGAAACCGATGTACGTCGTCCCCAACCACCTGCTGGAGCAGTTCGCCCGCGAGTTCATGCAGCTCTACCCCAACGCCCGCCTGCTGGTCGCCGCCAAGGAGGACCTGACGCGCGAGCGCCGCAAGTTCCTGACGGCCAAAATCGCCAGCGGCGAGTGGGACGGCATCATCGTCACCCACTCCTCGTTCGAGCGCATCGGCATGTCGCACGCCTACCAGGAGCAGTTCCTCCGCGAGCAGATTCAGGAATATGACAAGCTCCTCACGGACAGCGCGGGGGCGAACGCCAATCGCGCCCACCGCAACATCATCAAGACCATCGAGAAGCAAAAGGCCGCCCGCGAGGCCAAGCTGAAAGACCTGCTCGCCGAGGACAAGAAGGACGATGGGCTCGTCTTCGACGAGCTGGGCGCCGACCATGTGTTCATCGACGAGGCCCAGTATTACAAGAACCTGGAGACGCCGACCAAGATGGAGCGCGTCGCCGGCATCCAGACCGGCGGCAGCGAGCGGGCGTTCGATTTGTACATGAAGGCCCGCTACCTGCACCAGCGCCACCCCGGCCACGGCGTCACCTTCGCCACCGGCACGCCGATCTCCAACACGATGGTCGAGATGTACACGATGCAGCGCTACCTCGACCCCGAGGGGCTCAAGAGCCGCGCCATTGAGCATTTCGACGGCTGGGCGGCCACCTTCGGCGAGGTGGTCGATACCATGGAAATCTCGCCCGACGGCGCCTCGCTGCGGCCACGCAGCCGCTTCGCCCGCTTCACCAACCTGCCCGAGCTGCAGCAGATGTTTCGCGCCTTCAGCGACGCGCAGACCGCCGAGATGCTCGATTTACCCCGTCCCCGCCTGGAAACCGGCAAGCCCATCGTCGTCGCCTGCCCGATGTCCGACGAGCAGCGCACCCTCCAGCAGCAGCTGGTCGCGCGCTATGACCGGCTGCGGTCGCAGAAGGTGGACCCTCGGGAGGACAACGCGCTCGCCATCACCACCGACGGCAGAAAACTGGCATTGGATGCGCGGATGCTGTCGGCGAACGCCCCCGACTTTCCCGCCTCGAAGGTCAATGCCCTGGTGGAAAACGTTGCCACCCTCTGGCAACGCACCGAGGCGACCCGCGGCACGCAGATGGTCTTCTGCGACATGGGGGTCCACCCCACCCCTTGGGGCTACTCGGCCTACGACGAGGTCACCGACAAGCTGGTCGCACGCGGCATCCCCCGGTCCCAGATCGCCGCCGCCGGCGACGCCGACACTGACGCCAAGAAACAGGCCCTGTTCGAGAAAGTCCGCAGCGGCCAGGTGCGGGTGCTGCTGGGCAGCACGCAAAAGATGGGCACCGGGACGAACGTGCAAAAACGCCTGGTGGCGCTGCACCACCTCGACGCGCCCTGGAAGCCGGCCGAGGTCGAGCAGCGCGAGGGCCGCATCCTCCGCCAGGGCAACGAGAACGCGGAGGTGGCAGTCTACCGCTACGTGACCGAAGGAAGCTTCGACGCTTACATGTGGCAGGCGCTCGAAACCAAGGCTCGGTTTATTTCGCAGGTAATGACGGGGGACAATGCGTTGCGCCGCGCCGAGGACATCGGCGGCCAGGAGCTGTCCTACGCCGAGGTCAAGGCCATTGCATCGGGCAACCCCGCGGTACTCACCCTGGCCGAGGCCGACGCCGAATTACAGCGGCTCTCCGTCCTGAAAAAGAACCATGCCGACGAGCAGTTCCTGGCCCGCCGCAGTTTGCGCGACCTGCCCGCTTCCATCGCCCGGCTGTCGCAACGCCTGGCCGACCTTACGGCCGACCTGGACACGGTCACAGCCCATGCCGCCGACCCCCTGACCATCGGCAAGCAGCCCGTCGCCCGCGACGACGCGACGGCCCTCCTCGGCCAGGCCCTGGATGCCCTACCGCGGACGGCGAGCGAGCCGCGCCGCTTCCCGCTGGGCATCTATCGCGGCCTGCGCTTCGGCCTCATCCTGCACCCGCAATATGCCCCCGGGGTCTACCTCGAAGGCGCCACCACGCGCCAGGACACGCTGTCGCGGGACCACCACGGGCCGCGCGCCGTCCTGAATGCCCTGCAGCGCCTGGTCGGAGGCTACGCCCCCACCTGTGACACCGTCCGGCAGGACCTGGCGATCGCCGAGGCCCAGCTACGCGACTACCAGGCCCGGCTCGGCATGCCCTTTCCACATGAAGCCTATCTGACCCGGCTCACCGCCCTGCGCGACCAGCTCAAGGCCGGTTTGTCCGGCGCGACACCCGAGCCCGGCAGCGACCAGCCGCCGAGCGTTGCGGAGCTCGCCGAACAGGTCAAGGCACTGCGGGCCGCGAACGCCATCGAAGCGGTGCCGCAGCGTACGCGCAAACGCCGGGTTTCTGCCGAGGAGCCAGTGACCGCGCGCATCCGTCGGCGAACGGAGACGCTTCCCCATCCCGATCCGGCACCGAAGCTCGACGCCGCCACGCCTGCGAACGTGCTGGCGAATGGCCATGCTCCGGTTGACGCAACGACCCGCCCAGCCAGTCCCGAGCCTGCGACGCAGCAACGTCAGCCCGTGCCGGAACCGGCGGAAGCCCTCGTTGCCGCTGCGAACGGCGATGGCCGCAAGGCAAGCGGGCCGCATAGCGCACGTGTCCTTGCCGATGAATCCAGCCAGGCCGAGCCTCCGTTGTCCGGGCGTAAGCTGCGGCAACGCACGTTATTCTAACCGCCTCCGGCGGCCGCCGTACTGCGGTTCCCGCTTTCCTCTTCCTCGCGCGACCCGGGCCCCGACCACTCATCCTTTGCCGGTCCGCCATGACGCTCACGACCGGCCTTGCTTCCTTTCGCCATCCCTCGGACTGTCCTTCGGCCACGTTCTCCTTGGCCTGTTCCTGTCAGCCCGCCCGCAGCCTTTTTCAAGCGAACCTACATCCGCCGCCGCCCGCCGCAACGAGACAAACCGCTTTCACGAAATGATTTTTTTCTCCAAAGCGTGAACCTTCGGTTTCTCCCGTTGCACCGGGCACGTGCCGCACGAAGCGGCCGTGGGCTGAAGCCCGGCTTACGGCTGTCTGGTCGCTTTCGGAAAGGCCGCAAGGGGCGGCCTGAAACACAAGGAAGGAGAACACCATGTCTGAGAACACCCAGCACGACGGCGACAAGGCAGTCAGCCATAGAAAACCAAGTCTCATCGCGTACCAGGTGCGTGACGGCAAGGACGATGCCAGCTATTGGGACCGGGTCGGTGTGGCCTGGAGCAACAAAGACGGCGGCTTTACGGTCCAACTGCACGCCGTGCCCTTGTCCGGACGCATCGTGTTGACGAAGCCCAAGAGCAACAGCTAACGCCCAGCAACCGGGGCGGCTTCGGCCGCCCCTTTCAGGAAAGGAACCCGAACATGACCACGCTCAAGCACCACTCCGCCGCAGACCACCTGCACCGCCTACTCGCCACGCTCGATGACTACGCCAGCGCGTGCCTTGACCCCGACTTCGACGCCGGGGCCGAGGAGCTGGAACGCCAGTTCGCCGAGCTACGCCTTACCTTCGCTCACAACTAACCGGAGAGGAATCACCCCATGAACATCAACCGCAGCGGCAAGCACATCGGCGATATCGGCATCGACGCCGGGCTGTGCTGGATAGGCGACCCCAGCTACATCCTGCACACGAAACAGCCACCGAAGGCCATCGGCCGGGACTGGGGCGAATTCTGTGACCTCCTGCATCAAGGCGGCCAGTATCCCACCTGCAAGCAACTCCATTACGACCTGGGGCATGCCGGCCTGGGTGTCGTCGTCTCGACCGGCTACGGCGACGGCGTCTACCCCGTCTTCGCCGCATGCAATGCCGAAGGCCGCATCGCCAAGGTCTGGGTCGAATTCATCGGCCCGGATGACGAAGCCAGCCAACCATAGGAGGTAGTCATGACGCTGTACAACGTACACCTTTATCGCGAAATGCGGCTGTTCTTCCCCGGCATCGAAGCTTCCACTCCCGCGGAAGCCGCTGGAATCGCTGCCGGCAAGATGACCTGCGACGCCGCGTCCACCGAGGACTGCGACGGCGAGAACCTTGCCGCCCTGGTCGATGTCGTCGGCGACCCGGAGTTCAGGCAGTCCATCGCCATCGACTTCGAGCGCGAGCGCCTGCGCAAAGCGGCGCCCGAGCTGCTGGAGGCGCTGGATTACCTGCTCGCACAGACCGTGGACATGGACCTGAAATACGGCATCACCCTGAGCGAGGGCGAGGAGGAGGCCCGGGCGAAAGCCCTGGCCGTCATCGCCAAGGCCACCGCCGATGGCTCCGGCGGGAGGCAGTCATGACGCCCACCAACCGACGCCGCGCGATGCGCATAGGCCATGTCCTTACCTGGTGCAAGGACTGGAAGACCGGCCGTGCGGGGCTCATCGACCTGCTGACCGATGCCCGCCACTGGTGCGACCGGCACGGCGAGGATTTTGCCAAACTCGACCGCACCGCCTACGGCCGCTACCTCGCCGAACGCAACCCCAACCAAGGAGACCTACCATGACCTACTCAGCCTCGACCATCAACCCCTTCTACACGGCCACGGCAAACCGGGTCGTCCCGAATAGCCGGCCCGCCTCCGAGCGGCCGGTCTATGCCAAGCTGCCCCGCGCGCCCCAAACCGCGAGCCCGGTGCCCCACCTCACGAGCCTGTACCACTTCGACCGTGCCGGCGAGTACGGCGACCGCTCGTATCCCGGCAATTGCGGCGGCAACCTCATCCGTGACCTGTTGCGGTTTTTCAAACCGAAATCCGTGCTGGACCCCATGACCGGCTCGGGCACCTGCCGGGACGTCTGTAAGGACCTGGCCATCTACTGCTGGTCAAGCGACCTGCACCAGGGCTTCGACGCCTGCGACGCCTCGCAATTCCCGCGGGAATGCTTCGAGTTCGCCTGGCTCCATCCGCCGTACTGGCGTCAGAAGCTCTACACCTCCGACTTGCGCGACCTGTCGCGGGCGCCGACCCTGGATGCCTTCCTGGAACGCTACCGTCTGTTGCTGCACAGCACCGCCGCGGCGCTCACCCCGGACGGCAAGCTGGCCGTCCTCATGGGTGACTACCACGACCGCGAAGCGGGATTCGTTCCGCTCGTGTACTGGACCAAGCACCTCGCCTTCCAGGCAGGCCTGCGCCAATGCAGCACGGATATCATCCGCTTCAGCCACGGGGCGAGCAGCGGCAAGAAGGTCTACCGCAGCGCCTTCATCCCCGGCCTGCACGATGTGTGCATGGTGTTCGAGAAACAACCGCTTCAAGGGAGGGAGTAAGCCATGTCACACGCCTTCCTATTCACCGAGCCGTCGTTTTCCGCTGCCGGCGTGGCGCGGGACCTGGGAGCCGTTTTCGGTCGCGAACTCTCGTATCACCAGGCCGAGGTTCTCGAGGAACTCGACAGCTCCGTGAACCTCACGGGCCGCGTCCACGTTCAAGTGGGGGCCGATTATCTGGTGGTCGGTGCCTGGAAAGATGAGCACACGCTGGTGAACTGGCCCGCACGCACAACGCTGGCCGAAGCCCTGGAGGACCTGTGCGCGGCCCTGCACGCCTATCCCGGAGACCAGCCGTGACAGGCGAAGGCTGGAACCACCGGTTCTGCCGCGTTGCGTTTGCCGCGGAGGAGCCGGGCGCGCCGTTCTTTGAGGAGGCCCTCGCCTGTACCGCTGGCCCAACTCAGCCGCCGCCGTGGCTCACGCCCGTGGCCTCAGAGCCCCAAATCTCGGCGGGCGAACGCCAGCGCCGGCACCTCGGCCAGCAGTCGCTCCTTCGTGGCCCCGTCTACGTCGGCATAGGCCGTGCCCGCCAGCAGCCGGGCCAGCTGGTGCCGAAACTCCTCCTCCCGGCTCCGGCGGCGCTGCGCCTGCGCCCGCGCCTCCACCTGGTCCCACGCCTGCCCGGACCGCAGGAATGCCACCCGGAAGTCCTCCTGCATCTTGGCGTCATGAAACCGGCCGTCTGCCGTCGCGACCGCGAACGACAGGAACGTGGACTCCAGGTCGCGCTGCCGCTGCCGGGTATTGGTCCGCGACGCATCCTCCAGACGGCCCAGGGTGTAGCCCGCCGCCCGCCCCAGCTGCCCCTTCAGCGCGGCACCGTACTCCCCGGCCGCCCGGCGCGCCGCCGTGAAGCCCTGCCGACCCGCCAGCTGGTCAAATTCGATGTAAACGCAATACGTGCCTTCGTCAAACCCCTTGTCCAGCTTGACCTCGAGTCCGCTCCGTTCTAACCGGTACTCGGCCAGTGGCGCCCAGCTCTCTCCTTCGCTCACCCCTGTCATCCGCGTGCCTCTCCCTGGCCCACGCATAGCGCACGCGGCCCGCAGAGGGAAGCGAAAAATGCCGCCCCATGGCCCAGGAGGCCTTGGGAGGCCGACACACAGGCAGGCTTGAGTCATCCGACTGACCAACCACCGTCCCATGCTGAGACCTTCCTGCTGGCTGCATCTTTCGCTTTACTCCAGCGCGGCTGAGCGCTATGCCTCAAGACACCACGCAGACGCAGGGAGGCAGCAATGGCAAAACGCAAAACCGAAGACACCGCAGCGGCGCGCGACGCCGCGACCATGGAACAGCCCGCGCAACCGGCAGCCCAGCCGCAGGCCGATTCCGCCGTACCAGCGCAGGGCGACGTCCCGGCCCCGCCCAGGGGCGAAGGCGACGCCTTCACCATCGACAACCGCGCCGGCTACCGCAAGGAGGACAGCCCCGACGGCCGGCGCCGCCAGATCCGCTTCGCCGACCGGCCTGATGGCAGCCGCCCCGACGACGAGCTGCTCGAACCCGTCCGGGCGCAAAAGCCGGTCGTCAGCTGGGCCAACAAGGAAAAGGCCTGGCAGGCGCGACGCAACGCCGACGGCTACGAGGCCCTGGATGGCGCCGACCAGCAGCTCGCCGACATCGGCCGCAAGCGAAGAGATTCCCGCGGCCGCTAACCCGGCGGCTCCGCGCCCGCGGCCGGCTTCGGCTCGTCGATGCGGATTTCCTTGACGAACACGAGGTCCCGCCCCTCCGCGCGCGCTTCCTCCGCCGCCTGCCGCATAACGATGGGGTCCGCGCCCTGCTCCTGAACCCACGTCACCATGCTTTGGCGCAGCTTCTCCTTCAGCTCCCACAGGTTGAGGCCGCAAATGGTCACCGTGACACCGAGGGTCGAACGCAGGATAATCTTTCCCTCGGACGGCACCCATTGCACGCGGGGAAGCCAGGCGTAATCCACGGCCTCGCCCTCGACCTTGCCCTTGCCGGGCAACAGCCGGAACTCGACCTTCGTCGCCCGTTCCTTGCGGCCCCAGAGTCCCGCGTAAGCCTTGGAGGGGTGTACCTCCTCCTGCTCCTCGGCCGCCGCTTTCTCGCCCGGCAAGTATCCCGCCTCCGGCACGCCCACCCGCGCCAGCGGGTCCGGCCGCTCCGGAGGCAACATCCAGCTCCGCGCACTATTACCGCTCATGAGCAAGCCCTCTGTCGAAGTGTCTTTCTGCCAGTTGCCCCAGCGCCCTGTCAACCGCCGGTGTCGGGTGCGACCGTTCGTGCACTACCCGGCGTTGCAGCAGCGCCACAGTTTTCCGCATCATCGACCGCCGCGCGCGCTGGGCACGCCGGCGGGCGGCCAGCTCGGTGGCCGAAATCTGCACTTCGTCCTTTTTGACCGCGCGGGCCAGGTCATTGGCGCTGTGCGTGTAAATCCGCGCCCAGTCACGCCCCCGCGACAGCGTGACGTACAGCTGCGCCCGGTTAGTCGCGGGCAGCGACTCGGGCCCCATCGCCGCCAGCAGCCGGTCTACCGTCCGGCTCTGCGAAGCCACGCTCGTCACCACGAACCCGTGCGCCAGGTGCCCGTAATCGGCGGGAATGACCCAGCCGCGGTGGTCTACGATGCCGTTCTTGACGAAGCCCGCGACCGTTACGATGTCGCCGTTATCCAAACGGTGCCCCTCCCTGGTCTTGCCGTTCTGCGTGATGCGCAGGCGGTCCCCCTTGGCCACGCGCAATGTCCCCGGCCGGTACACCTGGAACCGGCTGGCGAGTTGGGTCGGAACCGCCTGCCCCTCCCCCACCGTGACACGCGCGCCCCGCCGAAAGCCCTTGGCGTTTTGCAAGAACTGCAGGACGGTCCCCGGCTCGATGGCGAGCGGGTCGCTCCGCTGCGCCTCGGACAGGTGCAGGTTGGTGAGCTGCAAGAAGTCGTGCTCCTCGCCGAGCTTACCCCGCGCGCGCAGCCCCGTCCGAATCTCCGCGGTGACCTTTGCGGCTTCCTTGTGGGTCGGCGCCACCACCAGGGCCGTCGGCTCCTTCCATTCGCCCCGCACCTTGACCTTCTTGACCGCCTCGAGATAGTCGGACGCGAGCAGCTGGTAGCGCTCCTCGTCCGCTACCTCCTTCACCCAGCCCATGGCGCGCAAGCGGTCGATGGCCTCACCCGGCTGGTCCCGCGCCAGCTCGACGGCCCTCTTGTACGTGCCCTGCTGTCGCAGAACCTCTTGCACCCGAACCGGCTGAATGCCCGCCTGCTGCTGAAAAAGCTCAAAGGGGGCTCCTCTCACGACAGCGCGGTGCTGCTTATCATCCCCCACAACCCACACCCTGGCCTCAAGCTCCTTCGCCCGCTGCAGGACGGCCGCTGTGTCCTTCGTGCCGAGCAGGGCCGCCTCATCGACCAGGAGGATTTGCCCACGGGCCCGTGCCTGCAGCTCCTTGTCCGCGAGGAACATCGCCACCGTGTCTGCGCCCGTGAAGCCCTCCTCGCGCATGGTCTTGCGGCTGGCGGCCGCAGACGGAGCAAAAGAGAGGACCTTCAAGCCGGCCGCTTCCGCGCCCTCGATTGCTTCCTTGACGAGCGTAGTCTTGCCGACGCCCGCGTCGCCAACCACCATCGTCACGAAGTCGGCGGAGGACAGCAGGTGGTGCACCGCCGCGCGCTGGCCGATGTTGAGTCGTGTGTTTTGAATCTCCCACTCCGGATTGATGGGGGCCAGCGTCGCCCTTCCCTGGGCGGCCAGCCGCGTCAAGCGCTTCTCCTCGGCCAGCACCGACCGGCTGGCCGCGAACAGCCGCCCGTCCACGTCGGCGGTGAAGCGGTCGGCGGACTCCAGATTTTTCCAAGCGTCCTCCACCGACACCGCCCCGACGCCAAAGGTCAGCGCCTCGGCCAGGACTGTGCGGGCCGGCGCGGACGACCGGCGCTCGAAGACGTGCACCGCCGCATGCGCCAGCGCCTGCTCCGGCGAGACGCGCGGCGTGTGCCAGGCTGTTCCCTCGCGGGCTTGGGCCTGTTCGACAACCTCGGCGAGCTGGTCCATTTCGCGTTTGCTGAGCCGAGCGACCCACAACCGCTGAAGCTGCTCAACCGTGAAGTGGTCGGCCTTGTGCTCGCGCGTCTTGGCACCCAACTCGGCCTTCTCCGTCGGGTCGGTGATGCCCTGCTTCTTCGCTTCTTCCTCAATGAGTTGCGTGCGTCTCGAAAACTTGGTGATGACACTTTGCGAAACGCCCTCCACCTCGAAACTCTTCCCCTTGCGGACCACACCGTAACCGAGCGTCTCCAACCGGTTGGCCAGACGGGCGTGGAACGCCGCCTGGTAATACGGCGCGTCGCGGAGCACGTCGAAAAGGTTGGCGGCCTTCCATTGCTGCTCGACCGGGTCCCACGTCGCGTTAAGCACGAAAAAATGAAGATGGGGCTGCATATCAGGAACGCCGTCCACGGGCCGCGTCGTGTCATGGGAAGCCCGGTACCAGACTAATTCGCCGGTGGTGCGATTCTCCTCCTTGCCACCTTTACGGACGCGGGTCCCGGCCACGTGCTCCAGCTCCCGCATCGTTTCCTCGGCCGCCTCGTCGAGGGCCTGGCGCAGCCGTGGGTCGCCCGTGAGCGCCGCGAGCACGGAGAAACTCTTTGGCCCGTCGAAGGTCAGGTCGATGCCGACGATGCGGTCATCATTCAAACGGGCTGTAAGCCGCTCGCCCGCGATTAGTGGATGGATGTTGTCACAGAGCCGCTCGAAATGCTCCTTGGCGGCACTTCCCGCCACTCCGAGGCGCTCAGCGCCTCGTCCGCCCAGGCCGGCGCTCTGCTCCCGCCCCTCCAAGTAATAGTCCGCGGTCTGGTAGTATTTCTTTGCGGCTGCGGCCGACTTCTGTACATGGTGCCGGAGCATGGAAAGGCTTCCCCAGGCGGGGTCAAACGGCAGGTAAGATGCCCTATTCTACCCGAGGCAGGCAAGGGCCATTTGGCGGCAAAAATGCTTTCACGAGTTGGCAGCAGACCGGTTCTCCAATCCTTTAGTCATCCAGGCAAATCGCCGTTCAGTACAAACGAGTAGGACAAGGAAGCGCGAGGAAGACGTCGCGGGACAAGACTGTCACCGCGCTTGTGCAGAACACGCTCTTTGTCCATGCCGGGGCGGAAGCCCGATAGAAGAATCGCAGCACCATGACTGCGCATGGCAGATGGCACACGCTCCGGCATCCAATTCTCGGCCAGCGAGATCGCTGCCTGCACGGCAGTTGCGTGACTGAACCGAGTCGATTTCCAAAATGCTTTTGCACGCCCATTGACACGCGCAATTAGAGCAGACATCTTCCCTTGGCACAGCCCAAGGATTTTAAGAGGCCGCGCCTCCGATATATTTCACGGTGAAATCGCCGGTCGGTTTCCCGGTGAAAGCTTGCCCTCCAGTCAGACGGCTGGCTAACCCGCCATCCGGCCGACAAGCGCGACGTCTTGCAAGCCTGCAAACATGCAAGCTTGATGTCTTGTAAGCCCGCAAGCATGGCAGCAAGCTGTCCGTATGGCACGTCATATGGACAGTAAGCAAGCATGCAAGCACGTAAGCACGTAAGCTCGAAATCATGTCGGCTTGCCAGCAAGCTTGCTGCCAGCCTTGCAAGTCAGGATGCCGTCATGGTGGCATGATTGCCACACAGCAATATTACATGCAGGCAATCTGTGCATATTGCTTGCAAGCATGCTTTCAGATATTCTATGGTCCGCCTCATGATCATCGTTGTCGCCAATTCCAAGGGCGGGGTCGGCAAATCGACGCTCGCCGTGCACCTGGCTGCCTGGCTGAGCGAGCAGGGGCACAAGGTCACGCTCGCCGACTGCGACACCCAGCAGTCATCTAGTGAGTGGCTCCGCGAGGCCATGCCCGACATCCGCACCGTCCGGCTCGCCAGCCCAGACGACATCCTGAACGATCTCCCGAGTCTGGGGAACGAGGCGGATTTCGTCGTCGCTGACGGCCCTGGTAGCAACACCGAAACGAGCCGGGCGCTCTTGCTCCGAGCCGACCTGGCGCTGGTGCCGTGCAAGGCCAGCATGCTGGAGGTAAGGGCGCTCGCCAAGGCGACCGACGTACTAAGGCAGGCTCAGGACATCCGCGGCGGCAAGCCCAAGGCCATCATCGTGCTCAGCATGGTTGGCAAGACGTACCGACTGACGCAGGACATGAAGGACGCGGCGGCGGCACTGCACCTGCCGCTCGCCAAGACCGCCCTCACGCTCAAACAGATCTACGCCGACGCGCCGGGGCAGGGGGCCGTCGTGTGGCGTATGGGGGCCCGTGCCCGCGAAGCGGCCGAGGAGGCCAAGCAACTCTTCCGCGAGCTTCTCCCCGACGCCGTCAAGGGCCGCAAGTCACGGCGAGCCGCACTAGCGGAGCCGGCAAGGACTTTAAAAACCGCAAAAGGGTAGGGGAGGGAGGATACGCCAATGGCAGACCGCCGGCCGCTGATCGAAGGGCTGAGGCCAGTTACCGAAGTTGCCCCAGTCCTCGAAGAACAGTTCGTCTATGGCCCGAAAGCACACCCAGAGCGAGGGATCCGGCAGCCCAAAATGGCCCCGTCCAGCGTTTCCTCTTCGACTGTGCAAGCGACATCTCCCGTCGAGCCCAAGAACCAGCCGCTGACCATGCACGGACGCGTTCCGCTGACAACGCGGGTCCGCCAGGACATCGCCTCGGCACTCAAGCGTGCCTCCCTGGAACGGCAACTTGCCGGGGTCCACCCGAACACGCTCCAGGAAATCCTGGAAGCAGCCCTGGAGCCCTGGCTGCGGGACAACGGCTACCTCTCCTGAACCGAATGGAGGCGAGAAGCCTTCGCCGAACAGTCGCTTCATTCCGAAACCCCTTCACTGCATGCCATGCGTTCGTTCTTTGACTTGCTCAGCGCCGGCGTGCTATCGTGCCCTCGTCAACCTGCGGAGAAGGCATCCCGATGAATGAATTCGCCCGCCTCATGCTGACCCGACATCAACAGCGGCTTCTGGACACCTCCACGGCCATTCGCAGCACTCCGCCTGACCGCATCGACTTTTTACACACGGTCCAGTGCCAGTGCGGCATTCCCTACAAAAACCCCGGCGATGGTGTGCACGAATGGGACCGCAAGCAAGGGAATGCCTCCCTGCGCATCGAGGCCGGCTCCGCCATCGACCCCAGGACGGGGGAATTCGCGAAGCTCGGACTGCCCTACGGCGAGAAGCCCCGGCTGGTATTGATTCACCTGGCCACCGAGGCAGTCCGCACCCGTTCCCCGGTCGTCGATGTCGAGGAGTCGATGACCGCCTTCGCCCGCTCGCTCGGCCTGGAGACCAATGGCCAGCAACTCCGCGCCCTCAAAGACCAGCTTGCCCGCCTGGCGGCCGCCACGGTGCGCATGGGCATCGTGGAGGAGGGAAGGGCCGTCCAGGTCAATACGCAATTCGTCAGCGCCTTCGATTTGTGGTTCCCCAAGCAGCCCGACCAGCGCGTCCTCTGGCCGTCCACGGTCCGCCTCAGCCAGGAGTATTTCCAGACCCTCGGGCAGCACGCAGTCCCGCTCGACCACCGCGCGGTTGCCGCCCTGGCGTCGTCGTCCATGGCCCTGGATGTCTACGTGTGGCTGGCGCAGCGGCTACACCGCGTCCCAGCCGCCAAGCCCCAGTTTGTCGCCTGGAGTTCGCTGCACGAGCAATTCGGGCAAGGCTTCGCCCGCGTGCGCGATTTCCGCCGGAGGTTCCTACAAACCCTCCACCACGTCTCCTCGGCCTACCCCGCGTCCCGCATGTCGGCAGACGACAGCGGGCTGACGCTGAGCCACAGCCCTCCGCCTGTCGCACCCCGATCGACTGTTCTCAAGCTCCTTTAACGAGTCCGCACCCGCGCACCCACACCGGAAGAGTAACGTGTTGAATTCGCTGAAACCAGCCACGGTAAGTTGGTCGCGCCCCGAGCAGAACCGGAGGCCGCAGTTTTCCAAGGGTACGGGAGGGGAACAGCGATGGCCAGCTTCCAGATAACCCATTGAGCTGCCGTGTCCAAGCCACGGTAAGTTGGTCGCGCCTCCGAAGCATTTCCCTGGGGACAAATAGGAGGACAGGAAAAGTTATCCACGGTAAGTTGGTCGCGGGGTCCACGGCAAGTTGGTCGCACCCCGGGCGGGAGCCTGCGGCTCTCGCCACGGTAAGTTGGTCGCACAAACCTATATATAAATACCTATAATTACTTACCTGTAGTAGTTCGGCCGCCTTCTGTGGACAAACGGCTTCGGCGCGTGCTCATGACATGCAAGTAAAGGTACGAGGTAAGGGAGTGCTCGTCAGAAGAGAAGGGGATGCCCCGACAACGGAATGCCCTTTCTTGGCCATTGGGAGGCCACTGGACGGGCGTCTTCGTGCATCCGGCTACCTCCCTAGCTTAAAGGGCAATGCCGCCTATAAAAGCCCTTTCCGTGGCAGTATGGACAGAATGCCAGCTGCCTTCCTGTATAGACAGCGTTTGCTGTCGGCGTGCAACGCCGGGTGACTGTACGGGAAGGCAAATTCCTTTTCTACAAAGTACGCACGACAATGATTACTAGGCTATTACGCCTTGGAAGTCGCCGCAAGTGACGTGTGTGCGACAACGACCAATTGCTTCACCGTGACCAGCAATGGTAAGCTGCACCACCGCAACGACCTGCTTGGCGAGGCAAGGGAGCCGTCATGAGCAAAGCATCCAAGAAGGGCAAACCGCAACGCCTCGTCCTGCGAGCCGACGCCACTCTGCCGGCCCAGGACGACTTCGCCGAGGTGCTGCGGCTCATCGACGTAGCGCGCACTCGTGCCCTGGTCGCCGTCAATCATGAGCTGGTCGGCCTCTACTGGCAGATCGGCGAGTACTTCAGCCGCAAGCTCGCCTCGGCGGCCTGGGGCGAGGGCGTCGTCCAGCAACTGGCCGATCACATTGTCCGGACCCAACCGGACCTCAAGGGCTTCACGCGCGCTAACCTGTTCCGCATGCGGCAGTTCTACGAAACCTACAGGGCTGACGAAAAAGTCGCACCGCTGGTGAGACAATTGCCCTGGACCCACAACCTGCTGATCCTGAGCCGGTCCAAGCGGGCGGAGGAACGCGAGTTCTACCTGCGGATGGCCCTTCGCGAGCGGTGGAGCAAGCGGGAGTTGGAGCGGCAACTCAACGGTGCCTTGTTCGAGCGCGTCGTCCTGTCGCCGGCAAAGCTGTCACCGCCGGTGACCCATTTGCACCCGGACGCCCCCTCGGTCTTCAAGGACGCTTACCTGGTGGACTTCCTGGATCTCCCCGCCGCTCATTCCGAAGCAGATTTGCAGCGGGCGCTGCTGACCAACCTGCGCCAGTTCCTGCTGGAACTCGGTGGCGACTTCACGTTCGTCGGGGAGCGCTACCGCTTGCAGGTCGGCGGCCGGGACTTCTTCGTGGACCTGCTCTTTTACCACCGGGGGCTCACCTGCCTCGTCGCCTTTGAGCTAAAAGTCGAGCAGTTCGAGCCAGCGGACCTCGGCCAGCTGGAGTTCTACCTGGAGGCGCTGGACCGGGACGTGAAGAAGCCGCACGAACGGCCGTCCATCGGCCTGTTGCTCTGCGCCACAAAAGACCGTGAGGTCGTCGAATACGCCCTCAGCCGAGCCATGTCACCGGCCCTCGTGGCAGAGTACCAGACCCGCCTGCCGGACAAGAGGCTGCTGCAAGCCAAGCTTCACGAATTTTACGAGCTGGCCCAGGGGCAGGCGGCGCCGGCCCCGGCACTGGATGCTCCAGCACCAGTGCCCACCAAACCGTCCCGACCACGGCGGGGGAGGACATCATGACCTCCTCCCATCAGAATCTCGCCCAACCCGCACTGCCTTCCCCGTGGGACGCGGCACCTCGCCTGTGTCTTCTCCCCAATGGAGAAGCACGGGCGGGGGGATGAGCGGCGCTGCCCAAGCGGGGGCGATGCTCGACGCTTTCGCCAGCGTGGGGGCGCAACGGTTTGACCTCACGTGGACCGACGCCTCCGGCAGCAAGGTCGGGTTTCGTGGCAACCGTACCCTCGACCAGCTGCGACCCGCCCTGCCCGCCATCCTCCAGGAGGCTGCCGGCCGGCACCTCAATGTCATCGTGCGCCCCCGTTCCACCGCCGCCGCGTTGATCCAGCTGGACGACCTCGACGAGGCGACGGCCCAGCGCTTACGGCCGGTGTCGTTCCTGGTCCTGCGCACCAGCCCCGCCAATTACCAAGCTTGGGTCGCCGTTGCGGATGCCGACGCCGACTTCGCGCGGCGGCTCCGCAAGGGCGTTGGCGCCGACCCGGCTGCGTCCGGAGCAACCCGTGTCAGCGGCAGTTTGAATTTCAAGCAGAAATACGCACCCGCCTTCCCGCGCGTTGAAACGGTCCATGCCAGCCCCGGCCGGGTGGTGACCCGGGCAGAACTGGAGGCTTTCGGTATCGCGGCTCCGCTCGAGAAAACGTGCCCGGCGCAAGCCCGCCCCGCGCGCTGCCGCCCAACGCCCAGGGGGTGGCCCAGCTATCAGCGCTGCGTCGAGAACGCACCGGCGGTACGCGGCGGGGAACGGCCCGACATCAGCCGGGCCGATTTCACGTTCTGCCTCTTGGCACTGGATTGGGGATGGACCATCGTGGAGACCGCCGCTCGCCTGGTGCAGGAAAGCGATAAGGCCCAGGAGAACGGGGAAATCTACGCCCTCCGCACGGCGCGGAATGCGGCCGCAGTGCTTGAACGGAGAGGGGGAAGGCACCGGTAAACGCCTGCGGGAACAGCTGCAGAACTAACCGGGTTAACCGGGTGCGGCTCGGTTCCAGGTGCCGCTACCCCGAAGGATCCGCTTCGCCTGACCGTGATCCCTAACACGCCTCTGGGGATCTGTCCCCACTGCCACCGCGCCTGTGATGCGATTAATCGCCGCTGGGAGTCCGGCCCCGTGAAGGACCTTCCCGTCGGGCCGCAGGCCGTCGAACTCATCGTCCGCACCTACCAGTTTACGTGCCCTCACTGTGACCGCTTCTTCACCCCCGCCGCCCCGGCTTTCGGCCGGGGCGCCCATGCCACCGAGCGCTTCTTGGAGCAGGCCGCCCGCCTGATCCGCTTCAGTGACCTCGCCAACGCCGCCGCTTTCCTCGGCGTTCCCGAGAAGACCCTGGAGAAGTGGTACTATGACTATGTCGAACGACAACGCCAGCATCCCCCGACCACAGGCCGACCGATTCAGCAACTCGGCATCGATGAGTTGAAGCTCACCCACGGTTCCGGCCAGTTCGTGGCCATCCTGGTCGATCATACCACTGAGCGAGTTCTTTAGGTGCTGAAAAGCCGCTCGAGAGAGGCGGTCCGGGACTACTTACAACAGCACCAGGACAGTGGGTTGCTGGCCGAGGTGATCGAGGTAACGACCGACATGTGGGACGGCTACGTGGAGGCGGCGCGCGAGGTGTTCGGGGAGGGGGTGCGGATCACCATCGATCGCTTCCACGTCATGAAGAACTTCCAGGGCCACCTGACGGCGGCGCGGCGGGAGATCCAGCGGCAGTTACCGAAGGAGGAGGCCAAGGCTCTTACGGCGGCGCGCTGGCTGTGGTTAACCAATGCGGAGAACTTGAGCGGCGCGGAGCGTGCGGAGTTGAGGGAGTTGGGGATACGGTTTCCGTTGCTGAAGCAGTTGCGGGAGCAGCGGGACAAGCTCCGGCAATTGTTCGAGGACCGGACGATCCGGACGGCAGCAGCGGGGGCCAAACACCTGCGTCATTGGATCCAGGAGGCGCGGGCCATGGGGCTGAAGGGACTGGATGCGTTTTGCAACACCTTGGAGAATTGGCTGGAGAAGATCGCCAACTACTTTGGGGACCGTGCCAGCAATGGGCGTGTGAAAGGATTCAACACCGGCTTGCGCGGGATCTTACGGCGTGCCTTTGGGATGTTCAATTTTGAACACTTTCGTCTGCGGGTGTTAGATCGCTTCGGACGGCCACAACCATCTTAAATCAGCATAGGTCGCGGAGAGCCGGAAAAAGGGTGACCCCCGAAATACAGCTGTGACGGATAGGGCGCGCCGCCGCTCTTGTCGGCCTGGTCAGGGAACATCCAGGCAAGTCGGGTAGAGACCTCCCAGCAGCCGAGCGGACGACTGGCCAGCGGGTGGAACACCCGCCACGGCCTCCTGTTATCGGTGCCGCAGCGCCGTCCGTCTTCCGTCGCCGGGAGTTTCACCAGAGCGGAGTGGTAAAGCCCATCGACTTTCCTTTGCCGTCGGTCCGCGTCCGACCGTAGGCTGTGCTGGCAGCGCAGTTCAGCAGCTTACCGGAACGGGGTGAAGCGAGGGAGACACCAGACCGCGGGCGGCCACCGGCCTTCGCGCGGCAATGCGGACGCCAGCAGGACGCAGACCCCGACGGGCCCGGCGAGCAGGTAGAGCCCCAGCTTCTCGTAGCTGAGGCTGTCGTCGTGACGCTTAGACGTCTCCAGGTGGTAGCCGAGGGCCGCCGTGATAAGCCCGAAGCTCGCCCAGCCCGCCACGAGCATCGCCCAGTAATACCATTCCATAGGCACCGAACCTTTCTTCGCTTGGAAAATGACCCGTACACGCGCTCCGACCGGCACCTCAGCCGCCCAACTTCGTACCCGGGCCGATCCTCCGGGCCAGGTCCCGGCACTGCGCGGCCTTGTTCTCGAAGGCGGCGGCCAGAGGGTACTGCTCCTTCCTCCGCGCGTTGGCCGCCTGCAGGCCGGCGATGCAAGCGGCGTCGAGGAGGGCCTGGTACTTTAAACTGGCCTCTACGTCCATCGCGATTATCCTTTTTAGGCACATGAAAAAAGGGTTGACGTCGTCGTCGAACCCTTGCGGATTGGGACCTTAATATCAACCGTAATCCTAACAGGTCGCCCCGGATTCGCAAGGCCTTCTGAAAGAACTATGGCGCGAAAGCGGCTGACGGACCTCGCCGTCACAGAATCTTGATCAGTTCGTCCAGCAGGTGGATGAAGTCCGAGACCTTGTTGAGCTTCCTATCCCTGTCGATCCCCACCTGCCGACGAAGCCTCACGACGCCGAACGCTTATTTCTTCTTTCCCTCGCGGAAAGGCGGCGGTCCAGCCAGGGTGAAGAGCACGACCTCCTCGCCGGTCACGGTGCTGATGTCGTGGTGGAGGCTCAACACCGCGACGCCGGTGACCTCCTGGACCATCGCCTCCAGGTACGAGCGTGCCGTCTCGATCAGCTGGGTCCGCACCGGCTTGAGCAGGCCCCGGCCCTTCTCGGGTGGGAGCGACCGAGCCAATTGCTGCTCGGCGGCCGTTAGGACGCCCTGGAGGCGGACGACGAGCAGGTTGTCTAAGAGGTGGGTGTGGAGGTGCCTTGGCCCCCGGCCCATGTACTCCTGCTCGAAGCGGCTGACCCCTTCGCAGATGGCGGCCTCGATTTCTTCCTGCGTTTTCATGGTGACCTCACGTTTGCCCTCATTCTCCGTACGGGGCCCGCACGGACGCCCGCCTGCACGGGGTCATCGGGACAAGGGCCTTCGGTTCCCGGACGGTCTCGAGATCATGATACCGGGCGCGGACCACCATTCCACTTGCTTTCCGCGTTCCGAGTCGTATAATGAGAATTAGTGGAGCGCAAGTGAATCTACATTGGCTCCGTGAAGAGTCCGTGTCGAAGTCGTCGGATGACTAGCTGAAGGGTAACCCGGCTGTGCCGGGGGGCCCGTTAACGAGTAAGCCGGCGTGGCCGAATACCCTGAGGTGTTCGGCCACGCCGGCTTTCTTTTTGCCCGGGATAGCGCGGGGCGGTCGCAATCTGGAGGGACCAACCCCATGAACAATTCCAAATCAACCATGGCACAACAGACTGCCCAGACGCCCGGCGCCTTCGGGCAGCGGACGGGCCACGTACCCAAGCGGATAAGCGTAGTCCTGAGTGACGACCCCCGGGTCGTACGGCCTCGACGCCCTGGACCCGGCCCGGGCGCGGCCCGCCGACGTGGTGTTCCTGACCATTGGCATGCCGGGGATGAGCGGCCTGGAGGTAGCGCGCCGACTGCACCGGGATCTCCGCCCGAAGTAGGCGCTGCCTGTCGCCCTGACGGGCTACGGCGAGGAGGACCGCCGTCGCTCTCAGGAAGCAGGGTTCGACGCCCATTTAGACAAGCCGGCGGAAGTGCGTGTCCTGGAGCACCTGCTGGCCCGACCAGCGTTCACCGGCCAGGAACCGATCGGATAAGCGGACCGGCATTGATTGTGGCGGAGGCCGAAGGCCGGCCCTGGTGAGCACCCAGGCACCCGAAGTAACACAGGGACTGCCGACAGCGCGGGCGGATGACGACATCCCGCACCTTCGGGCTGTTGGCTGAAACAACACAAGGAAAGCCGCAGTGACGCAAAGCCTTTTGACCAAAGGAGAATCCGAATCATGGATACTACTCTTCTTGTGCTCGTGCCCCTGCTCGTGGGGGTCATCGCGCTGGCGTTTTACATGGATTGGCTCGGCCTGTGGGTGAGCAAGGAGGAAATGAGAGAGCAAAACGACAGGGCGAAGGAAAGGATGCAGGCGTTGGGAAAGTAGCTCGGGAATTAGGCCCCCGGGACAGATGCAAACTCCCAGCAAGAAACCGGGACCGAGGGCTCCGGTAGAGCCGTCGCGTTCGATTCGAACGCGGCCAGCCTGATCAGCCTCCGCAAGGCGCTCCCGGGATGGGAATCGAGGTGGTCAACGGAGCCACAGTCGCTTCACTTTTCTCGCGATGGGAACCCAGGAGCCGCAGACCTTCTCGTCGTCAAGGCAGGGGAGGAGGCGGCAGCTAGGTCGGAGCCGCGGCCACCACCGATTCTGTACCCCTGGAGAAGGTGAAACGGCGGATGTTAAAGAGGTTGTGTTCCGAAACTAAGTTTGCAGGCCGGCACCCTCGGGCCCGGCCTCTTCCAGGAGGTTTTTAGGTGGGTAACAATGTGTACGTCGATAACCTAGGTATGGCTGCCTACGGCAACGACCGGTTGGAGCGAGTGGCACCGCCTGGCGAGGTTGGATTCTTCCAACCACTGCAGGACAGGGATCCGAGTGGTCCCCCCGGCGGCCGGCCCAAGCCCGATGGGGCCATGCCCATGGTGTCAGAGGAGGTGCGCCGAGAAATGTGCCCGGAGGGAACACTGAACCTGCGCAGCAATTGCCCGGTTTGTGGCAAGCTCTACCAACCCGGCGAAGGAGTCGCGGCCTTGACCTGCCTTCCCTTTGCGACAAGTGCCATGCCGACCTCGCCCGCGGCGACGGGCTGCGAGCCAAGTGCCAAGATCATCCTTGGACACCATGGTTGTGTGCTGCCCCGCCTCCTGACCTTGATAGCTAGCTTTCAACCTGAAGGCCGGTTCGTGAGAGCCTTCAAGGATTTTTCGGCCGGTGATCTTGTATCCCCGGAGGGCCACCATGACGAACCATGAGGGCCCGGGGGTAGTGTGCCGCCTCTGGACGGCCCTTGGCAGTGCGCTCCAACGTGGAATTCTGGGTAATTCTGCCCGTAGCCGTGTTCGGCACTCTGCCCACGGTTTTCCGGAGCCAGAATTCGAGCCGGTTCACGGATGGACTAAGCGGCAATTAATCGACTATCTGGCACACAACCCAGGCTACGAGTCTACCTATGAAGCGGCATTACAGGAGCATCGCAATGCGGCAGTTCCTGCAGTCATCGGGGCGCCCCTTGCCTGGTTCGGCCCATGGAGATGGAGCCGTGTCCAAGCCACTGGCAACACCGGCCCAAAGGGTCCGAAGTAAGCTCGTGAATCGCATCCCGGTCTGTTGTCCAATTTGTGATCGCTATATCAGCCCCTTTGTCGGCCTTCCGGTAATCTTGAACGACAAGGAACGGATTATTGAATTCGCTCATCCCAACTGTTGTGTTGCGCGGGAATGAACGCGCTTGCCCTCCCGCGCAAGCGCGTAGCCGTCGCAGCTGGCGACATGGTAGTTGGGGCACCGCCACGGCCGCCAACAATAGGAGAGAATCCATGACACAGACCGAGTTCATCGAAGCCATGGCCGGCGAGCTGCGCAGCCGCAGCCTGGCGGTCACCCACGGCGAGGTCAAGGCGTTCGCTGTCAAGGTCTGGCCCCTGGTCCCAGAGAAACTGAACATGGCCGAGTGGGCCGACACGTTCCTTGGGGATGAGCAGCGGAATCGGGCCCCCACGGACTGACCAGGCGGGGCATGCTGCCCGGAGGGAGCCCGGGATGGGTTATTACAAGGAACCCTTTGAACACCTCGCTCGGCTGGAGCGTACCCCCGGGCGACAGGGGGAGAGGGATGGATCAACAGCGGACCCTAGCGGAGCGCGAGCGCCTGCGGGAGCATGCCCGGGGCCTGCTCAAGCAGGGCGCCGAGCTGCGGGCCCCAGCCGCCGAGCTAAAGTCCGAGGTGTCACCGAGTGGGTGGCCTGGCCCCAGCAGTTACGGGCCAGGCGGAGCCGCGGCCGCCGCACGAAGTAGCAGGTACTCCTGCTCGATGCGGCTGACCCCTTCGCAGATGGCGGCCTCGACTTCTCCCAGCGTTTTCATGATGACCTCAAGCGTGCCCCAACCCCCTGTGCGAGACCCGCACGGACGCCAACCCGTACACGGCGACCAGGCAGAGGCCCTCGGTTCCCGGGTGGTCCGGGATCATGATACCGGGCGCGAAACACGATTCCACTTGCTATCCCCGTCCCGGGCTGTATAATGAGAATTAGTGGAGCGCAAGTGAATCTAACCTGGCTCCGCGAAGAGTCCATGATCGAAGTCGTCGGATGACTAGGTGAAGGGTAACCTGGCCGTGCCGGGGGGCCCGTTAACGAGTAAGCCGGCGTGGCCGAACACCTTGAGGTCTTCGGCTACGCCGGCCTTTTTTTGCCCTTCGCGGCGCGGGGACGTCCCACCCACCAGGGAGAACCCGATGAACCAGTCCAACTCCACCATGGCCCAACAGATCGCCCAGGCGGCCATCGCCTTCGAGCAGCGCCGATCGGGCAACCCCGGCCCCAAGTCCGTGACCGTGGTCCTGAGTAAAGGCACCCTGGTGATCACGCTGCACGAGGCCTTGTCACCGGCCGAGAAGGCCCTCGCCAAGACCCCGGCCGGCGCCGCTCAGATCCAGGAGTTCCACCGGCAGCTGTTTGCCAACTCCTCTCACGCGCTGCGGCAGGAGATCCAGCGCATCACAGGCATGGAAGTGCTCGAGGCGACCGCGGAGGTCGAACCGGTCAGCGGCGCAGTGGTGCAGGCTTTCACGACCGGAAACGTGGTCCAGGTGTTCCAGCTTGACGGTAGCGTTCCTACGGAAACCTGGAGTGAGCATGGACCAGACAATCTGTGATCGGGGCGGAGGTCGGGGTGGTCGTAACGAGGAGCAGCCAGGACGTCTGTTCTGCGGGCGCGTGTCCCGCGTGGCGCGAACCTGGCCAGTTCCTCTCGGTAACGAGGAGTGACGCAGATGAGCGTAGGCAGCCTGCTGAGTTGGATGGTGTGTGGGGTGATCGTGGGGCTGATGGCCCGCCTCCTGCTCCCAGGCCGGCAGAGCATGAGTTTCCTGATGACCATGGTCCTGGGCGTCGTTGGGGCCGTCGTGGGTGGGTTCCTCTACTCGCTCATCCAGGGAGTGCCGGGTGAGCCTTTTTCTCTCTCCGGCAATGCCTGGCACGGCTGGGTCGTAGCGACCCTCGGGGCCATGCTCGTTCTCTGGGCCTACGGCGCCATGTACCCCAAGAAGTGGTGGCAGTAGTCCCCCGAATGGGCCGGGCGACGCGTCATGAACCAGTGGCTCGTCCGGCCGGTCGAGCCTTCCCTCGTGGAAGGGCGGTTGCAGCAGGAGAAAGATCGGCTGGCTGTGTTGCCGGATGCTCCCCGGGCAGCCCCTGCGGCCGGCCCGCTGGTCGTCGAGACAGAGGGATCGGAAGAGCGGACCCCGGTGCCGAAGGCGCGACGGCAAATGAATCAGGAGTCAGCGGCAGCTTGCGCACGCAAGTTCGAGCATGTTTCGGTACGTGTTTCCGGGCGAAGGTGCAAAGCCCGTTCAGAAAAGCCCAAAGGAGGGCCACGATGGACGTATCCAATCAAGAGATCTCAAAACGAGTCTACGCGCAGTGGGAACGGAACGGCCATCCAGATGGCACAGAGGTCCGGGACTGGTTGGAAACGGAGGCCGAACTGAACCTGCGGTCCGAGCAAGCCCGGCAACTTACGGGGGACACGTCGCCGGAGAGCGAGCAGTTGCTCCGGGCGATCCTGGCAAACTCCCCGGCGGTCATCTCTGTCAAGGATATGCACGGCCGATACATCCTCGCCAACCGCCGCTACGAAACCCTGTTCCAGGGGACGTTCCAGCAGGTCGCCGGCAGGACGGACTACGATTTCTTCCCGACGGGAATTGCGGACGCGCTACGGGCGAACGACCTCCGGGTGCTGGCCACCCAGACGCCGCTGGAGTTCGAGGAACTCGTCCCCCACCGCGCGGAGGTGCATACGTACCTGTCCCTCAAGTTCCCCATCGCCGGCCCCGACGGGGTTCCCTACGCGGTCTGCGGGATCTCCACGGACATCACCGCGCGCAAGCAGGCACAACGCCGGCTGCTCGCGGAGCACGCGGTGACACGCGTCCTGTCCCAATGCTTCGCCCTGGGCCCAGCCCTCCCGAGAGTCCTGGAGGCCGTTTGCGAAAGCTTCGGCTGGGAGGTGGGCATCTTCTGGGACGTGGACCGGAACGCGGACGAGCTACGCTGTGTGGAAGTGTGGCACGCACCTCTGGTCGAGATCGCCGGGTTCGAGCGCCTGTGCCGGCGGATGATTTTCCCTCGGGGCGTCGGGCTGGCCGGCCGCGTCTGGGCCAGCGGGCAGCCCGGTTGGATCGCCGACGTCGGCGCAGACGCCAGCTGCCCCCGGTCGGCCGCCGCCCTCAGAGAGGGGCTGCACGGGGCCTTCGGCTTCCCAGTCCGCAACGGGGGCGAACCCCTGGGCGTCATGGAGTTCTTCAGCCGGATGATCCGGGAGCCCGATGCGGATATGCTTGACATGATGGCCAGTGTCTGCAGCCAGGTCGGCCAGTTCGCCGAGCGCCGGCAGACGGAGAAGGCGTTGCTTGATCGGGAGAGGGAACTCGACCTTGCGCGGTCGATCCAGCAGGCGCGTCTTCCCAAGGCCGCCCCCGTGCTGGCCGGCTTCGACATCGCCGGCGTCTCGAACCCGGCCCAGGAAACGGGCGGGGACTACTTGGACTTCATCCCTCTGCCCGACGGGTCGCTCGGTGTCGCCGACGGCGACGCCAGCGGACACGGGATCGCCGCCGCCTTGCTCATGGCGGAGACCCGGGCCTACCTGCGGGCGCTGGCGCGTACCGAGACAAGCCTCGGCGAGGTCCTTACCGTCGTCAACCGTCACGTGGCCGAGGACATCGGCGGCGATTTCGTTACCCTTGTCCTGGCCCGCCTTGACCCGCGGACGCGGTCCCTGGTCTATGCCAGCGCCGGGCACATGCCAGGTTACGTCCTCAACGGCCGGGGGGAGGTGAGAACGGCCCTGCCTAGCACAGGCCTTCCGCTGGGCATCGACCCGACGGCCGCTTTCCCCGACGGGGCCGCGTTGACGTTGGAGCCGGGCGACCTCGTCTTGCTCCTCACCGACGGGATCGCGGAAGCCTTCTCGCCCGACGGCCCGCAGTTCGGCCTGGCGCGGGCGCTGGAGTGCGTCCGTGTTCACCGCGGCGCGACCTCCGGCGCAATCGTCGCGGCCCTCGTTGACGAGGTCCGCGTGTTCTCCCACGGCTTGCAAATGGACGACATGACCGCCGTCGTCATCCAAGTTTCCCCTCTGCACCCCGAGGAGCAAGTCCGACGCGACCTGCCCAGCCGGGAGACCACGCCTGGTGGGCCCGCTTTCCGGGAAGGGGTGTCGTCGAAGCCCGCCCGGGCCGTCGCGTTCGATGTGGACGCAGCCACCCTGGCTAGCCTCCGGCAAGCCCTTCCCGGCTGGGAGATCGACACCATCAACGGAGCCACCCCTGCCTCCCTGGCCCCTAACTGGCATCCTGGAGCGGCGGATCTTCTGGTCGTCAGCGCCCGCGGTAACGCGACCGAGACCCTGCGCCTGTGTCGGTTCCTTTCCTTTTACACTGGATACCCAACAGAAGCCCGGGCAGGGGGGGCCGAAACCCTGGGCCCGCGGGCGAATCTTCCCGCGGTACGGCCTGCCGCCTCGCTTCTCGTCCTGGTGGCCCCTGGGCAAGAGCCCCTCGTGAGGGCCGCGTTAGACGCGGGTGCCCACAGTTGCCTCATGCTGCCCATCCATGCCCAGGAGGTGGCCAGCATGTTAGTTCATGCCCACGCAGGGAATCAGCCGGGTCGGCATACGCTCAACCTCGAAGGGGCCCAGAGTGAGGACCGCTGGCGTGACGACGGCGGTCAGGGGTAGCGGTCTCCGCCACTGCGACCGCTGCAAGTAGGCCTCGTTAGCCAGGTGCCTTGCCAGTAGGTCATCCGGTTTAGACGCAGACGGGGCGGCGCAAAAGGGAACGAGATAAATAAAGGGAGGGATGATAACCACCATCAACGACGTTTGGGTTGCCTACGAAGGGGCCCACGGGCGCTGGTCCGGTTGCAGCTGGCCAACGCACTACGGCAGCCTTGGCCTGGACCTGGACAGGGTCTCCGCGAGCCAGGCTCACCAGGCCGCTGGCGGGCCATTGCCACCGACGTAGCGGCGGGCATAGGCTTCCTGGCCCGGTGTGTGGAGGCTCCGAGATAGCCGGCGGTTCGCCTGCCCAGACAACGTGCGGTCCTCGCGGCAAGCAACCCTCGCCCTTCGGCCCTCCGGAATTGGGAGATGGGGATGGCGGAGCCGCGGATCAGCGAGTTGCTGCTCTTGGTCCGCTTCGAAGTCGTGCCGGCCGCACAGGCTTCCCGGCCAGGAGAAATGACATGACAGGCGACTATGTGTTGCGGGTGTCCCTGGACAGTTTGGCCATGGTCTGGATTCGGTGCACGTCTTGCAAGAGCATCGTGGAATCCGAGATCGGCAAGGTGGCGGCAGCCGCTGGCCGGCAGTGTCCGTCGTGCGGTAAGCCGTACCCGGGCGAGTTGGTCGGCGCCATCAGTGCCTTGAAGCAAGCGCAAGACAGCCTGGCCGCTCTGCAGGGCAAGGCGGAAGCCGGCGTCGCCGTCCAGGTGCCGTTGGCGAAGATGGGGCTTGGGGCACGCCCAGCATGACACGGCAGCGGATTCTCGGGCCCGTCCCCACCGAACTGCTGGATGGGCCCGGCTGGTCGCCGGGGCGGAAACGGAAGGGGGAGGGATGGAGATCCACGACGCAGTGAGACAGCTCCGCGAGCGGGCCGGGCTCTCGCAGCCCGAGTTGGCCCAGAGGTCCGGGCTCGGCATCGCGACGATTCAGAACTGGGAGGCAGGGAGGACCGAGCCGCGGCTCACCCGCCTGATGGTCCTGGTCTGGGCGATGGGCTTCGGGTTGGCGGACTTCGAGGCGCTGCTGGACCGGCCCGACGGCAAGCCGGGGCGGAAGAAGTAGACAGGAAGAGCGCGCTGGCCAAGGAACCACGCTGTCCACGAACGATGGAAAGGAACCGTCATGATCAAATCCCTAAAAACACGTTGCCCGTACTGCCCCGCCGGAGAGGGGTGTGAGTTGTCTTTCGACGTGACCTCTCGCGCTGTGATCTTTAACTCGGATTCCGCCCAAAGGCAGGCGTGCCGTCACTTGGTCTGTCTCGACGGGCAGGCCACCCGCTGGGAGTTGCGCGATACCGGCACCACGCGGACTGGTTCGGACTCTTTCTCCTGGCAACACCCGGAGTTGCTCTCGGCCCTCGAAGCCGCATCGGAATCGCCCTGGGATTACCTGGCGGACCTCTTGTACGACGGTCTGAAGGAGTTCACGCCCCAAACGGAATATCGGGTCGAGCCATTCGCGGTAGCTCAGGACCGCCCCCTGACTGAGGCCGAACTTCAGCGGAGGGAAGACCAGCCGGCTCCGATCAGGAAGCCTATCCCGTCGGCCGGCAGCAAGGCATTCACGTGCCCGGAATTCGGCCTGGAAGGGCGGATCGTCTTTGCGTCCGATCCCAACGAATTCATTCATGAGTTAGCGGAACTCGCCGCACGCAACACGGCCTGGCATTGACCCATGAACCTCCTCCCCCTTCACCAACGCCATGGCCTGGCCGTTGACCCTGGCAGGGAAGTGCCCGTTTTCAGCGAGATGACACGCCTGGGCTGAGCCGCCCATCGACCGCCTGGCGCAGCATGTCTTCGGCTCAGGGCCACCGGCCTTACTTCTTCTTCGCCTCGCGGAACGGCGGCGGCCCAGCCAGGGTGAAGAGCACGACCTCCTCGCCGGTCACGGTGCTGATGTCGTGGTGCAGGCTCAACACCGTGACGCCGGTGACCTCCTGGACCATCGCTTCCAGGTAGGACCGTGCCGTCTCGACCAGTTGGGTCCGCACCTGCTTGAGCAGGTCCCGGCCCTTCTCGGGGGGTAGCGACCGAGCCAGTTGCTGCTCGGCGGCAGTTAGGACACCTTGGAGGCGGACGACGAGCAGGTCGCCCAGCAGGTGGGTGTGGAGGTGCCTTGGCCCCCGGCCCATGTACTCCTGCTCGAAACGGTTGACCCCTTCACAGATGGCGGCCTCGATTTCTCCCTGCGTCTTCATGGTGACCTCACGTTTGCCCTCATTCTCCGTCCGGGGCCCGCACGGACGCCAGCCTGCACGGGGTGACCGGCACAGGAGCCTTCGGTTCCCGGCCGGTCTGGAGATCATGATACCAGGCGCGGACCACTATTCCACTTGCATTCCCCGTTCCAAGCCATATAATGAGAATTAGTGGAGCGCAAGTGAGTCTACACTAGCTCCGTGAAGAGTCTGTGATCGAAGTCGTCGGATGACTAGATGAAGGGTAACCTGGCCGTGCCGGGGGACCCGTTAACGAGTAAGCCGGCGTGGCCGAATACCCTAGGGTATTCCGCCACGCCGGCTTTTTTTTCGCGCGGGCCGGTCGTAACCTGCAGGGAGCAACCCCATGAGTAAGCCCAAATCGACCATGGCACAGCAGATCGCCCAGGCGGCAATTGCTTTCGAGCAGCGCCGAACAGGCAACTACCTCCCCAAGTCGGTGACCGTGGTCCTGAGCGAGGGTACTCTGGTGATCACGCTCCATGAGGCTCTGTCGCCGGCCGAAAGGGACTTGGCCAAGAGTCCGGCAGGCGCTGCTCAGGTACAGGAGTTCCACCGACGGCTGTTCGCCACCTCCTCCGACTCATTGCGGCAGGAGATCAAAAGAATCACGGGGATGAACGTGCGCGAGGCGACTGCGGAAATCGAACCGGCTAGCGGCGCCGTCGTACAGGCATTCACGACCGGCACCGTGGTGCAAGTGTTCATGCTCGCCGGTAGTGCTCCTACAGAAACGTGGAGCGGAAATGCACCGGCCAACTAGCCCCAATCGGTAACTCGAGGGCCTGGTGCTCCCTCTAGCATGCCCCACAAACGCAGGCGACTCGGGTGTATGCCGCCTTCCATTCCGTCCGAAATCGCCCCCGCTCGCCGTTTGGGGCTAGGCACTGGCAGCGCCTCTCCCGTACCTTGCGACCCAAGTCCCTCGAACGCGGAGGTGACGAAATATGGAAACCATAACCACCATCGCCCAAATCATCTACTATATCGCCATGAGTATCGCGGGCCCTTTGGCCGTGATCGCCTTTCTGCGGGTGAAGAAAGCGGAAAGGCTTAAACAGGAATACGAGACGTACGACGAACTGGATAACAGGTTCTTCGAGTATCAGAAACTCGCTCTCGAATACTACGACCTCGATATCCTGGATGTTCCTAACAGCGATCCGTCGCTGGCCTTCGATAAGAAACGCAAACAGGAGATGGTCGCTTTTGCCATCCTGTTTTCGCTCTTCGAACGAGCCTACCTGATGTTCAGCAATCAGGCCGACACGTTTCGGCAAAGACAATGGTCCGGATGGAAGCGCTTTCTCAATGATTTCATCCGCCGCGAAAGTGTCCGCACCGCGTGGCAGATGAGCAAAGAGACCTATGATACCGACTTCCAAGCATTCATGGAAAGAAAAATCGCAGCGGTTTTATCCAAACCGGTGCCCGAGGCTCTCCCGACGTCGCTGCCTGAAGTATTGCCGTTTCCATCGCCCGTAGCAGCGCCGGCTTTGTCCCCCAATCTTCCTCAAGGAACGCTTGGAGCGGCAGCCAGCAAAGCAGCTATGGTGGCTCCGCAATTATTTCCATAAACGATTCAGCGAAAAGCCGCCGGAACGCCGTTTGCGCGGAGGCGTATTCCGCACGGAGCGAACCCGGCCAGTTCCTCTTCATGGCCAGGAGTGCGACAGATGGGCGTTGAGACGCTTCTTAGCTGGATGCTGTGTGGCTTGATCGTAGGGGTGGTTGCACGCCTCCTGGTCCCAGGGCGGCGGAGCATGTGCCTGCTCCTGACGATGGTGTTGGGCATCGTCGGGGCAGTCGGAGGTGGGTTCCTCTACGCGTACGTCCAGGGAGCGCCGAGTGACCCGTTCTCTCTCTCCGGTAATGCCTGGCATAGCTGGATCGTGGCAATCCTCGGGGCCATGCTCGTTCTCTGGGCCTATGTAGTCTTTTATGCCAAGCAACTGATGCTGTAACTCTCCACGTGGGTTGGGCGATGGTGCATAACAAGGGAGGTTCTACCATGCTGGTCCTGACGAGGAAACGCCAGGAATCCGTGGTCATCGTCGGCTCCGGCGGCTTGGAGCGCGTCCTCAAAGTAACGGTGCTCAAGATCGAGGGCGGAAAGGTGAGGCTGGGCTTTGAGGCGGATACCGAAGTTCCCATCCATCGTTCGGAGGTGTGGGAACGAATCCAGACCCGGCCTGGGTCTAGCGGCTCAACGCCTACAGACGGCCGGCAGCCGTGACGTTCACGACTGCGGCCATCTCCGTATCTTCGACCACCGAAAGGGGTCTTCCATGTTGGGAACGATTCTATTGATTGTCCTGGTCCTGCTGCTCCTGGGTGTCCTGCCCACCTGGGGCCACAGCCGTAGTTGGGGTTACCGCCCTAGCGGCGGTCTCGGGCTACTACTGGTGATCGTGCTGGTGCTGGTGCTCATGGGGAGAATCTGATCGTCCTGAAGCTGGATTCCCCACGGCTTCCGGGCAACCGCTCAGGGGCACGTGACAACTTATTTGCGATCTCGTACGGAGCGTTTATGAAACGCTTTCTTTTCGTGCTCGTTCTGGTCGGGGCCGGCGCCGTCGGCCTGGGCTTCTACCTGGGGTGGTTCCACCTCGGGTCGGACAACGCCAACGGCAAGTCCAACGTGACGCTCTCGGTGGACACGGACAAGTTCCAGGAGGACAGAAAAACAGCAGTGGCGAACGTGCAAAGCGTGGGACGCCAGCTTCAGGACAAGGTCGCGGGGCCGAACGAGAAGAGGATGGAAGGCACAGTGGTCAGCGTCATCGGTGACAAATTGACGATGACCAACAAGGAAGGAAAGGAACATAGTCACGCGCTGCCTGCCGACGTCAAGGTGACCTGCGACGGCAAGACCTGCACGGCCGCGGACCTCAAGGCAGGGATGAGAATCCGCGTGACCACGGACGCCGCGGATGGGCACGCGGCGGTCCGGATCGACGCTCTCGACAAGGACGCGGCGTTCGCGAGCCGTAGTCACGATTGCCAGGTCGTCCGCATCACAGGCGCTGAGCTCGTGATGACGACTACGGAGGGCGAGGAAAAGCATACGCACACACTGACTGCAGAGGTCAAAGTCACTTGCGACGGCAAAGTCTGCAAGGCAGCGGACCTTAAACCCGGTATGAGAGTCCGGGTGACCACCGAGGATGCAGAGCCCCACACGGCGACCCGGATTGAAGCTCTCGATCACAATCGGGACTTCGAGAAGGGTGCCAAACTATAACGAAGACACACTTCTCCACTTGTCCAGCCGCCCGGCAAGCGCTGAAGACCTAACGTTTCCTGACCGTTGCTCGGCAGGGCCGCCCCCGGTGAAGCGGGGGTGTCCCGGGCACCGGAAATCGAAGACCCAGGGATGGAGTGACCGGGCGCCCGACTAACTGAAACTCCAGGAATCGCCTTGCAGGGAGAGAATAGACCATGTGGAATCTTCTCGTATTCGCCACGATCGGCTTGCTCACTGGCGCCGCCGCCCGGTTGTTGTACCCGGGACGGCGAGCCATGCACATTCTAGGTACCATGCTCATCGGCATAAGCGGAGCGGTGATCGGCGGCATGATTTCCTGGAACTGGTGGCCGGCCGTGGATGGTGAATTCCAGACCGGCAATCTTGTCCTGTCCGTCCTGGGGGCCATGCTCGTGGTCGCGCTCTGGGCCGGCGTTGCCTTTAAACGGAGTCTCAGTGGATACAGGACTATGTCCCAATGACGACTACCGATCGTGCCGAGCCAGATGCAGGAGATACCGATGCCGAGCCCATCCAAGGCTATTGCGTTTGACGTTGACTTGACTAGTTTGACCAGCCTCCGGATGGCCTTCCCGGACTGTGTGATCGAGGTAGTCAAGGGCGCCACAGCCGCTTCCCTCGCTCGTGATTGGAATCCGGGAACCGTGGATCTCCTCGTCGTGAGAGCACGCGAGGAAGTGGCGGAGACGTTGGAGCTGTGTAGGTTCCTTGTTTCGTGTGGCGTCCTTGCCAGGGACGAGTTGGTAGCAACCGATTCCCAGGAAGAGACGCCGACCACCTTGGGATTGCACCGGCGTCAGCAGAATCTGGAACGGCGGCCGCATGCTCCACTGCTAGTCCTGGTCCCTCCGAGCCAGAAGAGCATCGTAAGGGACATCTTAAAGGCGGGCGCCCATAGTTGTCTCATGCTTTCCATCAACGCCAAGGACGTGGGAAGTATGTTGGTTCACGCCCAAGCAGGTAATCAGCCTGGCCGGCATACGCTCGGACTCGAACGGGCTCAAACGGAGGACCGTTGGCGGGATGACGGCGGACAAGGGTAATCCGGGGCCACGAATGGGGGAGCTTGGCTTTTCATGCTTTTGAGGGACCTCGGAGCCTGAGACCTGACTCTCGGCGGCCTTCGCTTGCTTTCTCGGCTTCTGCCCGTATAATAAACTCACCAAAAGCCACTAGACGGAACCCTACATGGCCTTAAGGCGGGCTTCGTCCGGTGCTCGAATTGAAGGCGTCGGATGACTAGCTGAAGGGCAACCCGGTCAGTCCGGGGGGCTCGCTAGACGAGTATGCCGGCGTGGCCGAATACCTCTGGGTGTTCGACCGCGCCGGCTTTTTTGCGTTTACCGTGGCGCACGAAATGCGCTGCCACCAACGTCACGCCTCCGGCCCCGAGTTCGACGCAGTCGCCGCCGATTTTCACAGGGATGGGGGGCGATTCCGTACGGAGGTGGGAGCTGTGATCCGAGAGTTGCCGCCACCTTACGGGAATCTGGACCTTCTCAGGGCCGGAAGAAAAAAGTTATAAAAGATATAAATAAGATAGAGAACGCTCTTGTAATCAGCAAGCCCGTCGTCCATAATCAGAGTATGAGGTTGTGCCAGGCGGCTGGAAAGCCAACCGTCTGGGAAAGACCGGTTCCAGGTTTCATTCCCTCGTACCTTTAGAAAAGAGAACCCCATGTGCCGAAATTGGACCAGAGCAGCCACCCTCGCCCTGATGACTGCTGTCTTGTTCCCCTGCGTCGGGAAGGCCCAGGCGCCGAGCCAGACAATCGCTCCGGCTCCCACACCGGTCACCGGCGGCCCCTTCCTCGCGGGCAGCGACAGTACGCTGGTGATGACCTATGGCTTCGCGCCCCCCTACTACCGGACCTACCAGTCGCCCTTCATGCCGACGTACCTGACGTCGATCAACTACCCCTGGATCTACGGCTCCTTCACGATGGGCGTGACACCGATCACCTACCCGACGACGATCATGCAGGCCCCCTTCCGGGTCCGGCCGTTGGTCTCCAGCGCCCTGGTGGCCGAGAGCATCACCCCGCCGACGGTGGGGCTGCCCGAGGTGCCGGTCGGGACCGCGACCATGAAGGCGACGCTGGAGGTGCGCGTACCCCGGTTCGCCGACGTCTGGATCCAGGACCAGAAGATGTCGGAGTTCGGCCCGGTCCGCCGCTTCGACCTGCCCTCCCTGTCTCTGGGCCGGGACTACAGCTACGTGGTCCGCGCCGCCTGGCGGGAGAACGGCCGCGAGATGTCGCACGAACGGACCCTGAAGATCCAGGCGGGTGAGGTCCGGAGCGTGGACTTCATGAACATCCCTCCCCCTGCGGAGTCCGCGACATCCACCCTTAGCTCGGGGGTCGGCCAGTAATCGGAGCACCGGAGAGGAGGACCCTCCCCGATAAGCGAGAACCCCCGGGATCGCCCGGGGGTTCTTTGTCGCCTCAAGCGGTCACGGTTGTTAACGGAGTAGAGCTTTTTTATCTGGCAATGCCGGCAGGTGAGTCCGGTCGGCATCCTGCGGCTTTGTTCCACGCCCCGTCCGATTCCCAGAAGGTGGGCGACGATCGTCGGTGACTTCCGGCAGTCCATCCGTTCCGGCGCCCCCGGAACAATTCCATGCGCGCCTAAGCCGACGTGCTCGCGTGACCTTCGGCTTCAGCGGCTCCGTCCACGAGCCGCCGCTCCTCCGCGTTCAAGCGGATGCGCAACGGCTTCTCGCGAGCCTTCTCTGGTGGCAAACGCTTCCGTCCCATGTCACCCCATTCTGCGGCCCCGCGAGAGACTCGTCCATGAAAAACTGGCTACGGATATGGACTTTGCAGGTAGAGGAGTTGGGAAGGTTCACCAGACGCAGATGCGCTGAACCCTGTCCGGCAGGCATCATGCAGCACCGCCACGCAACTGCGGCGGCGAGCCCGTATTGGAAGTCGGATCAGCGCCCGGTAGAATACAAGATGAGAAACAACGCTCCATCGAAGAAGGCATGAGCAAAATGTCAGATGCCAACGTGCTGCCCCGGCCTGACGGGGTGACAGAAGAAGCGTCACACGAACAGCAAGAGGCGCTACGGAAAGCCCTCATCTACGCCGAGGAAGTCATCGCGACCTTGCGAGAGCCGTTCTTGGTTCTCGACAAAGACTTGCGGGTGAAGACCGCGAACCGTTCTTTCTACCAGACCTTCCAAAGCTCGAAAGAAGCGACAGAGGCCCATTCTCTCTTCGAGTTGGGCAACGGTCAGTGGGACAACCCGCGCTTGCGGACGTTGCTGGAAGATGTCGTGCCCGGCAACCACCCCATCAACGACTACGAGGTGGAACACACGTTCCCGTCTCTCGGTCCGAGGGTGATGCTGCTCAACGCCCGCCGTTTCCCTCCCGAGGGGCAGCACACTGAAATGATCCTCCTTGCCATCGAAGATGTAACCGAAGAGAGACGCTTGGAGGCCGGCTTGAAGGTGTCCGAAGTCCGGTATCGGCGGCTCTTCCAGACCGCTCAGGACGGCATCCTCATCCTCGACGCCGCCACGGGAACCATCACCGACGCCAACCCGTTCATGAGTGGCCTGCTGGGCTACGAACTTGCCGACCTCCTCGGGAAGGAGTTGTGGGAGATCGGGCTGTTCCGTGATAAGGAAGAGAATCAGGCCACCTACCGGAAATTGCAAGAGGTGGGCTACGTCCGTTACGAGCACCTGCCGCTCAAGACCAACCGGGGCAATAAGGTCGAGGTCGAGTTCGTCAGCAACGTCTACGAGGCGGACCATCGGCAAGTGGTCCAATGCAACATCCGGGACATCACGGAGCGCGCCCAGTTGATGAGGGAGATGCAGTCGAAGACGGTCGCGTTAGCCGACTTGAACCGCCGCAAAGACGAGTTCTTGGCGATGCTCTCGCACGAACTCCGCAACCCACTTGCCCCCATCCTCAACGCCCTCCACCTCCTTCGCCTGCAAGGCGACGAGAACCCGTTCCAGCAGCAGGGCCGCAGCATGATCGAGCGTCAGGTGGGGCAACTGACCCACCTCATCGACGACCTGCTGGAGGTCTCCCGTATAGCGACCGGGCGGGTGAGGCTGCGACAGGAAAACTTGGACATGAGGGGTATCGCTGAGCGTGCGGTGGACACGACCCGGCCGCTCATTGAACGCAAAAAGCACGAACTTTCAGTGTCGCTCCCGCCGAGCCCGGTCTGGTTGCACGCCGACCCGACCCGTCTGGAACAGGTGGCAGTAAACCTGCTGAACAACGCCGCCAAGTACACCGACGAAGGGGGCCGCATCGCGGTAAGCGTCCGACAGGAAGGGGATCAGATGGTGCTGCGGGTCGGGGACACGGGTGTCGGCATAGCCCCCGAGATGCTGTCCCGCATCTTCGACCTGTTTACGCAGGCGGAGGGGTCGTTAGAGCGCTCGCAGGGCGGGTTGGGCATTGGACTGGCGCTGGTGCAACGGATCGTGGAATTGCAAGGGGGAACGGTGGAGGCCCGCAGTGAAGGGCTAGGACATGGAAGTGAATTCATCGTGCGTTTGCCCGTGGTGCTGTCTCCTGCCTCGCCGCCTCCGACCGTCACGGTACCCACCGAGCGGCGCGCACAAGGTCGTCGGATACTTGTGGTCGATGACAACGTAGATGCCGCCCAGAGTCTGGCGATGTTGCTCCGGATGTCGGGATATGACGTGCGGACGGCTTACACAGGGCCTACCGCCTTGGAAGCGGCAGTAGCCTACCTCCCAAACCTCGTGCTGCTGGACCTCGGGTTGCCGGGGCTGAACGGCTACGAGGTCGCCCGGCGTCTGCGGGCGACCCCGCAACTTCAAGGGATGCGGCTCGTCGCCGTGACCGGTTGGGGGCGGGAGGCGGATCGCCAACTGTGCCTAGAGGCAGGTTTCGACAGGCACATGGTCAAGCCGGTCGCGTTTGCCGCCGTGCAGGAAGTGCTGGCCGAACTAGACATGCCCATGCGGTCGGCTCGGACTTGATCCGGCCCACGTGACGGTCCCTTCGCCGCTGCTCCGCCCGAGCATTTCCAGAGCCCGAGGAACACCCAAACCTCCCAGGCAATTCCCTCACCGCCCCTCAGGTAGCGGGACGAACGATCTCCCCGGCCTCCTCCCAGGGAACCTTCCCGGCGACAGCACCGGTCGGCGTCACGGGCGCCGACATCCGCTCTCCTCGTTCCAGCGTCGCCGCGTTAGGTCCTTCGTTCCTTCGCTTGCGCCTGCTTCGTGGGGAGCCGGACGTCCCAGGCGAGGCCGACCAGGGCGAGGGCGCGGATGACGTAGTAGGTCACGTCGATCTGCCACCAGCGCAGGCCGTGGCGGGCGGAGGTGGGGAAGGCATGGTGCGTGTTGTGCCACCCCTCGCCCAGCGCGAGGATGCCGAACACGACGTTGTTGCGGCTCAGGTCGTCGCTTTTGTAGGGCCGCAGGCCCCACAGGTGGCAGGCCGAGTTCACGCTCCAGGTGACGTGGTGGACCAGGAAGACCCGGACCAGGCCGCCCCAGATCACGCCCGTCCAGACGCCGGCCCAGGTCAGCGTCAGCAGTCCGCCGAGGATACCCGGAATCAAGAGGCCCAGCACCACCCACAGGGGGAACAGAGCGCTCTCCACTCGCAGGGCGCGGTTCTTGCTCAGGTCCTGGACGTACCGGAACAGGTCCTCCGGGTCGGGCTGGAACATCCAGCCGATGTGGGCATGCCAGGCGCCGCGCAGCAGGCCCAGAACGCCGCGGCCGTGGTGGTGCGGCGAGTGGGGGTCGTCTGCCGTGTCGCTGTGCTGGTGGTGGCGGCGGTGGAAGGCAACCCACTTCAGCATCGGCCCCTGGACGGCCATCGAGCCGAGGACGGCCAGGAGGAACTTCAACCAGGTGTACGTCTCGAACGAGTGGTGGGTGAATAAGCGGTGAAAACCGACGGTGATGCCCAGGGACGTCAAGACGTACATGCCCAGGAGGAGGCCCAGATCGAGCCAGCTGAAGCCCCAGCCCCAGAGGAAGAAAGGGGCGGCCACCAGGCCGAGGAAGGGGAGGACGATGGCGACGAACACCACCAGCTGCATGCCCCGCGAGGCACGCTCGTGGCCCCCCTCGCGGGGCGGTAACGCGGCGAGAGGGTCTGCGACGGGCAGGGGGGTGAGTTCGGTCAAGGCGGACCTCCTGGCTCATGCGCCGGCTGTGGGACGCACCGGCAGACTTGCCCCGCCGCCGGGGTACGCCTCGCCTCGCAACAATTAACCAACAGCAATTCTTGTGCCGGGTGGCTGGTTGGCACCAACCCGGCAATCGGTGTAATCCGCCAGGCAGCCAGGGTGACATGGCCGCCCATGCTGTGACCCATGATGACCGCTGGCTTGAATTGCCGCGAATCGAGCAAGGCCAGGACATCGCGGGCCATGAGACCCATCGGGCGCCCATCACGTCGAGGTGCGCCGACCGCCCCAGAGGGCCAAGGCGGCGCCGCCCACGATGGCCGCGATACCGCCGATCAAGTACGCCATCCTTTGATTGGTAAAGCGCCCTGTGAACCCTTCGACCCGTTGCTCGCCCACGGGCTGAGATGCATGGTAGCCGAATACCAGCAGCGTTACGCCGACTGCCAGAAGAACCAGACCGATGATCCTGAACATGAAATTCTCACCCAACGCCGCCGCCACGAAGATCGCTGCCCTGAGCCCGCATGCACCGGCGGAACAGGAGGCATCGGTTCCCGGCAAAGGGGGACCATTCAACCAGGCGCCGAGCAACAATCGACTTGCTTTCCCCGGTCCAGGGTATACAATAACCCTATCAGCAGGGCTCTAAATTGGCTCTGCAAAATGGCTTTTGTGAAGTCGTCGGATGACTAGATGAAGGGTACCGCGGCGATGCCGGGGGACCCGTTGACGAGTAAGCCGGCGTGGCGGAATCCCCTTGGGTGTTCTGCCGCGCCGGCTTTTTTTCATTCTACTCTCTCTGAAGGGCACGCGCAGCGTGCCTCCTCAAAAAAGGAGCTACCATGGCAGTCGGCAGTGTCTCGCAAGAATCGAAGACCAACGCGACGGAGGTCAACGCCTGCGCGGCTTCCGCCAACGAGGTGAAAGGGACCGTTCAGGAGCTGGCTTCGTCGGTGGCCCAAACGCTGCAAGACGTGGCCTCCACGGTTAGCCACAAGGCCCAGGATTGGGCTTCCAACGTGGCCAACAAGGCCCAGGAGACGGCCTCGGCGGCCGTGGACAAGACCAACGACGGCATCGCGGCAGTAGGCCACCAGATGAGCGCGCTCGGCGGCACGGTCCACAAGGCCGCTCCCCACAACGGGGTGATCGGCTCGGCCGCGACGACGGTGGCGGATAGGCTACAAGCGGGCGGCCAATACCTGGAGGGGCACGGCCTTCCGGATATGGGCAAAGATCTTATCTCCATGGTTCGGCACTATCCCATCCAGTCAATGCTCACCGGTCTCGGGCTCGGCTGCTTGCTGGGTATGATGTTGAGAAGGAAATAACCCATGTCGGAAAATCATCAGGCCGACGCGCAGCCGGGCGTTGCCTCGCTCGTCGGGGGCATCCTCGAGGACGCGCAGAAGTTGGTCCGGCAAGAGGTGGCCCTTGCCCAGCGTGAAGTTGCTCAGGCATGGGATAGGGCGAAGACAGGGGTCGCGCTGCTCGCCAGCGCACTCGCCGTCTACAGTGTTGTAGGGGTCTTGCTAGGTTTTATGCTCGTGAAACTCCTCCAGCAGTATCTCCTGCCCAACCACGAATGGGCATGTTTCGGCATCGTGGGAGGCTTGAGCGCGCTCCTCGGCGTTGCGCTGATCTACTGCGGCCTCCAGCAGATCAACCACGTCCACCTGTCGTTCCCACAGACAACCGAATCGCTCCGCGACGACGCGCAAGCGATTGGTGACGCGGTGTCGGGAGATCGATCCTCCACACACGCACTCTTGAGGCGATAAGGAGAACTCTCATGGACCCAGTACACGACCTGGCCGAACAAGACATGGACGAAATGCGCCAGGAGATCGACTGCACCCGTTCCGCCATGTCAGACAAGCTGGAGGCGCTGGAGGACCGCGTGATGGGTACAGTCCAAGGCGCCCAGGATGCGGTAGAGGATTCGATCCAGATGGCCAAGGATACGGTGACCACGGTCAAGCGCAACTTCGACATCAAGTATCAGGTCCAGCAGCATCCCTGGGCCATGGTGGGCGGCTGTTTTCTCGCCGGGCTGGCACTGGGCGGCCTGTTTCTGAGGGTGCGCCGGCCCTCCCGGTCGGCCCCGGATCGGCCGGCTGGGAATGCGAACCCTCAGGCAGGAAGCCCTTGCTTATTTGCCGAGCAGCGTAGCGAGGACCGTTTTGACACCGCCGCTCCCCCGCCCCGGCCCCAGTCGCTGTCTGCGAAGCGGCCTGATTTCTTCGGCCAGTTCCATGAAGAGATCGACAAGGTCAAAGGGATGGCCATCGGCTATGTCATGGGACTGGCACGGGATTCGATCAAGGACGCTGTGCCGCAATTGGCATCGCAGATCGATGACGTGATGAACAGCGTGACGACGAAAATGGGGAGCAAGCCGGTCCAACAGGGTTCCCCCTAACCTTGGTCGTTCTGGGTGTAAATCGCGTAACTCCGGCCAGCCCAACAACCACGGATCGCCAGCAAGTGGTGTAAATCGTCGAGAAGCTAAGGTCTTCATCCATGGCCGCACCTGCATTACCCCTGCGTCCCTACCGTTCTCTCATCATGCTGGGAGGGATTGTCCTGACCACGGCGACCCTGTACTGGGCGCAGAAGATCCTCATCCCCCTGGTGCTGGCGGTCCTGCTGGCGTTCGTCTTGAATCCGGTCGTGGCCGTTGTGCAACGCCGAGGGCTGGGGCGCGTGCCCACGGTGATGTTCGTCGCGTTCCTGTCGTTCCTGCTCTTGGGCGGCATCGGTTTGGGGCTGACGTTGGAAGTGAAACGGCTGGCCGCCGAGTTGCCCCAATACAAGGAAAACGTGGCCCAGAAGGTGGCCGGCTTGCGGGAGGCGGGGCGGGGAAGATGGCTGCACGACATCGAGGACATGCTGAAGGAGCCCAAGGGCGACCCGAAAGCGGAAGAGACCACCAAGGGAAGTCCGGAGGACCCCTTCATGGTGCGCATGCAGCCCGCTAGCGCCTTCACCTTCGAACGGGTAGCCGCTCCGACGGTCGAGTTTCTAGCCACTGCCGTCCTGGTCGTGGTGCTGGTGGTCTTCATGCTCATCCAGCGCGAGGAGTTGCGCAACCGGCTGATCCAACTCATCGGGCAGGGGCGGCTGATCCACACGACCCGGGCGTTCGAGGAAGCCGCCCGGGGCCTGAGCCGCTTCTTGCTCATGCAGTTCGTCGTCAATGCAAGCTTTGGACTGACGCTCGGCTTCGGCCTCCTCTTGATCGGCGTGCCCTACCCGCTCTTGTGGGGGATCCTATCGACCACGCTGCGCTTCGTTCCGTATGTGGGGAGCGGGCTGACCATCGGCCTGCTCCTTCTCTTCAGTGTGGCGGTTACCGCCACCTGGACACTGCCCCTGCTGGTGCTCGCCTGCGTGGTGGTATTGGAGCTAGCCACCGCGTACGTCGTCGAGCCGTTGCTCTTCGGGCACAGCACGGGGGTCTCGCCGGTCGCGTTGGTGGTGGCGGCGGCCTTCTGGATGTGGCTGTGGGGGCCGATCGGACTTGTCCTGTCCACGCCGCTGACTGCCTGCCTGGTGGTATTAGGTCGTTACGTCCCGCGCCTGGAATTCCTCGGCGTGCTGCTCGGTGCCAAATCGGTCATGGACCCAGAATTCACTTACTACCAGCGACTCCTGGCCCGGGACCAGGACGAAGCCACCGACGTGGTCAACGTGTACTTGCGAACCCATCCGCCCGAGACCGTCTACGACGCGGTGCTGGTGCCCGCGCTGGTCCTGGCCAAGCGCGACCGCGATAGCGGCGAGTTGAGCCCGGACGACGAACGGTTCATCTTCCAGGTGACCCGAGTGATCCTCGACGACCTGGAGTTCTCGCCGCCCGTCCCCGCCGGTTCGGTCGAAACAACCCCGGAGGCGCCCGCCGAGCCACCCGGCCAGAAAATCCTGGTGCTCGCCTGCCCGGCCTGCGACGAGGCGGACGAGCTGGCTCTGAAAATGTTGCGCCGGCTGCTGGACCCCGATAGGTACCAAACAGAGGTGCTTTCGGGCCATGATGATCACAGCGGCGGTCATTTCGCGGAGATGGGCGAGAACCCGGCCGTGGTCTGCGTCGGCGCGCTTCCTCCGGGGGGATTGGCTCAGGCTCGTTACCTCTGCAAGCGCCTGCGGGCCTCGTTCCCCCACCAGAAGATCGTCGTCATCCGCTGGGGGCTGCTGGACAATGCGGCACAGAGGCGGGAGGAACTGCGGGCGGCCGGAGCGGACCTGGTGGCCGTCACCCTCCTGGAGGCACGAGCCCAGGTTGCACTACTGGCGTCCAGCCTGACCGAGGTCCAGGACGCGAGGGTCGCGGTCGCGTGAGCGGAATTGTTCTCAGGAGGAAAATCCGAGGCCCGCCGTTCCAGGGGATTCAGCGGTAAGAAGGGGTTGCTGCTCGTCTTCAAGCATGAGAAGAGATAAGCCCTGCCCGAAACATGGGGATAAGTGCCTGCATCTGGTGAACGCGAAACCTTAACGCCAAACACGAGGAGAGCCGAGCTCATGACCATGCCCGTGCGAACGCAGAAAGACGATACGAGAAGAACCGAACCCGGCAGAGGCGACAAGCCGACGACAACGACGACAAACCCGCAGGCCCTTGTCGAGGGCCTCAATCACGACCTGGCCGGCGAGTACCAGGCCATTTTGATGTACATCCACTACTCGGCCAAGCTCACTGGACCGTACCGCAGGGAATTGCGCTCCCTCTTCCAGGCGGAAATTGGCGACGAACAGGGCCACGCACAGTTCCTGGCAGACAAGATCGCCGCTCTGGGGGGCGAGCCGACCACGGAACCCAGGCCGGTGCCGCACGCCGACCAGCCACGGAAGATGCTGGAGCACGCCCTGGCCGCGGAGGAGCAGGCCATCGCAGACTACAACGCGCGGATTCGCCAAGCAGATGCCTTCGGTGACTTCGGCCTCAAGGTAGAGCTGGAGAACCAGGTCGCCGACGAGACTCGACACAAGGAGGAACTTGAACGCATCATCGCCGGCTGGGACGAGCGCTGAGCCGGCCACTTCGATGGGCGCAAACGAGACACGGAGGCAAACTCGATAAGCCGAATCATGCAGGATTTGCGGAAACTCCTGAAAGGCTTAACGATCATCCGATGACCATTGCCGCCGCCCGCTCGGGGCAAGGGGCGGAGGCGGAAGGGGGAGTGAGTCAATGCGCTACTGCAACCGCCTGGAAGCGGCCGTTACCCGCCTGCTCAACGTGTTCTCCGAAGACAGCCGATTCGCGGACGGGTCGGTAATCCTCGCCAACCCCGACGGCCCCGAGCGGCTCTGCGGGAGCCAGCTTCGTATCGAACCGGTCGGGAATGGCAGCGTCCGGGTCTGCCTTCTCGGACGTCTTGACACGGTCAAAAACAGGACTGACCATGCCTTCACGTTCCACCAAACCCCCGGCGGCTGGATCCCGTTGTCCATGGCAACGTGCACCGTCCGCACCCGGACTTTCGCCGAGGTCGCCGGCCACGGGGTCACCGAGGTTGACGACGAAGGGGCACAGCGGGCGGCGGAGTTGGCGGAAGGGAAACTTGCGCAAGCCGTGGAAGAATGGTACCTGCCCTACCACGAGAAGAAGACGAAGGGAGAGTGAACCACACTCGCAGGTCACTTGAAGAATATTCAAGTCGCCGCACCGGCCGCGACGGGCAGACATGGCCCCCGACCGACGTGCCGGACCACCCCCGGCTGCGGATCGATCTCGACACGGACGAGTTGGACCGGCTCCCAGAGCTTGCCCTGGCCGAAAGGGACCGGCGCCGTCACGGGAACTGAAAGACCGCCCCACCCTCGCCGCCGGCGAAGGGTAAGGGGCGGAAGAGGAAGAAACTTTAAGACCTGACCAGCAAGGAGTACGCACGATGGAAGAGAACATGAAGGAGGCCCGGCCTGGAACTGCCGGACCCCGGTTCCTGTCCGACGTCCCACCACCCCCAGCCGTGGCAGAGGTAAGGCGTCAATGCGGGGCGATTGAGGCGGAAATAGCGCTCGCGGTTAGGGATCGTGATCCGCAAGCCCTGGAAAGGGCGTCGGCAAGGTTCCTCGCCATTGGTACGAGCGAGTTGCCGAACTCCGACAGAAACGAGCTGATAGAGAGCCAGGACCGTCTGGTCCGGATGAAGGATATCTTCCGCGAGGAAAGGCGGTCCTCGCGCTCTTTCCAGGAGCGTTAGCGTGGAAGCTGGAGTGCTGGACGGCACCCTACACAACTACGGTCTGGGGGAATCCGGGCGGCCGACGTTGGTGGCCGTGGTGAAGCTGGCCGCGGCCCTTGGCGCAACGTGCGAGGCCTTCGCCGAGTGCGTGGACATCGGCCAGGTTCCGGCCCCGGAGACGAACCCGAAAGACAAGGTTCCTTCCCCGCGAAGGGCAAGCCCCGCAAGCGGAAGGGGGAGCGAGGAGTGCCGAAGGGAGTTTACCTTTTTTCAACCAAGGAGATTCGCGATGCCCAGATTTATCCCCATCAAGCATGGCAACCTTACCCACTACATCGACCTGGGCAAGGTCCACCGAATCTCCGAGACGAAGTTCATTGACGGCCCCCTTTCCGTGGACATCTACTTCGCGTCGCCCCAGGAATCGGGGGGCAAGCTGAACTTGACCGCGGAGGTAGCCACGGCTTTTCTCGAAGTGCTTCGGCAACACTACGTCCACGACGAACACTCTATTTCTGTGGCCACGGAGGATTCGCCGGCACCGCAGACGCCGGCTACCGCCAGCGGGGGCAGGCCGGTCGCCGGCAAGGCGCACGCCTGGTAACCCCGGAAGGGCCCCCATGCTTACCCGCCTCCGCCGGCGCTCTCCCCCGGCCAGCGCCACCGACTTCGCCAACGCGCTGGCGTGGATCCCCACCGCTAGTGGGCCGACGCCGGAGGAGAAAGAGAAGGGAAGTGACGTCGTGACGAATGAAAAACTACACAGGGACTTGTCCCAGGCCTTGCTTGGTGCGGGCATCGCCATCGGCCTGATTGCCGATGGATTGCGGCATCGGATCGAGCCGGCTGCCCTGTCGGACCTGGAGCGAGCCGAAGTGTATGGCGCCTTCGAGGACGTGGCCTCGGTGGGCAATACCCTGACCCAACTCGGGCTCAAGTTACGGGAAGACCAACCGGCCCTTGGGACCGGTAGCGGGGCCGCAAGCACATGAAGGCCAAGGGGCGGAGGAAGGGGAAGGGGGATTAACCATGTCGAACGACCTGACGCCGGACCCGCTGGGCGACGTCGCGGGCCAGCTCAACGCGGAGCACGAGCACTTCGAGGCGGCCCTCGAGTGCGACCTCCAACACGCCAAGGCGGCCGGAGACTTGCCCGTCCAGGCCAAAGCCCTGTTGCCCCACGGGCAATGGCTGGCCTGGCTCCGGGAGAACTGCCCGTGCACCGCCCGGACCGCCCAACGCTACATGCTGATCGCGGAGCGGTGGGGGGAACTGGTCAAAAACGACACCGTGCCGCATTTGCCTTTCCAGCAGTCCCTGAAGATTTTCACACACAAAGGGGGCGAGGACACGCCCGGTGATGCTTCCAAACCGGCAGCGTCGTCCCCAGCGCGCGGCCAGCGGCGGTGGCTGGAGCAACCACCCGAAACTCGCCGCCGTCTGGTCACCAGGTACTGGGATCTTTTGGCGGGGTATGCCGTCCTGTTCGACGCCGCCGGGTGGACCGCCGAGGCCATCGCCGACTCGATGGGTAGGCCCGCCCACGAGGTCGATCTGATCCTCCACCCGTTCCCGCCAGCACGCTTCGACCATGAACGGAACGGGAGCGACTTGTTCCGCCCGGTCCCCTTCCGGCGGGAGGTTCAACGGTCTTACCGGAACGAGGTTGCCCGCCTACACGCCTTGTGGCTGGGGTCCGCCTACCTTATGGCGGCCTACAACGCCAAGAGGGAAGGCTTCCCGGAACTCACCAGCGGCCTGGGAGCCACTGGCCGGCATCACCTGAAAGCGGCTACCCGCCAAAAGGGGACGCCGAGCCTCTTCGAACTTGAGTGGGACGACCAGCATCACCAGCGCGTCGCCTGGTGTTGCGCCGGGAGCGATGCCAGGGCCGGTATGGGCATCGATCTGGCCGAAGAGTATTTTCTGTCTCTCTGGGCGAAGTGGGATCGCATTTGCCGAAGCCTCCCCGCGTGACTCCCTTGGCCCACAGCCGCGGCATCTACCGGTGCTCTCGGGGCGCCGGTAGACAACAAGTTCCCGGGGGGCACCGGTTTTTGCACACCCACGGCCGCGCTCGTCCGGTTCCCGCCGCGGGGGCGGTAGGTGCCGGCGCGGCGGCCACCAACAACGGGAGGTAGTCCGCATGACGCAGATCGCGTTCATGGGGTCCCAATCGGGAGAGTTGCGTCGCCGCGGTGCGTCCTTCACCTAGGCCCTTTCCAGCACAGTGGGATCCGAAGCTTGGAATTCACGTGACTTGAAGTCGCGGC
>JADMIO010897346.1_pt1 | contig 55398 bp, 40 predicted proteins | sample 8958161 | NCBI WGS metagenome assembly JADMIO01 (sample SAMN16585339, study PRJNA669376) | soil metagenome | isolation source: Crop rotation soil | place: USA: Cullars Rotation, Alabama | collected 2011
AGGTGAGCCAGTGTGATTACATTTGCGGCCTAACTGTGGCCAGTCCAGTTACGCTGGAGTCACTAGTATTTAGGTGACACTATAGAAGCGGCCGCGACAACTTGTCCACGTGGAATTCTAAGCTTAGGATCCCAATGTGCTGGAAAGGGTGCCGCGCGCCATCGGGGCCGACCGCTTCCTCGCCATCGGCGAGCGGCATCGGCGGACAATATGACCCGCCAAAGCCGGTGTCGGCGATCCAGTCCTGTCCGTCGATCGTCACCAGGCTGAGCGTGTGGGTGCGGTTCGGAACCGCGTCGGGACGGTTGATCCAGACCCGCCCGAGCAAGGGCCGCGCGGTGAAACCGAGCGCGTCGAGCGCGTCGCCGAACAGGCGATTATGTTCGAAACAATAGCCGCCGCGTTTGCCGATCACCAACTTGCCGAACACGCGAGCGCTGTCGATCGCGATGCCGCGGCCGAGGATGACGTCGAGATTTTCGAATGGAATCGAAAGCCGGTGCGCGCGCTGCAGCGTCGCCAGGCCCGCCGCATCGGCCTTGGGCAATTCGCCGAGGCCGATGCGGGCGAGATAGGAATCGAGGTCGAAAATAAAAGACTCCTGTTTTTCCGGCCGACTCTGCGCGCTCATTTGCAGGCGCCGATGCGACGGGCCTTCACGCTGGTGGTCATGGTCATCGCCATACCTCCGGTCATGGTCATCGTCCCCGTCGCCGCCATGCTGACCGGCGTGTACGTACCGCTCGCGTTCATGCGCATGCCCTTGCACTGCATCTGGCTGGCATAATGCCCGCCGGACATGACGAATTTATCGAATTTGCAGTCCGCACGCGCCTTCATCATGTTGCGCGGGCCCTGCGCGATCTCGGCGGCGGTCACGCAATGGCGGCTGACGGTCGGATGCCCCTTCATCATCGCCATCACATTGGGCGGAACATTGCCCTTGATGCTGGTGATCGACGAGGTCGTTTCCCACTGGCCCGGCTGCATCGTCTGCGCCGGTGCCGCGGCCGGAACGGCAATCGCCAGCGCGATCAGAAATTTACGCATGACACCCTCTCCCAACACTAAGTTCAGCCTGTCATGGCGCCCGGCTTGAGCAGGTCGAGCACGGCGGCGGTCATCGCGATCGCCCCGGTCTCGATGACCGGTTCGGGCGCAATCTTGAACAAGGGCGAATGGTGCGTCGCGATCGGCGGGCCGCCACGCGCGGCGGTATCGAACGCCGCCTGGGGCGTGCCGCCGACCGAGAAATAGAGCCCCTTCACCCCCGTTCCCGGCTGGACGAGATAGGTGAAGTCCTCGGCCGCCATGCCCATCTGGGCGAAAGGTTTGACGCGATCCGCGCCCAAAGCGTCCGCCATCACCGCCTTGAGCCGTTTGGCGAGAACCGGATCGTTGATCGTCGCCGGCGTCCCCTCGCTGACCTTGACGCGGGGCATCTTGTCTTCAGCCATGCCGTTCAGCTCGCCGACGCCGCGCGCGACGCGCTTGATCCCGTCGAGCAATTGCTTGCGTTCCGCCTCGCTATTGGCGCGGACAGTGACTTCGATTTTGGCCTCATCGGAGATGATGTTGGCCTTGGTCCCGGCATGGAAGGTGCCGACGGTGATCACGCCTGGATCGAGCGGGTCGCGTTCGCGGCTGATCAGCCCCTGCAGCGCGATGACGAGCTGCGCGCCCATATAGACCGGGTCCTTGCCCATATTGGGCCGCGCGCCATGCGCGCCGATACCGGGGATGACGATCTCGACCGCATCGGACGAGCTCCAGGCGATCGCGTCCGAAACGGTGACGGTGCCCGCGAGACCGGCGCTGTCCGAATGGAAGGCGAGCGCATAATCGGGCTTGGGAAAGCGCGTGTAGAGCCCGTCCTTGAGCATCGCCGCAGCCCCGCCGACGCGTTCCTCGGCGGGCTGGACGATGAACACGATCGTTCCCTTCCAGCGATCGCGGAGCGCCGACAGGCGCCGCGCCGCTTCGAGCAAGGCAGTGATGTGCGTGTCATGCCCGCAGGCGTGCATCACCGGGGCTTCGACTCCGTCGATCCCGATTTGGCGGACATGGCTTGCGTTGGCCAGGCCCGATTTCTCCTCGACCGGAAGCCCGTCCATGTCGGCGCGAATCAACACGGTCGGCCCGGCACCGTTCTTCAGCACGGCGACAACGCCGGTGCCGCCGACTTTCTCGGTCACGACCAGGCCCGGCACCGCGCGGAGATATTCGGCCATCTTCGCCGCGGTCCGCACCTCCTTGAACGACAGTTCGGGATTGCGGTGGAAATCGTCCCAGATCGTCGCAAGGTCGCGCGCGTAATCGGCCTTCACCGCTGCGGCATAATCGGGTTCGGCCATCGCCGGCGCCGCCGTGACCAGGACCGAGGCAAGCAGGATCGAACGCATAAACTCCCCTTTGTCCCGAGGATATCGGGCCCTGCGCCGCCGGGCGAGCGGATTCACATGTCCGTGCGACGATTGACCAGCGTCGTTACCGCGAACAAGACAGGGGTGGAGAGTCGCGAGGACAGACAATGGAAGAGACGCTGAAGGGCAAGGCGCTGCGGTCGCTCGTCACCGAGGATGCGAAACTCAGGATCAGCCTCGAAGATATCGAAATCGGCGCGCCGGGCCCGGGCGAGATCGTCGTCCGCGTCGAAGCCTCGCCGATCAATCCGTCGGACCTCGGCAATCTGACCGGACCCGTCGATCCCGCGACCTTCCGCAACGAAGGCGGGGCGCTGGTCGGCAACATTGCCGCCGACCGCATGCCGGCGATGAAGACCCGGATCGGCCAGGCGCTTGCCGTCGGCAATGAAGGCGCGGGCACGGTGATCCAGGCCGGGCCCGATTTGCAGCATCTGATCGGCCGCACCGTCGCCTTGCTCGGCGGTGGGCTCTACGCGACCTATCGCAAGCTTCCGGCCGCCGACGTCTGGCTGCTTCCCGAAGGAGCGAAAGCGGTCGAAGGCGCGTCCTTGTTCATCAATCCGCGCACCGCGCTCGGCTTCGTCGAAACGCTGCGCGCCGAAGGCCACAAGGCGATGATCCACACCGCCGCAGCCTCCAATCTCGGCCAGATGCTCGTCCGCATCTGCCAGGCCGACGGCATTCCGCTGGTCTGCGTCGTGCGCAGCCCGGCCCAGGCGGCCCTGCTGCGCGATATCGGTGCCGAGTATGTCGTCGACAACAAAGCCGCCGACTTTCGCGATCGGTTGATCGACGCGATCGACGCGACGGGTGCTACGATCGCCTTCGACGCGGTCGGCGGCGGCACGCTCGCCAGCCAGCTCATCGACGCGATGGAGGTGGTCGCCGCGCGCGGGCTCGGCGCCTATAACCGCTACGGCTCGGGCGTGCTCAAGCAGGTCTATATCTACGGCACTCTCGATCCAGGGCCGACGGTGATCCACCGCATCGGCTATTCGTGGAACGTCGATGGCTGGCTGCTGACCAATTTCCTGCAAAAAGCCGGGCCGGAGACTGCCGCGCGGCTGCGCCAGCGCATCCTCGATGAGCGCAACACGACCTTTGCCAGCAATTACAGCGCGACGATCAGCCTGACCGACGCGCTCCGGCCCGACATTGCCACTGCCTATGAGCGCAAGAGCACGGGCGCCAAATATCTGGTCAATCCGAGCCTGTAGCGGCGCCGAACAGCGCACATCGATTCGCAACTCTTGCTGCGCTACACCGCAGTCGTGCGCCTGCTCTATTTCACCAACCGCTATCCGGCGGTGAGCCATACTTTCATCCGTCGCGAGATATTGGGTCTCGAAGAACGGGGTGTGGAAATCGAGCGGGTCGCGTTGCGCGCGGATCCGATCGACGCCCTTCCCGATCCGCTCGATCGCGCCGAATATGGCCGCACCCGGCTGCTGCTCGGCGGCAAGGCGCGGCTCGCCACGCGGATCCTTGCCGGGGTCGCACGGCGGCCATTCCAGGCGATCAAGGTCCTGCTGTTCGCGCTCGGGCTGGCGCGGCGGTCGGGAATCAGCCGCGCCAAGATGGTCTTCTATTGGGCGGAAGCCTTGCTGCTCGCCGATCTCGGCCGTGCGCTCGGCGCCGATTTCGTCCGCGTCCATTTCGGCACCAACGGCGCGGTCGTCGCCCGGCTGGCACGCCGGCTCGGCGGGCCGCCCTACAGCATCGCCTATCATGGTCCCGACGAGTTCGACGCCCCCGAACGCTGGGATCTCGGCGGGACGATCGCCGAATCCGCTTTCGTCACCGCAATCAGTTCCTATTGCGCCGCGCAGCTGATGCGCTGGAGCGACCCGGCCCATTGGGACCGGATCCGGATCGTACGCTGCCTGGTCGACGGCGACCGTTTTGCCGAAATGCCTCTACCCGAAGGCCCGCTGCGGCTGTGCACGATCGCCCGGCTGGCGCCGCAAAAGGGGCTGCCGCTCCTGCTCGATGCCCTGGCCGAACTCGACGCGCCGCCCGAACTGGTCATCGTCGGTGGCGGCCCGGCGCGCGCCGCGCTCGAAGCGCAGGCAGACACGCTGGGAATTGCCGACCGCGTTCGCTTCACCGGCCCACTCAGCGGCGACGACGTCCGCGCCGTTCTCGCGGACTCGCACATCTTCATCCTGCCGAGTTTCGCCGAAGGCCTGCCGGTGGTGATCATGGAGGCGATGGCGGTCGGCCGGCCGGTCATCGCCACCGCGATCACCGGGGTGCCCGAGCTCGTCGTGGACGGCGAAACCGGCTGGCTTGTGCCAGCGGGCGACAAAGATATGCTGGTGCGCGCGATCGACGCGGCCGGCGCGCTTCCTCACGAAAAGCTCGCCGCGATCGGCGCGCAAGGCGCGGCGCGAGTCCGCTCCCGCCACCTGGCGAACGTCGAGATGCCCAAGCTCGCTGAAATCTTTGCGAAGACGCTGAGCAATAGAGAGAGCCGCAACGTCTCCTAGCGGAGGCAACATGTGCGGTATTAGCGGTATTATAGGCCGGATCGAACCGGCGGATCATGACAGGGTAAAGAAGAGCTCCCGGGTCATCGCGCACCGCGGACCCGACGATGACGGCCTGTGGTCCTATCAGAGCCCCGACGGGTCGTTCGGGGCGGTGCTCGGCCATCGCCGCCTGGCGATCATCGACCTGAGGCATTCGGCGGCACAGCCGATGATCGACCCCGGCACCGGCACGGCCCTGGTGTTCAACGGCGAAATCTACAATTTCCTCGACCTGCGCAGTCAGCTTCAGGAGCTCGGCGAAAGCTTCGTCACCGACGGCGACAGCGAAGTGATATTGCGCGGCTATGCGCGCTGGGGTGACAATGTCGTCGAACGGCTGCGCGGCATGTTCGCCTTCGTCATCGTCGATCCGCGCGAGGGCCGCGCTTTGCTCGCGCGGGACGGCTTCGGCATCAAGCCGCTCTACACGTGCAAGGTGAGCGACGCGCAGGGCGTGCGCGCGATCGCCTTCGCGTCCGAAGGGCGTGCCCTGGTCAAAGCGGGTTTCGCCGAACCAGTGACCGCGCCCCAGCGGCTCTACCATTATCTGTGGAACGGCTTTTCGTCAGGGCCGGGCACGATCTGGCGCGACATCGACGAATTGCCGCGCGGTTCGCTCGCGACGCTGGATGGCGACTCGCGGACGCTCGCGCCGAAGCGCTTCTGGGCCCCCGGGCAGGGCAAGGGCAGCGAGGCGAGCGCGGCCGAGATGCTCGAGGAAAGCGTTCGCCTCCACCTCGTCTCGGACGTCCCGAAGGTCGTCTTCCTGTCCGGCGGGATCGATTCCACGGCGTTGGTCGGCATCGCGCGACGCCACGAAGCGCGGCTCGAAACCATGTCGCTGGGCTTTGCCGAGCAGGATTATGACGAGACGCGCTTTGCCCAGCAGATCGCGAAAGCCGCCGGGACGCGGCACCACAGCATCCATCTGACCGCCGGCGAAATGCTGGAAAGCCTCGATCGGGCGATTGCGTCGCTCGACCAGCCGAGCTTCGACGGCACCAATACCTGGCTGGTCAGCCGCGCCGCCGCTGAACTGGGATTCAAGGTCGGCCTGTCGGGCGCCGGCGGCGACGAACTGACCGGCGGCTATACGAGCTTTCGGCGCCTGCCGACCTTGTCGCGCCTGGTCGCGCCGCCATTCAGCCCCGTGGCGGTGTTCGCCGCGCGCGTCGCCGCCCGGCTTTCCCCGCGGGAGGCGGGACGGCGCAAGATCGTCGACCTCGCCCGGACGCAGGGTGACCTGACGGCGCTCTATCAGACCCAATATGCGCTGCGCAGCCAGGCGGGCACGCGCGCTTTGATGGCCGATCGGACCTTGTCCTACGATCCCTACGGTCTCGCCCCCGCGCGTATCGCCGAACTGGAGGACGAGATCGAAGACCTGTCGCCGGCACGCGCGGTCAGCGTTCTGGAATCCGAGCTTTTCCTCGGCGATCGATTGCTGCGCGACAGCGACGCGGTGAGCATGGACAATTCGATCGAGCTGCGCGTTCCGTTCGTCGACACCGTCCTGTCGGACGGATTCGACGGCTTGTCCGACCAGGAACGCTATCAGCCGCTGGGCAAGAAGCCCCCGCTCCGCGACATCGCCTACGATACCGCAGGAGCGACGCTGATGGATCGGCCCAAGCGCGGGTTCGAACTGCCGATCGAGCGCTGGCTGCACGAGGATCTGCGCGAGACGGTCACCGCCACCCTGCTCGACAAACGATCCTGCGATTCGATTGGCCTCGACCACCGCCGCGTGGCGCACGTCTGGGATCTCTTCCTTACCAGCGATCTCGTCTATTGGACTCGCATCTGGACCCTGTTCGTCCTGCTGCGCTGGGCGGCAATCAACGAAATCTCGATCGCCTGAGCGGAAAAAACGGCGCGCATCGCTACTGGAACGAAACGCGTCCACCGCCCATATTGGCGGCATGGCAATTCAGATTCGCACGAGCCTCGAAGAGCCCGATACCGGCCAGACCTTCGTCCCCCACCGTCCCGAGCGGCCCGAGAAGAGCCAGGGCGGCAAGAAATTCGTGCTGGTTTCCGACTACGAACCGTCGGGCGACCAGCCGGGCGCGATTGCCGAACTCGTCCAACAAGCGAGCGAGGGCGAGCGCGATCAGGTGCTGCTCGGCGTCACCGGATCGGGCAAGACCTTCACCATGGCCAAGGTGATCGAGGCGCTGCAGCGCCCGGCCCTGATCCTTGCGCCGAACAAGATTCTTGCCGCGCAGCTCTATGGCGAATTCAAGAGCTTCTTTCCCGACAATGCGGTCGAATTCTTCGTCAGCTATTACGATTATTACCAGCCCGAAGCCTATGTGCCCCGGTCGGACACCTATATCGAGAAGGAAAGCTCGGTAAACGAGGCGATCGATCGGATGCGCCATTCGGCCACCCGATCTTTGCTCGAACGCGACGACGTGATCATCGTCGCGTCGGTTTCGTGCCTGTACGGCATCGGTTCGGTCGAAACCTATTCGGCGATGATCTTCGACCTCAAGAAGGGTCAGACGGTCGACCAGCGCGAGATCATCCGCAAGCTCGTCGCGCTTCAATACAAGCGCAACGACGCCGCCTTCCAGCGCGGCAGCTTCCGCGTGCGTGGCGACAATCTCGAAATCTTCCCGTCGCACCTCGACGATGCGGCGTGGCGGATCAGCTTCTTCGGTGACGAGATCGAGCAGATCAGCGAATTCGATCCGCTGACCGGCAAGACGTCGGCCACGCTCAACGACGTGCGGATCTACGCCAATTCGCACTATGTCACGCCCGGCCCGACGATGAAGCAGGCGATGGACGCGATCCGCTTCGAGCTGACCGAACGGCTCAAGGAAATGGAAGCGGAAGGCAAATTGCTCGAGCACCAGAGGCTCGAGCAGCGCACCAATTTCGATCTGGAGATGATCGCCGCCACCGGAAGCTGCGCGGGGATCGAGAATTACAGCCGCTTCCTGACCGGCCGCCTGCCCGGCGAGCCGCCGCCGACCCTGTTCGAATATCTGCCCGAAAACGCGCTCCTGTTCGTCGACGAAAGCCATCAGACGGTGCCGCAGGTCGGCGGCATGGCGCGCGGCGATCATCGCCGGAAGATCACGCTTGCCGAATATGGCTTCCGCCTGCCGTCGTGCATCGACAACCGCCCGCTGCGCTTCAACGAATGGGACGCGATGCGCCCGCAGACGGTCTACGTCTCGGCAACGCCGGGATCGTGGGAGATGGAACGGACCGGCGGCGTCTTTTCCGAACAGGTGATCCGTCCCACCGGGCTGATCGATCCGCCCGTCGATATCCGGCCGATCGAAAGCCAGGTCGACGATCTCGTCTTCGAAGCCAAGGCGACCACCGCGCAGGGCTATCGCACATTGGTCACCACGCTGACCAAGCGGATGGCCGAGGATCTGACCGAATATCTGCACGAAGCGGGGCTCAAGGTCCGCTACATGCACAGCGACGTCGAGACGCTCGAACGGATCGAGCTGATCCGCGACCTCCGGCTCGGCGTGTACGACATATTGGTCGGCATCAATCTGCTGCGCGAAGGGCTCGACATTCCCGAATGCGGCCTGGTCGCGATCCTCGACGCCGACAAGGAAGGCTTCCTGCGCTCCGAAACCTCGCTGATCCAGACGATCGGCCGCGCCGCGCGCAACGTCGACGGCCGCGTCATCCTCTATGCCGACCGCATCACCGGATCGATGGAACGGGCGATGGCCGAGACCTCGCGCCGGCGCGAGAAGCAGGAAGCCTATAATCGCGAACACGGCATCACGCCGGAGACGATCCGGCGCCACATCACCGATATCGTCGGCCACCTGTCCAATCGCGATCAGGTCACGGTCGACACCGGCATCGAAGATCGGCCGCACATGGTCGGCCACAATCTGCGCGCCTACATCGAGGAGCTGGAGGCGAAGATGCGCGCGGCCGCCGCCGACCTCGAATTCGAGGAAGCCGGGCGCCTGCGCGACGAGATCCGCAAGCTCGAAGCCGATGAGCTCGGCCTGCCCTCCGAACCGAGCCGCGCGCCGATCAGGGGTAATTCCACCCTCGGAAAGGCGGGAACCCGCCAGACGCGCTATGGGAAAACCCGATCCAAAATGGGGCGGCACGCGCGTTAACCTGATGTACTCGCGAACGCATCGGTGAAACGGTGCGTATTTGCGGCAGGTACGTGAAACGATTAGGCGGGAACACAGGATGGAGACGGGGAAACCGAAGATGCGCCATGCCGGGCGAGGAATCGCGAAACCTCTCGGTGGTGTTGCCGCCGTGCTTGCCTGCCTGGCGGTGCCGTCGGCCCGTGCGCAGACGTCGTTCGAGGCGCAGGTGCTGGAGGCGATGAACCTCGCGCGGACCAACCCCGGCGCTTATGCCGCGACGCTGGTTCGCTACAAAGGCTTCTTTAAGGGCAATGTCTATCAGATGCCCGGGCAGAAATTGCCGATCAAGACGAACGAAGGCACCGCCGCGGTCGACGAAGCCGTCGCGTTCCTTGAGAAGCAGGCCACGCTGACGCCGGAAACGCCGACAAAGATCCTCGCCGACGCGGCAGGCGATCATACCGCCGAGCAGCGCGCCACAGGTGCTACCGGCCATAACAGCGCCGACGGCTCCAACCCCGGCGACCGCGTCCGCAAGCGTGGTGGCGGGCCTTACGTGGCCGAAGTGATCGCTTATGGGCCGGCCGATCCGGTCGACATGGTCCGCCAGCTGATCGTCGACGACGGCGTCACCAATCGCGGCCATCGCGTGATCATCTATTCGCCCGAACTGACCTTCGCCGGTGCGTCGTGCGGGCCGCACCCCAAATATCGCACCGTGTGCGTGGTCGATCTGGCGATGATGCCCGACGGCAGCATTCCGCCGGGCCTGATCGGAAAGAGCGCCAAGGCGCCCTCGTAGCACCCTTGGCGGGACACGCCTGGCCGCAAGTGTGCATCCAACGGGCCCGCGACGTCGTATAGAAGACCGGAATAGTTGTGAAATTAGGTCCATTCTGCTAGGAAAGGCGCTGGGGGACTGCGATGCTCTTCTTTCTGTTTCCTGCCGCTATGATGCTCGCTTTGGCGGGCGACACGGGCGCTGCCGTGATGCAGGTTTCGAACCCGCCGCTGAACGCAGCGGGTGAGCCGACCTTCGATCCCAATGCCCCGCCGAGCTGGTGGACGACCAAGATGCGCCAGCCCTGTTCCAAGAGCGGCGATCGCCTGATCTGCTGACCATTCGGCTGATCCGGCCGATTGGCCCAGCCGAAATCGGGCCGAAATCGGGGCAATGCCGGGCTATACGCACCAAATTTAATGCGCGATGAAACGGCGATGCGTCGTTCCACTTTCCTGCTTGCGCTGCTCCTCCCGCTTGCCGCGTGCACCACCAAACCGCCGCCGCCCCCGCCGGCGCCTCCGCCCGCACCGCCGCCCCCGCCACCACCCCCCGTGATCGAGGATTGGCGCGACCGGGCCGAGACGCCGGGCAACTGGACCTATGCCCGCGATGCCGCCGCGACGAGCGCGCGCTTCGGTCTGACCGCGCCGCTTTTCGTCATCCGCTGCGACATCGCGTCGCATTTGGTGAGCCTGACGCGGATCGGCGGCACCGCCGCGGCGATGCGGGTCGAGACATCCTATTCGGCGATCGATTGGCCGGCGCAGGCCACGTCGGACGGCACAGTCGTAAGCCTGCCGGCGCGCGACCCGTTCCTCGACAAGATCGCCTTCAGCCGCGGTCGCTTCACCGTGGCGGTGGCAGGATTACCCGAGCTCATCATGCCGGCCTGGGCCGAGCCGGCCCGCGTGTTCGAGGATTGTCGCGGCTAGAGTTCGGCTCGTCGAAATCGCGGAACCCCGGCCGATGCCGGACCGTTGGCCTGCATCCGGAAACGGAGGCAGAGATGATCCGCAAGCTCAAATCGGGCGAGTATCGGCTCTATTCGCGCAAGGTCGATCCCAAGACCCACAAGCGTCGCAACCTCGGCACGTTCGGCAGCAAGGAAGCCGCGCAGAAGCATGAGCGCGAAGTCCAATATTTCAAGCGGCATTGATCATGTTGGGATCGCGTTGGGCGGAAGCCGGCGCGAAGCTATGCATCCTGACGCCAAAATATTTGAAATCAAGCCTTGTTCGCACGCGCAAAAAGAATCACATTCGCCTTGCTCTTCAACTTAGCGAAAGGAGGTGACCGATGTCTCATGGTTCAGCTTGGGGGTCGGTTCAGTCCGTTCGGGAGACGCGCAACTGATCCCGGGTCGTTTCGGCAATGCTGAAACGATCGAGATCATAGCGCCGGGGTCTCCCGGGCCGATTATCCGGCCGCTGACCCATGTTTGGAAAGGCCGTCGCGAGGAATCGCGGCGGCCTTTTCTTCAACTGCGTTCCAGCAATTCATCCCTGACCTGGATGGCGCGCACCGCCAGTCGAATTTCGAACATGAACATCACCAAAGCCGCGAGCAGCAATAGCAAGGACGCGGCGAAAACGACGGCCAAAGTGCGCGCGAACCCGAAACCGGCAAGATCGGCGAGGAACATCGACGCGACGGTGAAACACAGAGCGACGGCGCTGGCCGTCGCGCAGAAGATCGCATTGTTGACGATCCGCATCCGCCGATCGAGCAGGCGCAGTTCGTCGACCTGCCGCCCGTGATTTGGATCGTCGCGCGGGGTGAATTGCTCCTCGATCAACCGGGCGCGATCGACGATGCGGGTAAGCCGCCCGGTCAACATGTTGAGCACCGACCCGATGCCGGTGAGCAGGAAAACGGGAGCCAGTGCGAGCTGGATGGTGTGCGCAAGCCCCGTAAGGCTGCGCACCTGCAGCACATCTTCCAATATGCCGCCCACCAGCCCTGCCACGTCAGCCGGCCTGCGCCGCCGTATTCACTCCCATACTGGCCAGATAGCGCTTCACGTTGCGTGCCGCCTGGCGAATGCGATGTTCATTCTCGACCAGAGCGATGCGGACAAAGCCCTCGCCTTCCTCGCCGAAGCCGACGCCGGGCGCGACCGCGACCTGGGCATGGGTCAGCAATTGCTTCGAGAATTCGAGCGCGCCGAGATGCTTGAGCGCCGGCGGAATCGGCGCCCACGCGAACATCGACGCTTCGGGCGCCGGAATGTCCCAGCCCGACCGGCTGAAGCTTTCGATCAGGCAGTCGCGCCGCGCCTTGTACAGCTTGCGGTTGGATTCGACGATGTCCTGCGGGCCGTTGATGGCCGCCACCGCCGCCGCCTGGATCGGCGTGAACGCGCCATAATCGAGGTAGGATTTGACGCGGGTCAGCGCCCCGATCAATTTCTGGTTGCCGACCGCGAAGCCCATCCGCCAGCCGGCCATCGAATAGGTCTTCGACATCGAGGTGAATTCGATGGCGACGTCCTTGGCGCCCGGCACCTGCAGGATCGACGGCGTCGGCGTGTCGCCGAAATAGATTTCGGAATACGCCAGATCGGACAGAACCCAGATCTGGTGTTCCTTGGCGAAGGCGACGACCTGTTCGTAGAATTTGAGGTCTGCCACGTACGCCGTCGGGTTCGACGGATAGCCGATCACCAGCACCGACGGCTTCGGCACGGTGTAGCGCACCGCATGTTCGAGCCGATCGAAGAAATCGGGACCGGGCGCGGCCGGGATCGAGCGGATCGCCGCGCCGGCGATGATGAAGCCGAACGTGTGGATCGGATAAGACGGGTTGGGCGCAAGCACGACGTCGCCGGGCGCGGTGATCGCCTGCGCGAGGTTGGCGAGGCCTTCCTTCGAGCCGAGCGTAACCACGACTTCCTTGTCGGGATCGAGCTCGACACCGAAGCGGCGCGCATAATAGCCGGCCTGGGCCTTGCGCAGGCCCTTGATCCCGGCCGAGGCCGAATAGCCATGCGCATTGGGGTTGCGCGCGACTTCGCACAGTTTCTCGATGACGTGCGGCGCCGGCGCTCCATCAGGATTGCCCATACCGAGATCGACAATGTCCTCGCCCGCCGCGCGCGCTGCTGCCTTCATCGCGTTGACTTCAGCGAAGACGTAAGGAGGCAGGCGGCGGATGCGGTAGAAATCGTCGTTCATGGGTTCCTCGAAATAGACGAGAGCCGAAGCGGCGACGTGCGCTATAGGCTAAAGGGCGGGCGAAGAGGAGAGGCATGGCGGATCGTAGCGACAAAGCTTCCGAAAGCAGGGATATGCTGGAGGAAATGGCGCATTGGACCGGCATTGTCGGCCAGATGCAGCAAAAGCTGATGGAGCATGGCCTGTCGGCCGCGCTCAAGATGAGCGACGATGCCGCGGCCGCTTTTTCCGCGTTGCCGATGGACCCGACCTCGTTCGCCGCCGCGCAGACGATGTGGTGGAACGAAGCGGCGAGCCTGTGGCGCAGCATGCTGCCGTTCGACGCGCAGGACGCCGCCGCCGCCGCGCGCAATCCCGCTTTCCGCGGCGATCGCTGGCAGGAGCCGATCTTCGACGTCATCCGCCAATCCTATGTCGCGATTGCCGACCAGCTTCTCGCCGGAGTCGACGCGATATCCGGGCTCGATCCGCGGATGAAGGAGCAGCTTCGCTTCGCGACCAAGAGCTTCGTCGAAGCGATGAGCCCGGCCAATTTCGCCGCGACCAACCCGCAAGTGCTCGAACGCATTCTCGCCACGCGCGGCGCCAATCTCATCACCGGGCTCGAACGGATGCTGGCCGATACCGCCAAGGGCCAGATCACCCATGTCGACGACGGCGCTTTCGAACTGGGCAAGACGCTCGCCACGACACCAGGCAAGGTGATCAAGGAAACGCCGCTCTACCAGTTGATCCACTATGCGCCGACCACGCCGAACGTGCTGGCGACTCCGCTGATCATCTTCCCGCCGTGGATCAACCGTTTCTATATCCTCGATCTGACGCCGGCGAAAAGCTTCGTCCGCTGGGCGCTGGACAATGGCCTCAGCGTGTTCATCGTGTCGTGGAAGTCGGCCGATGCGTCCCTGGCCGAGATCGGCATGGACGATTATGTGCTGCGCGGTCAGCGCGACGCGATCGACACGGTGCGCGAATTGCTCGACGTGCCGAGCGTCCACGTCATCGGCTATTGCGTCGCCGGCACCGCGCTCGCGATGCTGCTCGCCTGGCTCGCCGCGCAGGGTGAGTCCGAAAAGGTGGCGAGCGCCACCTTCTTCACCGCCCAGGTCGATTTCAGCGATGCGGGCGACCTGTCTTTGTTCGTCGACGATGCGCAGATCGGGGTGATCGACGGGCTGGCCACCGAGGGCGTGCTCGACGGCCGCTACATGGCGGCGACCTTCAACCTGCTGCGCGGCCGCGACCTGATCTGGAACTACGTCATCAACAATTATCTGCTGGCGGAGGATTATCGGCCGTTCGACCTGCTCCACTGGAACAGCGACGTCACCAACCTGCCCGCTGCCTGGCACAAATCCTATCTGGCCGACTTCTACCGCGACAATAAACTGGTGACCGGCGGGCTCGCGGTCGACGGCGTGCCGATCGACCTCAGCCTCGTGACGACGCCGTCTTATGTCCAGGCCGGCCGTGAGGATCATATCGCCCCGCCCGAAAGCGTGTGGAAGCTGACCGAGCATTTCGCCGGACCGCTCAAATTCATCCTTGCCGGGTCGGGGCATATCGCAGGCGTGGTCAACCCGCCCGCGGCGGGCAAATATCAATATTGGACCAACGAGGCGCCGGTGACGACGCTCGATGCGTTCATCGCCGGAGCCGAGGAGCATAAGGGAAGCTGGTGGCCCGACTGGCGTGCGTGGGTAGGATCGCTGTCGGACAAGGAAGTCCCGGCGACCGGCGCGCGAATCCCCGGCGAAGGCGCGCTCAAGCCGATCGAGGATGCTCCGGGGCGTTATGTACGCACCCGCTGACCGTGACGTGCGGCAACGGCGGCGACGCATATGCGTTTCGGCGCAATGCCATCGTCGGTCATCCGCGCTTTCGACTATGATCCGCAGGACCAGACGCTCAAGGTGACATTCGTCACGGGCAGACGTTATGCGTATCTCGATGTTCCCCCGAAGGTGGCCGACGCATTTCGCGCGGCTTCTTCGAAGGGCGAATATTTCAACCGCGCGATCCGCGACCATTTTCGGGTCGAACGATTGCGTTGAACTACTTGCTGCAACGCAACATCATTGCCATAGGCATTTTATGCGACAATCTGAGTCCCCCTGCGCATGAACGCGCCTGCCCGCGCCGATAACAGCGTCGATCCGGGTCTGGGCTTCCACGCCTTCGTTGCCCTGATGGCGTCGTTCATGGCGGTGAACTCGCTCGGCATCGACGCGATGATCGCGGCTTTGCCCGACATCGGCCGGTCGCTGCATGTCGCGACCGACAATCAGCGCCAATGGGTGATCGCCGCCTACATGCTCGGCTTCGGCGGGGCGCAGCTCATCTACGGGCCTTTGTCCGATCATTTCGGTCGCAAGCCGCTGATCGTGACGAGCATGTTCTTCTACGCGGTGATGAGCCTGCTGGCCGGTTTCGCGCCGAGCTTCGGCGTGATGATCGCCGCGCGCGCGCTGCAGGGCGTGGCCGGCGCGGCGTCGCGCGTGCTCGTCGTCTCGATCGTGCGCGATTGCTATTCGGGGCGGCGCATGGCGCGGGTCATGTCGCTGACCTTCATCGTCTTCCTCGTCGTGCCGGCAATCGCCCCGGGTCTCGGCCAGGGGATCGACGCCATCGCCGGTTGGCGCGCGATCTTCGTCGTGCTCAGCCTGTTCGGCGCTGCGGTCGGCACGATCGCCGCATTGCGCCTCAAGGAGACGCTTCATCCCGAATATCGCCGGCCGGTGTCGTTCGCTGGCATCGCCGAAGGCGTGAAGGGTGTGCTCGGGGAGCGGATCGCGCTCGGCTACACGATCGGCCAGATGCTGATGTTCGGCACGCTGATGGGCTACGTCAATTCCATCCAGCAGATCTTCGCCGACACCTTCCACCAATTGCGCCTGTTCCCGGCAATGTTCGCCGCACAGGCAGTGGCGATGGCATCGGCCGCGTTCGTCAATTCGCGGCTGGTCGAGCGGCTCGGCACGCGGCGTATCTCACACACGGCATTGATCGGCTTCATCACCATGGCCGCGGTGCACGCGCTGCTCGCATTGTGGGGGATCGACACGCTGGCGAGCTTCGCAGTCACGCAATGCCTGATCTTCTTCTTCTTCGGGATGATCGGATCGAACTTCTCGGCGATGGCGATGGAGCGTGTCGGCCACATTGCCGGCACGGCATCGTCGGTGCAGGGCTTCGTCACGACGATCGGCGGTACGGTGATGGGGATCGTCATCGGCCAGGCCTATGACGGCTCGACCCTGCCGCTGGCGTTCGGCTTTGTCTTCGGCGGGCTACTCGCGCTGGTTTCGGTGCTCGTCACCGAACGCGGAAAGCTGTTCAATCCCCACAACCCGGCGCCCGCCCGCTAATAATCCTTCGAGATTTTCACGTTGGCGCTCTGGCGGCCAACCGTGGAGATCGTCGACAGGAGCGACAGCCAGCGCGAGATGCGGAATTCGATGTTGGTCGCCGAATAGCCGGCGCCGTCGGTGATCAGCTCCACATAGGTGCGGTGGCCGATATATTTGCCGGCGGCGATCGACGTCTTCTGACCGGTGGTGACGTCGGCGGGCAGAATGCGCAGACGGTCGAGCCGCACGGCTTTGCGGACCGCGTTGATCGGATCGAGATTGAGGCCGCCGCCACCGCTGTTGCGTAACGACGCAACCGCAACGGCAAGCTGGAGCGCCTCCGGCGCGGACAGGTTGGTGATCGACGTGCCGAACAGCAGGCGCGACAGCAATTCGTCCTCGGGCAGAGCCGGCACGCTCTGGAAACTGATTTCCGGATGCGTACCGGTGCCGCCGACCTGGATCGACGCATTGACGTCCTGGATGTTGGCCTGCGCGGAGATGTCGAGGATCGGATCGGGCGGTGCGACGCCCGAGAAACGGATGATTCCGCGCTGGAGATCGAAGCGCCGCCCGGCAAATTCGTAGGCACCGCGCACCAGATCGGCGCGACCGCCGATCGCCGGATTATCGACCAGGCCCTTGATCGTCAGGTCGGCGCGCCATTCGCTGTCGAGGCCGAGGCCGGTGACGATCATGCGGCTGCGCGCCCGCGCCTTGATGTCGAGACTCCACGGCATCGGCGGGGCCTGCACCTCGCCTTCGTCGTCCGGGCGGTTGAGTTCGGTTACCGCGAGGTGGGGGACCTGCGCCGATGCAGCCGCGCCCAGACGATAGCGGCTGCGGTCGACCAGCACGTCGCCGCCGATCGTCCCGCCCTTCCCGTCCGACTTGATCGTCAGCGGGCCGGTGACGGTAGCGGCGAGGAAGTCGAGATTGAGGATCTGCGCCTCGTCGGCCTGGAGCGCGAGGTCGATGCCGAGGCCGCCCTTGCCCGCGCCGAATTCGAACGAACCCTTGCCGCTGAGACTGCCCCCACCTGGAGTACGACCGCTCATCGAATCGATCACGAGCCGTGAACCGCCGAAACGGCCGCGCGCCTTGATGCCAGACACGACCGTGCCGATCGTCGCACTTTCTAGGCGACCATTATCGGTCGCAAGCTGGCCCTGGATGCGCGGATCGGTCGGCGTGCCGCTGATGTCCGCCCCGACCGAGATCGGTCCGGACAGGTCGATCGTCCCGCCGCCGAACAGCCGCCACAACGTATCGGCCGGCCCGGCATAACGGAGCTGGGCGAACAGAGGCGCCGCGATCAGCCGCGCCATGATCCCTTCGCCAGGCGGAAGCGGCGCGAGCCTTGCCTGGGCACGCCCGATCGTCTTGCCGCCACTCAGCACCACCGCGCGTGCGCCGGCGCCGTTCGCGGTAAGCACCGCGGCAAGCGCGACGTCGACCGGCTGCGAGCTGAGGACGAGGCCCGAGCGGGTCAGGCCGCGAATCGTCCCGTCGGCTCGCCCGGTCGGTGCCGTACCCGCCGCCTGACGATAGCTGAGCTTGCCGCTCGCCTCGCCGCCCAGCGCGAGCCCCGGATTGAAGATGTCGAGCGCCGACAGCGGCATATGGTCGAGCGACGCGTCGAACGCCGTCGTGCCGGTGCCGAAGCGCCCACCGAGAGTCATCGCGCCACCCGAATAATCGATCCGCGTCGGCGCGAGGGCCCAGACATCGCCGTCGCTGGTCACGACCGCCGGACTCGCGAGCTTGATAGGACGGTGTTCGACCTGGCCTTCGCCGGTGACCGTCACCCGGTTCGGGGCGAGATCGGCATGCGCCGAGATTTCGAAACTGCGCCCGCCCGCACCGGCGATAGTGCCTTCGACGCTGCCATTTCCGCCCTTGAGCTGCGCCTTCAGATTGGCGCGCGCCAGGCTGACCTTGCCACGGCTCAGGCCGAAGCCCCGGAACGTCCCATCGACCGCCACGCCTGCCGGATCGAGCAGGATCGCGCCATCGAGCCTGCCGCGACGGATGGCGATCGGCTGCGGCATGGCAATGGTCGCGCCGGCGAAGGTCAGATGCGGCTCGATCCGCTGGATGGTGCCGGCAGGCGCGAAGCCGATCGAGCCGCCGATCCCGCCGCCCGCCAGATCGAGCTTTCCGGTGAATCCCGCCGGATCGGACCGCAACGTTCCATGACCGCGCGTCCCGCTGACATCGAGCGCGGCGACATCGATCATTGTCGGCTGGCCCGGCTGGGTACGGATCACGCCGCGGGCCTGGAACGGGCCGAGCGTCGATCCGCCCGCCGCATGGAAATCGAAGCCCTGCGCCACCGGATCGAGATCGAGCTGGACGCGATCGAGGCCGAGTGCCTCGACCGGACGATCGAGCAAGAGGCGGACCTTGGGATGGTCGATCATCCCGTCCAGCGCGATGCGGAAGGTGCCGTAGACCGCCTGCCGCCCGGTGCCCTGGAACTGGAAGCTGCCGTCCTTGCGCCGGAGCCCGGCCCCCGTGATCCGGATCGACGGGCCGGTCAGGACGGTGTTGGAAAAATGGATGATCCCGGCAGTGTCGCGCACCAGCCTGGTATCGATGCGCGGATTGCCACCCGCGAGACTGCGCAGGAAAGCATTGTCGAAGCGCCGCACGATCGCCTGGCCGGTACCCGACACGACCGTTCCGACGCCGTTGGGGCCGGGCAGGACGCTGACCTTGGTCGTCACGTCGACGATGCCGAGCCCGGGGATCAGATAGCGCGTGAGGCCACCGGTGACCGCGACATCGTAGCGGCCGGTGACGAGATCGAGCCGCAGGCCGAGCTTGCCCTTCAGCTTGTCCGAGGTCAGCGTCAGGTCATTGCCGATCACCGTCTTGGCGTCGATGTGCAGCACGCCCGAGACGCCAAGATTGGCGAGGATCCCGCCCGCGACCGTGCCGATGCCGGTCACGCGCGCCGCGGTCAGCCGGATCGGGAGCGCGATCGGCGCCTTCGACAAATGGCCTTCGCCACTGGCGCGGACATTGTCGAAGCCGGTCTGGTCGAAAGCGACGTGCGGTGTGGTCAGCGCGTAGCTGAAATGCGCGGTCGCGAACGCCCCGTCGAAACGCGTCCTGAGGCGAATGTCGCGCCCGGTCATGTTGGGGAACATGGCCGGCGGGCGCAGCAGATCGGCATCGACGTGCAGCGCGTCGAAGCTGCTCGTCGCGAGATCGATCGTGCCGTGCGTGGCCAGACGAAGCGCGGGCGTGGCGAGGCCGAGCTTCCCGGTCAGCCGGCGTTTGGCGAGGGTCGCATCGGCCTTGACCAGGATGCGCGGCGCGCTCAGCCGCTGCAGCTTGCCCTTCACGAACGGCGACGGCGCGAGCATGCCCTGCAGCAGATAATGGCCGTCGCGCACGCCGAGCGCGAGGTCGATGACCGGCGTTCCCACCATGGTCGCCTTGGCGGTGCCGTTCCAGACGTGCCAGCCGCCCGAGCCGCCGATCGCCAGTTCAACCGGACGCTTGGTTCCGATCAGCCCGCCGAGCACGCCGCCGGTTGGGCCGATTGCGCGCGCGGCGAGCTTGAAGCGATCGCCATCGGGCATGGCATCGAGATCGAGATGCACCTTGTCGTGCGCGTCGCTGAAGGCGTCGAGCCGGATCATCGCGCGCCCGGCATGGATATCGGCAGCAGCCGCCAGGCGGACGGCGCGCGCGCTTCCCGCCACCGCGGCGCCGAGGCGCAGGCGGTCGACGTTGAGCTTGCCGATGCGGATGTCGAAGCCGGGCAGGATCGGCGCGCCCGGCCTGCCCGGTTTGAGCCTGGGCAGTCGATCGAGGATGATGAGGTCGGCCGACAGGCTGTTGATGTCGAGCTTGTTGTGCGCCCAGGCCAACGGACGCCAATCGAGCTTGATCACCGGTGCTTCGAAGAAGCGCCCCTGCGAATCATAGAGGCGGACGTCGCGCAATGTCGCCGCGCCCCACAGCGACCCGTCGATCCGGCCGATACGGATGCGAAGGCCGCTCGACGGCCGCATCGCGGTGATCCGGTCGGCGATCAGCCGGTGACCGGGGCCGGTGTCGATCCCCCAGAGGATGATCGCGAACAGGGCAATCAGACCGCCGATCGTCCAGGCGAGGCCGCGCAGGATATGGCGGCGCCAGCGCGACCGCGCCGGAGGCGCGTCCGGCAGGGGTTCCGGCGGGGGCGTTTCCGCGTCCATCAGAAGGCCTGGCCGAGCGAGACGTAGACCGCGACACGGGGGTCGCCGCTGCGCCGGTTGATCGGCGTGCCGACATCGATGCGGATCGGGCCGAAGCTCGAATAATAGCGCACGCCCAAGCCGGCGCCGTACCGCAGCCCATCGAACTTGGGCAGCGAGCTTGCATAGAGGTTGCCCGCATCGATGAACGGCACGACCCCGAAATTGCCAAAGCGCACGCGCGCCTCAGCGGAGAATTCGGTCAGCGAACGGCCGCCGACCGGATCGCCATTGACGTCTTTCGGCCCGATATCCTGATAGCCATAGCCGCGGACCGACCCGCCGCCGCCGGCATAGAAGCGCCGCGACGGCGCGATATCGTCGCGCTTCGCACCCGCGATGGTGCCGAAGCGGAAACGGCCGGCAATGCTGGTCCGGCCGCCGATCGGGATGTAGCCGCTGCCGTCAATCTGCGCCTTCACGTAGAAATTGGCGCCGTTCTGGAGCGACGCTTCGGGCGAGACGCGCGCCGACAGGCGGTGTCCGCGCGTCGGATTGAGCAGATCGTCCGATCCGTCATAGGCCAGGCTGGTCGGTGCGGCGGCGACGTAGAAGGTGCGACGGCGCGGCTGGCCGGTGGATTCGATCGTATCGCGTTCGTCGGTGGCGACGAATTCGGTGCCGAGCGACCAGGTCCAGGTCTTTTGCCAGATGATATTGGTCTGCCGTTCGAGGCCGGCGCCGAGAGTCAGGCTGCGCGCGTCATAGGCATTGAGATTGGTGTGCGCGGCGATCGCCTGCGCGGTCAGGATTTTGTCGCGCCCGTGGAAATTGCCCATGCGCAACGTGCCGCCGAGCGACTGTTCGCGCGTGCCGAGCACGCCGCGGAAGGTGACCGCGCCTTCGGGCTCGATCAGGTTGCGATGTGTCCACGACGCCTCGATCTTCGCGCCTTCGCCCGTACCGTAGCCGAGTTCGCCGGCGATGGTCCGCGGCGGCGCGCGATCGATGCGGACGTCGATGTCGACCACCTGCGGGTCGGCGGTCTGGACGGGCGTGATGGTGACGGCCGAAACCAGTCCGGTCTGGATCAGGGCGCGGCGGAAATCGTCGACCATCCCGGCATCGTAGGGCCGGCCCGCGTGGAAGCGGGCGATATCGCCGAGATGCTCGGGCGAGAAGATCGGCCGCGGCCCGCTCGTCGTGATCTTGCCGAACACCTCGGCATTGCCCGGCGTGACCGGCAGGCTGAGGGTCGCCGTCTGGGTCTGGTGGTCGATCGTGATTTCGGGCTCGCCGACCTTGGCGAAGGGATAGCCGCGACGGCCGAGATCGGTACGGAAGGCGGTGATTGCGGCCAGCACCTTGTCCGCATCGATGGGATCACCTTCGCGGATGGTGAAATCGCCGCGCAGGCTTTCGGCCTTCGCGCCCGTAGCCTCGAGGCCCGGCAAGGCGATGCTGGCGAAGGTGTAGGGCTTGCCCGGATCGACCGTGAAGCGGACGACGATCGGCTTGCCGCCGCCGCCGGTGACTTCGGTGGACACGTTCGCATCGTACCGCCCTTCGGCGCGCAGCAGGGTTCGCGCCAGTTCCTCGTCATCGCGCGCACGGCGATCGATCTGCGCGGTATTGGCCGGCTTGCCTTCGTTGGTGACGAGCGCCGACAATTGGTTGAAGCGCGTGCGGAAATCGGTGTCGAGCGTTTCGATGCCGATCAACTCAACCGAGTAACGCTGCTCGCGATCGGCGCGCACCAGATCGTCCGCCTTCGCCGCATCGGCTGCCGGGCTCACCGGATTTGCCTCGGGCGCGGTCATGTCGGGCCATTCGACGCCGAGATCGGGCAAGGCCGCCATTGGCGCTTCGATATCGACCTGATCGGCATTCGCCGCCGGCGCGTCCGCCTGCGCGGCCGGCTGCGTGGCCGGCTCCTGGGCGCCCGCCCAGACCGGCATCAACAGCAGCGCCGCGGCGATCCCCGGAGATATTGCGCGGCGCGACGGGCCTCGAACCATGGTCGACGCCTAAAGACTGAATGACCGGGGTGGAAGCGCTTTGCGGCCCGCACCGCGCGACAAGGTCTTGATTCGCGCCCCTCCTCCGTCCGCGCCACGCGGATTGAACTGTCGCCATGCGAAAAAGCTGCGCATCGGCTGGAATAAACAACCGATCGGTGGCAAGCGCGCCACCATGGACAATCCCCGCTTTTCGCCAAGCAGTGCCGGAGGCATCGTGCTTGCCGTGACGATCATGGCCGGCTCGATCGTCGGCGTCATGAAGGGGCAGCCCTCCGCCGGCTTGCTGATCGGCGCCGCGACCGGCGCGCTGATCGCCGCGGCTTTGTGGTGGATCGACCGCCGCCGCTGAGGCGCCACTCCCCAAAGCCCAAAGTTCGGCCAAAACCCAAAGTTCGGCGCATTTGACCAACTAAGGGCGCCATTCGCCTGTCGCGCCGGGGTTACCGCCTGGCGCCACACTCCTGAAAACCGGCTGGCACGAATTCTGCTTACGCTTGCGCAACGATCGGCCGGTATGGGTCGTAAAGGAACGCAGGACGCTATGGCTTTTCTCGACTCCTCGCCCGAGCGGCTGATGCCGGCTCCCCTCACGCCAACGCGGGATGTGTCCCGCGAGCGGACCGTGGCTGCATCAGCGCCCACGGCCGCGCCCGTGGCGTCCGATGCGATCATGCCCGAAGCCGACCGTAGGCGGCGGAATGAAACCATCGCGCTATCGCTGATCGGGCTGTTCTTCGCGGGTCTGGTCTTCACGCTGGCGATCCGGTCCATCGAGAGCCTGGGGATCGCCATCATCGTGACCCTCTTAACCCTGATGCCGATCGTGTCGCTCGGCATCGTCCCGTCCGGAAAGGGACGCTGACTGTCCGATAATGGACGCAGCGGGAAACAACGCTCAGCCCTCGCCGTCGCGCTCGATGTCGGCACCGACCGCCGACAATTTCTCTTCGAGCCGCTCATAACCGCGATCGAGATGGTAGATGCGCAGCACCTGCGTCTCACCCTCGGCGGCAAGTCCGGCGAGCACCAGACTCATCGACGCGCGCAAATCGGTCGCCATCACCGGCGCGCCGGTCAGGCGTTCGACTCCCTTGACGATCGCGGTGCGGCCATGGACCTCGATATTGGCGCCCATCCGCGCCAGTTCGGGAACGTGCATGTAGCGGTTTTCGAAGATCGTCTCGGTCAGCACGCTGGTTCCGTCGGCCAGCGCCAGCATCGCCATGAACTGCGCCTGCATGTCGGTCGGGAATGCCGGGAAAGGCGCGGTCGAGATCGACAGGGGTTTCAGCCGGCCTTCGGCGCGGACACGCAGGCCGTCTTCTTCCTGCGCGACGAATAACCCTGCCTCACGCAAGCCGGCGACGATCGCGGCCATATCGTCGAGGCTCGCCCCTTCGAGCAGCAGGTCGCCTCCGGTGATCCCCGCAGCGCAGGCATAGCTGCCCGCTTCGATCCGGTCGGGCATGATCGCGTAGCGCGCGCCGTGCAGCCGGTCCTTGCCCTGGATGGTCAGCCGTTCGGTGCCGATGCCCTCGATTTCAGCGCCCATCGCCACCAGGCAGCGGCACAGATCGGCGATTTCGGGTTCGCGCGCGGCATTGTCGATCACGCTTTCCCCGCGCGCCAGCACGGCGGCCATCAGCGCATTTTCGGTCGCGCCGACCGAGACGATCGGGAAATTGATCCGCCCGCCGACCAGGCCCCTGGGTGCGCTTGCCCGGACATAGCCGGCGGCAAGCTCGATCTCCGCGCCCAAGGCTTCGAGCGCCTTGAGGTGCAGGTCGATCGGCCGATTGCCGATCGCGCAGCCGCCGGGAAGCGAGACGGTCGCTTCGCCCGCACGCGCCAGCAAGGGCCCGAGCACGAGGATCGACGCGCGCATCTTGCGGACGATGTCGTAGGGCGCGGTGGTCGATGCGATCGCGCCCGCGGTGAGGGTGATCTCCCGCGTCATTTCACGTCCGCGCGCGCCGGCGACGCTGGTCGACACGCCGAGCCCGTTGAGCAGGTGACCGAAGCTGTCGACGTCGGCGAGACGCGGCAAATTGGTCAGGGTCAGCGGCTCGTCCGTGAGGATCGCGCAAGGGAGAAGAGTGAGCGCCGCATTCTTGGCGCCTGAAATCGGCACGCGGCCTTCGAGCCTGCGGCCGCCACGAATGATGATCCGGTCCATCGCCATTCCCTATCCGCAGTCGCGGCGCATGCAAAGGCGGCGGGGTTGACGCGTGTTAAGGCGGACCCCCGCCACGCGGGCTAAGTCCTTCCGCAATCGGGGGGAATTCAGCGAAGCTATGGGCGAAATTAGCCTGGCCGAGGTACTCGGCCGACACGCATCGCTATCGACGGCGGAGCGCGACGCTCTCGCCGCGCTGAAGATTGGCAAGCGCACCTGCAAGAAGGGCGCGATCATCCGTAGCGAGCGCCAGGTTTCAGATGAAATATTCGTCGTGCAGAAGGGCTGGTTGTTCTGCTCGCTTCTGCTCGAGGACGGACGCCGCCAGATCGTGCGCCTCCATTTCCGCGGCGACCTGCTCGGTGCCGATACGCTCGCGTTCGGCGATGCGCCCGACGCGATCTGCGCGCTGACCGATTGCGAAGTCGACGTGATCGACCGCTTCGCTCTGGGCCGCGTGTTCGCCGACCATCCGCGGCTCGGTGCGCTTCTCTTCGCGCTCCAGCAGGTCGATCGGGTCATGATGATGGATCGTCTGGCATCGCTCGGCCGCAATTCGGCCAAGGGACGAGTCGCCGCCTTGCTGCTGTGGGTCCATGGCCGGCTCAAGCTCGCCGACCCGTCGATCGACAATTTCTTCGCTCTGCCTTTGACGCAGGAGGAGATTGGCGACGCGACCGGCCTGACCGCAGTCCATGTCAACCGGACGATGCGCGCGCTGACCGAACAGAAATTGATCGGACGATCGGGCGGAATGGTCCGCCTTCTCGACATCGGCCTGCTCGCGCGGCTGGCGAACTACGTCCAGCGCAGCGAAGCCTTCGATACGAGCTGGCTGCCGCCGTCGCGCTAAAGCGACGAAGGCCTGAGTATTTGGCTCAGGCCGAGCCGAAAATGGTGCTGATCGAGAACCGACGCGCAGCGTGCTTAATGCACGTGAGCACCGGAAGCGCAGAGCAGTGCCGTTTGCAGGCCGGGTGACCCTGATCCGATCGCTTTGCGATCGGTGAATCAGGGTCTCAACAAAATGGACCAAGATTCACGGATCTTTGATCCGATCTTGGTCCTGGCCAAATACTCAGGCCTTCTCCAGCGTGCACTGGAGCGGGTGCTGGTTGGCGCGTGCGAAATCGGTGACTTGGCTGACCTTGGTCTCGGCGACTTCGTAGGTGAAGGTTCCGCAGACGCCGACGCCCTTCTGATGGACGTGGAGCATGACCCGGGTCGCATCCTCGATGCTCATCCGGAAGAAACGCTGCAGGCACAGGACGACGAATTCCATCGGCGTATAATCGTCGTTGAGCATCAGCACCTTGTAGGGCGACGGCTGCTTGGTCTTGGTGCGCGTGCGCGTGGCAACGCCGAGGCCAGTGCCGTCGTCGCCATTGTTCTTGCGCTGCGCCATGCGCGGGGAGCCTGTCTGATCGATCATGCTGGAACGCGAGAATATGGCATCGGTGCCCCCAGCGGCAAGGGGTCGCACACCGGATTCACCACGAAAATAGCAACGGGAAAAAACAACGGCCGCGATCCCGAAGGACCGCGGCCGCCTTACTGGATACGCTACGTGTAACTGACGAGCGCTCTTTAGAGAGTGGTCGCCTTGAACTTCTCGGCTGCAACCGCGTAGCGGTTGGACAGCGGCTGGACGATTTCGCCCGCAACCTTGAGCAAAGATTCGCTGACGCGCGACGCTTCGGCGACGGCGCTGTCGAACGACGACTTGGCGAATTCGCTCTGCAACTGGAACAATTCGGTCGGCGACTTCACCGCAGCGAAGCTCTTGAACGCGGCGGTCGCGCTCTCGAAATGCTTCTTGCCATATTCGGCCGCTTCCTGACCGAAGGACTCGCTCGCCTTGGCGGCGACGCGGGCCGAAGCGACGATCGCTTCGACATTGCCCTTCTGGAAATCGACGAACTCTTCACCGAACTTGCTCGACTTTTCGAACGCGGTCTTGAAGCGCGCGCTCACGTCGCCGAAGAACGCCTGGGCCTTTTCCATTCCCTCGGCCGGGGTGGTAACGGTTGCCATCTGTTCAATTCCTTCCTCTGCCGACGCGACTAGCTCTGCGCCGATGGATTCGCTGTCGCTCACTACGGCCTGCGACGTGGCCTCTACTGCTTCGGTGATATCGGTCTCGGCCTGATCGATGGCGGAAATCACGGGAGCTGCCGCTTCGACGAGCTCCTCGGTTTCTTCCACCGCTTCCTGCACGACTTCCTGCACCGGGGGAGGCGTTTCGACCGGAACCGCGGGCTTCGCAGCCCGTTTGGGTTTCGGCGCCTTGACTTCGACCTGATCGCTCACGTCGCCCTCATTTCTCTGTATGTTGCAATGCACAATATAGTGCGAATCGGCCCAATGCAAGGATTTTGTTGCATCGCAACATAGCTGATATAAGCTGGCGGCAGATCGTGCTGCAGCAGGGCTGAAAGAAGCTCATTTGCAGCTTCGCTGGAGCGGCACCGGCCCACTCCCCCACCCGACCTCCCAAACAGTGTATCCTATGGGAGGTCGGGTGAGGGAGTGGGCCGGTGCGGCGCCTGTTTCAGTCTCGCTGAAACAGGCTCAACGCCCTAGAAGTCCGGCTTGTCGTAATGATCAGGCGGGCTGATGATTTCCATCCGCTCGCTCAGCAAAGGCCGGAAGCTCGGGCGGCTTTTCATGCCCGCATACCAATGCTTGGTCCGGTCATGCCCGCGCCAGTCGATCCCGCCGAGATAATCGGCGACCGAGATCTGCGCGGCGGCGGCAAGGTCGGCGAGGCTGAACAAGGGCCCGCCCATCCAGCGGCGATGGTCGAGCAGCCAGTCGACATAATCGAGATGGGTGTTGGCGCGGCGCATCGCTTCGCGCAGCACGCCCGCATCGGGCGAGACGCGGTGGACCAGGCGCTTTTCCATCCGCTCGTACATCAGCGGGCGGACGACCTCGTCATGGAACTTGCCGTCGAACCAGGCGGCGAGCCGGCGGATTTCGGCGCGGCTGGCGGCGGTACCGGGAAGCATCGACGAGCGGGCGATGGTTTCTTCGAGATATTCGCAGATGGCGGCCGAATCCATCAGAGTCAGGCCCAGCGCGCGGTCGACCAGAACCGGGGTCTGGCCGGTCGGATTCATGTCGATGAATTCGTCGCGCTGTTCCCACGGCGATTCGCGGACGAGCTCGGCGCCCTCGCTTTTCTCGCCCAGCAGAAGACGCACCTTCCGCGAGAACGGACAGAGCGGGAATTGGAAGAGCTGCCAGGCCATTGCGCCGCTACATAACGCGCGTGCCGGCGAGGGCTAGAGTAATCCTCCCCGGAGCGGGGTGGATTTGAGGGGTTGCGAACGCGTAAATTGGGGGGAGCGTCCCGCCCCGCACGCTACCCTTCATCCTGAACTTGTTTCAGGATCCACTCTGCAACCCTTGCTGTCCAGGATCGCGTCCTGGTGGATGCTGAAACGAGTTCAGCATGACGGCGAGCTGAAGAGTGATCCTCCCCCGTCAGGAGGAGGATCTCAGGCGTTACTCCGCCGCCACCGCGTCGGCCTCGGCGTCGTCGTTGACCGGATGGTCGAGGCGGTTTTCCATTTCCTTGGGGACGACCTGCCAGAATTTGCCGCGCCAGCGGTCCCAATCCTCGAGCACGGCGTTCGACCAGCGGCTGTCGGTGCGGACGGCATGTTCGCCGATCAGCGCCTTGAGCTGGGTTTCCCAATAGAGGGAGCCCAGGCGGTGGAGCGCGATGCTCTCCGGATTGACGCGTTCGACGAAGCTGTCGTCCTCATCGAGGACGAAGGCCATGCCGCCGGTCATGCCCGCACCGAAATTCTCGCCGGTGCGGCCGAGGATCACGGCGATGCCGCCGGTCATATACTCGCAGCCATTGGCGCCGCAGCCTTCGACCACCACGCTCGCGCCCGAATTGCGCACCGCGAAGCGTTCGCCCGCTTGGCCTGCGGCAAGCAATTTGCCCGACGTAGCGCCGTAGAGGACGGTGTTGCCGATGATCGTGTTCGCCTTGCTGTCGAGCTGGCTCGACACCATCGGACGGACGACGATCGTGCCGCCGCTCAGCCCCTTGCCGACATAGTCGTTGGCCTCGCCGAACACTTCCAGCGTCAGGCCCTTGACTGCGAACGCGCCGAGCGACTGGCCGGCGCTGCCGCGCAGACGGACATGGACATGGCCTTCGTTGAGCGCGCTCATGCCGAACCGGCTGGTGATCTCGGCCGACAGGCGCGTGCCGACCGCGCGATGCGTGTTCCTGACCGTGTAGGTCAGCTGCATCTTTTCGCGGCGCGCGAACACGGCGTGCGCGTCCTTGATCATCTGCGCATCGAGGCTGTCGGGCACGTCGTTGCGGAAGGTGCTGAGCTTGAAGCGGCGGTGATGGTCCGGCGCATCGACCTTGGCGAGGATCGGGTTGAGATCCAGATCGTCGAGATGCTCGGCACCGCGGCTGACCTGCCGCAGCAGCTCCGTCCGCCCGATCAGCTCGTCGATGCTGCGCACGCCGAGACGCGCCAGAATCTCGCGCACTTCCTCGGCAATGAAGGTCATCAGGTTGATGACCTTTTCCGGCGTGCCGACGAACTTCTGCCGCAGTCGTTCGTCCTGCGTGCAGACGCCGACCGGGCAGGTGTTCGAATGGCACTGGCGGACCATGATGCAGCCCATCGCCACCAGGCTCAAAGTCCCGATGCCGAATTCCTCGGCGCCCAGGATCGCGGCGATGACGATGTCACGCCCGGTCTTGAGCCCGCCGTCGGTGCGCAATTTCACGCGGTGGCGCAGACCGTTGAGGGTCAGCACCTGGTTGACCTCGGTCAGGCCCATTTCCCACGGCGTGCCGGCGAACTTGACGCTGGTCTGCGGGGACGCGCCGGTGCCGCCGACATTGCCGGCGACGAGGATCGCGTCGGCATGCGCCTTTGCGACGCCGGCCGCGACGGTGCCGATGCCGGCCGAGCTGACCAGCTTCACGCAGACGCGCGCCCGCGGATTGATCTGCTTCAGATCGTAGATCAGCTGCGCCAGATCCTCGATCGAATAGATGTCGTGGTGCGGCGGCGGCGAGATCAGGGTCACGCCCGGCGTCGAGTGACGCAGTTGCGCGATCATCTCGGTCACCTTGAAGCCGGGCAGCTGCCCGCCTTCGCCGGGCTTGGCGCCCTGCGCGACCTTGATCTCGATCTCTTCGGCCGAACCCAGATATTCGGCGGTGACGCCGAAGCGGCCGCTGGCAATCTGCTTGATCACCGAATTGGCATTGTCGCCGTTCGGGTAAGGCGTGAAGCGCTTGCGATCCTCACCGCCTTCGCCCGACACCGCCTTGGCGCCGATCCGGTTCATCGCGATCGCCAGCGTCTCGTGCGCCTCGGGCGACAGAGCGCCAAGGCTCATGCCCGGGGTGACGAAGCGCTTGCGGATTTCGGTGATAGCTTCGACCTGGTCGATCGAGACCGGCTCGTTCGACCAGTTGAACTCCATCAGATCGCGCAGATAGACCGGCGGCAGATCGCGCACGCCGCGCGAAAATTGCAGGTAGGTCGAATAGCTGTCGGTCGCGACCGACGATTGCAGCAGGTGCATGAGCTGCGCCGAGTAAGCATGCGCCTCGCCGCCCGCCCGCTGGCGGTAGAAGCCACCGACCGGGAGCACTGCGGGGCCGCCTTCATAGGCAAGGTCGTGCCGCATCCGCGCCGAGAGCTGGAGCGAGGCATAGCCTTCGCCCGAAATCTTGGTCGGCATGCCGGGGAACAGATCGTTGACCAGAGCGCGGCTCAAGCCCACCGCTTCGAAATTGTAGCCGCCGCGATAGGAGGAGATCACCGCGATCCCCATCTTGCTCATGATCTTGAGCAGGCCGTCGTCGACCGCCTTGCGCCACGCCTTGAAGCAGCTTTCGAGAGTCCGGTCGCCGAACAGGCCACGGGAATGGCGATCGGCGATTGCCGCTTCCGCCAGATAAGCGTTCACCGTGGTGGCACCGACGCCGATCAGCACCGCATAATAATGCGTGTCGAGACATTCAGCCGAACGAACGTTGACCGACGCGTAGGACCTGAGCCCCTTGCGCACGAGATGGGTGTGCACCGCGGCTGCGGCGAGCACCATCTGGATGGCGATACGGTCTTCGCCGACACCTTCGTCGGTCAGGAACAGCTCGCTCTTGCCTTCGCGAACCGCCTGTTCGGCCTCACGCCGGACACGCGCGATCGCGATGCGAAGCGCATCCTGATTGTCGCCCGCCGCCGGATAGGTGCAGTCGATCACCGCATGATGCTGGCCGAAGCTGCCGCGCAGCCGTTCCCAGTCGACGCTCGACAGGATCGGCGAATCGAGCACCAGCACGCCCGATTGCTGGGCGTCGGAATCGAGGATGTTCGCCAGATTGCCGAAGCGGGTCTTGAGGCTCATCACCCGCGTTTCGCGCAGACTGTCGATCGGCGGGTTGGTGACCTGGCTGAAATTCTGCCGGAAGAAATGGCTGATCAGCCGCGGCTTGTCCGAAATGACGGCAAGCGGCGTGTCGTCGCCCATCGATCCGACGGCTTCCTTGCCGGTTTCGACCTGGGGCGCGAGGATCAGTTCCATATCCTCCATCGTCTGCCCGGCGGCGATCTGACGACGGATCAGTTCGGCGCGCGGCCAGGACGGCAGGCAATCGCCCTCCGGCTCCGGCAGATCGGCGATCGTCCGGAAACCTTCGACCCATTCGCCATAAGGCGCTTCGCCGGCGATGCGCGCCTTGATCGCGGCATCGTCGTAATATTTGCCTTCGTCGAGATCGATCGCGATCATCTGGCCCGGGCCCATCCGGCCCTTCGCCGTCGCGCTGCTTTCGGGCACGACGACCATGCCGGCTTCCGAGCCGACGATCAGGAGGTTGTCGGCAGTGCGCAGAGTCCGCAGCGGGCGAAGCGCGTTGCGGTCGACGCCGGCCACCACCCAACGGCCGTCGGTCATCGCCAGCGCGGCGGGGCCGTCCCACGGCTCCATCACGCTTGCGAAATAGGTGTACATGTCGGCGACCGGCTGCGGCAGGTTGATGTCCTGCCACGCTTCGGGGACGAGCATCAGCTTTGCCGTCGGCGCATCGCGGCCCGACCGGCAGATGGTTTCGAACACCGCGTCGAGCGCGGCCGTATCCGACGCGCCCGCCGGGATCACCGGCTTGATGTCTTCCGAATGCTCGCCGAAGGCGAGGCTCGCCATCTTGATCTCGTGGCTCTTCATCCAGTTCTTGTTGCCGCGGATCGTGTTGATCTCACCATTGTGGGCGAGACAACGGAACGGCTGCGCCAGCCACCATTGCGGGAAGGTGTTGGTCGAATAACGCTGGTGGAAGATCGCGACGCGGCTGACGAAGCGCTCATCCTTCAGATCGGGATAGAAGATCGACAATTCCTCGGCGAGGAACAGTCCCTTGTAGATGATCGAGCGGGTCGACAGCGAACAGATGTAGCAACCCTGGATCTGCGCCTCGATCAGCTTCTTTTCGATCCGGCGGCGGACGAGATAGAGCTTCTTTTCAAACTCCTCGGCGCTTTCCTGGTCGGGCATCGGCCCGGCGATCATGATCTGTTCGATCTCGGGCCGGGTCAGCATCGCCTTGTCGCCGATCACCGACATGTCGACCGGCACCTGGCGCCAGCCATAGATGGTGTAGCCGAAGTCGATGATCTCGCTTTCGATGATCGTCCGGCAGCTTTCCTGCGCGCCCAGATCGGTGCGCGGCAGGAAGATCATGCCGACCGCGAGCCGGTTCGGGCGCGGGCGATGGCCCGCCGCCTCGATCGCGTCGTCGAAGAAGCGCGCCGGGATATCGAGATGGATGCCGGCGCCATCGCCGGTCTTGCCATCGGCATCGACCGCGCCGCGGTGCCAGACCGCCTTCAGCGCATCGATCGCGGCTTCGACCACGCGGCGCGAAGCCTTGCCGTCGGTCGCCGCGACGAGGCCGACGCCGCAGGCGTCGCCTTCATATTCGGGACGGTACATGCCCTCACGGGCGATCCGGTCGCGTTCTGCCTGGCTGGTCATGGTCTTTTCTGCTCAAGTAAGGCGGCTGCCGCCTTGGTGAATTCGGCGATATCTTCCTGGGCCCGCGCCATCGCGGTCGTGGTCAGCTGGCGCTGCCACGCGGCGACATCGGGGTCGGACATGATCGTCAGCGACGCCTGCATGTAGGCGCGGCCGGTGGGCGTTTCGAAGAAGCGGCGGATCTCGTTCAGCTGCGCGACGTCGAAGCGCCGGGCATAGGCGTTGGTCATCACCGTCACCATGCCGGGCAGCATGTCGTGCATCATCGCGCCGATGCGCTGTTCCTGTTTGGCGACGAACTGATCGAACAGGATCTTCAGCTTCACATTCTGGTCGAGCGCCGCCTGGAAATCGGCATTCTGCGTCATCGAGCTGCGCAGATTGTCGACCATCGGCTGCATCATGCCGCGCAGCGTCTCTTCGCGCGTCGCGGGCGGCAGGATCACGTCGAGCAACCGGCCGGCCGCGGCGACGCGCGCCGCATCGGGCGCGGCCACGGGCGCGGTCGGTGGCACAGTCGGCGTTTGGGCTGCCACGACCTCCGGTGCGGCGATCGCCAGCAGGAGAGCGGCGGTCTTCACGCCGCTGCCTTTTCCTCGGCGCGCGCGGCTGCCTTGGTCTTGAGCCAGGCGTGCATGCGCTCGGAGACGTCGCGGCCGTCGCGGACCGCCCACACCACCAGGCTCGCGCCGCGCACGATGTCGCCGGCGGCGAACACGCCGTCGAGGCTGGTCATCATCGTCTTGTGATCGACGCGCAAAGTCCCCCAGCGGGTGACCGCCAGTTCGGGCGCGTTGAACAATTTCGGCAATTCCTCCGGATCGAAGCCGAGCGCCTTGATCACCAGATCGGCGTCGAGGCGATATTCGGAGCCCGCATCGCGTTCGGGCGCGCGGCGGCCGCTCGCGTCGGGATCGCCCAGCCGCATCTTGGCGACCTGGACTCCGGCGACTTCTCCCTTGCTGTCGTGGAATGCATCGGGGGCGGCGAGCCAGACGAACTCGACGCCTTCTTCCTCGGCATTCTTCACTTCGCGCTGCGAGCCCGGCATGTTGGCGCGGTCGCGGCGATACAGGCATTTGACCGACGACGCGCCCTGGCGGATCGCAGTGCGCACGCAGTCCATCGCCGTGTCGCCGCCACCGACGACGACGACATTCTTGCCCTTTGCATCGAGCGAGCCGTCGTCGAACGCGGGGACCGCATCGCCGAACCCCTTGCGGTTCGACGCGATCAGATAATCGAGCGCCTCGACCACGCCGCCGGCGCCGACGCCGGGCGCCTTGATGGCGCGCGGCTTGTACACGCCGGTGGCGACGACGATCGCGTCGTGGCGCGCACGCAGATCATCGAGGGTCGCGTCGCGGCCGACTTCGAAATTGTGGTGGAAGACGATCCCGCCCGCTTCGAGCCGCTCGACCCGGCGCATGACGATATGCTTTTCGAGCTTGAAGCCGGGAATGCCATAGGTCAGCAGCCCGCCCGGCCGGTCGTGCCGGTCATAGACGTGGACGTCATAGCCGCGCGTGCGCATCAGATCGGCAACGGTCAGCCCGGCGGGGCCCGCGCCGATCACGCCGATCGACTGGCCCTTTGCCGGACCCGGCACGATCGGTTCGACCCAGCCTTCTTCCCAGGCGGTGTCGGTGATGAACTTTTCGACCGAGCCGATCGTGACCGCGCCGTGGCCGGAAAATTCGATGACGCAATTGCCTTCGCACAAACGATCCTGCGGGCAGATGCGGCCGCAGATTTCGGGCATCGTCGAGGTCGCGTTGCTGAGCTCATAGGCTTCGCGCAGGCGGCCTTCGGCGGTCAGGCGCAACCAGTCGGGGATATGATTGTGCAGCGGGCAATGCGTCGAGCAATAGGGCACGCCGCATTGCGAACAGCGCGACGACTGCTCCTCCGCCTTGGCCACGGCATAGGCGCGCGAAATCTCCGAAAAGTCCTCGGCACGCTGCTCGGCGGCGCGCTTTTCCGGATAATCCTGACCCACATCGGGGAACGACAACATACCTGCCATAAGGCCCTCCAGCGGAGGGCTGTGCATAAGTTTTCAAAGTGAGTCGAGACGATAGGTAAGAATAGATGTCCTATTATTTCGCACGTGCGGCATGATTTTAGCCGCTTCCGCAACAATCTTTCAAAGATTAGGTCCGGATCGGACGTATCACCATCCCTGGCGGAACGCAAGCAAGGCAATGATCCCGACGATGATTCGGTACCAGGCGAAGGGCGCGAAGCCGTGTCTGGACACGATCGCGACGAACCCTTTGACCACGACAAGCGCGACGAGGAACGAGACGAAGAAGCCGATTCCGATCGTTCCCGCCCCTACCCCGCCGGGTCCGGTCAGTGCCGCATGGTTCTTGGCGAGTTCGACCACGGTCGCGCCGATCATCGTCGGGATCGCCAGGAAGAAGCTGAACTCGGCCGCGGTGCGCCGTTCGACGCCGAGGGCGAGTGCGCCCATGATCGTCGCGCCCGACCGGCTGATGCCGGGGATCATCGACAGGCATTGGATGATGCCGATGCCGAACGAGCGGCCGACCGGAATCTCCCCCACGCCCTCCACATCGGCCTTTGGCGCGAAGCGTTCGACCGCGAGGATGCCGATGCCGCCGACGATCAAAGCCACAGCGACGATATCGGGCCGGCCGAGCATCGCCTCGATCTGTTTATGGAAAGCGAGGCCGATCACCGCCGCCGGCAGGAAGGCCAGGAGGATGTTGCGGACGAAGCGCCACGATGCGGGGCCGCGTTCGATCAGGCCGACGAGCACATTCCAGAATGTCCGCCAGTAGAGGACGACGATCGCGAGGATGGCGCCGAGCTGGATGACGACGTTGAAGATCTTCCACTTTTCCTCGTCATAGCCGAGCAGGGCGCCGGCGAGGATCAGGTGGCCCGTCGAGGAGACGGGGAGGAATTCGGTCAGGCCCTCGACGATGCCGAGCAGGACCGGCTGGACGATATCCATGCGGCGGGGAACCTAAGAAAAGAGGGGTACGTCAGGCCGCAGCTGTATCGGCGAAGCGACCATGCTTGCGGAACCGCACCAGCCATTGCGGAGCGACCGCGGCGAGCGGCATCGCGTCGATGCCGAAGGCGGCGAACCCGTCCGCGCCCGATGCCACGACATTGTCCTTGGCCAGCATCAGCCATTGATCCCAGGTGATCGGCGCGCCCGGCAGCCAGCCGCCGAACCGCGCCATCGCCTCCGCGATCGGATCGGGCACCGGAACGAGGCGCGGCGTGTGGCCGATCGCCTGCACCGTCCAGCGCATGAGTTCGGCCATCGACAGCGCCTGCGGCCCGCCGAGTTCGTAGGTCTTGCCGGCGTGGGTTTGCGGATCGAGCGCGGCGATGGCGATGGCGCGCGCGACATCGACGACCCAGGCCGGCTGGAAACGCACGTCGCCGCGAATCACCGGGAGGACGGGCAACACGCTGGCGAGGCGCGCAAACCGGTTCACGAACTGGTCCTCGCGCCCGAACAGGATCGACGGGCGGATGATGGTGGCGCCCGGGAACGCCTCCCGCACCGCAGCCTCGCCACGGCCTTTGCTGGACGCGTAGCGCGATTCGGCCGCCGGATCGGCGCCGATCGCGGAGATATGGACGAGCGCCTTTGCGCCGGCCGCCTGCGCCGCGGCGGCGATATTGCGCGCGCCGTCGACATGGCATCCTTCGAAATTGCCCGCCAGCACGCCGACCAGGTTGATCACCACGTCCGACCCGCGCACGGCGGCGGCGACGCTCGTCGCGTCGGTCACGTCGGCAATGATCGTCTGGCTCTGCCCGAGCCCGCCGAGCGGCTTGACCACGCGCGCGTCGGTCGGGTCGCGTTGGGCGACGCGCACGCGGGCGCCGCGCGCCAACAATTCCTGTGCGACATAGCGGCCGAGGAAACCCCCGCCGCCGAACACGGTAACCAACTCGTCCATGCCTCGTCCGGCCTCCTTGCGATGCACAATCCCATGCACGCATCCGCACTCGGTTGACAAGTTGCTTGGCCCGCCCCTAAAGCCCGCGCCCTACCCCGTGCCCAGATGGCGGAATTGGTAGACGCACCAGCTTCAGGTGCTGGCGCTCGTAAGGGCGTGGAGGTTCGAGTCCTCTTCTGGGCACCATTTCTCCGCGAGAATCCGAAGCCCCGACAGGACGGCCTCACAGGCCGTTCTCGTCGCGCGCCTTTTTTCCAATCGTTCGGCCAAACCCTCCTCACTTACCACTTGATAAACGGACAAAAAATATCGGCGTCAAAGCGACTGGCCTTTGATTACTGCGCGGATTGAGGCCGGCAGATTGCACGAACACTTTTTTCCTGACATGTTTCACTTTTGTTCTTGTCATTCGGGAATCATTGCGACAGGATGGCGAAAATCGTCCCAGGAGTGAGCAATGCAGATGTCGTCAGAATTCTCCATGCTTCGTGCTCGCGCTGGTATCAGTATTGAGGATTTTGCCGATCAATCGGGTTTCTCGCCCCGAACGGTCTATCGCTGGGAGAAAGGCGAAGCTCCTCCACGGCTGGCAGCGATACGGCTCCTAAAATCAATGGCCCGCAAAGAACGAACGACGCCAGCAAACGATTCGACGGGCTTCCGCTTTATCGACCTGTTCGCGGGGATTGGCGGATTGCGTCGCGGGTTCGAGGAATTGGGCGGGCACTGCGTATTTACCAGCGAATGGGATAAATATTCGCGGCAGACCTATCTCGCCAATTTCGAATGCGACCATGAGGTTGTCGGCGACATCACGAAGGTCCCGGTGACGGACATTCCGGAGCACGACCTCCTGCTTGCGGGCTTCCCGTGTCAGCCCTTCTCGATCGCCGGTGTGTCCAAGAAGAACGCTCTCAACCGCCCGCACGGTTTTGCTGATGAGACGCAGGGCACGCTATTCTTCAATGTCGCTCAGATAATCAAACACCACAGACCGCGGGCGTTTCTGCTCGAAAATGTGAAGAATCTCGTCAATCACGACCGTGGTCGCACATTCGAGATCATCCATCGCACGCTGACCGTCGAGCTGGGCTATCAGGTCCACTGGAAGGTTATAAACTCGAAGTCCTTCGTACCGCAGCAACGCGAGCGCATCTTTATTGTCGGTTTCCGCGACGCCAATGATTTCACGTTCGCTGACCTGGATCTTCCGGACCCGCTGAACGGGCCCAAGCTTGCCACCATCCTGCATCCCGAGGACGGTACCGAAGAGATCGACGCGCCCTACACTCGCGGCAACATTGGCTCGGTCTCCGCAAAGTACACGCTGACCGATCATCTTTGGGATTATCTGCAGCGCTACGCCGAAAAGCACCGGGCGGCTGGCAACGGCTTTGGTTTCGGCCTCGTCGGACCCACCGATATCGCTCGTACGCTGTCAGCACGCTACTACAAGGATGGCTCAGAAATTCTTGTGGCACAGCCGGGTCGAAATCCGCGCCGCCTGACGCCACGCGAATGCGCGAGGTTGATGGGATTCGATCAGCCGAACGGGCGTGAGTTCGTTATTCCGGTATCCGATACGCAGGCCTACAGGCAGTTTGGCAATTCGGTGGTCGTGCCCGTCGTGCGAGCGGTCGCCGAGCATATGCTGCCGTGGCTCGTCGAGCCCGCCGAACTGGCGCCCGAAAGACTACAGCGAAAGTTAGCACTTGTCGGGTGACGTCGTAGATGCGGCTACCCGCAGCCGGATGATGGCCGGGATTCGTGGCAAAAACACGAAGCCCGAGCTTGTTGTACGACGAGGGTTGCATGCGCTCGGCTTCCGCTTCCGCCTGCACGATCGCGGGCTTCCCGGGAAGCCCGATCTGGTTCTCCCGCGCTGGCACGCGGCGATCCAGATTCATGGCTGCTTCTGGCATGGTCACGACTGTGCGCTATTTCGCTGGCCGGGCACTCGAGAGGATTTCTGGAGGACCAAGATTGGGCAAAATGTTGAGCGTGACCGGGAGGTCAAAGCCGCGCTTGATGACGCCGGCTGGCGCCTGCTCACAATCTGGGAATGCGCTCTAAAAGGCAGAGAGCGCATCGGGACGAATGCGGCGATTACCGGAGCAGCGGATTGGTTACGCTCCGACGCGCGCACAGGAGAGATCAGGGGGGTAGTCCATGCCGGTGGGTGATCTTGTCGAGTGGCTTGACGAGCACGCGCCACCAGCTTTCGTCTGGTACGTCAAACGCTTATCCGGAAATGACACATTGGCAAACGGCAGCCATCAGGCCGGGCCATATATTCCGCGGGATTTTCTCTTCGAGGTTTTTCCTGCGCTCAATCGACGCGAGGTCAAGAATCCGGACGTTCGGTTCAACCTCTACGTCGACTCCCATGCAGACGCCCGCCAAGTCCGCGCGATCTGGTACAACAACCGCTTCCACGACAGCGCCGCAGCGCGAGGCCGGGATGAGACGCGAGTTACCGGCTTCGGTGGTGGGAACTCGGCACTGCTCGATCCGGAAAGCACGGGTGCACTGACAGTCTTCGCTTTCCAACGCGCACCCCTTGGGGAGATCGCGGATTGCCACGTCTGGATTTGCCGGCATGAGACCGAGGAGGACCTTGTCGAGGACAGGGTAGGACCGGTCGAACCAGGCAAATATCTTATCTGGCCACCCGCACAGGGAGGGTTGTTCGCGCCTACATCGCCGCGCGTGCGGGAGAACTGCTGGCTGGCCGAGGACGAGATGCCAGTCGAATGGCTTATTCGCTTTCCCACCGGCGCCGACATCATCCAGCGCGTGGCTGAACTACGGCCCGATTACGCGCTCGATCCCGATCGTCGCCTGCTGCGGCGGCGGGAATGCGAATTCGAGATTTTCCGTAGCGTCGAAGAGGCCGTCGAGCTGCCGCTTATCACCGGCGGTTTCGCGACGATCGACGCGTTCATCTCTCGTGCTCAGACAATCCTTCAGCGCCGCAAGGCCCGCTCAGGCCACTCACTGGAACTTCATGCCCGAGCAATCTTCGTCGAGGAGCGGCTGGTTGAAGGGACGCATTTCTCGCATCAGCCGGAGTCTGACCCCGGCAAGCGGCCTGATTTCCTGTTTCCTTCGGCTGCGGCGTACCACGACGCGACGTTTCCCAAGGATCGTCTCAGAATGCTGGCAGTGAAAACCACATGTCGCGACCGCTGGCGCCAAATTCTCAATGAAGCCGACCATATTCCAGCGAAGCATCTGCTGACCCTTCAGGAAGGCGTTTCGGAATCGCAGTTTCGCGAGATGACGCAAGCCGGTGTCCAACTCGTAGTGCCGTTGGGGCTGTTCGAAAAATTCCCGAAATCGGTACAGCCGCACCTTCAGACGCTAGAGAGCTTCATCGGCGACATCCGCCTGCTGCCAATTGCAGCAGGATGACGATCCTGCTCGCGCGCGGACGTGAGATGCGCTCGGCAGGGTGAGCTACTGGGGTTCGTTATTGCCGTTTCCGCTGCCATAGCTGCTGTCGCAGGCGACGCTATATCCGCGATTCTCAAGCCCGAGGCTTATTCTCGATAGAGAAGGGTAGATCGGGAAAGTCGAGGAACACCGCACCTTCTCTACGAAAGTCGTCATAAAGGGAGTACGACGCACCAGGTCGCACAACATACATATCCTCGTCCTCGCCAATGATGCGAGTAGCGATATCGATCTCGATGATGTGATGTTCGGCCATTACCAGTCCGTCTCCCCCACAACAGGGTAGATTGGAAACTCGCTCCACCGCCACAACAAATTCCGTCGAAGTGGCAATTCGCCATTCGATCGCCGCCGCGTATCCTCACCCCCCGCCATAAACAACGGCTGCGGCCGTTCATGCACGAACAGCTCCTCGAACAACGCCGCCGGCACGGGCTTGCCCGACAGATAGGCTGCCCTTGCTCGCACCGGCGCCCGGCCAGTTCCTCCCATTGCGCGCCTGGGTGCCGATGCCTTCGGCGACGACGCCTTATTAGATCCTCCCTCAGCTTGCTGGGGGAGGGGGACCATCCGCAGGATGGTGGAGGGGCACTTGCAGCGTGCCGACTTGCCCCTTCACCGGCTTCGCCGGTCCCCCTCCCCGAGGCAAGCTCGGGGAGGAATTTACTTCAGCGAGGCCGCGCTGGCGGGCGAGGTCGATCAGGGTGGCGACGATCGCGCGGTCGGACGGCCAGCCTTCGACCGCCCGAACGCGTTCCAATCCAGACGCTTAACACTATGTTTGGATAAAGCAGATAGCGTCGCCCCGCGCAGGATTTCACGAGTACCTGTCGGCGGGTTCGATGTTTCAGATTTTCAACTGCATCAGGGACGATCACGATCCGCGACTGCTTCTCGTCGCTCTGCTGATCTGCGTCTTCGGTTCGCTGATTTCGGCGTCGGTCGGTCACCGTGCGATCCGTTCGGATGCGGCAAAGCGGCGATCGCGGCTGATCCTCGCGGGGGTTTCGACCGGGCTGACCATCTGGTCGACGCATTTTTGCGCGATGCTTGCCTACGCGCCGGGCGTGGAGGTGCGCTTCAACGCGCCCGTCGCGCTGGCATCGGCGGTCATCGCGATGCTGCTGGCCAGCTACGGCTGGCTGATCCTGTCATCCACCAGTCGCCGGCGCGGCTATGCCGGTGGCGCGCTGATCGGGATGGCGCTCTGTGCCGCACATTTCATCGATATGAGCGCGCTCCGCGTCGACGGGATCGTGCTGTATAATGACCGACTGATCCTCCTGTCGGTCGTGCTGGGCATGGCCTTCTGCGTCGCATCGGGCGTCGCCATGCACCGCCCGGGCAACGGGGCAATTCGCCGGGCGGCAGCCTGTCTCGCCATGGGGACGATTTCGCTGCACCTGGTGGCGATGGCTTCGGTCCGCATCCTTGCGACCGCCGGCACGGCCTATAGCGCGCTGGATTTCGGGGTGGACGATCTGACCTTGCTGGTCATCGCGTCGTCTTCGTTCATCCTCCTCGTCGGCGCCGGGCTCGCGCTCCACGATCTGGAGGTGGCGCGCGCGACCGCGCTCGATCGCGAACGGCTGAAGCGAAGCGAGGAGCATCACCGCTATTCGGTGGAGCTCAACCCGCAAATCCCCTGGATCAGCGACGCGGCCGGCCAGATCATCGAGATCAGCCCCCGCTGGGGCGAACTGGTCGGCCAGCCGGCGGAGGAAGCGCTCGGCTTCGGCTGGGCGACATGGGTCCACCCGGAGGATCTGCCCGGCGTCCAATCCCTGTGGGCCAGGGTCGTGGCGACGGGGGACGACCACAATGCCGACGTCCGCTACCGCCTGCGCCAGGCCGACGGCAGCTATCGCTGGTTCCGCGCCCGCGCGCGGCCAAGGAGGGACGAGAAAGGCGCGGTCATGCTGTGGTACGGCAGCCTGGAGGACATCCACGAACAGGTGAATGCGGAGCTGGCATTGCGGGCCAGCGAGGCGCGCTATCGCCTGGCATCGCGCGCGACGAACGACGTCATCTGGGACGTGCATATCGGGAGCAACCGGGTCGCCTGGAGCGGCGCGGTCGATGACGTGCTGGGCTATCCCGAGGCGAAGGCCGGCACCGACAAGGATTGGTGGATCGAGAAATTGCATCCGGATGAGCGCGACGACGTGCTCGCCAGCCTGGAATCGATCATGCAATCGGATGCCGAATCCTGGACGCAGGAATTCAGGTTTCGCACCCTGTCCGGCGACTATGTCGACCTGCTGAGCCGCGGCTACGTCGTTCGCGATGATACCGGCGCGCCGGTACGGCTTGTCGGTTCGCTGATGGATATCACCGCGCGCAAGCGCGCCGAGGAGGAACTGCGCTGGGCGGCGCATCACGACGCGCTGACCCGGTTGCCCAACCGAAAGCTGTTCACGCTGCAGCTCGACGCGGCTTTGGTCGATGCGGCCGCAACGCCCGGGCATGTCGGGCTGATCCTGATCGATGTCGACGGGTTCAAGTCGCTGAACGATACGCTCGGCCATGCCGCCGGCGACGCGGCGCTCAACGAGGTCGCGGCGCGACTGACGAAGGGAATGCCACGCAATGCCACTGCGGCGCGGCTAGGCGGGGACGAATTCGCGATCATCCTGCCAGGGCTTGCCCATGCGGACGACGTGCTCGACCCGCTCGGCCGCATCCTTGGCGAAATGAGCAGCCCGATGGCCTATGACGGCCGGCAGATCGACCTGAGCCTGAGCGTCGGCGCCGCCACATTCCCGGAGGATGGCGGCGATTCCGAAAGCCTGCTGGGGAGCGCCGATCTGGCGCTCTACGCCGCCAAGAGCGATGGCGCCGGGAATGCGCGCCGGTTCGTCCCGGCGATGCGCGAAAGCGCCGAGATCGAGCGGGAGATGCGCACCAATGCGCGCGCGGCCCTGCTCGCGCAGCAGATCATCCCCTTCTACCAGCCGAAGGTCAGCCTGCGCACCGGCGGGATCGTCGGGTTCGAAGCTCTGCTGCGCTGGGATCGGCCGGACCATGGCGTGCAGGCCCCGTCATCGATCCACGCCGCTTTCGACGACCCGCGCATAGCCCCCGAACTGACCGATCGCATGCTGACGCAGATCGTGGCCGACATGGCGCGATGGATCGACCAGGGGCTCGATTTCGGCCGCGTGGCGATGAACGGATCGCCCGAGGATTTCCGCCGCGGCGACCTGGCGGACCGCATCCTGGAGAAGCTTGCCCGCGCGAACGTCGCTCCCTCCCGGTTCGAACTCGAGATCACCGAAACCGTGTTCCTGGGCAAGCATGCCGAACAGGTCGGCGCCGCGCTGCGCGAGCTTCGGCAGGAAGGCGTCACGATCGCGCTCGACGATTTCGGCACCGGCTACGCCTCGCTCACCCACCTCAAACAATTTCCGGTCGACGTGCTCAAGATCGACCAATCGTTCGTGTCGCGGGTGATATCCGACAAGCAGCAGGATGCGGTGATCGTCGGCGCGCTTATCGATCTGGCGAAGAATCTCGGCATCCAGACTGTCGCCGAAGGAATCGAGATGGAGATGCAGGCCTTCATGCTGCGCCGCCGCGGCTGCGACGTCGGGCAGGGCTATTATTTCGCCAGGCCGCTCCCCGCCGCGGACGTTCCGGCATTGATGCGCAACTGGGAAGCCGAACGGCTTTCCAGCAGGTGGATGTTCAACGCCGCCAAGGCCCGGGGATAAGAGAGTCACGGCGCCGGATCGATTGCACTGACCCACCCGATGTGATAGAACAAAACGGGTCCGAACTCGTTTTCGGCCGGCTCTTTGACAATCGAATAGCTACCGCCTGGCTCGCGGAAGGCGACGCAAAAAAAATGCGCGACACGAGTCAAGTTTGTCAACTTCGCGTACGCCGGCGCGAGGCTACCGCGTCATCCACCCGCCGCGCAAAAAAAGCGCGAACTTCGTCAGCTTCGTCAACTTCGCGTACGTCGAATTACCCGACGCCGCACCCGCTGTCGGAAGGCCTGAGGAATATTCCGCCCACTCCTGGCCGCCCCCTCACCCGCCCGCCATAAACAACGGCTGCGGCCGCTCATGCACGAACAGCTCCTCGAACAGCGCCGCCGGCACGGGCTTGCCCGACAGATAGCCCTGCCCTTCCTCGCACCGGCGCCCGGCCAGTTCTTCCCACTGATCCTGCGTCTCGATGCCTTCGGCGATGACTTCGAGGCCGAGCTGGTGGGCGAGGTCGATCAGGGAGGCGACGATCGCGCGATCGGACGGTGAGCTGGCGATCGCCTGGGTGAAGCTCTTGTCGATCTTGATGTGGCTGATCGGATAGGATTTCAGCAGGTTGAGCGAGGCATAGCCGGTGCCGAAATCGTCGAAGGCTAGGGCAACGCCGAGCGTGCGGACGGCTTCGAGCTGGGGCAGGACCAATTCCTCCTGGCCCAGCACGATATTCTCGGTGATCTCGAGTTCGAGCGCGTTGCCGGGAAGGCCATGCGCCTGCAGCGCGGCGTGGACGGTTTCGAGCAGGTCATCAGTGCGGAATTGCGCGGCGAACAGGTTGACGGCGATCCGGAAATCGGGGTGCATGGCGCGCCACTCGGCGGCCTGCGCACAGGCGATGTGGATCACCCAGGCGCCGACCGTCGCCGCCAGCGGGCCACCGTCGAGCACGGGCAGGAAGGCGGCGGGCTGGAGAAGGCCGCGCTGGGGGTGGCTCCAGCGGAGAAGCGCCTCCGCGCCGGTAAGCCGGCCGTCGGCGAGCGCGAATTGCGGCTGGTAATGGAGTTCCAGCTCGCCACGCTCGACCGCTCGGTGGAGTTCGGCATCGTACATGCGGCGCGCGACCGCCTCCGCGCGGAGCGCGGGCACGAACAGGAAGGACCGGCCGCGGCCGCCGGTCTTGGCCTGGAACAATGCCAGATCGGCGCTGCCGATCAATTCATCGACCGTCTCGCCATGCACAGGCGCAATGGCGAGGCCGCAACTGGCGGCGACACGCACTTCATGCCCGTCGACCTGGATCGGCCGGGCGATCTCGGCAATGAGGATGTCGGGCAAGGCCGAGAGGCGAAGCGGATCGCTGCAATCGGCAACCAGGATTGCGAATTCGTCGCCGCCGATCCGGGCAGCCGTGTCGGACGAGGCGGTGCAGTCGGCGAGGCGCCGGGCGGTCTCCTGCAGGATCGCGTCGCCGACGGCATGGCCCAACGTGTCGTTGACGTCCTTGAACCCGTCGAGATCGATCATCACGATTGCCGGCGTGGTGCCCCCGCTTGCGATCGCGGCGGCGGCGCGTTCGTACAGCAAGGCGCGGTTGGGCAATCCGGTCAGGCCGTCGCGGGTGGCAAGCCGATACAGTTCGTCCTCGTGCCGGCGGCGATCGGTCACGTCGCGCACCACGGCGCCGAAATGCGGCTCGCCATTCTCCTGCCATTGCGACCAGGTCAGCTCGGCTTCGAACCGGCCGCCGTCGCGGCGGAGGCCGGTGAAGGCGTTTTCGTCGTTCGAAGGCGGCGCGCTTCCCCCAATCGCGCGGGCGATAGCGCCGCGAACGCGGAAATGCTCCTCATCCGGCATGAGGCGATAGAGCTCGCGCCCCAGCATCTCCCCGGCAGAATAGCCGAACATCGCCTGCGCGGCGACATTCGTGGCGGTGATGGTCTGCGTCCGGTCGAAGCAGATCACCGCATACGGAGACGTCGCGGCGATCGCTTCGAAACGCGACGGCTGCGCCTCCTTGGCGGCTTCGAGGCGGCGCAGCTCGAGCTTGTCGCCGGCAAGCCTGGCCAGATCGCGCAGCCGGGCCCGGTCCTCACTGCTGAAAGAAGCATGCGGCTTGTCGTCGACGACGCACAGGGCCCCCAGCGGATGGCCCGACGGGCTGACCAAAGGCACGCCCGCGTAGAAACGGATCATGCCCGACGTCACCAACGGATTGTCGTGAAAACGCGGGTCGAGCTCGGCATCCTCGACCACCAAGACCTCGTCCTGGGTGATGGCATGGGCGCAGAAGGACACGTCGCGGCCCATGTCGCACGTGTCGATGCCGGCGCTCGCGGCGAAGAAGACGTGGTCGCTGCCGATCATGTTCACGGCGGCGGCGGGGACATCGAACATCCGCGCCGCGATCTGGACGATCGGCTGCAGGCTCGGCAGCTCGATGCCTTCGACAAAACCATATTGCTGGAGGGCAGCCAGACGGCCTTCCTCGTCGGCGATCGGGTGGGGGCACCGCATTCCGCTCTCCTGTGGAAGCCAAGAAATCTACCGGTCACTTGCTGCCATTTGCCTAATGCAACCGTTTGATTGCACCAGACAAATAAAGCGGTCGAAATATGGCCAATTTTCGGATCGACGCCAGTCCGATCATGGTCGAGAGAGAGCGGGATACTTCAATCACCACCAGATCGGATGATTTTGATTAAGCCCCTCTACATCGCGATACGGCCGAAACGGTCAGTCCGGATCCGGCGTCTTTCGGGCAATCCCCCACTCCCCCGCTTTGCTCCGCTGCATCCGCCTCCCACAGCCGCGACACCGCGATTGCGCGCTGCCATCCTCAAATCGCAGCGTCTGGCGCCGCGATCTTTCATGGCGACCAAGCACACACGAAAATAGCTGGGTCACCCGTCTGCCCCAGCCACCACTCATCGATTCGTTCACGCAACGCCCCCCTTTTCCCCCGCACCACTCCAACCCTAGGCGCAGAAACGGCGCCGATCGGGCCATGCATGGTTTACAATACGTAAGGGATAGCATGTTGGTTCGGTCTTGCGCACGGGCTCCTGACGTGGAAGCGAAGAAGAACAACATCTTGTAACGGACAGGATAGCCCCAAAGATGGCCCAGACCCCCGCACGCGGCGCTTCCCTGTTCGGTTTCCGGATCGGTCTCGGCACGGGGCTCGGGGTCGCGGTTGCGCTGCTGTTCTTCCTCCTCACCGGCGTGCTGGCTTATGCGAACGTCCAGATGCTGCGCGCCAATGCGGCGAAGGTGGTCGCCACGCATGAGACGATCACCGAATTCGGCAATCTGCTGTCGGCGCTGCAGGATGCCGAGACGGGGCAGAGGGGATTCCTCCTCACCGGCAAGGAGGACTATCTCGAGCCCTATGAGGATGCGTTGGCGCGGACACGGGCCAGCCTGAGCACAGTCGAGGAGCAGGTCGCCGACAATCCGTCGCAAATGGCGACGATCCGCCGGCTGAAACCGCGGATCGACGGCAAGCTGGCCGAGCTCGGGCAAACGATCGACGTCCGCCGGACGCAGGGGATCCTGCCGGCGCTGGCCATCGTCAACAGCGGTCGCGGCAAGGCCGAGATGGACGCGATCCGGGCCGATATCGGCGCAGCCCGGGCGGAGGAGCGCCGCTTGCGCGAAGCGCGGCTGGCGGACATGGCGAGCGGCTATCTCACCGCGACGTTGAGCGGCATTGCCACCGCCCTGCTTGGCATCGCGCTGACGCTCGCGGTCGGCGTGCTGGTCCACCGCAGCACGATCGCGCGGCAGCGCCAGGCGTGGCTGCAGGCGGGCCATGTCGGGCTTGGCCAGGCGATGCTCGGCGACAAGAGCGTAAGCGAGCTTGCGGGCAGCATCCTCGATTATCTGACTCCCTATCTGGGGGCGCAGGCGAGCGTGCTGTACAAGGGCGAGGACGGGACGTTCCGCAAGATGGCGACTTTGGGCGTCCCCGGCGACGCGACCGTGCCCGAGCGCTTTTCCTTGCGCGAAGGGATGTTGGGCCGGGTCGCCGCGGATGGCCAGCCGGTGGTGATCGACGATGTGCCCGAAGGCTATCTGACGCTCGGCTCGGCGCTCGGCCGCGATACACCGCGGCATCTGGTGATCGCGCCGCTCAATGCCGACGGGGCGGTCAATGCGGTGGTCGAGCTCGGCTTCCTCCACCCGATCGACGACCAGGCGCTCGACCTGCTGCGGCAGATCGCGTCGTCGGCCGGGGTCGCGCTGCGCTCCGCCAAATACCGCACCGAACTGCAGAATCTGCTCGAGGAGACCCAGCGCCAATCGGAGGAATTGCAGGTCCAGAGCGAGGAATTGCGGGTTTCCAACGAGGAATTGGAGGAACAGGGCCGCGCGCTCAAGGAATCGGCGGTCCGGCTCGAACAGCAGCAGGTCGAGCTCGAACAGACCAATTCGCAGCTCGAGGAGCAGGCGCAATTGCTCGAAACGCAGCGCGACGACCTCGCCCGGTCGGGCGCGGCGGTCGAATTGAAGGCGCGCGAACTGGAGCAGGCAAGCCAGTACAAGTCCGACTTCCTCGCCAATATGAGCCACGAGCTGCGCACGCCGCTCAATTCGCTGCTGATCCTGTCGAAGCTGCTCGGCGACAATCCGGACGGCAATCTGACCGACGAACAGGCGCAATATGCCCGCACGATCCAGTCGTCGGGCAATGATCTGCTCAACCTGATCAACGACATCCTCGATTTGTCGAAGATCGAGGCCGGCCATATCGATATCCGCGCCGAGCCAGTGTCGATGAAGCGGCTGGTCGCGGATCTGCGGCAGACGTTCGATCCGGTCGCGCGCGAACGCGCCTTGGCGTTCGAGGTGGAGGTCGCGGCCGATGCGCCGGCGTCGATCGTCAGCGATCGCCAGCGGATCGAGCAGATCCTCAAGAATCTGCTGTCCAATGCCTTCAAGTTCACCGAGGTGGGCCAGGTCGCGCTGAAGATCGCGGTCGCTGAAGACCGGCGCATCGCGTTCACCGTGACCGATACCGGGATCGGCATTGCGCCGGACAAGCATCAGGCGATCTTCGACGCGTTCCGCCAGGCAGACGGCGCGATCAACCGCAAGTTCGGCGGCACCGGGCTCGGCCTGTCGATCTCGCGCGAGCTCGCCCGCTTGCTCGGCGGATCGATCGCGCTGACCAGCACGCCGGGCGCGGGAAGCAGCTTCACCGTCACGATCCCGACCGACTATGATCCGGCGCTGGTCGAGGCGCGGCCCGAGCCGGCGGCGCCGGCGCCTGCCGAGACGAATGCGCCGCAAGCGGCGCCGGCAATGCCGACGATACGGCGTCCCGCCACCGGCCTCCCGATCGAGGATGATCGCGACAGGCTGGAAGGCGCGCGGCGCGTGCTGCTGATCGTCGAGGATGACCAGGCGTTTGCGCGGATCGTCCGCGATCTGTCGCGCGAAGCCGGGTTCCACACGCTCGTCGCCGGAACCGCCGAACAGGCAATCGACCTGGCGCGCGAATATAAGCCCAACGCGATCGTGCTCGATCTGGGCCTGCCCGACCAATCGGGGCTGGCAGTGCTCGACCGGCTGAAGCGCGAGGATGCGACGCGGCACATCCCGATCCATGTCGTGTCGGCGAGCGACCAGACGCAGACCGCCTTCTCGCTCGGCGCGATGGGCTATCTGGTGAAGCCGGTGAAGCGCGAGGATCTGGCCCAGGCGCTCGAAGCCCTGGAGGCGCAGCTCACGCGAACGATGCGCCGCGTGCTGATCGTCGAGGATGACAGGAATCAGCGCGAAGCGGTCGGCAAATTGCTCGCCGGGCCGGAGGTTGAAACGGTCGGCGTCGGCACCGCCGCCGAATGCCTGAAGCTGCTCGGCGAGCAGACGTTCGACTGCATGGTTCTCGACCTGTCGCTTCCCGACGCGTCGGGATTCTCGCTGCTGGAGACTCTGAGCAGCGGCGAGCACAGCTTCCCGCCGGTCATCGTCTATACCGGCCACGATCTGTCGAGCGAGGACGAGCAGCAGCTGCGCCGTTACTCCAGCTCGATCATCATCAAGGGTGCCAAGTCGCCCGAGCGGCTGATCGACGAGGTCAGCCTGTTCCTGCACCAGATCGTGTCGGAACTGCCGCCCGAACAGCAGAAGATGATCCGCGAGGCGCGCCACCGCGATGCGCTGCTCGAAGGACGGCGGATCCTGGTGGTCGAGGACGATGTCCGCAACGTCTATTCGCTGACCAACATCCTCGAACCGCGCGGCGCGCGCGTGGTGATTGCGCGCAACGGGCAGGAGGCGCTGGATACGCTTGAAAAGAATGCGGGCACGGCAGACGCGGTCGACCTGGTGCTGATGGATGTGATGATGCCGGTGATGGACGGGCTCGACGCGACGCGGCGGATCCGGATCGATCCGCGCTGGGCGAAACTGCCGATCATCATGCTGACGGCGAAGGCAATGCCCGACGATCAGGAACGATGTCTCGCCGCGGGCGCTAATGACTATATGGCCAAGCCCCTCGACGTCGACAGGCTCCTGTCGCTGGTACGCGTATGGATGCCCCGCTGAAGCCTGGATCCTTGGGCCAGCAAGGCGAACCGGTAGAAGATATCGAGATACATCTTCTGCTGGAGGCCTTGTTCCGGCGATATCATTACGATTTCCGCCATTATGCGCGCGCATCGATCAAGCGGCGCCTGCGCCAGGCGCTCCTTCAGATGGACTATCCCAGCGTGTCGGCGCTGCAGGACGCGCTTCTCCACGACCAGAAAGTGGCGATGCGCCTGCTCGATTTCCTGACCGTGCAGGTCAGCGAGATGTTTCGCGATCCGGGGTATTTCCGGGCGATCCGGGAGAGAGTGATCCCGCACCTGCGAACCTATCCCTCGCTGAAGATCTGGGTCGCGGGGTGCAGCCATGGCGAGGAACTCTATTCCTTCGCGATCCTGCTGCAGGAAGAAGGGTTGCTCGACCGGACCTTGCTCTACGCCACCGACATCAACCCGGCGGCACTGGAAGCGGCGCAGAGCGGAATCTATCCGCTCGACCGGATCGCCGCCTTCACCCGGAATCATCAGCGGTCGGGCGGGAAATCGTCGCTCTCGGACCATTATACGACCGCTTATGGCCGCGCGGCGTTCGACAAGGGCCTGCGCGCGCGTGTCGTGTTTTCGGATCACAGCCTGGTGACCGACGCGGTGTTCGCCGAATGCCAGCTCGTGTCGTGCCGCAACGTTATGATCTATTTCGACCGGCCGCTGCAGGACCGCGCCGTCGGGCTGTTCAAGGATAGTCTGAGCCGCCGCGGCTTCCTGGGACTGGGATCGAAGGAAACGCTGCGCTTTTCCGCGCATGCCCACGCCTTCACCGAATTCGTGCGTGAGGAAAAAATCTATCGGCGGCGCGACGCGTGACGGGCGCCGCGATCGAGGCAGTCGCGATCGGATCGTCGGCGGGCGCGGTACAGGCGCTGTCGCGCATCCTGCCGCGATTGCCGGCCGATTATCCGCTGCCGATTCTGGTCGTGGTGCACGTGCCCGACGCGCCTTCGGGCCTCGCCACCCTGTTCGCCGGCAAATGCGCGCTCCGCGTGGTCGAGCCCGAGGACAAGGAGCCGATCACGCCGGGCATCGTGCTGTTCGCGCCACCCGGCTATCACATGCTGGTCGAAAGCGATCGCAGCATCGCTTTGTCGACCGACGACCCCGTCAATTTCTCGCGCCCGTCGATCGACGTCCTGTTCGAAAGCGCGGCCGACAGCTACGGTACGGCGTTGCTCGGCCTGGTGCTGACCGGTGCCAATGAAGACGGTGCCGAGGGTGCCGCCGCGATCGGTGCCGCGGGCGGCACCGTGCTGGTCGAGGATCCGGCCGGCGCGTTCGCCGCTGCCATGCCCGGTGCGGCGCTCGCCGCGTGGCCGGGGGCACAGCCCCTGTCGCTCGACGCGATCGCCGACTATTTGCTAAGCATTGGAACGAGATGAGCGAAGCTCCGGACAGCATCAATTTCCTGATCGTCGACGATCTCGAAGAAAATCTCGTCGCGCTCGAAGCTCTGCTCCGGCGCGACGGGCTGAATTTCCTGCGCGCCCGTACCGGTGAAGAGGCGCTCGAGCTTCTGCTCAGGCACGAAATCGCGCTTGCCCTGCTCGACGTCCAGATGCCGGGAATGGACGGGTTCGAGCTCGCCGAGTTCATGCGCGGCAACGAACGCACCCGCCACGTGCCGATCATCTTCCTGACCGCGGGCAGCGCCGACACGCAGCGACGGTTTCGCGGCTATGAGGCGGGTGCGGTCGACTTCATCCAGAAGCCGATCGAAGCCGACGTGCTGCGCGGCAAGGCCAACGTCTTCTTCGACCTGCACCAGCAGCGCAGGGCCCTGGCCGATGCCGCGGGCCAGCTCGAGCGTCAGGTGCGCGAACGCACTGCCGAGCTCGAGCAGGCGCTCGCCAGGCTGAAGACCGAGACGGCGGAACGCGAGCGGGCGGAGGCATCGCTTCGCCAGAGCCAGAAGATGGAGGCGGTCGGACAATTGACCGGCGGCATCGCGCACGACTTCAACAATATGCTGACAGGCATCATCGGCTCGCTCGATCTGATGCGGCGGCGCATCGCGGCGAACCGGATCGAGGATCTCGGCCGCTATATGGATGCGGCGACGACGTCGGCGGAACGCGCAGCGGCGCTGACGCAGCGCCTGCTCGCTTTTTCGCGCCGCCAGTCGCTCGACCCCCAGCCACTCGCGCCGAATGCGCTGATCCGGTCGATGTCGCAGCTGATCGCGCGAGTCCTGCCGGAGAAGATCGAGCTCGTCATGGCGCTCGGCGACGGCGTGCCGACGGCCTATGCCGACCCGAACCAGCTCGAAAATGCGATCCTGAACCTCGCGATCAATGCGCGTGACGCGATGCCCGATGGCGGCAGGCTGGTGATCGAGACGAAGCTTGCCGCGCCGGATGCGGCGAAGCGCGCCGAGCTTCCGGCCGGGAAGTTCGTCGTCGTGTCGGTTTCCGACACGGGCACGGGCATTCCGCCCGATTTACTGGAAAAGGTGTTCGACCCCTTCTTCACCACCAAGCCGATCGGCCAGGGGACCGGGCTCGGCCTGTCGATGGTCTATGGCTTCGCCCAGCAGAGCGGCGGCGCGGTGCGGATCGAAAGCGAGGCGGGGCGCGGCACGTCGGTGAAATTATACCTGCCGGTGACCGACGCGGCGCCGGTCGATGCCCTGGCCGAGCCTGTCGTCGCCCCCCGCGGCGCGGGCCAACGCGTGCTGGTCGTCGAAGATGACGCGGCAGTGCGGATGCTGGTGCGCGAAGTGCTCGAGGAGCTACATTATGAAGCGATCGAGGTCGCCGATCCGATCGCGGCTATCCCTTTGCTCGCGTCGGACGTGCGGATCGACCTGATGATCTCCGATGTCGGCATGCCCGGAATGAACGGCCGCGAACTTGCCGACATTGCGCGCGGGCACAGGCCCGATTTGCCGGTGCTGTTCATCACCGGCTATGCCGAACATGCGACGATCCGCGCCGGCTTCCTCGGCGCCGGCATGTCGATGATCACCAAGCCCTTCACGCTGGAGGGCCTGGCGACGAAGATCAGCGAACTGGTCGCGGCGCCGGTGGCGACAGTCGGTTAAGCCCGGCCGGAGCGGCCGATCCGATTGCACCGGACCGACCGCGCCGGATTCCTGATTTAGCCGAAGCGAACCGCAGGCCTGCGGCGGCTGCGCATCGCGCCGCCGACCAGAGCGAAGCCGCCGACCATCATCGCCCAGCTCGCCGGCTCGGGCACCGGGCCTGCAACCACACCTTCGGTGCTCGCAATTCCGGCGACGATCCGGCGCGTGACGATCTTGCAGTCGGTCCAGTGCGGGCAATCGTTGTAGGTTTCGGCGCCGGTCAGCGACACCGTGCCGGGCAGGTTGAGGAACAGGTTGGTGAACGACAGATCCGAAGCCCAGGCAAAGACGCCGGGATCGAAGTCGGAGACGGAGAAGCCCCCGGTCACTTTCAACGGATCGGCGATATTGGTGAACGCCGTCGAACCCAGGCCGTATGTGGCGTAGTTTACGCCGAAGGGCGCCTTGCTCGACGACGTGATGTCCCACGTGTCCATCCAGCCATTGTCGTCGTCGTAGACGAACGTCCCGCTGAACGTTCCGCCGTCGTCGAACTTGCCGCCGGTGACCGTCCAGGTAATCAGGGCTGCCGGGGCCGATGAGGCCCACAGCATCGCAGTGGCGAGACCCGCCACAATCCAGTTCTTGTTCATAGCTCCCCCCAGGTAAGCTGCCACAATCGGCGCCTCGTCCTAGGCAAGGAAGCGCACGCCGTAAAGCAGGCCTAAGGCGGCGTTAACCATCTGATTTACGTCAGATTAATCGCCCTAGATTCCTGACTTTTCGCGATTTCCGAGCCGGCGACCGGCGCCATCCGCCAGCGTGGAATCTCCGTGGATCGGGCGAGGGGTTCGCAAAAAGAAGCGGACCTGTCCCAAATAGGTAGCCGGAAAAAGGCTTCCTTATCCTCCCCCCGAGCGTCGCTTCATCTGCACATGGAATGTCGCCCCACCGTCTTCGCCCGGCGATGCCCACAGGCGTCCGCCATGTTCTTCGATGATCGTTCGGGAAAGCGACAGGCCGAGGCCGGTGCCGCTGGCCTTGGTCGTGAAGAAGGGTTCGAAGATCTGGGCCGCCTTCTCCGCCGGAATACCGATGCCGCAATCGCTGACGTCGAGAAGCACGTCCTGCCCGTTCATCGGCATCGATCGAATGGCGATGCAGCGCGCCCGGCCGCGCGTCGCGGCCATGGCTTCGATCGCATTGGTCAGCAGGTTGATGATGACCCGCTGGATCTGCACGCGGTAGCCCAGGACCTTGGCGTCGTTCTCGTCGAGCGACAGCTGTAACGAGACTCTCGCGGCGGCCAGTTCCTGGTCCATCAGCGACGCGGTTTCGCGCACGAGATCGTTGAGGCTGAATTCGGTCAACGGCCCCGGCCCGCCGGTGAATGTCGACCGGATGCTGGCGATGACGTCGAAGGTCCGCTTGCCCGAAGCGCGCGCATCGGTGAGCGCCTCGACCGCCCGTTCGATGTCCGGCTGTGCGCGGGCCAGGCAGGTTAAAGCAGCGGTGACGTTGAGGTTGGCCGCGGCAAGCGGCTGTCCCACCTCATGCGCGATCGCCGCCGCCACCGCGTCCATCGACATCAAACGGGTTTGGGTCTCGCGATTTCGACCCGCGGTGGACAGAGCCAGCCGCGCATAAAGCCGATTGGATTCGGTGATCAGCGCCAGCATCACGATGAGGTTCGAAACGAGGACGAATATCAGAAACATATAGGCGCCAACACTGAACCGGGCCTGCAGAAACATGTTCAGCAGCGACTGGGCCAGCCAGGCCGAAAGCGAGACGAGCAGCCACAGGTCGAGCACCGACTTTTCCTGGCCGCTTTCCAGCACAGTGGGATCCGAAGCTTGGAATTCACGTGACTTGAAGTCGCGGC
>JADMIO010996586.1_pt1 | contig 55393 bp, 42 predicted proteins | sample 8958161 | NCBI WGS metagenome assembly JADMIO01 (sample SAMN16585339, study PRJNA669376) | soil metagenome | isolation source: Crop rotation soil | place: USA: Cullars Rotation, Alabama | collected 2011
CCCTCACCCCAGCCCTCTCCCCCAGAGGGGGAGAGGGGGGATGCTCCGAGGCGGCTGGCGTCGACCGCGAGGCGGATCCGGGTGAGCTCCGCCGGGCGCTGGCCCACGCCCACCGGCAGCGCGAGGCGCTCGTCGATGGCGGCGAGCGCTCCGTCGAGGTCCCCGAGCGCTTCGGACATCTTCGCGAGACCCACCAGGAACGACGCGAGGTAGAACGGGACCCCGAGCGTCCGCCCGATCCGGACCGCCTCGCGGGTGCAGCGGACCGCGTCGGCGCGGCGCCCGCCCGCCCACAGCGCGAGGCCGAGGTTGCCGAGCGCGACCGCGATGCTCCGCGGATCGTCGAGCGTCCGGAACAGCGCGAGGTGCGAGGCGAAGCAGGCCACCGCGGCGTCGGGCCGCCCGCAAGCCGTGAACACGTTGCCGAGGTTCGCGACCGCGATCGACGCGCTCCGCGGGTTGCCGGCCCGGGTCGCGTACGCGAGGCTCCGCAAGAGGTACCGCGGCATCGCGTGGACCTCGCCCTGCTGGTAGAGCGCCGCGGCGAGGTTCCCGGCGGCCTTGGCCGCGTCGCCCCAGGCCCCGAGCGACTCCGACAGCTTCATGGACCGGGTGAGCAGCCCGATCGCCCCCGGGTCGCCGCGGTCGCTCGCCATGCCCCCGGCGATGCTGAGGAGCGCGGCCCGGGCCCGGTCGTCGCCGAGGCGATCGGCCAGCGCCGAGGCCGCCGCCACCTCCCGATCCGCCGTCTCGAGGTCGCCGCTGGTCCACGCGACGTGGGCGAGCGCCACCCGCGCCGCCAGCAGCGTCGCAGGGTGGTCGGCCCCAACCGAGATCGCGTCGCCGAGCGCCACCCGGGCTTCGGCGAACCGCCCCTGGGCGCTGCGGATCTGGCCGAGCCCACGCCGGACCTCCGCGATCGCCACCGCGGTGCGCGCGGCCCCGGCGGCCGCGACGAGGTGCGGCTCCGGGTCGCCGCCGAGCGTGTGCACCACCAGCGCCAGGCGCAGCCCGATCGCCGCCCGCCGCTCGGGCGGTGCGATCGGCAACGCGGCCCGCAGCAGCGAGGCCTGGGTGTCGAACGGCCCGGTGCGCCCGAGGACCGCCGAGGCGGCGAGCGCCGTGGCCGCGGCGATCCGCCCGTCTCCGCCCGCCACCGCCCGACGGCACGCGGCCACCAGCTCCCGGGTCTCGGCGGCCAGCGCCTTCCACCGGTCGGTCCCGCCCGGGGCGTCGAGGGCGGCGAGCGCCGCGTCGGCGCCGAACGACGCGAAGAACTCCCCGTGCCGCCGCTCCACGAGCGCGCGCTCGGGTGCGGCGAGGCGTTCGGCGGCCCAGGTCCGCACGAGGCCGAGCAGCGAGAACCGCCCCGCGGCGGGCTCCACCCGGACGAGGCTCGCGTCGACCAGCGTCTCGAGCCGATCCAGGGCTCCCGTCCCCAGCACCGCCTCGGCCGCTTCGAGCGAGAACGGACCTTCGAACACCGACGCGGCGGCCAGGGCCCGCGCGGCGTCCGGGGGCAGGAGCGCCGCCGACGCCTCGAGCGAGGCCCGCAGCGTGCGGTGGCGCGACGGCCGGTCGCGGGTGCTGTCGCTCAGCAGGTCGAGCGCCTCGCCGATCCGTGCCCGGATCGCCTGGACCGACAGCAGGCGGGTGCGGGCCGCGGCGAGCTCGATCGCGAGCGGGAGGGCGTCCAGGGCCCGGACCAGCTCGGTGATCTCGGCGGCGGGCGCCGCCACCGGCGCGCGGGCCCGGAACAACGCCACCCCCTCCTCGACCGACAGCGGACCGACCGGTTCCCGGTGCTCGCCGCGGAGGCGGAGCGGCACCCGGCTCGTGCCGAGCACCGTCAGGTCCGGCGCCTCGGAGAGCCAGCGGTCGACGAGCCGGGCCACCACGTCCGCGGCCTGCTCCAGGTTGTCGAGCACCACCAGCACCCGCCCGAGCCCGCGCAGCGCGAACCCGACCGAGCCGGCCGGATCCGACGGCGAGAGCTGGGCCCCCAACACCTGCGCGACCACGAAGCACACCCCGTCGGCGGTGGTGGCGTCGGACAGGTCGAAGAACCAGGCCCTCCCCTTCAGCGTCGGCGCGACGGCGTGGGCGACCTGGAGCGCCAGGCGGGTCTTGCCGGCGCCCCCCTGGCCGACCAGCGTGACGAGCCGGTGCGCCGCGATCGCCTCGCCGACCCGGACGAGGGACTCCTCGCGGCCCACGAACGGATCGCGCTCCTCGGGGAGGTTGCCGAGCGGATGGCGGACGGTCGGGGTCTCGGCGGGCGGGGTCGGCGTCCCGAACGCCGCCGGCAGCTCGCCGCGGAGCGCCGCGACCCGCTCGCGGAGCGTGGGTCCGGTCGCGTGGCGCGCGCGGAGTGCGGTCAGCGCCGCGCCGAGCTCCTCGAGATCCGGCCACCGGTCCGCGGGGTCGGTCCGCAGGCAGCGGAACACGATCGCGGCGATCCCCGGCGCCACCCGGTCGAGCCGCGCCATCCGGTCCGGCCCGAGCGCGCGCTCGGCCTCGCGCACCGCGTGCACCGCCGCCTCGCCCCGTCCGAACGCCCGGTCGCCGGTCGCGAGCGCGAACAGGGACGCCCCGAGCGCGAACACGTCGGTCCGGGCGTCGAGCGCGCCGCCGTCGACCTGCTCGGCGGGCATGTAGCCCGGGGTCCCCATCGGCTGCCCCGGAGTCCCCGCGAACCGCGCGATCCCGAGGTCGGCCACCTTGACCCAGCCGAGCGTGTCGACGAGCAGGTTGCCGGGCTTCACGTCGCGGTGGATCAGCGGCGAGGGCCGCCCGTCGACGACGAGCGCGTGCGCGGCGTGCAGCCCGGCGCAGGCCTGGATCCCGGCGTCGAGGAGCGCGCCGGCCTCGAGCGGGCCCTGGCGGGCGAGGTCCGCGAGCGAGGCGCCGCGCACGAGCTCCATCGCCACGAACCAGATCCCGTCGACCAGGCCGAGCTCGGTCGTGCCGACGACGTTCGGGTGGTGCAGGAGCGCCCCGAGCCGCGCCTCGTCGATGAGCGCCGCTTCGCCCTCCGGCACCCGCCGGGCCAGGACCTTGAGCGCCACCGAGCGCCGGAAGCCGCGCGGTCCGTGCAGGACGGCCTCCCAGACCTCTCCCATCCCGCCGACCCCGAGCCGACCGACGAGCGCGTAGCGGCCGAGCGCGCCCCCGGGCACGAGCGCGGTCACCCGAGCCGCTCCAGCAGCCGGCCGAGGTCCGGCGTCGGCGGGACCCCGGGCGGCAGCGGCGCCAGGTAGGTCGGGGCGGGGAGGGGCTCGCCCAGGATCCGGAGCACGATCCGTGCGTCGACCCCGTCGGTCCGCCGCGCCACGGCCACCACCGCCCGCCGCGCCTCGTCGGTCGGCAGGAGGCGGTACCGGGTGAAGCACCCGTCGAGGGACGGGTCGTCGCCGACGCGGGCGAGCGCCTCGGCCCGCGACAGCCGCCCGACCGCGACCGAGAGCCGGAGCCACGCGAGCTCGGCCGGGTGCCCGTCGCCCACCGCCAGCGCCCGCCGCTCCTCCACCACCGCCAGCGCGGGCGCCAGCTGGCCCTCCGCCTCCAGCATGGGGGCGAGCGCCGCGAGGAACGGCGCCAGCTTCGACGGGACGCCGAGCGCGCGGCACCGGCGGACCGCCTCGTGCGTGCACCGCAGCGCGTCGGCGCGGCGGTCGATCGTCCACAGCGCGAGGCCGAGGTTCCCGATCGCGATCGCGAGGATCCGCGGGTCGTCGAGCGCCAGGTAGCGCTCGACCTGGGTCGCGAAACACGCGATGGCATCGGCGGGTCGGCCGCGGGCGTTGTAGACCACGCCCAGGTTCGAGATCGCGATCGCCGCCCCCCGGGGACTCCCCGCACGGGTGGCGTGGGCGAGGCTGCGGAGCAGGAGGCGCGGCATCGCGTCCACCTCGCCCCGGCCGTAGAGCACGTGGGCCAGGTTCCCGGCCGAACGGGCCGCGTCGGCCCAGGCGCCCATCGACTCCGAGAGCACCATGGACCGGGTCAGCAGGTCGACCGCGGCGGGGTCTCCGCGTTCGTACGCCACGCCGCCCGCGGTGGCCCAGACGTGGGCGCGCATCCGATCGTCGTCGAGGCGGTCGGCGAGCGCCTCGGCCGCGGCCACCTCCCGGTCGGCGGCGTCGAGGTCGCCGGTGGTCAGCGCGACGAACGCGAGCGAGCTCCGCGCGGCGAGCACGGTCGGCGGGTGATCCCCCCCGATCGCGATCGCCTCGGCGAGGGCCGCCCGCGCCTCGTCGAACCGGCCCTGCTGGGCCCGGATCTGCCCCACCGTCCTCCGCACGCCCGCGGTCTCGGACGGGAACCGCGCCGCCTCGGCCGCGCGGAGGAGGATCGGCTCCGGATCGCCGCCGAGCGTGTGCACGACCAGCGCCAGGCGGGTCAGGATCCGGTGCAGGCGGTCGGGTGGTGCGATCGGGAGCACCGCGCGGAGCAGCTCGGCCTCGGTCTCGAACGGCCCGGTCCGGCCGAGGACCGCGGAGACCGCCAGCGCCGCCGCCGCCGCGGTCCGCCCGTCCCCGCGGGCGATCGCCCGACGGCACGCCGCGATCCCGTCGGCGGTGCAGGCCGCGAGGACCCGCCACCGCGCGAGCCCGCCCGCCCCGTCGAGCGCCGCGAGGGCGTCTTCGGTCCCGGCGGACGCGATCCAGGCGCCGTGCCGGCGCAGGGCGATCGCCAGCTGCTCGGCGGGGAGCTGCTCGGCGGCCCAGGTCCGCACGAGCCCGAGCAGGGAGAACCGGCCGGTGTCGGCCTCGACGCGGACCAGGCTCGCGTCCACCAGCGCCTCCAGGCGGTCGAGCGCCCGCCCGCCGAGGACCGCCTCGGCCGCCTCGAGCGTGAAGGGCCCCTCGAACACCGCCGCCGCCGCGAGGAACCCCGCGACCTCCGGCGGGAGCAGCGCCCGGGACGCATCGAGCGAGGCTCGCAGCGTCCGGTGGCGGGCCGGCCGATCGCGCGCGCCGTCGCCCGCCAGGTCCAGCGCCTCCCCGAGGCGCAGGGCGATCGCCGCCACCGACAGCACGCGGGTCCGGGCGGCAGCGAGCTCGACCGCGAGCGGGAGCGCGTCGAGGGCGTCGACCAGCGCCCGGATCTGCGGCTCCTGCTCGGGCGGGAGCTCCACCGGCGCCCGCGCGCGGAACAGCGCGGCTCCCTCCGCGGTCGACATCGGCCCGATCGGCACCCGGTGCTCGCCGCGGAGGCGCAGGGGCGTCCGGCTGGTGCCGAGGAACCGCGCGTCCGGGGCTTCGGTGAGCCAGCGGTCGACGAGGCCTGCCGCCGCTTCCGCCGCCTGCTCGAGGTTGTCGAGGACCACCAGCACCCGCCCGAGGCCCCGCAGCGCGAAGCCGACCGAGCCGGCGGGGTCGGACGGCGAGAGCTCCGCGCCGAGCGCCTGGGCCAGCACGAAGCACAGGCCGTCGGTCGTCGTGGCCTGGGAGACGTCGAAGAACCACGCCCTTCCCTGCATCGACGGCGTGACGCTCCGCGCGACGTGGAGCGCCAGGCGGGACTTGCCGGCCCCGCCCTGGCCGACCAGCGTCACGAGGCGGTGCGCGGCGACGGCGTCGCGGATCCGGGCGACGGACGGGTCCCGGCCGACGAACGCGTCCCGTTCCTCGGGGAGGTTGCCGGCCGGCTGCACGAGCGTCGGGATCTCCGCCGGCGGCGGAGGCGCCCCGAACGAGGCGGGGAGCTTCCCGCGGAGCGCCGCGACCCGGTCCCGCAGCGTCGGTCCGCCGCCGTGGCGGGCCCGCACCGCGGTCAGCGCCGCGCCGAGCGACGCGATGTCGGGCCACCGATCCTCGGCCCGGGTGCGGAGGCACCGGTACACGATCGCGGCGATCCCCGGCGCCACGCGATCGAGGCGCGCCATCCGGTCCGGTCCCAGCACCTGCTCCGTCGCGCGGACCGCCTCGAGCGCCGCGGGCCCGCGCCCGAACGCCCGCTCTCCGGTGCCGAGCGCGAACAGGCTGGCGCCGAGCCCGAACACGTCGGTCCGGGCGTCGAGCGCGTCGCCGTCGAGCTGCTCTCTCGGCACGTACCCGGGCGTACCGGCCGCGGCGCCGGGCGTGCCGGCGAACCGCGCGATGCCGAGGTCGGCCACCTTGACCCAGCCGAGCGCGTCCACCAGCAGGTTTCCGGGCTTCACGTCGCGGTGGATCACCGGGGTGGGCCGCCCGTCCACCTCGAGCGTGTGCGCGGCGTGCAGGCCGGCGCAGGCCTGGATCCCGACCTCGAGGAGCGCCGCGGCCTCGAGCGGACCCTGCTGCGCGATCTCGGCGAGCGACGCTCCGCGCACCAGCTCCATCGCGACGTACCAGACGCCCTCCGACTCGCCGAGCTCCGTGGTCCCGACGACGTTCGGGTGGTGCAGGAGCGCACCCAGCCGGGCCTCGTCGACGAGCGCCTGCTCGCCGTCCGCCTGCCGCGCCAGCACCTTGAGGGCGACCGACCTGCGGAACCCGCGCGGGCCGTGGAGGACCGCCTCCCAGACCTCTCCCGTCCCCCCGACGCCGATCCGCTCCACGAGCGCGTAGCGGCCGAGCGAAGCCCCTGGAACGAGCGACTCCGGCAACCCGTCCCCCCGCGGAAAGATACACCCGGCCGATGCGCCTCGCGTTCTTCGGGACCCCCGCCTTCGCCGTCCCCACCCTCGACGCCCTCCACGCCGCCGGCCACGAGCTGGCGCTCGTCGTGAGCCAGCCCGATCGGCCCGCCGGGCGCGGGAACGTCGTCGCGCGCACGCCGGTCGCGGAGCGGGCGCTGGCGCTCGGCCTGCCGCTCGCCCAGCCGGTGGCGCTGCGGTCGGGGCCGTTCCCGGAGCGCTTCGCGCAGCTGAAGCTCGACGTGGCGGTGGTGATCGCGTACGGGCGGATCCTGCCGGTTCCGCTGCTGCAGGCCCCGCGCCTCGGCTGCGTCAACGTCCACGCGTCGCTCTTGCCCCGCTGGCGGGGCGCGGCGCCGATCCAGCGCGCGGTGCTCGCCGGCGACGCGGTGTCGGGCGTCTGCACCCAGCGGATGGAAGAGGGCCTCGACACCGGCCCGCTGTACGGCTGGAAGGAGCTGCGCCTCGATCCCCGCGAGACCAGCGCCACGCTCCACGATCGGCTGTCGCTCCTCGCGGCGGAGCTCGCGGTCGAGACGCTCGACGGGCTCGGGGGCAAGGAGCCCGTCGCCCAGGCGACCGAAGGCGTCTGCTGGGCCGACAAGATCGAGAAGGGCGAGGGACGCGTCGACTGGGCCGACGACGCGATCGCGATCGACCGCCGGATCCGGGCGATGACGCCGTGGCCCGGGGGCTTCGTCGACGGCCCGGACGGGCCGATCAAGCTCCTCGAGGCGGTGCCGGTCGCCGGGGTGGGTGCGCCGGGCGAGATCCTCGACGTGGAGCCGCTGATCGTCGCCTGCGGGGGCGGCGGGCTCCTGGTGGCGCGGATGCAGCTCCCGGGCCGACGCGCGGTGTCGGGTGCCGAAGCCGCGCGCGGGCTGCGCCTCGCGAAGGGCGATCGGTTCCCGGGGGTGCGGTGATGCGCTGGCGGAGGGTCCTGGCCGGCGTGCTCGGAACCGCGCTCGCAGCGGGCCTCGTCTGCGGCGGGCTGCTGGTGTGGACGTTTTCGGGCCTGATGCCGCTCGCCGACGCCGAGGTCGCGGGCGGCCAGATCGTCAAGGACGGCTACGTCGGGTTCGGCCTGCTCGACGCGGGTCCGGGCGCCGTCGCGCTGCTCGATCTCGGCAACGACCCCGAAGGGGTGGCGCTGAAGGCCGCGCTGGCCCACCGCGGGATCCGCCCGGAAGACGTGACGACGATCCTGCTCACCCACGGCCACCCGGACCACGTCTCGGCCTGCCCGCTGTTCCCGAATGCAACCACCTACGTCGGGGCGGCGGAGCTGCCGTCGATGCGCGGCGAGGTCGGGTTCCACTCGCCGCTCACCCGGTGGTTCCCGCCGGCCGACAAGCACTGCGCGAAGCTCGTCGGCGTCGCCGACGGCGACACCGTGCCGCTCGGCGACGGTGTGGCGACCTACTACGCGGTGCCCGGTCACACTGCGGGCAGCGGCGCGTGGCTCGTCGAGGACGTGCTGTGGGTCGGCGACGCGGCCGACGTGCTCGCCGACGGGACGGTCGTGAACGCGAAGTGGCTGTTCACCGACGATCCGGCGCAGAGCCGGCGCTCGTGGCAGGCGGTCGTCGCGCGCCTGCCGACCGGGATCCCGCGCCAGATCGCGCCCGCGCACTCGGGGCTCGGGACCGGGGACGCGCTGCGGCGGTTCGCGGCGCCCTGATCTGGTAGGGTCTCCCGCGGGAGGCGGCATGTCCCGGTTCGTGCTCGGGGTGGCGGTGTGGTTCCTGGCGGCGGCGCCGTCGTTCGCCCAGGCGGCGCCCGACGCCCGCACCCAGGAGGCGGCGATGACGCTGCTCGAGTCGATGCACATGGACCGCGTGCTGAGCGACGCGATCAAGCAGACGCTCGACCTGCAGATCCAGCAGAACCCGCAGATCGCGCCGATGCGCGGCGTCATGGACCAGTTCTTCGCGAAGTACATGAGCTGGAACGCGCTCAAGGACGACATGGCGGCGATGTACGCCCGGGAGTTCAGCGAGGCCGAGCTCACCCAGATCACCGCGTTCTACCAGAGCCCGGTCGGCCAGAAGATGGTCGACAAGATGCCGTCGATGATGTCGCAGGGCATGGCGCTCGGCCAGCAGCGGGTCCAGGCGCACATGACCGAGCTGCAGGCGGCGTTGATGGCCGAGATGGCGAAGCAGGGCAAGGCCCCCTGACCGACCTGCTGCGCCGGGAGCTCGGCCCGTGGCAGGCCGCGTCGCTCGTGGTCGGCACGATCGTCGGCACCGGGGTGTTCCTCAAGGCGGCGGTGATGGCGCAGCTCGGCGGGTCGGCGGGCTGGGTGCTGCTCGCGTGGGCGGTCGCGGGGGCGCTGTCGCTGTGCGGGGCGCTCACGTACGCCGAGCTCGGCGCGATGTTCCCCGATGCCGGCGGGGAGTACGTCTACCTGCGCGAGGGCTACGGGCCGTTCGTCGCCTGGCTCTACGGCTGGAACCGGTTCTGGATCGTGACCCCGTGCTCGATCGCGGCCTATGCGGTCGGCTCGGCGGTGTTCCTCGGCGGGGTGCTGCCGGTCGAGGCGCTCGGGGGGCCGATCCCGGTGGCGATCGCGGCGATCGCGGTGTTCACCGCCGTCAACTGTCTCGACGTCCGGTCGGGCGGTACGCTCCAGGCGGTCCTGACGGCGGCGAAGATCGCGCTGGTGGTGGGGCTCGCGCTCGGGGCGTTGCTGCTGCCCGGCGGAGACTGGGCGCGGGTCGTGGCGCCGGCCCCGTTCCCCGGAGTCGGCGCGTTCGGGGCGATGCTGCTCGCCGCGTTGTGGGCGTACGACGGGTGGAACAACCTGCCGATGGCCGCGGGCGAGGTCCGGGATCCGGCGCGGACGCTGCCGGGCGCCCTGGTGGGCGGGACGGTGGCGGTCCTGGGCATCTACGCGCTCGTCCACCTGGGCTACTTCCGGGCGCTGCCGCTGGAGGCGATCGCCTCGTCGTCGTCGACCGCGCACCCGGACGCCCCGGCGGTGGCGGCGAAGGTCGCGGAGCTCCTGATCGGCGGCCGGACGGCGGCGGTCCTGGCGGCGGGGATGGCGCTGTCGGCGCTGTCGGCGATGCACGGGTCGATGCTGACCGGCGCCCGGGTCCCGTACGCGATGGCGCAGGACGGCCTCGGTCCGGCGGCGCTCGGGCGGGTGTCGCCGGGGGCGCGGATCCCGCGGACGGCGGTGCTGGTGCAGGGGGCGCTGTCCTGCGGGTTCGCGCTCACCGGGCGCTTCGACCAGCTCACGGACGCGGTGGTGTTCGCGTCGTGGCTGTTCTACGCGCTGAACGCGGGGGCGGTGCTGCGCCTGCGCACGCGCCAGCCGGACCGGCCGCGGCCGTTCCGGGTCCCGGGGTTCCCGGCGGTGCCGGTGGTATTCGTGGGGCTGGCGCTGGCGCTGCTGGTGGACACGCTGGTGACGACCCCGCGCGAGAGCCTGCTGGGTCTCGCGGCCACGGGACTCGGCGGGTTCGCGTACCTCGGGGTGCGCGGCCGCGGATCGCCCGAAACGGGGTGATGCGGTCGCCCACGCTCGGCCCGGAGTTCCGGTGAACGTCGCCCTGAGCGGGGCGCGACCAGGGTGTTCGGAAGCCGCAGTTGACCCGGTCGGAAAGCTGCGGCTTCCGAATGCCCGACATCTCACAGCCCGGCGGAAGCTGCGCCTTCCGAATGCCCGGCTTCTTCCTGCGCGGCAAGCTCGGCCCGGAGTCCTGCGACGCTCGGCGCCGAGCGTCCGCGGGACGACCCAGGATCCCGGCCCGCGAGCTCGGTGTTTCGGCCCGATCTTCGCGATCGTCTGCGGCCGCTCGCCCAGCCCGGGTAGGATCCGTCGCGGGAGGGGCGGTGGTCCAGAGCGGTCTGCTCGCCGGGCTCGGCCTCGTGGTGCAGCTCGGCGCGGACCCGAAGGTCGGGGGCTCGCTCGATCTCGGCTACCGCGGGGTGCTGGTCACCTCCGGGCCCGTCGACACCGCGGGCGACGCGATGCTGCACCTGGTGGGCTTCTGGCCGGTCGTCACCGCCGAGGTCACGCTCGACGGCGGGAGCGTGCTGCCGGCCGCGTCCCACGATCGGGGCTACCTGCCGCTCGTCGGGCTGTCCGCCGGGGGTGGGCTGTCGCTCGCGACCGACGGCACGTTCGGGCCGGTGGTCCAGGCCGAGCTCTACGGCCCGATCGTCGGCGCGCGGCTCGGCACGACCTTCACCGACGGCAGCTGGCGGGCGCCGCGGCTCGGGGTGGGTGCGGCGTGGGACTTCCTGTGCTGCTCGGACGAAGAGGTGTTCTTCTGAGCCCGGACCTCCTGCGGCGGCTGCTGCGCGCCCGCGACCGGATGGATCGGTCCCCGGAGCGGCGGTGGACGGTGGCGGCGCTCGCCCGGGGAAGCGGCGTCTCCCCGGCCCACTTCGCACGCGCCTTTCACCGGGGGTTCGGGACCCCGCCGCACCGCTACCTCCTGTCCCGGCGGCTCGAGCGGGCGATCGCGCTGCTGCGCGACACCGACCTCACGCTGGCCGAGATCGCCACCGCCACCGGCTGGCGGAGCCTCGGCACGTTCGGGCGCACGTTCCGGGCGGCGACCGGCGAGGCACCGGGAGCCTGCCGCACCCGGTGGCGGAGCACCCGCGACGAGTGGGCCCGCATTCCCAGCTGCGTGGTCACGGGCCTCCTCCGCCCGGATCTGCGAAGCGCAGTTTCGGAGAGAGCAGCGGATCCCCCCCGGCGGTAGATCGGGCCCGGAGGTCAGCATGTTCCGCGGCATCTCGATCACCGGCGTCTACGTTCGCGATCTGGACGAGGCGATCGGGTTCTACACGACGATCCTCGGCTTCCGGCTCCACACCGACGCGAGGATGGGGGACTACCGGTGGGTCACGGTGCAGGTGCCCGGCCAGGAGCTCGAGCTCGCGCTGTGGCTGCCGGAGTCGCCGATGCTCGACGCCGCGTCGTCCGAGCAGCTGCGGGCGCTCGTCGCGAAGGGGGCGCTGCCGTCGATGATCCTGCACGTCGACGATTGCCGGGCGACCCACGCGGCGCTGGTCGCGAAGGGGGTGGAGTTCACGCAGGAGCCGATGGACCGGTTCTACGGCATCGACGCCGCGTTCCGCGACCCCTCGGGCAACCACTGGCGGATGACGGAGCCCAAGACCACCGGATGAGCCCTCACGGGTGGAGCGCCCGGGCGATCGCCTCCGGCGCGCGCGGCGGGAGGGCCGCGGGCACCTCGCCGCCGCACTGCAGGAACCGCTCCGCGCCGTCCGACCCGATCCACGCGCCGTCCGGCGTGAGCGCCACCCACCCGTCGGCGCGGGGCAGCACCTGCCAGGTCAACGCCCGCCGTCCGGTGACCGGGTTCCAGAGGCACACCGCGCCGTCTTCGGCGCCCGACGCGAGCCACCGCCCGTCCGGCGAGAACGCGACCGCGCGCCCGTCGCCGCGGTGACCGCGCAGCGCGCGCGACCGGCCGCGCGTCGGCTCGTGCAGCCAGATCGAAGCGTCGTAGTGCTGCGCCGCCGCGATCCGCCCGTCGGGCGAGACCGCCACGCCCAACGAGTCGCCGGAGGCCTCCACGGTCGTGAGCCGGGCGCCGGACGCGAGGTCCCAGGTCGTCGCCGAGAAGTCGGTGCCGCCCGCCGTGAGCGTCCGCCCGTCCGGAGAGAACGCCAGGGAGGCCGGGGCCAGGTGCTGATCCTTCGCGAACGCGAGCGCGAACGTCTCTCCGGTCGCGATCGAGACCACCGTCACTCCGTCCTGGCCTCCTTCGGCGAGCCACGCTCCGGAGCGATCCACGGCGAGCACTCGGGTGGAGCGGGTCGGCGGGCGGTCGAGCCGGAGCGCGCCGGTCCGGACCTCCCACGCGCGGAGGCGCGCGGCTCCCACGGCGAACGTCCCGCCTCCGAACGTGATCGTCCGCGACCGCTCGCCGAACAGGCCCGGGACGCGGAGGCGCTCCGCTCCGGTCGCCACGTCCCAGACGATCACCGCGTCCGGGGTCACCGAGGCCGCGAAGGCCCCGTTCGGGTCCAGCGCCACCACCGGGTCCCGGACGATCGGCGACCGCCGGACAGCCCGGGCGCACGCGCCCGTCGCGAGGCTCCAGGTCCGGACGACCCCGTCGCCGTGGGCGGAGATCACCGCCTCCGGCGAGAAGGCGACCGCCACGACCGCGGCCCGGGTCGTGGGGAACAGGACGTCGGCCAGTCCCTCGTGGGCGAGCCCCACGAGGCGGAGGCCGCCGCGGTGGTCGCCGGCCACGATCCCCCAGCCGGACGGCGCGAGCGCGTGGGCGTCCCCCGCTTCGACGACGGTCGGCGCGCCTCTGTCGTCGAACCGCAGGATCGCCGCTCCCCCCGACGCGACGAGGCCGTCGGGGGTCCAGAGCCATGCCCAGGCAGAGCGCAACACGGGCTGGAACGCGCCGGACGCGAGGTCGACGACTGCCAGCTCGCCCCTCGTGATCTCCACCGCGGCCCGCGCGCCGTCGGGTGCCAGCGCGACGCGGGCGAAGTCGTGCGCGCCGGCCAGGGGCACCGTCGCGATCGGCTCCCCGGTGTCCAGGTCCCAGACGCGGAGCGCGCCGCGGACCTGGGCGACCTGTCCGAGCCCTCCGTGGAGCTCGAGGAACCTGCGGGTCACGAGGCCCGGGAACGCCCGCTCTGCGCCCTGCCCGCCGGTCTCCGGGTCGATCTCCACCAGGCGGTCGTCGTCGGTCCCGAGCGATCGCCTCACGGCCCACAGACGCCCGTCGCACACCGCGAACGGACCGCCGAGCCCGGGGATCGCGAGCTCGCGCCGGCCGGTGGCGACGTCCCACAGCTCGAGGCCGCCGGCGTCGACCGCGAGTCGGCCTCCTCCGGAGACGAACGCCAGGTGGTCGACGCCGCGCGCGCCGGCTCGCCACTGTTGCGGTGGGTCGGGGATCCGCAGGACGCGCGCGTTCGGCGCCAGGCTCCACAGGTGGATCCAGCCTCCCCGGTCCCCGCTGGCGAGCAGCCCACGGTCGGGCGAGAACGCGAGCGCCTTCGGGAGCGAGGCGTGGCCGCAGAGGACGGCCAGGCGAATGTCGTCGGACACGGGGAGCGGTGCAGTGAAGAGGCCGCACGAGAGTGTACGCCGCCGCGCACGATCGGCGCTCCCGCCGCACCCGTTGCCTCAGGGACAGGGTGCGTCGAAGTTCCGCATTTTTCGGAGCAGGGTGCGGCGAACTTCCGCTTTTCGGGCCCCCGCAGCGCTCGCGCAACGGACCAACGCCGCGTTTCGGTCGACGACGCCGGCGAAAGCGGAAGTTCGAGCCCCTCCGCTCCCGCCCGAGCTCACGCCGGGGCAGAGGAGCGAGAGCGGCTCAACCCCCCTCCGCCTGCGGGAGCCGCATCGCCGCCGGCTCCTCCTCGAACCGGTCCAGCACGATCGCCACCACCATGTCCGCCAGCACGTTCACGCCCGACCGGACCCGCGCGACGATCCAGTCCACCGGCACGATCAGCGGGATCGCCACCGCCACCGACGCCTCCGGCAGCCCCGCCGCGCCGAGCACGAGCGGCAGGATCACGAGCCCGGCTTCCGGGATCCCCGCGATCCCGACCCCCGCCATCACCGAGGACGCCACCACCGTCAGCTGCTGGACGAACGTCAGGTGCAGGCCCATCGCCTGGCACAGGAACAGCGTCGCCATCGCCTCGTAGAGCATGATGCCGTCGTTGTTGAAGTTCGTGCCCACGCACACGCTCAAGCGGGCGGCGTTGTCCCGGATCCCGAGGTCCTTCAGGCACCGCAGCGTCACCGGCATCGTGGCGAGGCTCGAGTTGCACGACACCGCGGTGACCACCGCGTCGAGCGCGCCGCCGAGGAACCGCACCGGCGACAGGCCCCCGACCGCCCAGGCGAGCAGCGGGTACCAGCCGAGCGCGTGGCCGAACAGCCCGGCCAGCATCGCCGCGAGGAAGATCCACAGCACCGAGAACACCCCGATCCCCGACTTGCCCACCACGTCGGCGACGATCAGCGCGACCGCGAACGGCATGAGATCGGCGACGCGCATCAGCATCGCGGTGAGCACGTGTTGCGCGACCTCGATCCCGTGGCCCACCGTGACCATCGCCGCGGCGAGCGACGGCGTCCGGTCGCGGACCGAGCGCAGCGACGCCCCGGTCAGGACCGCCAGCAGCACGATCGAGATCACGAGGTTCTTCGCGAACGGGTCGACGACGCTCTCCGGGACGAACGCCGCGAGGTTCTTGAGCGGATCGAGGGTGGCGTTCACCGGGGCCGGCGCGGACGACGACGAGAGCGCGATCCCGAGATCCGTCAGGTGCCCGGCCCACTTCAGGCCGGGGGTGAACCCGTTCAGGATCGCGAGGCCGAGCGTCATGGCGACCGTGACGTTCACGACGCACACCACGAGGAGCCGGGCGCCGCTGCGGGCCGAGATCGTGGTCTTCAGGAACGAGTCGAGGATCGACACGAACACGAGCGGCGTGGCGAGGGCCTTGAGCAGCCGGACCGCGAGGAGCCCCACCGGCCCGAGGTCGGCGTTCGCGAAGCCGAACAGCCACGGATCCTGGCGGAACACGGTCCCGAGCACGCAGCCCGCGCCCACGCCGATCAACACCCGCCCCCACAGCGGCACCTTCGCCCGAGTCTCCATCGGCGGAGCATACGCCGTGTGGCACACTGGCGCCGTGCTCCTGCTCCTCGCCGCCTGCGCCACGCCTCCCGCCCCGGCCCCGGTCCCGTCCCCGGTCCCGGCCCCGGTCCCGGCTTCGGTCCCGGCCCCGCCTGCCGGCACGATCGGCGGCGACCCGATCCTCGACCACCCGGTGGTCCTGGGCGGGATCGCGGAGTCCGCGGTCCAGGCGGGCCTGAAGCCGCACGAGGCGCAGATCCACCAGTGCTTCGCCGACGGAGCGCGGGCCCGTCCGGGCCTCGGCGGCAAGGTGCTCGTGAAGTTCGCGATCGGCAGCGACGGCGGGGTGTCCGCGGTGTCGACCCGCGCCACCAGCCTGCGCGACCCGTCGACCGAGGCCTGCATCCAAGCCGAAGTGGCAAAGGCGACGTTTGCGGGCCTCGCGTCGGGCGCGAAGGCGATCGTGCTGTACCCCTTCGCGTTCCCCTGATCACCAGGCGACGTTCACCGGGTACGTCACGAGCTGCCCGTCGTCCAGATCATGGGCGGGGAAGTCGGCTTTCTTCAACACCGACACCACGCAGGCCACGTAGTCGGCGGGCGCGCCCCCGTCGTCGACCGTCTCGACCCGCGAGACGAGCCCGTCACAGCCGACCGTGAGGTCGAACGTGAGGTGGACCGCCTTCATCCCCGCGGGCTGGCCGCAGTACAGCGCGGTCGGGAGCACCGCGTCGAGCGCGGACTTGATCTCGGGGTAGCCGAGGCCGGCGGGGGTCGACACGCCGTCGTCTCCCTGGACCGGGGCGAACGGCACGCACCGCTCGGCGCTCGGGGTGGGCAGCCGATCCGCAGGCGCGCCGGCCAGCGCCGGGACGACCAGCACCGAAAGGAAGGATCGAACCACGTCGGCACGCTACCACCCGCGCGCCGCGCCCGCGATAGCCGGGACGGATGCAGGAGGCGCTCCAGGCCGATCTCGTGCACCTGCGGCTCCGCCAGCGCCGGACGACCGGCAAGCTGTTGCGGGTGGGGGCGCTGGTCGGGGTGTTCACGGCCTCGGCGGTCGCGAACCACGCGGTCGGCCTCGGGTGCTGGGAGAGCGTGTTCGCCGGGCTGCAGTCGTTCGCCCTCGGGCTCGACACGGTCCCGCCGCCGGACGTGATGGCCGCGGGCGGCCCGTGGACCCAGCTCCTGTGGGCCACCCGGATCGCCGCACCGCTCATCGCCGCCGAGTCGGTGCTGTTCGCGGCGCTCCTGGCCGGGGTGATCGCGCGGCCGGCGTTCCTCTTGGTCGACCACGTGATCGTGGTGGGGGCCGGGAACCTCGGGCGGACGGTCGTGGAGCAGATCATGGCCCGCGCCGCGCTCGAGCGGACGCCGCTCGAGGTGGTGGTGGTCGACGTCGACCCCGACGCCCCGCACCTGAAGGAGCTCGGCGAGCAGGGCGTGTGGACGGTGATCGGTGACGGGCAGCTCCCGTCGGTGCTGCACGAGGCGCGGGTCGAGCGGGCGCGGGCGGTGGTCATCGTCACGAGCTCCGACGTGGCGAACGTCGCGGCGCTCTGGAACGCGCGCGCCCGCTGCCCGAAGCACGCCCGGATCCTGGTCCACGTCGACGACGAGCACCTGCGCGACACCGTCCGCGAGACGCTGGGCCCCGATCCGGACGTCGAGCTGTTCAACCTCTACGAGGAGGCCGGGCGGCGCCTCGTCGCCGACCAGGGGCTCGACCGCCCGGGCCCGGCGTCGGTGGTGATCGCCGGGTTCGGACGTCTCGGCCGCGCGATCCAACGCCAGCTCGGCGTGGACCGGTGCCTGGTCGTCGACCGGGACCCGTCGATCGAAGTCCCGCCGCGCCGACCGGGCGACGCGGTGCTGCACGGGTGCGTCCAGACGCCGGCGGTGCTGGAGGGGATCGCGGGCTTCCTGCGGGAAGGGGCACCCACGGCGGGGCGGTTCGTGTTCGTCGCGACCGACCAGGACGTCCGGAACCTCGACCTCGCGCTCGGGTTGCACAGGAAGCTCGGGGCGCTCGGCCTGCCGGTCACGCTGTCCACCCGGATGCTGCGGCCCCCGCGGGGCGACGTGGCGGTGCTCGAGAAGATCGGGGTCGTGAGCCTGGCGGCGATCGTCGCCGAGTCGGAGCGGTTCGGCCTGCTGTGCACCCGGACCCGCCACAGCTTCCGGGCGACGATCGTGCAGGTGCTGGCCCTCGTCTCGTGGTGGACGGGCGCCCTGTGAGATCCAGGTAGCAGCGGCGGCCCGCTCCGGTGTCTCACGGGCGGGAGGGCGCATGTGGATGCTCGCGGTCGTCGGCTGTGTGTACGTGGAACGGGAGGTCTGGGACTCGGGCGACGACTCCGGCGACAGCACGGAGTGGACCTGGGACACGACGACGCCGGGCCCCGACACCCCGTGCACCTCGGACGAGCAGTGTCCCGGGAACTACGCCTGCAACGGCGGGGTCACGGTCCTGACGGACGCGCACGGCTGCGTGGAGCGGTGCACCGCGGACTCCGACTGCAAGGCGGGGTCGAACTGCCAGGGCGACGGCAGCTGCGGCTGAAGGCGACGACCCAGGAAGGCGGCGGGGCGCCGGGGCTCTTCTGCGGTACGCAGAGGTCCGCAGAGGATGTCGCAGAGGAAAAAAGGAGGTGGCCCTTCGGCGCCGCAGCGTGTGGACGGGTGCGTCCCCCTCGCCAGCTCCGGTGAGCGCACCTGCGACGACCTCGCCGCCGTCACCCGTGGACAGCCCTCCAGACCTCTGCGACGCCCTCTGCGCCCCTCTGCGTACCGCAGGAAACGCGGACTTCGCCAGCTGCTGCGCCGCTTCAGCGCCGCCAGTCCCCCGAAGCCCCGCCCGACTTCGACACCAGCCGCACCGGCCCGAGCTCCAGCGACCGGTCCACCGCTTTCAGCATGTCGTACGCCGTGAGCAGCGCCGCGTTGACCGCGCACAGCGCCTCCATCTCGACGCCCGTGCGGCCCTCGCAGCGGACCGTGGCGGTGCAGCGCAGGCGGCCCGGCTCGAGGTCGACCGTCACCAGCACCGCGTCGACCGCGATCGGGTGGCAGAGCGGGATCAGGTCCGAGGTGCGCTTCGCGCCCTGGATCCCCGCGAGCTCCGCCGTGAACCGCACGTCGCCCTTCCGGTTGCGGCGCTCGGCGACCGCGGCGTGCGCGGCCGGCGAGAGCGACAGGAACCCCTCCGCGACCGCTTCCCGCCGGGTCACGGCCTTTCCGCCCACGTCGACCATGCGCGGCTGGCCCTCGGCGGTCACGTGCGTCAGCTCGCTCATGGGTGCCAGGATAGCGGGCGCGATGCCCCTGCCGCCAGTCCGCATCCGCCTGCGCCCCAAGCACGATCGGCGGGTCCGGGGCGGGCACCCGTGGGTGTTCGCGAACGAGCTCGACACCGACGTGGCCGCGCTGCCCCCGGGTGGGGTGGTCGAGATCGCCGACGGCCGCGGGAGCTTCCTCGGGCTCGGGACCGCGAACCCGGCGTCGCTCATCACCGTGCGCCTGCTGTCGCGGAACCCGGCCGACGACCTCGACTCCGTCGCGTTCTACGAGGGGCGCCTGCGCGAGGCGCTCGCCCGCCGCCAGCGGGTGTGCCCGGACCGGAGCTCGCTGCGCCTCGTCCACGCCGAAGGCGACGACCTGTCGGGCCTCGTGGTCGACCGCTACGGCGACCAGCTCGTGGCGCAGCTCGGCACGCTCGGGATGGAGCGGCGCAAGGAGCTCGTGCTGGAGGCGCTGCGCACGGTGTTCCGGCCGCGCGGCGTCACCTGGCGCTCCGAGGGCCCCGCGCGCCGGCTCGAGGGGCTCGACGACGAGCGGAAGGTCGCGTGGGGCGAGGTGCCGGACACCGTCGGGATCGAGGAGCTCGGCGTCCACTACGCGGTCGGGCTCCTCGACGGCCAGAAGACCGGCCACTTCCACGACCAGGCCGAGAACCGGGCGTTCGTGGGCCCGCTGTGCCGGGGCGAGGACGTGCTCGACGTGTACGCGAACAGCGGCGGGTTCGGGCTGCAGGCCCTGGTCCACGGGGCGGCGTCGTGCCTGTTCGTCGACCGCTCGGCGGCGTGCGAGGCGGCGATCCGCGAGAACGCCCTCCGGAACGGGGTCGCGACCCGGGCGCGGGTCGTGGTGGGCGACGGCAAGGAGACGCTCGTGAACCTCGGCCGCGAACGCCGGACGTTCGGCGTCGTGATGCTGGACCCTCCCGCCTTCGCGAAGACCCGCAAGGCCGCGGGCGCCGCGCTCAAGGGCTACCTCGACGTGAACGCGCTCGGCCTCGGGCTCCTGCGCCCGGGCGGCCTGCTGGTCACGAGCTCCTGCTCCTTTCACGTGGCCGAGGACCGGTTCCTGGAGGTGCTGGTGGAGGCGGCGTCGCGCGCCGGTCGGCGGCTCGTGCTCGTGCGGCGGGGCGAGCAGTCGCGCGACCACGTGATCCGGCCCGAGATCCCGGAGACCCGCTACCTCAAGCACTTCGTGTTCCGGGCCGAGCTCCGGTGATCAGGGCGCTGCCGGGTCCGGCGGCAGGTCGGTGTCCTCGGCGTCGGCGTCGGTCGCCAGGCCGGCGTCGACCCGGTGGGCCGGGACCCCGAGCTGCGGCGGCTGCCGCATCTGGCCGCGGGGCGCGCCGAGCTGGCCCTGGGGCATCCGCCGCCGGCCGCGCCGACGCGCCTTGCCGCGGGGGGCCGCGTCGGGGTCGCGCACCTTGCCGGCCTTGCCGATCCGCTGGGGCGGCGGCTCGCCGTTCGCGATGGCTTCGGCGCGGGCCTCCCGACGCGCGAGGCGGGCGTCGAGCGCGGCCTGCCGGGCTTCCTCCTCCTGCTTCTTGGCCTTGGCCTGCGCCGCCTGGTGGTCGTGCTCCTTGTCGTGCAGCGTGGTCGCGGCCGACAGCGCGTCGGCGGTGTTCACCACCAAGCGCCGCCCTTCGTAGAACGTCACCGCGACGGTGAGCCCGAACAGGAACGTCGCGACGTGCCCGAGCCAGGCCCGCATGTCGAATCCTCCCGCAGTCCGAGCCCGATGCTATCCCGCCGCCGGAGGCTCCGGCGCGGGCGGCGTCGCGGCCGGCGGTGCCGGTGGATCCGGGAGCTTGCGCAGCAGGTCCACGAGGAGCAGGAGGAGCCCGACCGCGAACACCCCGAACCCGACCGCGAGCAGCGCGCGGTCCCACAGCGCGAGCTGCAACGCCTCGATCGAACGCCGATCCCCGAGGGTGGCCTCGGCGCGGGCCCGCTGCGAGGTGTCGCGGCCGAGGTGCTGCTCGAGGACGCTCCAGTCGTAGCGCGGGGGATCGGTGCCGGGGGAGGCGTACCACAGGAGCGCGCCGTCCTCCGGCAGGACCGCCACGAGCTCGCGGCCGTCGGTGGTGGCGGTGGGCGGGTCGAGGGGCAGCGGCGCGTTGTCGCCGTTGTCGATCGTGACCACCAGCTCCTGCGGCACCGGCCCGAACACCTCCACGACCGCCCGGCCCGCGGCGCCGTCCGCCACCCACCGGACGCTGCGCAGCGGCCGCTCGGAGCGGGCGTCGAGCACGGTGAGCGTCCGATCGAACACCGTGGCCGTCGACGCGAGCGTCAGGAACACGACCGGCAGGTTCTCGTCGGGGAGCGTGATCCGCAGGCGGGTCACGTCGCCCCGCTCGGTCCGGGTGGCCTCGAGGCCGGGGACCGGGGTCTCGGAGCGCGCGACGCGGACGAGGTACGGCAGCTGGCGCCGGTCGGCCGTCACGAGGCGCAGGTCGCCGAGGTCCGGGCGGGCGTGGGCGAGCACCTCGGGCGGCAGCGGGATGCGGACGAGGCCGCTGCCGGTCACGTCGCGCTCGGCCGCGAACGGTGCCGGGTCGAGCGGAGCGCCGGGGGCCACGAGCTCCGCGCGCTGCTCCGGGGCCACGAACCGCGGGTTCGGCGCGACCTCGCCCGGCGACACGATCGGCTCGTTCCCGCGCGCGACCTCCTGCGGCGCGCCGAGGTCCCAGCGGGGCGAGGTCCCGGGCGGCGCGCCCGCGTAGAGCACGTGGGGACCGGTCCCCGGGTCGGGGATCACGAGGTCGACGCCGTCGAGCTCGAGGATCGCCCCGTCGAGCGCCGGGACCGTCGCCCCGGACACGTTCACCAGCACCTGGAGGGCGTCGGTCGGGTCGCGGGGGACCGGCAGGGTCAGCGCCTCGAGCGTCACGTCGTCGCCGAGGGTGCGCCTGCGCAGCGAGCCCGTGGCCGTCGGGAACGGCTCCTGGCCGGTCAGCTCCAGGTCCTCCCACGGGATCCACGAAGTCCCGCCTTCCCGCGACAGGTTCGGCTCCGCGGTGGCGAGGGTGATCCGGTCGACGGGCAGCGGGTGGTCGAGGCGCGCGGTCCACCGCGCGTAGCCGTTCTCCTGCAGGTGCGGCTCGCCGAGCGCGACCGGGATCGTCTCGGCGGGCACCGACAGCCCCTCGCGGTGCTGGAACGCGAACCGGGGCGGCAGGCCCTCGAGCTGGTCGGCGCGCCGGGTGCGGATCCGGACCTCGAACTTCCCGGTCAGCCCCGGGACCCGGACCTGGGTCTCGGAGGTGTCCTGCATCCGGAAGACCCGCGTGGGACCGGCCACCCGGGCCTCCCCGACGTACACCTCGACCCAGCCGACCGTCACCCCGGCGGGGAGGGTGACGTCGATGCGGTCGACGGGCTCGGACGCGTCGACGGCGTAGCGGTCGGAGAGCGCGGTCGGCGCGACGAGCGCCCGCGCCTCGCGCCAGGTGTCGGGGGTGCCTTCGAGGCGCGAGAACGGGATCTCGTCGCCGTTCGCGTCGACGAGCAGCAGATCGGTGCCGTCGTCCGGGTCCGAGGCGCTGCGCATCGCGAGCGGCACGTGGATCCGGACCGGGCCGTCGGGCAGCACGACCGGGGCCGCGAGGGGGAACGCCTCGATCGGGGTCGCGGCGGCGGAGGGGACGAGGGCCAGGAGCAGGATCACGGGACCTCCTCGGCGGCGCGGCGGGTGCTCCGCAACACCAGGCGTTCGAACGCGAACGCGGCGATCAGCAGCGAGAACGCGAGGCAGAACAGCGACCCCACCCGGACGAAGCCGGTGAGGTCCCACAGATCGACCAGGAACACCTTGGCGGTCGCGAGCAGCACGAAGCAGAACCCGACGAACCGCAGCAGCCGCTGGTCGCCCCACAGGCCGACCCCGAGCACCGCGAGCCCGTAGCCCGCCCAGGCTGCGGAGCGGACCATGCTCTCGACGCGGTCGCCGCCGAACAGGTCGAGCGCCAGCGGCCCGTCCTGGCGGAACGCGTGCGAGATCTCGACGTTCACGAGCCCGAAGCCGATGCCGATCGCCAGCAGCAGCACCGGGACGCGGGCCAGCGCGACGACGTCGTCCTTGGAGCGCGGCTCGAGCCACCGGGCGACGAGCAGCAGCGCCCCCATCGGCACGCCCCACGAGTACAGCGTCCAGTTCAGGATCGGCCACCCGCCGGCCGAGCCCCAGGACAGGGCCCACGGGTTCAGGAGGAGGCGGACGCCGACCGCGAACGACAGCCCGACGCTGACGAACCGGACCAGATCGTGGAGCTTGACCTTCCGCGCGAGCCCGGCGAGCACCGCGGCCTCGAGCGCCCAGCCGACGGTGAGCCAGCGCTCGCGGAGCTGGAGCGGGACCGCGACGGTCAGCGCCCCGACCACGACGAGGACGAACACCGACACGATCCAGTGGTCGGACGGCAGGCGCTGGCGGCGGGCCAGCACCGCGGTCGCGAGCAGCGTCGTTCCGCCGAGCAGCACCGGCAGGGCCCCGACCGCGCCGTCGCCCAGATCCGCGACCCAGGCCGCGTAGAACGCGGGGAACAGCACCACCGGGACCAGCGCGGCCGCGACCCACGCGACGGGTGCCTGGTGCGGCAGCGAGCGCCGCGGGGGCAGCAGGCCAAAGACCAGCAGCGGGACGAGCAGGCCCGCGGCCGCGAGGCGGAGCGGCAGGTGCCCGAGCGCCCCGGCGGCGGTCGTGGACAGGAACGCGGTGCCGGTGACCGCGGCTGCGTTCGCCCACCCGGAGCGGGTCGACCGCTGGACGGCCCACGCGAGCACCGTCACGAGGATCGCGGCCAGGCCGGCCGAGGGGGCGTCGAGCCACGCGAGCGCGGTCGACAGCGTGAACGCGGCGACCGGGACCAGCAGCGTCACCGGGTCGGCGCTCTCCTTGCGCCCGGCGGTGAGCAGCGCGGCCAGCAACGCAGGGCCCACCGCGGCGACGAGGATCGGGGCGCTGTCGGCGTGGTTCGCCATCAGTCCCCAGGTGGTGGCCAGCGGGAGCACCGCCGCGGGCAGCAGCGGGAGCCAGGTGTCGTGCCTGCCGCCGAGGCGGCCGACGAGGAACAGCGGCCCGGTGAGCAGCAGGAGCGCCAGCGCGGTGGGCAGGGGCCCGACGAGCGAGGCGTGCACGACCTGGAAGCCGCTGCGCGGGTCGACGAACGTGGCGTCGACCGGCAGCAGCCACGGGATCGCGTTCAACGCGAGGCCCACCGCCACGATCGACGCCGCGACCTTGACCGCGGTGGAGGCGGAGCGGCTCGCGAGCACGAACGGCAGCTGCAGCACGATCGCGCCGACCAGCGCGGCCGGCACCTGGTCGGCGACGTACCACTGGACGCTCCAGCCGGTGTACAGCGCCGAGACGCCGAGCCCGGCGGCGAGCACGACCTCCCACCAGCCGCGGCGCGACGCGGCGAACAGGGTGCCGGCGAGCAGCAGCCCGAGGTAGCCGAACAAGGGGTACGGGCGGTTCTGCCCGGTCGACAGCAGCACGGGGGTCAACAGCCCGCCGGCGAGCGACAGCCAGGCGACGAAGCGGTCGTCGTGGCGCCAGGCGCGCGCGGTGCCGACGAGCGTGATCACGACCATGATCGGGCCGGCGGTGCCGGGCGAGAACAGGTGGTACAGCCCGCTGCCGGCGTACGCCGCGCCGTAGAGGGTGCCGATCCCGGCGCCGGCGAGTGCGGAGCCGGTGAGGCGCCACCGGAAGCGCGACGCGAGGGCCCCGGCGACCCACAGCACGGTCCCGCCGCCGAACGCGAGCGCGACCCGCATCGAAGGCCCGAGCCACCCGGCCTCCACGGCGGCGACGAGCGCCATCAGCGCCCCGAGGAGGGCGGCGATCCCGGCGAGGGCGGCGGCGATCCCGGCGACGATCCGCTCGGGGGAGGGCAGGACGAGCGGAGGGGGCGGCTTCGGACGCGGGGGGAGCGGGGGGAGCGGCTCGGGGACGACGGTGGGGGGCGTGGGCTCCGGAGCGGCGGGGGTAGCGGCAGGGGCAGGGGCTGGGGCAGGGGCAGGGGCAGGGGCTTGGGCAGCAGGGGCGGGCGCGGGAGCGGGAGCGGGAGGGCGGGCGTCGAGGCGGCGGCGGAGGCGGTTCAGCTCGGCGCGGGTGTCGAGCGTGAACAGCGCGAGGAGGACGAACGGCACCGCCCACAGGAACGAGCCGATCACCAGGGCGCCGATCGCGTCTTCCACGCCGCCTCCGTCGCGACAGGCTCACCCGGCCGGATGGACGGCAGGGTGCCACGGAATGGGCGGCGTGTGAAACCACCGGTCCCCGGAGGTGTCTCCTGCCGCGACTGCTGACCATCGCCCCGTCCCACTACTGCGAAAAGGCGCGCTGGGCGCTGGACAGGGCGGGGCTCGCGTACGTCGAGGAGCGGCACCTGCCGTTCTTCCACGTCCGCTCGCTGCGGAGCGCGACGGGCCGGACCGCGACCCCGGCGCTGATCAAGGACGACGGGACGATCGTGCAGGACTCGACCGACATCCTCGGCTGGGTGGACGCCCACCCGGACGCGCGGTTCCGGCCGCACCCCCCAGGGGTCCGCGAGGTGGAGGAGGACCTCGACGAGCGGCTCGGCCCCGCGGTCCGCCGGGTGGCGTGGTTCCACCTCCTGGCGAGCCCGCCGGGGATCCGCAAGGCGCTCGCGACCTGGGATCCGTCGTGGCGGGGGCACGTGCTGTCGGTCGGGCTCCCGGTGTTCCGGCGGGCGATGACGAAGGTGCTCGGCCTCGAGGCGGAGCGGGTGGAGCGGGCGGAAGGTCGGATCGACGAGGTGTTCGCGGACATCTCCGAGCGCCTCGCCGACGGGCGGAGGTTCCTGGTGGGCGACCGGTTCTCGGGCGCGGATCTGACGTTCGCGGCGCTGGCGGGGCCGGTGCTCCTGGCGCCGCAGTACGTGCCGCAGCTGCCGATGCCGGAGGAGGTGGGCCCGGCGTTCCTGCGGATCACGGAGCGGCTGCGGGCGACGCCGGCGGGGAAGCACGCGCTCCGGATGTACGCCGAAGAACGCTGACCGCCTCCCTGGTTCAGGCAGGGTCGGGGATCCCGAGCTTCTTCCGGAGCTGCGTCTCGCGCTTCTGGCCGCGCACCTTGGCCTTCGCGGCCTCGGCGTCGCGGCTCCGGGGCGGGCCGAGCACGATCAGCTCGGCGCCCACCAGCCGGCGGGTGATGGCCGCGATCTCGTCGACCGCGCGGTCGAACGCGGCCTGGTTCGCGCGCGACGGGTTCGTGGTGCCCGCCACCTTGCGCACGTACTGCAGCGCCGCGGCGCGGATCTCGGCCTCGGTGGCGGGGGGCTCGAAGTGCGACAGGACCCGGATGTTGCGGCACATCAGCGCCTCCGACGGCGGCGGTGGACGAGCGGGAGCAGCAGCAGCGGGAACGCCCGGCCCGCGCCAGACGGGGTCGCCCCACCAGAACCAAAACCCGACGACTGGTCGCAAGCGCCGCCGACGTACGCTCCGGTCCCGGGCGGAACGGCGGGGGGCGGGGTCGTCCCCGGGCCGTAGAACGGGTCGAGGTAGTTGGGCACGCCGTCGTGGTCGTCGTCGTCGCGGCCCTCGGTCGCGTCCGGGACCTCGTCGCCGTCGGCGTCGAGGTCGAGCCGGTCGGGGAGGCCGTCCGCGTCGGCGTCGCCGGCGTCGGCGAGCGCGGTGCCGTCCGCGAGCTCCACCAGGGTCGGGATCCCGTCGCCGTCGTCGTCGGGGTCGCGCGCGTCGTCGGTGCCGTCGCCGTCGGTGTCGGCGCCGGCCTCGTCGGCGGTGGGCAGCGAGTCCCCGTCGTCGTCGGGGTCGACGAAGTCGAGGCGCCCGTCGATGTCGGTGTCGGTCGGGACGAAGGCGCCGTCGACCGTGTTCTCGGCGTGGTCGGGGACCGTGTCGCCGTCGCTGTCGAGGTCGAGGCGGTCCGGGGTGCCGTCGAGGTCGTGGTCGCCGCGCTCGACCGCGGTCGGGATCCCGTCGCCGTCGTCGTCGGGGTCGTGGGCGTCGACGAGGCCGTCGCCGTCGCTGTCGGCGGTGCCCTCCACGACCGTGGGCACCCCGTCGTTGTCGTCGTCCGGGTCGAACGCGTCCGGCCGGCTGTCGCCGTCGGTGTCGTGGCCGAGCTCGTCGGCGGTCGGGATCCCGTCGCCGTCGTCGTCGGGGTCGAACCGGTCCTTGTCGCCGTCGCCGTCGCTGTCGAACGGCCGCTCGTCGGCGGTCGGCAGGCCGTCGCCGTCGTCGTCGGCGTCGTTGCAGTCGGGGGAGCCGTCGCCGTCGGCGTCGTCGTTCAGCGGGTTGCCGTCCCCGTTGCGGTCCTCGAACGGGTAGCCGTCGCCGTCGCCGTCGAAGTCGCGGAACGCCGGGATCCCGTCGCCGTCCACGTCGTCGTCCATCCAGTCGCCGTCGCCGTCGAAGTCCTCGTCGGCGGTCGGGATCGCGTCGTCGTCGTCGTCGGGGTCGTTCCAGTCGAAGCGGCCGTGGCCGTCGGTGTTGCGGTGCGGGTTCGCCGCGTCGCACTCGAGGCCGTCCGGGACGCCGTCGTCGTCGCCGTCGGGATCGTTCGGGTCGGAGCCGCACACCCCGACCTCGAACCCGTCGTCGAGGCCGTCGCCGTCGGTGTCGGCGAGGGTCGGGTCGGTGCCGTCGCCGCACCGCTCGACCGCGTCGAGCACGCCGTCGCCGTCGACGTCGAGCGTGGGGTCGAGCACCTCGAGCCGCAGCGCCACCCGGGACTCGGCGAGCGCGGTCCAGGTGTCGAGCAGCGCCAGGTTCCCCTTCGAGGCGAACGTGAAGTTCCCCCAGCTGCGCGCGTTCGCGTTCGCAACCGCGGGGTCGGCGGGATCGCCGCTCGGCAGGCCGGCGGGCGGGGTGCGCTCGAGGCCGGTGGCGCCGTCGGGCATCGGCACGTCGTTCGCCTGGACCAGGGCGTCGTTCCAGTGCATCGCCAGCCCGGTGCGGCCCCCCGCTGGAATTCCGGTGCCCACCTCGAACAGGCGGAGCCCGGCGAACGCGGTCTCGAGGTCGCTCGCGACGAAGTGGTACTCGCCGACCTCGAGCGCGAGCTCGCAGTCGTAGACCCCGGGGGCTGCGGGAGTTCCGTCCCGGTCGCGGCCGTTCCACCGGATCGTGCCGGGGCCGGCGGCGACCTCGGTGCGGACGTCGAGGTCGGTCGTGGGGTCGACGCCGTCGCGGTCGAGGTCGCAGGTGAGGTGGACGCTGCCGTCGGTGCTGGCGTCGAACCCGAGCTCCGCGTTGACGACGCCCGGCGCCACCGCGTCGCACTGCGTGGTGGAGGCGACGTTCGACAGCACCGGGTCCAGGTGGGTGAACGTGCCGGCCTCGGGCGGGTTCAGGTAGACCGGGAACTGGGGCTCGGCGACCGCGAGGATCCCGTGGGCGTCGAGCGCGCCGCTCGCCACCGAGCGGTTCGGGAAGTTGCGGACCCCGTCGACGTTCGCCTTCACGTAGAAGAACCGTCCGGCGGCGCCCTCGGTGCGGAGCTCGACCACCGCGCGATCGGCGGCCGAACCGCCGTCGACGATCGCGTAGAAGCTGCCGTCGAACGCGCTCGCCTCCGTGAAGTCGGGCGCCTCGAACTTCCACTCGGCGCTCCACACCCGGCCGCCGGTGGCGCCGGGGACCGACACGTCCCAGCTCGGCACCCGGTCCGGGGCGCCGTCGAGGTCGAGGTCCGGCGACCGCACCGCCAGCCGGTAGGTGCCGGCCGGCAGGGGACCGGTGCTCGACCCGCTGGCGACGAGGCCCTGCGAGGTGTTGGTGGCGTCGAACACCTCGACGTCGATCGGGACCGGGGCGCCGCCGCCGGGGTCGGACACCTCCCCGGACCAGCCGATCGCCTCGTTCGCCGCGAGCAGATCGACCTTCAGCACGGTCTCGGGCTGCAGCGCCTGGTCGACCCCGAGCTCCGCCGTGCCTTCCGCGCGGGCGGCCTCGGGCAGGAGAGCGATCGCCAGGACGCCGTGCATCAGGGCTTGCGCGGGTCGGGGACCACCCGCAGGTACGGCTTGACCGTGCGCCACCCGGTCGGGAACTTCGCCTTCGCGTCGGCGTCGGACAGGGACGGCACGATGATCACGTCGCCGCCGCTGGTCCAGTTCGCGGGGGTCGCGACCGAGTGCTTCGAGGTGAGCTGCAGGCTGTCGATCACCCGCAGGAGCTCGTCGAAGTTGCGGCCGGTGGACGCCGGGTAGGTGATCATGAGCTTGATCTTCTTGTCGGGGCCGATCACGAACACCGAGCGCACGGTGAGGGTGTCGTTCGCGTTCGGATGGATCATGTCGTAGAGCGCGGCCACCTTGCGCTCGGGATCGCCGATCATCGGGAAGTTGACCGCGGTCCCCTGGGTCTCCTCGATGTCCTTTTCCCAGCGGACGTGGGAGTCGACCGGGTCGACCGACAGGCCGATCACCTTGACGCCGCGGCGGTCGAACTCGGGCTTGATCTTCGCGACGTAGCCGAGCTCGGTCGTGCAGACCGGGGTGAAGTCCTTCGGGTGGCTGAACAGCACGCCCCAGCCGTCGCCGAGCCACTCGTGGAACGAGATCGGGCCCTGGGTCGTGTCGGCCGTGAAGTCGGGAGCGATGTCGCCGAGTCGGACTGCCATGAATCACCTCGGGGGAGAGGCAGCCCCTTAGCACCGGCCCGGACGGTCGTCAGCGACGAGGCGCGCGGTACAGCAGCACCGGCGAGGCGAGGTGCCACAGGTAGTTCACGGGCCGGGTGCCGTCGTCGAGGCCCACCCGCGCCGGGCGCCCTTCGGGGAGCGACCGCGTCCCGAACAGGCGATCCCAGACGATGAGGTTGTTCCCGAAGTTCGCGTTCGACTCGGCGCGCTCGACCGAGTGGTGCCAGCGGTGGAGATCCGCGGTCGCGAACACCTCGTTGAGCCAGCCGTGCTTGAGGTCGACGTTGCAGTGCTGCAGCATCCCGTGGACGCCGGTGAACACGCCGCACAGGGCGATCACCTCGGTCGGCGCCCCGAGGAGCGCGGCCGGCAGCACGTGGCAGGCGTGCATCAGGATCACGTTCATCGGGTGGTTGCGGGCGGCGGCGAACACGTACATCCGCTCGGACGAGTGGTGGGCGGCGTGGATCCGCCACAGGAACGGGACGGTGTGGAACGCGCGGTGCAGCCAGTAGGCGAAGAACTCGCCGATCACGAGCCCGAGGGCGAACTGGACGAGCCACGGCGCCGCGAGGGGCCACAGGCCGTGACCCACGGCCGCCGACAGCGAGCCCGCGGCCTCGTAGAGCACGCCGAGGCTCACGACCCGGAACAGCTCGGTCGCGCCGGCGGTGGTCGCCATGTGCAGCAGATCGACCGAGAAGTCGCGCGGCTGCCCGCGCCAGGCCTCGACGGCGGGCAGGAAGCGCTGGGCGATCAGCACGGGGATAGTGGAGAACACCACCAGCGCCATCACCACGAAGCTGAACCGGATGCCGGAGTGGAGGAACGCGAGCGCCAAGCCGAGGGACCCGAACAGCACCACCGGGTACAACCCCCACGAGACGAGCTCCTTCCAGCGCATCGCAGTGTCCTCCGAAAACCATCCGACTGGTCAGAATGTAATCCTGCACCCGCGGGTCCACGATCCGCCAGACATTTTGTGATTGGAGGGATCTCGGGGTAGGACGGGGACGGAGGGTCGATGCGCCGGATCGGGTTGCTGCTGCTCGCGGTCGGTGGGACGGAGGCCTGCGGCGGCGACGCGGGCCACCCCTGCGACTCCGGGCCTCCGACCTGCGATTCGTCGCTGGTGGTGAAGCTGCCGGACAGCCGCACCGAGTTCGTGCTCACGGTGGTCCTCGACGACGTGACCCTGGTCGCGACCTGCCCCTCGGCCGCGGGCGAGGTGGTGTCGGGCGACTACGCGATCACCTGCGGGACCGGGCAGGTCTCGTTCCGCACGTTCCTCGCGTTCCCGGACTCGCTGTCGATCCAGCTCGAGCAGGCGCCGCCCGAGGTCTACTCGCCGCACTACCAGAAGGGCGGGGACTTCTGCGGCAATCCGTGCACGTTGGGCTCCGTTCAGTTGTGAGGAAGCTGCCTTGAAGGCCTCGGAGGTCCGGGTCCTCGTCGGGCTGGCGGTCGGCTGCCTGCTCCTGGGCCTCCTGGGCGTCGCGGTGGTCGCGAGCGACACCCCGGATCCCGCGCCGCGGGTCCCGGGGCCCGCGCCGCGCCCGAAGCGGGTGGTTCACGCCGCGCGCTCCGGGGAACGGGTCTCGCTGCCCCGTCCGCCGGCCGACCCCGCGCGCCCGGCGCCCCGAACGCACCTCGACCCCGAGACGAAGCTCGAGATGAACACCACCGTCGACGACGTGGTGCGGGTGGCCCGCACCGACTGCCTCGAGCCGTGGGTCGCCGGGCTGCCGGACGCCCCGACGACCGAGGTGGTGCTCGACGTGGTGACCGTCGACGGCGACGTGTCGGACCTCGGGTTCCGCTCGCTCGGCGCGGACCTGCCGGCCGACGTCGTGATGTGCGTGGCCGACGCGGTGTGGGCGAACGAGTGGCCGCACTTCTCGGATCTGGAGGGGAAAGGCGAGACCCGGATGCAGCGGTCGTTCTCGGTCGAAGCGCCGAAGTGAGCCGGTTCGCGGTCGGCGACACCCGGGTCGCGTACGTCTCGGGCGCGGTGCACGTCGCGCACCCGCTCGGGGAGCTGCTGGTCGAGGCGGTGCCCGGGAGCTTCCCGGGGCTGTCGGCGGTGATCCTGACGTCGGGGCGGATCCGCTCGGTGGGCGGGCTGCTGGCGCTGTACGCGGCGCTCGAACCGCACCGCGCGGGCCGGCCGTTGACGGTGCACGCGCTGCTCGGCGAGGAGCGGGTGTTCGCGATCACCGACGTCTGGACCCGGCTGTGGCCGCGGGGGTTCCCGGTCGACCTCGACGCCCGGCGCCCGTCGACGTTCGAGCTGCCGCCGTTCGGCGTCACCACCCAGGAGCTCGTCACCGGGGAGGTGCAGGGCGGGGAGGTGGTGCCGATGCCGGGGCTCGGGGTGCGGATCCGGACCCCGGACCTCACGCTGGCGTTCGTGCCGGCGGCGCGCCCGGGGACCGGGGTGGAGCGGCTCTGCTCGGGGGTGGAGCTCGCGATCGTCGAAGTCGGACGGCTGGACTGGCCGAAGACCGCGCACCCGTTCCGCGCCACCGTCGATCAGGCGAGCGCGCTGGCCGCGGGGGCCGAGGCGCTGTGGATCGTGGGCGACGACGGCACCTGGCTCGGGGAGGAAGCCTGACGCGAATGTGAGAGGATGGCGCCGCGGAGGCGTCGTGCACGATCCCGGTCTCGCCTCGGAAGCCCTGCGGGGCCTCCCCGCCGACGTGGCGGACAGCCCGCTGTTCAGCCCGGATCTGGCGCCGGTCCCCGACGCCCGCCGCGACTGGACCACCTGGAACTTCGCGGCGCTGTGGATCTCGATGGCCCACTGCATCCCGACCTACATGATGGCCGGCGGGCTCATCGCGTCGGGCATGAACTGGTGGCAGGCGCTGCTCACGATCGGCCTCGGCAACACGATCGTGCTGGTCCCGATCCTGCTCAACGCCCACCCGGGCACGAAGTACGGCGTGCCGTTCCCGGTGCTGGCGCGGTCGAGCTTCGGGACGGTGGGCGCGAACCTCCCGGCGATCCTGCGGGCGATCGTGGCCTGTGGCTGGTTCGGCATCCAGACGTACATCGGGGGCGAAGCGGTCCGCACGTTCCTCGAGACGCTGTGGCCCGCGTTCGGCCACCTGGGGGGCATGATCCCGGGGCTCGGGCTCACGGTTCCGTCGGCGATCACGTTCCTCTTGTTCTGGGCGTTGAACATCCTCATCATCTACCGCGGCATGAACGCGGTCCGGGTGTTCGAGAACTGGGCGGCGCCGATCGTGCTGGTGATGGCGGCGGCGCTGCTCGCGTGGGTGGTGTGGGCGGCGGGCGGGGTGGGCCCGGTGCTCACCCGGCCCTCGCAGTTCGCGACGGTGGGCGCGTTCCTGAAGGTGTTCGTCCCGTCGCTCACCGGGATCATCGGGTTCTGGGCGACGCTGTCGCTCAACATCCCGGACTTCACCCGCTACGGCCGCGGCCAGCGGGAGCAGATGCTCGGGCAGACGCTCGGCCTGCCGACCACGATGGTCGCGTTCTCGGCGATGGGGGTGGTGGTGACGAGCGCGTCCTCGGCGCTGCTGTCGGGGGTCCCGCTCGAGAAGCTGTGGGATCCGGTCACCATCCTGAGCTTCCTGACCTCGTCGCAGCCGCCGCCCGGGCTCACCGAGCCGCTGATCGCGAGCGGCGTGGTCCGCGGGATCGTGGCGCTGGTGGCGCTGCTCGGGGTCGGGGTGGCGACGGTCTCGGTGAACATCGCGGCGAACGTGGTGAGCCCGGCGAACGACTTCGCGAACCTGGCACCCCGCTACATCTCGTTCCGCACCGGAGGCCTGATCACGGGGTTGCTGGGCATCGCGATGATGCCGTGGAAGCTGCTGGCGTCGGCGGGGTCGTACATCTTCACCTGGCTCATCGGGTACTCGGCGTTGCTCGGTCCGATCGCGGGGATCATGGTCGTCGACTACTGGCTGTACCGCCACACGGTGCTCGACGTGCCGGACCTCTACCGCCCGACCGGCAAGTACGCGGGGATCAACCCGATCGCGGTGGTGGCGCTCGTGCTCGGGATCCTGCCGAACGTGGTCGGGTTCCTGCGGGTGCTGGACGTGGTCGGCGGAGGCCCCGACTGGTTCGACACGATCTACGTCGGGGCCTGGTTCGTCGGGTTCCTGGTGTCGGGGATGGTCTACGGGCTGGGGATGACCCTGCTCGGGTCGTCGCTCGGATGGAGGCGCTGAGATGCGGGTCCTGTACGGGGTCGTCGGGGAGGGGATGGGGCACGCGACCCGCAGCCGGGTGGTGATCGAGCACCTGCTGGGCCAAGGCCACGAGGTCCACGTGGTGGTGTCGGGCAAGGCCCACGACTTCCTGCGCACGATCCTCGAGCCGCACCCGAAGGCGGCGGTGACGGAGATCGCGGGGCTGCGCCTGGTCGAGAACCACGGCGCGGTCGACAAGTCGGCGTCGCTCTGGCACAACCTCGCGGCGGTCCCCGAGTCGCTGCGCAAGAACCTGGGGGCGTACCTCGAGGTCGCGGGGGCGTTCCGGCCGGAGGTCGTGGTGAGCGACTTCGACTCCTGGGCGTACGGCTGGGCCCGGGCCCACGACGTGCCGGTGATCAGCGTCGACAACATCCAGATGCTGCACCGCTGCGCCCACGACCGGGTGATCACGGGCTCGCCGACGTTCGCGTCGTGGCTCGGCAAGGCGTCGACGAAGGTGAAGCTGCCGGGCGCCTGGCACTACCTGATCACGAGCTTCTACTACCCGCCGGTCCGCAAGCGCCGGACGACGCTGGTGCCGCCGATCCTGCGGCCGGAGATCCTGGCGGCGCAGCGGACCGCGGGGGACCGTCGAGGGGGACCGCATGTGCTCGTCTACCAGCACGCCTCCGCGGTGGAGGCGCTGCTCCCGGCGCTGCGGGCCCGGACGGAGATCCCGTTCCGGGTCTACGGCGCGAAGCGGGAAGGTACGGAGGGGAACCTGACGTTCCGCCCGTTCTCGCAGACCGGGTTCGTGGACGACCTCGCGTCGGCGCGCGGCGCGGTGGCGGGGGGCGGGTTCTCGCTGATGAGCGAGTGCGTGCACCTCGGGGTCCCGCTGCTGTCGATCCCCCTGGCGGAGCAGGCGGAGCAGCACCTGAACGCGCGGTGGCTGCAGGCGCTGGGCTACGGGCGCTCTGCGCCGGCGCTCGACCCGGAGGTGCTGGGCGGGTTCCTCGACGCGCTCGACGAGATGGCGCTGGCCCTCGAGTCCTACCCCCGCCAGGACAACGCGATGGCGCTCGGGTGCGTGGACGAGCTCCTGGAGCGGATCCGGCTCGGGGAGCCGCGCCCGGACGCGCTGCACCACGCGAACATGGGGGACTCGGTGGACGCGGCGATCGCGGACGCGATCGGCTAGTCCTGCCGGGAAGCATCCGCGGCCTGACCGGAATTGCTTCCTGGCGGGAAGCATCCACGGCCTGACCGGAATTCCGGATCCAGTCCTTTGAGACCCTCGGTACTCGGGGGGTCCAGGGGGAACGCCCCCTGGCAGGGGGCTTCCGGGGGACTGGTCCTCCGGAGGGGGTGTCGGGGGCGAAGCCCCTGACCCACAGATGTTACGAAATTGGGCGTTCGACCGTGCGAAGCACGACGGACGCGCAATTGCTTCCTGGCGGGAAGCAGCGGCGGGACCCGAACGGCCAACAGGAAAGCACCCGGCCTCGGCAGCGGTGCGACCCCACTCGGGGGTGGCCGTTCGCCGGCCCTCGGGTGCCTGCCGCCGTTTGCCGGCCGAGCATACGGGCTCGAATGTGAAGTTCGCCGAACCCCGCTCCGCTCGCCTGCGCCGGTCGAGGAGGGCCGGTTCAGCGGCACCGTGAAACGAAAAGAGCCGGGGTCCCGACCTGCATCGGTGACCCCGGCTCCCTTCGTTCGTGCCCGGCGAACCGGGCATGGCACTCAGTTGGTGGTGCCGCCGCCGAGCTTCGAGGCCACGGTGGAGAACGTGCTGGAGAGGTTCGTGCCGACCAGCGTGATGGCGCCGATGATGACGACGGCGATGAGCGCCGCGATCAGGCCGTACTCGATGGCGGTCGCGCCCTGCTCGTCGCGGATGAACTGGGTCATGGTGTGCTCCTTGGCGGTGTGCTGTGTTCCGGGCCGGCTCGTCCGCCGCCCGTGACCAGAGATTCACCCGCAGCCGGAAAAAGCGCAAGCGTCGTCGCGGAAAAAAATCTGCTGCTCGGCGAGAGTCGGCGACCAGCGCCCACAATCATCGCAGAAATTTTTTCGGCGCAGCGGGGATCGCCCCGCGCCGGCGACGCGCGATCCCGAGCGCGAGGACCCCGAGCGGCAGCACCCCGATCGGCGCCGGGGCGTGGGCGCAGTTGCAGCCCTTCTCGACCGGCGGGGTCTCGGCGCCGGGGGCCACGTCGCCGTCGCAGTCCTCGTCGACGGTGTTCCCGGCGATCTCGGTGGCGGCGGGGTTCACGTCGGCGGAGGCGTCCTGGCAGTCGTCGGGGTTGTCGACCACGCCGGGGCCATAGGCGCAGGCGGGGAAGCCTGCGCACGCGTCGTCGTCGCAGCGACCGAACCCGTCGCCGTCGCCGTCGGTCCAGGCCACGACGACGCCGACCGCGTCGGGGTCGAGGGTGTCGACGAGGTCGTCGCAGTCGTCGTCGACGTCGTTGCAGATCTCGTCTTCGCCGGGGTTGCGGGCGGGATCGCCGTCGTCGCAGTCGCCGTGGGCGGTGACGAACCCGTCCGGCTGCCCGCACGGCGTGTCGTCCTGCACGGTGTCGGTGCCGAACCCGTCGCCGTCCTCGTCCTCGTAGTACGTGACCTTGACCCCCCCGGCGGTGTCGGTGTCGACCTCGTCGTCGCAGTCGTCGTCGTGGCCGTTGCAGACCTCGGTGGCGTCGGGATTCACCGCGCCGTCGCCGTCGTCGCAGTCGGTGTGGTCGAGCACGTGCCCGGCGAGCCCCGCGTCGCAGGTGAGCACCGCGAGCGCGTCGCGGTCGCCGAACCCGTCGCCGTCGCCGTCCGGGTAGAGCGACTGCTGGTCGGCGACGATCCCGTCGGCCCCCGAGCAGTCCTGGTCGACGCCGTCGTCGCACGCGTCGGGCGCGCCGGGATGGAACGCGGCGTCGGCGTCGTTGCAGTCCTCGCCGCTCGCGGGGTCGGCGTAGCCGGGCAGCAGGAAGCAGGTCTCGAAGGCCCGCAGCGCGTTGCCGTACCCGTCGCCGTCGGCGTCGAGCCAGTAGGTGTCCCCGTCGACGACGCCGAGCTCCTCGGCGGACCCGTCGCCGTCGCAGTCCTGGTCGCCGGCCGCGCAGTGCTCGGGCGCGCCGAAGAAGACCCCGGCGTCGGTGTCGTCGCAGTCGGCGCCTACGTATGGGTCGGCGGCGTCGTACGCGAGCCACGTGCAGACCTGGTCGGGCGGGAGGCACGCGGTCACGGCGGACGCGGTGAGCCCCTGGCCGTCGCCGTCGCAGTCCTCGAACCAGGTGGGGTACTGGCTCGGATCCTCGTCGACGGCGCCGTTGCAGTCGTTGTCGAGCAGGTCGCAGAGCTCGGTCGCGCCGGGGTAGCGGGTGGCGTCGGTGTCGTCGCAGTCGTCGACGAACACGAACCCGTCGCCGTCGACGTCGGCAAAGACGGCGGGGTCGGCGCCGGACCCCCCGAACGCGCCGATGTCGCTGCGGCTGCCGTCGGGGTCGAGTACGCCGGGGTCGCCGGCGTCGTGGAGCGGCGAGCCGACCGCCGGCCACAGCGAGTCGTCGCCGCAGATCCCGTTGTCGGTGAAGCTGTACAGGCGCGGGTCGAGCTGGACATCGTTCAGGTCGGTGGCGCCGCCGCCGGTGAAGATCGGGTCGGTCTGGAAGAACCCGTTGTAGTCGGCGGTGAGGGTCCCGCCGGACTTCGACATCGCGCCCGCGTTGCCCTGGAACAGGGTGTTGGTGACGGTGGTGTTCGCCCCGGACGACGACCAGGCGGCGTCGGCGCCCCGGGTGCCGAGGAACAGATCGTTCGTGAGGTTCCAGCTGCCGCCTACGGCCCGGACGGCATTACCGAAGGCGCCAAAACCGATCGTGTTAGCCGTCGAATCGACGAAGATATCGTTCGCGAGCGTACCGCCACCGCCCGCGACGACCGCCCCTCCGTTGCCGCCGGCGCTGTTGTTGCAGAACAGCGTCCGGGTCACCGTCAGCGGCGAAGCGGTGGTGATGGCACCTCCCGTCCCGGATGCCGTGGTGTCCTGGAAGAACGAATCCGCGAACGTCAGCGTTGACCCGCCGTTGTCGTAGACTGCGCCCCCGTCGACCGCATTCGTCAGGTCGAAGTCGCAGCCGGTGCAGGCGAGGTCCACGCCGTCGACGTAGATCGCGCCGCCCTTCGTGTTGGCGAACGTCTGTGTGAACGTCACGTCCGTCAGGACCACGGGGGCCGACACCGAGCTCGTCACCGCGATGGCGCCGCCACGCCCCAGCAGCCCCGAGCCGCCGACCGTCGTCGATTGGAACGCCGTCTCCGTCATCGTGATCGACACCGGATCGGAGGCCGTGACGCCCCCGCCGTTGCCATTCGCAACGGTCGTGCGGAACGTGCATTGGTCGAGATCCACGACCGACCCCACGGCCGCGTCGATGCCAGGGCCGTCGACCGACGTGAACAGCAGCCGGTCCGCGGTGAGCGAAGCGCCCGCGTTGAGGCGGAGCACCGGGCCCGGCACCGCGAGGTCGATCGTCGAGGCGTTGCCCTGGAAGGTGAGCGCGATCCCCGGGATCGTGACGCCCCCCACGTAGGCCGCGCCGTCGAAGATCAGCGTGTCCCCCGACTGCGCCTGCGCGACCGCGTCCGCCAGATCCACGTGGACCACGCCGGTGCGCTGGTTCTGGATCCCTGCCTGCGCGGTCGCGATCGCCAGCCAGAACATGTTTTCCCCCGCCGCCAAGCCTAACACCGGCGCCCCGCCCGGGACTATGCTCCCCGCCGTGTCGCCGGACCGGAAGCACCGCGATCGACGCCGCTGCGCGGCGGGGGTGGCACTCGTCCTCGGGCTCCTGGGGGTGCTCCTCGGGACGTGGCCTCGGAGCAGACCGCGCGCCCCGCTCCGCGCCGAGGAGATCGCTCCGCCCGTCACCGCCGCCGCCCGGCGTGCCCCCGCCCGGCCCACCGCGCGTCCCGAGGTCCCGACGGCAGACGCCCCGGGCCCCGCGGCACCCACCGCCGATGCCCTGTCCGCGCTCGGTGCGGTGACCGGGACCGGCGTCGTGCAGTGTGCGGTCTCCGCGTGGTTCGCGGACGGCGAGCGCCTCGCGGGCGCCCACCTGCGGCGGCCGGTCGTGGCCGGTGGCGTCCTGTGGGCCCTGGTGGAGGCGGAGCACGGCGCGACCCTCGTCACGCCGAGGGTCCCGGTCCCGAGCGGGCCCGATCCGGAGGGGATCCTGCTGGCCCGGTGGGAGGAAGATCAGGCCGAAGCGGTGGGTCGGCAGGTCGTCCTCCGGTGGGACCGCGCCGCGGGGACCTGCGCGGTCGAGGCCCCGCGGGAGGTGCGCTTTGCGGTTCGCGCCTGGGACCCCGACCTGCTGGTGGTCGGCCTGCCGTGCGAGGTCGGCGAGCCCGACGCCGAGGGATGGCGAGAGGCGGTCGCGATCGACGGCGTGCCCTGCGTGCTCGACGCGATCTCGACCGACCCCCCGCCCCGCCACGGCCGCAAGACCGTCGATCTGCCCGTTTCGGGTGCCCGCGTCGTCGTCGAGGCCGAGGACACCCCGCCGCCCGAGAGGACGATGTCGATCGGGGAGCGGGTCGAGCGCGCGGTCGACGCCCGGATCGAGTCGATCGCGGGCGCCGACAGCGACGTGGAGCGGGCCCTTGCCCTCTCCGGGTTGTCGGAGCCCGCCCGGGCCCAGCTGCTCGACTGGCAGGAGGCCGACCTCGCGGAGAGCGACCGCGAGGCCGGGCTGGTCCGGGAGGCGCTCGAAGGGCATTGACCCTGCCGCGGCGCTGAATTCTCGCCTGGAGGGCACCTGATGCGCGCACGCGCGCACGACCCCGCGGCGCAGCGGCCTCACGCCCGGGTCGCCCTGTTGAAACGGTCGCCGCCGCTGCTGCCGGGGGTGTCGCCCGCAGGGCCGTTCGACGGCCCGGAGGGGCAGGTGCCGGTTTCGGAACACAGAAGGGCTATTTCCTTGCCGCGGCGCTGAATTCTCGCCTGGAGGGCACCTGATGCGCGCACGCGCGCACGACCCGGCGGCGCAGCGGCCTCACGCCCTGGTCGCCCTGTTGAAACGGTCGCCGCCGCTGCTGCCGGGGGTGTCGCCCGAAGGGCCGTTCGACGGCCCGGAGGGGCTGCCGCGGCGCTGAATTCTCGCCTGGAGGGCACCTGATGCGCGCACGCGCGCACGACCCCGCGGCGCAGCGGCCTCACGCCCGGGTCGCCCTGTTGAAACGGTCGCCGCCGCTGCTGCCGGGGGTGTCGCCCGCAGGGCCGTTCGACGGCCCGGAGGGGCAGGTGCCGGTTTCGGAACACAGAAGGGCTATTTCCTTGCCGCGGCGCTGAATTCTCGCCTGGAGGGCACCTGATGCGCGCACGCGCGCACGACCCCGCGGCGCAGCGGCCTCACGCCCGGGTCGCCCTGTTGAAACGGTCGCCGCCGCTGCTGCCGGGGGTGTCGCCCGCAGGGCCGTTCGACGGCCCGGAGGGGCAGGTGCCGGTTTCGGAACACAGAAGGGCTATTTCCTTGCCGCGGCGCTGAATTCTCGCCTGGAGGGCACCTGATGCGCGCACGCGCGCACGACCCCGCGGCGCAGCGGCCTCACGCCCGGGTCGCCCTGTTGAAACGGTCGCCGCCGCTGCTGCCGGGGGTGTCGCCCGCAGGGCCGTTCGACGGCCCGGAGGGGCAGGTGCCGGTTTCGGAACACAGAAGGGCTATTTCCTTGCCGCGGCGCTGAATTCTCGCCTGGAGGGCACCTGATGCGCGCACGCGCGCACGACCCGGCGGCGCAGCGGCTCACGCCCTGGTCGCCCTGTTGAAACGGTCGCCGCCGCTGCTGCCGTCGGTGTCGCCCGCAGGGCCGTTCGACGGCCCGGAGGGGCAGGTGCCGGTTTCCGGATACAGAACGTCAGCGCGCCCAGATGCCGTCGACGTCCGGGCCGTTCGAGATCGGGTCCGCCGGAAACGGCGCGCCCGTGGACGGATCCGTCCACGCCGTCGCTGCCGTCACCCGCACCGCCACCGCGCCGTTGCGGCGCACGTCGTCCGCCACCGGGTCCCCGGCCGGCAGGTCCGCGAGGTCGAACCGGTCGCCCCCCGCACCTTCCGATAGCGGCGGCAAAGGGTGCGAGTCCTCGTTGAGGAGCACCGGCGCGATCCCCGCGAAGCCCGTCCACGCCGCCGGGTCGTCCAGGTAGTCCGGGCCGCCGTCGTAGACGTGGTCGAACGCCACGAAGTCCACCCCGTCCGCCGAGACCTCCACCACCGCCGGGTCCATGAACCGGCCGTCGCCCGACGTCTCGTCGAACGGGTTCTCGAACACCACCAGGTCCACGCCCGGGGCGTCGAAGATCGGCCGATCGCCCGTGCCCAGCACCAGCTCCGGCCCCACCGTGAACACGTCCAGGCTGCCCGCCGTGGCGCCGCCGCCGCGGACTCCGTTCGTCGCGCGGGAAACGTCGCCGAACCCCTCCCCGGTGTCGCCCGGGGCGGACACCACCTCCGTCAAGAGGCGCGGACCTTCGCCCGCGCAGCCCAGGAGGAGCGCGATCACGGCGTCAGCAGGGTCCAGGGGAAACCGCCGCAGCCCGCGCCGTCGAGGTCGGTGTCGTCGGCGCGCGCCGCGCCCTCCGCGCCCGCCTGGTCCGCGGCGTCGAACACCGTCTGGCAGTAGTACAGGTCGTCACCGTCGGCCATCCAGTCGAAGCGCGACCACAGCCCCGCGGAGTAGGCGTTGTCCGACCCGTTCTGGGCGACGAGGTACGACGCGTCGTTGTCGTACGCCGCGATCTCGAACGTGGAGGGGTCGTAGCCCGCGAACGTCTGGGTCCACAGGGTGTCGGTGATCTCGTGGGCGGTGCCGAACGCGTCGACGTACGACCCGGCGATCGCCAGGCCCCCGTCGGTCGGCTTGCCGGTGTCGGTGTCGGTGGTGTCGTCCTTCGGGTCCGAGCCGCACGCGGCCAGAACCGTCAGGACCACCCCGGAGTACAGAAAACGCATGGTTCCTCCTGGTTTGTCCCGGACGGGTACAGGAGGAGCACGCACCACGCGTGTCCCTTGCCCTGAGTCCCTCTCCCGGGGACACGAGTGGGCGGGTGGTACGGTCGGTCTCCCGGCTCGCGGCTCGTCTCCCTCCCCCCTTCCCGCTTTCGCAGTGGGTTCACGGAAGGGCGCTGGCCGCATCACGGTGGCGGGACCGCGCCGGATTCTCACCGGCTTCCCAAGCCTGGCCGGAGCCAAGCACCGTACACCCCGTTCTTCGATGTCGCGGGCGGGCTAACCGATCGGCGGGATCGACGCGAGCGTCACCGTCACCGTCGCGCCGCGCCCGGGGTGCGAGGCCCCGTCGATCCGGCCGCCGAGCGCCAGCGTCACGTCGCGGACCAGCGACCCTTCGAGCGGGACGCGCTCCGCCGCGGCGAGCGGTCGCCTCCGCCCCTTGTAGCGGGTGTCGCGGACGACCAGCCGGTGGTCGCTCGCCGAGCGATCGATCTCGAGCCGCACCGTGCCGGCGTCGGTGGACCGGATCGCGTCGCTCACGAGGTTCAACAGGATCAGCCGGACGAGCACCGGGTCGCTGCGCAGCATGCCGAGGCCCTCGACGGCGAGGTGGAGTGCGAGCCCCTTCTCGCGGGCGTGGTCCCGGAGCTCTTCGACCACCTCGGCCGCGAGCCCCGCCGGATCGAACGTCTCGATCCCGGTCGTGAGGAGGCCCGTCCGGACCAGCGCGTGCTGCAGGAGCGACTCGAGGATCGCGCCCGCGCGCCGGACGGCGGCCCCGATCCCCTCGAGGGTCTCGTCCTGCCCGCCGGCGCCGCTCCGGCGGGCCCGCTCGATCAGGAGCTCGATCTCGGTCAACGGCCGGCGCAGGTCGACCGACAGGACACTCGTGAGCATCCCGCGGAACGCGTTCGCCCGCTCCGCGAGATCGCGGGCGACCCGCATGGACGCGATCGCGGTGTGCAGCTCGCGCCGCCGGAGGTCCGCGTCGTCGCCCGGCAGGCTCGGCTCCTCGCCGAGCGGATCCTGCCCCGCGACCGCCGTCCGGAGGCCCGCGGCGAGGACCGCGGCGACCGGCGGCACCCCCTCGCCGACGCCCGGGGGCGCGACGGGGACGGTGAAGACCACCGTGGTGCCGCTGCCCACCACGCTCTCGACGCGGATCCGGCCCCCGTGGGCCTCCACGATCCCCTTCGCGATGAACAGCCCGAGGCCGGTGCCGAACCGGGCCGTCGACGGCGATTGCCAGAACCGCTCGAAGAGCCGTGGCAGGTCCTCCGGGTGGATCCCGACCCCGGTGTCGCTGATCGCGAACGTCGCGACGTCGGTCGCGGCCGAGACGGCCAGCGCCACCCGGCCGCCGGCCGCCGAGAACTTGATCGCGTTGCCCAGGAGGTTCACGAGGACCTGCTGCAGCCGCGGGCCGTCGGCCAGGAGCGGCGGGAGGTCGGTCGGGGTCGAGGAGGACAGGCGCACCGACTTGATCCCGGCCAGAGGTTGCATCGCGTCCATCACCTCGGCGACGATCGGCCCGACCCACGTGGGGGCGGGCTCGACGGACAGGCGCCCGGCGTCGATGCTGGCGGTGTCGAGGAGGTCCGCGATCAGGTGCCCCATCCGATCGGCGGACCGGCGCATGCGCTCGAGCGGGAGCCGCAGCTCGTTGCGGCCGAGGCCCTCCGGGTTCCGCAGCAACGAGCGCAACGTCATGAGGATGAGCCCGAGCGGCGTCCGGAGGTCGTGCGACACCACCGCGAGGAGGTCCTCCCGGGTCTGGGTCGCGAGGCGCGCCCGCCGGTAGGCCTGCGCGTTGTCGAGCGCGACCGCGATCCGCTCGGCGCAGGTCTGGGCGATCCCGAGCTCCTCCGGGCCACACCGCCGGCCCGAGGTCGTCATCCCGAGCGACAACGCCCCCACGGTCCGTCCGCGGGCCCGCATCGGCACCACCAGCAGCGCCCGGAGGCCGGCGTCGTGGATCGCTGCCGCGTGGGCCGCGTCGTGCGCGAGGCCGAGCGCGATCGGATCGGCGACGGTCGGGAAGCCGTGGGAGCGGCCGAGCGCCAGCGTCTGGGCCTCCGGTGTGCGCCACCCGGCGCGCGGGGCGAACGCGGTGAGCCCGCCGGCAGCCACCGTGGTGGCTTCGTCGCGCCCGACCAGCACCCGCCGCGAGGTGCCGTCGTCGCGCAGCTCGTCGACGACGCACAGGTCGGCGAACGACGGGACCAACGAGCGAGCGACGACCTCGAGGAGGTCCGTGGCCTCGACCGGCGCGGCGAGCGCCGACGCGAGCGCCGAGAAGACCTCGTGGGTGCGCGCGGCTGCAGCCGCCGCCGCTTCCTTCCCGTCGACCGTGACGTCGCGGTCGACGGCGAGCGCGATGCAACGGACGATCCCGCACAGCCAGGACAGGTCGCTCTCGTCGAACGGTCCGGTGGTGCCGAGGTGGAACGCACCGAAGATGCCGCAGTCCCGCAGCACGAGCGGCAGGAGGATCGAGCGGTGCTCGGCCGGCGGATCCTCGGTGGCGTCGTCGAGGCCGGTGTCGATCACCCGCAGGGCCGAGCGGTCGAGGTCGATGCTCGAGCGCGCGAGGCGGCCGTACAGCGACCGGGTCGCGTCCCGCGCCCGCTGCAGCCGGGTGGGGGCCGTTCCCCGGCGCACCCAGACCGTCGAGCGCGCGGCCCCGGCGCGCTCCACCACCAGCACCACGCTGCCGACCCCGATCGAGCGGCCGATCACCGCGGCCACCGCGGGCATCACCGTCTCGACGGTCGCCGGGCCGAGCAGCAGCTCGGCGATCTCCGCGGCTTGCGCCGCGTGCCACTGCGACCGCCGCGCGACCGCCAGCTCGACCTCGAGCCGCGATCGGTCGCCGGTCGAGCGGTCGAGGAGGAGCCGATCCCGGGCGTGCGCCTCTTCGGCCTTGCGGGTGCGCTCGCCGCGGAGCGCGGCCTGCTCCCGTGCCCGCTGGAGCGACGTGCGGCGGACGCGCCCCGCCACTCAGCCGGCCTCGCGCGGTGACGGGCCCCGCCGCGCTGCGACGCCGAGGCCCCCGGGCCCGATCGTCAGCCCGTAGGTGCCCCGGTCGTGCGCGCTGCCGCGGGTCTTCACGACCGACAGCGTGGGCTCGTCGCCTTCGGGGCCCGGGGCGTACCGCAAGGCGACGATGTTGTCGGCCACCGGCGAGAAGTCGCGCTCGGTGATGGCGTCGGCGGCGTACAGGGACGACGCCTCGAGGGTGAGCACGCTCGTGACGCCGAGCGCCCGGAACCGCACCACCATCGCGTAGAGCAGCTGCCGGAGCTCGTCCGGGCCGGAGCCTTCCCGGACGATGTGGCCGACGCCGTCGAGCACGAGGCGCGTCCGTCGTCCGAGGCGGATCCGATCGTCGAGGATCGCGAGGAACTGGCTCGCGCGGACCCGGTCGTGCGACAGGTACAGGATCTCGACCCGGTCCGCGTCGACGGCCTCGGCGAGCGGCAGCCCGAACCCGCGCGCGCTCTCGACGATCTGGGCGGGCGCCTCTTCGAGCGCCACGTACAGCCCTCGCTCGCCCAGGCGGGCTCCCTCGAGCAGGAACTGCACCCCGAACGTGCTCTTCCCGATGCCGGTGCTGCCGGACAGCAGGGTGGTGCTGCGCTGGAGGAAGCCGCCGCCGCACAGCGCGTCGAGCCCGGGAATCCCGGTGCCGAGGCGGACGCCGGACTCGGGCGGCGGGGCGTGCGACAGGTCCTCGGCGCCGTACCGCGGCCAGATCGCGATCCCTCCCTCGCCGCTCTCTCCCCGGCCGATCTCCATGCTGTGCCGGCCCTTCAGGTGCGCGGTGTCCCGCAGCTTGTAGACCTCGAGGTAGCGCTGCCGGCCGAGGCCTTCGCCGATCGACGACAACAGGATCACCCCGTCGACGACCGTCTCCTCGACGCCGAACCGGCTGATCTGGTCCGCCCCGTACGGCACGTCGGTCGCGAACAGGCCCACCGCCCCGAGGTTCGCCACGATCGTGGCCAGCTGGAACACCTTTTCGCGCGCGACCTGCGGGTCGGTGACCCGGTGCAGGTAGACCGAGAGCGAGTCGATCGCGATCCGCCGGGCGCCGATCTCGGTCGCGTGGCGCTCCACGAGCCGCAGGTGCCGCTCGACGAGGATGTCGGGCTGCGGCACGAACCGGATCGAGAGCATCCCGCTCGCGAGGAGCGGGTCGAGGTCCCAGCCGAGGCCCCGCGCGGCGGCGCGCAGGCGCTCGGGCGTCTCCTCGAACGTGAAGATCACCCCCCGCTCGCCGGCGAGCGCCCCGCGGTAGAGGAACTCGAGCAGCAGCACGGTCTTGCCGGTGCCGGCCACCCCGGCGACGAGCAGGCTCGAGCCGCGCGGGATGCCCTCGCCGAGCAGGACGTCGAGCTTCGCGAGGCCGGTCCTGCACCGCTGCGGGTCGGGCCTGGACGGTTCGAGGCGCTTCGTGAGGCGCGGGGCGTAGACGTCGATGCCTCGGGCGTCGAGCTCGAACGCGTGCGGCTCGCGCGCGTGGGCGGTGCCGCGCATCTTCAGGATCTGCAGCGTGCGCTGGACCTCGCCGCTCCGGGGCTCCTGCGACAGCAGGACCAGCCCGTCGACGATCGAGAACAGCGGGTTGGTGGCCAGATCTTCGGTCGAGTACTCGCCGAGCAGCAGCGTGGTCGCGTTCCAGGCCATCAGGCCGACCGCGATCTCGTAGCTGAACTTGCGGAGCTCCTCGCGCGACCGCGCGAGATCGTCGAACACCTTGAAGCTGTCGACGATCACGAACGCCGGGCGGGCGGACTTCACGTGGTCGAGCAGCAGCGCGGCGGCCTGCCCGAGCCCGTCGGCGCGCAGGATCACCCCGAGGTCGACGAACTCGACCGCGCCGGACGCGAGCTTGGCGGCGTCGAAGGACCCGAACTGCGACAGGTGGCGCAGCGTCTTGGCGGTCGGCTCGGACAGCGTACCGAAGTAGATCGCCTTGTGCTCGGGCGTGGCGGCGTGGAACCCGATCTGCTGGGCCAGCACGGTCTTGCCGCTCCCGGGCGGGCCGCCGATCACCACCACCGCGCCGGCGGGCAGGCCTCCCGAGAGGAGCGCGTCGAGGTTCGGGACCCCGGTCGCGACGCGGGGGAGGGGGACGGTGGGACGGGTCATGTCGGGCTCCCTGCGTCGCCGACGACCACGGCGGTCAGCTCCGCGTGCAGCGCGGGGGTGAGGATGTCGCCGGTGAGATCGCCGAGCAGGGTGAGGAGCGAGACCAGGAGGAAGCGGACCCCGTCGGCGAGCGCCGCGGGGGTCACGGCCTGGGTGCGGGACCGCAGCCCGCGGATCAGGAGCCCGTTCGTGTCGACCGCCAGCGACTGGAGGATCGGGTGGTGGTCGGCCACGTCGGCCAGGACCCGCTCGACCACCGCGGAGAGCGTGATCTCGCCGAGCGTCCGGCGGGCCCGCTTCCACAGGGCCCCGAACCCGGCCTCGAGCGCGGCCAGCAACCGATCGACCGACGGGTCCGGCCCGAGCGCGCGGAGCCAGGCGTCGACCACCTCCGCGTGGGAGGATCCGGTCAGCACGGACGGGAGGAGGACGGAAAGGGCCTTGACTTTGCCGCGGCGCTGAATCCTTGCCTGCTGGGCGCCTGATGCGCGCATGCGCGCACGACCCGGCGGCGCAACGGTTCACGCCCTGGTCGCCCCGCTGAAAGGGTCGGCGCCGTTGCTGCCGACGGTGTCGCCCGAAGGGCCGTTGGACGGCCCGGAGGGGCAGGTGCCGGTTTCGGGACACAGAAGGGCAACACGGCTCCAGCGCAGGAGGGCTCGACGCAGGAGACGGCGCCCTCCCGCCGTATCACGGTCCCCACCGATTCGGTCGTTTTCTCCGGAAAACCAGCGCAGCGACCACCCCTTTTGGACCCGTCCGGCTGCTTTCCATCGGAACCGCCAGTTGCATCGATGCAGGCATTGGGAGACAATGGACGAGGGCGGCAGGGAGCCCTGCATCGGTCGCGGACTTCGAGCGTCGGGTTGCAGCCACGACGGCGGAGGATTGCATGCTCATCGATCGCATCCGTGCGCGGGGCCGTCGGGTCGAGCCCGGGACCTGGATCGTCCGGGTGGGCAGCGTCGTGCCCGGGGCTCCCCCCACGCTCGCCGACGTCCTGGTGTCGGTGTCGACGATCGGCGGGGTTCCCTCGTTCGAATCGGCGGTGGAGCCGGTGCCGGGCATCCGGACCTGCTGGGCCGCGCTCGTCGCCGAGGTGCGGTCGTGGCTGTGGCGGCGACCCGATGCGGGCACGCGGGGGCTCCTCGTCCACGTCCTCGGCACCCTCCCGGCCTGCCCGGCCCGCGATCAGCTGATCCGACACGTCGTCGACACGGGACGACACGCCGACCGCTGGGCAGGGAGGCAGCAGGCCTGGCTCCGCACGCCGCTCGGGAAGGGCGAGGCCCGCGGCGCGCTGCCCGGCCGGGAGGCGTGGCCCCCGGTCGTGGGACGGTCCGGGGTTCGCGTCGTGCCGCGCGGCGACCCGGTCTCGGCGGTTCGCGCCGCCGTTCCCCGGTAGCGACGCCCCGGGTCGTAAAGTGGGGCGAACCGGCACCGATGGAGCTGCATGTCCGATTCCGCGACGGAGCACCTCGACAGCATCCGGACGAGCCTCGTGCAACGGGTCCTGCGGGTCTTCGCGCTGGTCGGCGTCTTCGCGTGGCTGCCGAGCGTCTGGGTGAGCCTCGCGGCCGGGATGCGGCTGATCGCGGGCTTCGACACGCTCGTGTACCTCGCGGTGATCGCGCTGGCGGTCCGGCCCACCGCGCCGACCTGGCTGCGGGGAACGGTGCTGGTCGGCGTCTGCCACGCGATCGGCCTCGTGATGCTGCTGGCGCTCGGTCCGTTCGCGATCGGGCTCCTGTGGCTGATGGCGGCGGCGATCCTGAGTGCGGCGCTCCTCGGTCGACGCGCGACGGTCCTGTCCCTCGGCGTCGACGTGGCGATCCTGGCCCTGGCCTCGGGCGTGTTCGAGGAGGAGGCCGACCCGTTCGCGCCGCTGTCGAGCGGGGCGTGGGGCGCGTTCGTGGCGAACGCGGTCCTGCTCGGCACGGTGTGCTCGACGGTGGTGGCGTCGGCGATCGGCTCCCTGCTGACGGCGCTCGAACGGCAGCGGCGAGCGCTCGACGAGCTCCGGACCGAGGCCGACGCCCGCCGCGCGGCCGAGGAGGCGCTCCGCCACGCCCAGCGGATCGAGGTGATCGGGCTCCTGGCGGGGGGCATCGCGCACGACTTCAACAACCTGCTGCTGCCGATCCGGGTGCTCACCCCGGGCATCCGGGCTGCGCTCGCACCGGGCTCGGAGGCGCAGGAGGACGTGGCGATCGTGGACCTGGCGGCCCGCAAGGCCGAGGCGCTGGCGGCGCGGCTGATGGAGCTCGCGCGCCGGCGCGACGCGCGGGTCGAGGAGCCGGTCCCGCTGGCACCGCTGGTGGCGGAGGTCTGCGACCTCGCGGGCCACTCGTTGCCGGCGGGGATCCCGCTGGACTTCCGGATCGCGGCCGACGCGGTGGTCCAGGGCGACCGGACGGAGCTCGGCCAGGTGCTGGTCAACCTCGTGACGAACGCGGGCCACGCGATGCGGAGCCGCCGGGGCGCGGTGCGGGTGGTGCTCGACCGCTCGGAGGACGGCCGCGCGGCCCGCCTCGCGGTGCAGGACGACGGCTGCGGGATGGACCCCGGCACGGTGGCGCGGATGGTGGAGCCGTTCTTCACGACGAAGCCGCCGGGGGAGGGGACGGGGCTCGGGATGGCGATGGTGGACGGGATCGTGCGCGCCCACGGCGGGCGGCTGCACGTGCAGAGCGAGCTCGGGGTGGGGTCGACGATCGTGGTGGAGCTGCCGATCCTCGCGGGTGCCGGGTGACCCCGGCGAACTTCACACCCGCGAGCAGCGGGGTGCAGTGAACTTCACACCCTGGGCCTCGCAAACGAGCGTGCCGCCACGGCGACGCCCGACCGGAAGGGAGGGATTCGCGGCCTGGGACGGAGCCCGGATGCGCCGACGGGTCGTGGAAGGCGGCGTGGGGCACGATGCGAGCCACGAAGGTCGAGATCGACGAGTAGAATGGGTGTTCCCGGGGAGCGTCGATGCGAGGATGGCTGTTCGTCGGCTTGCTGATCCCGGCCCCCGCGTGGGCGCTCGAGCTGTGCGGGAATGCGTTCGACGACGACGGCGACAGCCTCGCCGACTGCGCCGATCCCGAGTGTGGGCTCGACCCGCTGTGCTGCGGCGCTGCGGCCGACTTCAACGGGGACGGGTGGTGCGGGCCGATCGACGTCTGCCCACTCCGCAACGACCCCGGCCAGGCCGACACGGATCTCGACGGGACCGGCGACGCCTGCGACGTGTGTCCTGGGCCCGCCGACGGGCTGTCTCTCTTCACGCCCGTGGCGCAGATCGTCGCCCGCCCGAACAGCTACGCCGGCGACCTCCACCTGGCCGATCTCGACGACGACGGTGACCTCGATCTCGCCTATTCCCTGTCGAACGACGACCTGATCGCGTGGGTCGAGAACCTCGGCGCGGGCGGATTCGGCGCCGAGGTCGCGATCGCCACCGGCGCCGACGAGGTGTCGGCGTTCACGCTCGCGGACCTCGACGGCGACGGCGACGCGGACCTGGTCGCGGCAGAGAGCCGCGGCGACGCGGTGTCGTGGTTCGAGCGCGTCGGGCCCGGGCAGTTCGGCCCCCGGCAGGTCGTCGCGGCCGCCCTCGATGGGGCGAACGACGTGGTCGCGGCCGATCTGGACGGCGACGGGGACTCGGACCTGGTGGTCTCGGTGGGGGACGACGACCGGTTCGCCTGGGTCGAGAACCTCGGCGGCGGAACGTTCGGACAGGCGCAGGATCTCGGCAGCGCCACGATTCCTTCGCACGTGGAGGCCGGCGACCTGGACGGCGACGGTGACGTCGACGTGCTCACGTCCGCGTTCTAGGGCGTGCAGTGGATCGAGAACACGGGGGCCGGGACCTTCGGGCCGTTTCAGCCGATCGGGGTGGACGGTCCGTATGCGGCGCTCACGATCGCCGATCTCGACGGGGACGGCCGGCCGGACCTCGTGACCGACGGCGCGGTCGTCGGCTGGAGTCGAAACCTGGGCGGCGGCGCCTTCGGCCCCTCCCTCCTGATCTCGACGGTCAACGGGTATCCGGTGCTGGCGGCCGATCTCGACGCCGACGGAGATCTCGACGTCGTGTCCGGCACCCGCCACGGGGTCGAGTGGTATCCGAACCTCGGGGCCGGAAGCTTCGGCACCGTCGAAACGGCCGGGGACGGGACGCAGATCCGCGCCCTCGACGTGGGCGACCTCGACGGCGACGGCGACCCGGAGTTCGTCCAGTCGAACGGCAACGATGTGGCATCCGTCGAGAACGTGTCGGAGTGCGCGCTCCTCGACACCGACGCCGACGGGCTCTCCGATGCCGTCGAGCTCCTGGTCCAGGCGACCGATCCGGCGAACCCGGACTCCGACGGCGATGCCGCGTCGGACGGCACGGAGGTCGGCGGGGGCACCGATCCCCTGGACCCCGACACCGACGACGACGGCCTCCTCGACGGGGCCGACCCCTGCGTCCTGACCCCCGAGCCCGGTGATCCCGACGCCGACGGGTGGTGCACCGACGTCGACGACTGCCCGACCGACGCCGACCCCGATCAGCGCGACGGCGACGGCGACGGCAGCGGTGACGTCTGCGATCCGTGCTTCGGCAACGACGCGAGCGGCGACCCCGACGCCGACGGGTGGTGCTCCGACCGCGACGACTGCTCGGTGGTCGCCGACGTGCTGCAGCGCGACGCCGACGCCGACGGGGCGGGAGACGCCTGCGACGCCTGCGCGCAGCCCGGCGACGGCTTGACCGAGTTCGGACCCGGTCACCACGACATCTCGACCGACGTGGTTGCCGCACTCGCGATCGCGACGGCCGACCTGGACGGCGACGGTGACCCGGACCTCGTCGTTCCGGAGATCGATGCGGACACGTTCTCCACGTATGTGAACCTGGGTGGGGGGACGTTCGGGCCGCAGATCGTTTCGTCGGTCGATGGCGCCCGGGCGGTGGCCGCCGTGGACCTCGATGGCGACGGCGACCCCGACCTGTTGGAAGGCTCCTACGGCATCGACCACCTGGCGTGGCAGGAGAACCTCGGGGCGGGCACGTTCGGCGCCCGCGTGGTCCTCTCCGCGCGGGACGACATTGCCGTGGATGTCACCGCAACCGACCTGGACGGGGACGGGGACATCGACGTGGTCTCGGCGACGCAGAACCACGGCAACGCGATCACCTGGTACGAGAACCTCGGCGGGGCCACGTTCGGGCCCGCCCGGCAGGTCTCGGCGGCCCAGACCGATGCCGGCGCCGTCGTCCCGGCGGACCTGGACGGCGACGGCGACCCGGACCTGCTCGCGGTCACCGGGTTTCCCTACGGCGTCGGCTGGTACGAGAACCTCGGGGCCGGCGCGTTCGGCCGGTGGCGTGCCATCGACGGGTTGCCGGACATCCACGCCCCGCTGGCCGCGGCGGACCTCGATGGCGACGGCGACCTCGACGTCGTCGTCGGGACCGGAGGCTCCGGCGGGTACGCCCAACCCGCGGTCCGTTGGTACGAGAACCTCGGCGGAGGTGCGTTCGCCGCCGTCCGGTTCGTGAGCCGGTTCGCGCTCGGGACCAGGTCCGTCTCGACCGCCGACATCGACGGCGACGGTGACCTCGACCTCGTGACGGCGGACACGTGGTACGAGAACCTCGGGGCGGCGGCGGATTTCGGGCCGGCGAACCTCGTCACGGTCGCGTACGAGCAAGCGAGCGTCGTCGCCGACGTCGATCTCGACGGCGACCTCGACGTGGTGGGCGTGTCGCTCGACGACCCGTTGGCCTGGTACGAGAACCTGTCCGAGTGCGTCGATCGCGACACCGACGGCGACGGCCTCCCCGACGCGGTCGAGCTCCGGATCCTCGCGACGGACGCCACGCGGGACGACACCGACGGCGACGGCGTCGCGGATGGGGTCGAGGTCGACGCCGGCTGGGACCCCCTCGATCCCGACACCGACGGCGACGGGCTCGTCGACGGCGCCGATCCGTGCCCGGCGGACGCAGGGGCCGGCGACCCCGACGCAGACGGCTGGTGCAGCGACGTCGACGACTGTCCGGTCGACGCGAACCCGACCCAGAGCGACGTCGACGGCGACGGCGTGGGAGACGCATGCGACGCGTGCACGGGCGACGTGGCGACCGGCGACCCGGACGTCGACGGGTGGTGCGCGGACCGCGACGATTGCGTGTTCGTCGCGGACCCGGGCCAGGCCGACGCCGACGCCGACGGCGCGGGCGATGCGTGCGACGTTTGTCCCACCACCCCCGGCGACGGCGTGTCCCTCCTGGGTCCCGGCGAGGCCATCGCGGCCACGGAGCACGACGTGACCGGGCTCTCGACCGGCGATCTCGACGGCGATGGCGACCAGGACGTGGTCGTCGCCTCGGTGTCGACCGGGGACGTGGTGTGGTTCGCGAACCTGGGGTCCGGCTTCGCGGCGCCGGCCGTGCTCGGTCGGGTCGCTCCGGGTGGACGAACGGCGGTGCTGGCGGTCGACCTCGACGGCGACGGCGACAGCGACGTGATCGCCGGAGGGTACACCGACGTCGGGTGGGTCGAGAGCCTGGGCGGCGGCAGCTTCGGGGCCGAGCAGGAGCTCGCCGCCGCGACCGGACCCGTGTGGACCGTCACCGCCGCCGACCTCGATGGCGACGGAAACCTCGACGTGGTCTGGGGGGCCCTCGACCGCGGCGAGATCGGGTGGGCCCGGCAGCTGGCCGGCGGTGGGTTCGCCCCGGCGGCGGTCCTGGCGACCGGCGTCGACGAGGTCGACGCCCTCGCCGCGGTCGACCTCGACGGCGACGGCGATCTCGACCTCGCGGCGACCGAGCGGCAGCTTCCGTTCGGTCGGGTCGATTGGTTCGAGAACCTCGGCGGTGCGACGTTCGGGCCGGCGCTCGAGATCGACCCCGATCTCGTTGACGTCGCCTCGGTCGCGGGTGCGGATCTCGACGCCGACGGTGACGTCGACCTGCTGGTCGCAGCGGAAAACGCGCGCGTGGTGGGCTGGTACGACAACCTGGGCGGCGGCGCCTTCGGCCTGCTGCGACCGATCGATTCCGGCTGGGGTGTGTCGGCCGCGATCGTGCAGGACCTCGACGGGGACGGCGACGGCGACGTGATCGCGGCCGTCTCGGAACGCAGCGACGTCGCCTGGTACGAGAACCTCGGCGGAGGAGCCTTCGGGCCCGCACGGACGTTCGATGCCGACGCTCGGGGGGTGCTGGCGATCGCGGTGGCGGACCTCGATGGCGACGGTGATCCCGACCCGTTGAGTGCCTGCGCCGACGAGCGCACCGTGGACTGGTACCCGAACCTGTCCGACTGCCCGGGCTTCGCGGGCGACGCCGACGCGGACGGCCTGCGCGATGCGCTCGAGCTCCGGGTGAACGGGACCGATCCCGCGAATCCCGACAGCGACGGGGACGGCGTGCTCGACGGAGCGGAGGTCGACCGGGGCTACGACCCGCTCGACACCGACAGCGACGACGACGGCGCGCTCGACGGGGTCGACGACTGCCCGCTCCTCCCTGGTCCGGGCGGCGATGTGGACGGCGACGGGTGGTGCGCCGGAGACGACGTCTGCGAGTTGCAGGCCGATCCCGCCAGGCCGATCTGGACGGCGACGGCGCGGGCGACGCCTGCGACGTGTGCCCCCGGCCCGGCGACGGCGTCGAGCTCGCGGGAGCTGCGCACTCCGTCGCGACGCACATCCTGCCGTCGGTCGCGATCCCGGTCGACGTCGACGTCGACGGAGATCCGGACGTGCTCTCGATCTCGAGGACCGACGGGGTCACGTGGTCGGAGAACCTGGGCGGCGGGACGTTCGGCGGGTCGCTCCCGGTCGGCACCACGAACGATCCCCACGTCCTCGCCGCCGGGGATCTGGACGGAGACGGCGACCCCGACCTGATCGTCGGTGGCGCGGACATCGGCTGGTTCGAGAACGTCGGTGGAACGTTCGGTCCGGAGAACGCGCTCGGCCCGGACTGGTCGTACGGCCTGGAGCCTGCCGACCTCGACGGAGACGGCGACCTCGATCTCGTGGCGGCGTCCGTGGACGCGGTGACGTGGTTCGAGAACCGCGGCGCAGGGACGTTCGCGCCGCCGGTCGCGATCGGTCCGCTCACGCACGCGGCCGGCGTCGGGTCGGCGGACCTCGACGGAGACGGCGACCTCGACGTCGTCGCCACGTCCAACGTCGACGACGAGATCGATGCGTTCGAGAACCTGGGCGGCGGCGCATTCGGTCCGCCGATCCGCCTCGCACAGGGAGTCGACGGCGCGTGGCCGGTCGTCGTCCGCGACCTCGACGCGGACGGCGATCCCGACGTGGTGGTCGGCGCTTCCGACGGCGAGGAGGTGATCCGACTCGAGAACCTCGGCAATTGGGCGTTCGGGCCCGTGGAGGTGCTCGCCGCGACGGGCTCGTATCCGATCGACGTGTCGGCCTCGGATCTCGACGGCGACGGCGACGACGACCTGCTGATCGCGAGCGAGAGCGGCAACACGGTGACCTGGATCGAGAACCTGGCACCGGGCACGTTCGGACCGGAGCACGTGGTCAGCGCCGATGCCGAAGGAGCGAGCTCCGCCCGCGGCGCCGATCTCGACGGCGACGGCGACCCCGACTTCCTGGTCGCGGTCCAGTTCGACGACCGGGTCACCTGGTACGAGAACCTGGCGGAGTGCGCGCTGCTCGACACCGACGGCGACGGCCTGCGCGACGCGTTGGAGCTGCGGGTGGTGGGCACCGATCCGTTGGTCGCGGACACCGACGGCGACGGCGTCGGCGACGGCGACGAGGCGCTCGCCGCGACCGATCCGCTCGATCCGACGCTTTCCAGCACATTGGGATCCTAAGCTTAGAATTCCACGTGGACAAGTTGTCGCG
>JADMIO011621080.1_pt1 | contig 55392 bp, 51 predicted proteins | sample 8958161 | NCBI WGS metagenome assembly JADMIO01 (sample SAMN16585339, study PRJNA669376) | soil metagenome | isolation source: Crop rotation soil | place: USA: Cullars Rotation, Alabama | collected 2011
CGCGACAACTTGTCCACGTGGAATTCTAAGCTTAGGATCCCAATGTGCTGGAAAGGTTGCCTGCCGCGCCGACGATGGCAACTGGCGCATGGTGCTGCAGACACCTGCCGTGCCGACGGGTGGCATGAGGCCGGCTGCTCCCATGCGCGCGCACCTCGACAAGTATGTTGCTTCCAATCAAAACGGTGCACCGTTGGATGGAGCGCAGCTCGCGAACACGATGAAGGGTGGCTGGCAACCACCGGCCAACCAATAGAACAGCCAGCGCGAGTTCGTTGCAATGCGGAATTCGACCCAGTCACGCCGCTGACACCCCGCACCTCGGCGGCATGGTCTCGGTCGAAAGGTCCCGGCGGCACAACCCTTTCCGTGCCGCCCGGGACCGTCTTTTTCCCTTGTGACCTTGTGCGGCCTCACCCGAGACCAGGCGTTCCCCGAAGGCGGTTATTTTTCCAGATTGCGGCAAGACGGGCGAGCAAGCGGAAAGCGCCTGCTGGTTACCAGCCAACGATTATCTGGATTTCACGACCGTGCTGATCCACGCACCGGACTGAGTCACGCTTGGCGCAACTACCGGCGTAACGGAGGGCGCGACTTCCACCTTGCCCCAGCCATTGTTTGCGACAGCCGCCGGCGGGCCCCGATCGCAGTGGCTTGGAGCCTGTACGAGGCCGGCACCGAACACCGGGCTCCGGCCGCCACCCATCGATTTGATGTTCTTCTGCAGCAACGCCAGTGCGCGTTCTCTTGGAGCAGCCGGGTCGCCGTCGGTCCGCTTATCGGCAGTCGGGTAGCTCAGCGCAACCACTGACGTCACGAACGGAACAGCAAAGGAGGTTCCGGTCTGCAATCCTTCGCGCCGGTTAGGCAGCGCGGTCCAAACATCGACGCCGGGCGCCGCCACGGCGACATACTTGCCGTGATTGGCATATGCATAAGGCGCAAGATTGCGATCCACGGCGGTAACGGCAATCACTTCGCTATAGGCTGCCGGATAGCTGGGAGGCGCCTCGGGACCCTCATTGCCAGCCGCCGCCAAGATCACGGTGCCTCTTTTAGCAAGCTCCCTGATGGCATCGTGAACCAACTGATCAGCCGGGCCAGCGAAGCTCAAGTTGGCAACATCTACCTTCTTCTGCGCCAGCCAATCCAGCGCCTGGACCATCGTCCTGGTATTCGACATGGCGTTGCCGCTGCTATCGGCAAAAAAAGCATCGACAACCACGTACGCCGCATCCGGAACCAACCCGGGCGTCGAACTGCGGGCGGCGCCGGTGAGCAGGGAAAGGACGGCAGTGCCGTGTTGATTGGAGGGTTTCGCGGTTCCAGTCACGAACGTTTTAGGGTCGATACGAGCGCCTTCAAATGCCGGATGGTTCTTGTCGTAACCAGTATCGATGACGCCGATCGTTATTTCGCGGGCGCACGCTGCCAGCTGTGGTTGCCAATTGATGGCGGCCGACGCAAAGCCACGCTGGTTGACATTGTTCCCAGGAACCTGCGGCTTACCGAGTGCGGGAGGCGGGTTGGCACCCCCGCCGCTGGGCGTTCCCCCCGCGGTTGTGCGATAGGTGCCATAGATACTGTTGACTGCGTAACCCTCGTCCGGAGAGGCTTGATGAAGGGCGGTAACGCCGCTAAAGGCGTTGAGGTTTTCAGGAGTTTTCAGCCGGGTGAGCGTGTAGCCCAAGCCTTTTAGTTCGATTTGCTCAAGGATGGAGAATTTGAGACTAACCGCTTTGGCCAGGGCAGCCTTGCTTGCGTCGATCGCTAGCACCTCGTTCGGCACGAAGCTGCCCACCGGCGGCAGCTTCCGATCGACCATAGCGCCCAATCCACGGCTCAATTTAAGGGTCTTCGGATCGCCATCGCCACGTCCATCTTCTTTCTTCAGGTTCAGCGCGCCGGCGTTCTTGTCGTCCGCTGCCTTGGGATCCATAGGCCCGCCGAGCCTTTGCATTCCGAAGTCGGTAGTCTTGCTCGTTGTCTCGGCAATGAGAGCTGTAACTTCGGGGAGCTTGGTTTCAATCAGCTGAGTTTTTCCTGGCTCCGCTGATAGTCCCTGCAGCGACACACCCGACGTTTGCTTCTTGGTGTTGGCGGTGGTGTTGGTGGTGGTCGTCACCTTGATCGGCGTGGGGGTGGGAGCTGGAGCCGGCGTTGCCTGCTTCTTGTTCTTTTCGCTGCGAACTCGGTTCAGCTTGGCGTGCAAGTTGTGATAGCGCTCTTGATGTCGCAGATGATGGTTGCCATGCCCATTGTGGTCGTGGCCTCGATGCGCGGCGCGGCTCGCCACCGCGGCCATCATCGCTCTCATGCGTAGCCCGGCCGCTCCGGGCTGCCCCAAGTTGGAATTTTGCTGAGCCACAGAATGCTGATGATGGTTCTGGCGATGCTGCCTGACGCGAGCCATCATTTGCTGCAGCTGCTGACCGCTATTTCCCGCAGCCTGCATTTGCTGCTGCATCTGCTGCCTCAGGACTTGCACCTGTTGTTGGTGCACGACCATCTTTTGCTGGATGGTCTCCAGACGCTTGCGCAGAACATCGGATTGCTGGAGTAGCTGTTGCCGCCGTTGCATAGCCTCGGCCCGCCGAGCCTCGGCCGCGGCCTTGTCCTCAACCGATCGCTGTTGGCGCCCACGCGCATCGGCCGGTGGAATAACGAGGTCTCTTATCGCGTGATGCCAGCTTGAGTGCTCGCTTCGTGTCGAGACGCTCACTACTGCGAGCCCCGCGATGCTCGATGCCGCTATGACTATGCGGCAGAACACACCCGCCCAAGGCAGAAACTCTTGACCACGCACACGCATGAGAACGTCAGGCCCAACCCCGATGCCACCAACGTCTAAGCCTGATTACTCTACTGCAATTGTGACCGGTTGTGGGTGACTCTGGGCCACACCATACACGCTGTGGAAAAAATCCCCCTTTTGGGAGGTTTCGAAAAATTGTGTGCAACACGTCCCGTTTTTAGCCCGGCCGCGGCCAAAAATTGTCGGGCAGGCCTACTCCCATACTCGGAAAAGCACGTATTGGATGCGGCGCGGGCGCTGCAGCGGAGCGTGTCGTATGCACGGCACAGGGCCGTGCGTCCGCTATTTGAATTCGACTTTCAGGACCTGATAGCTGCGTGCGCCGCGCGGCGTCGTGACCTCGGCGCTATCACCCTTCGACTTGCCGATAAGTGCACGCGCTATAGGAGAACTGATCGAGATTTTACCGTCGCGGAGGTTGGCCTCGTCCTCGCCAACAATCATGTATTTCACTTTGTCTCCGGAATCCTCGTCCTCCAAAGTGACGGTCGCTCCGAACTTGATTGAGGTGCCCGAGAGCTTCGCAGGCTCGATCACCTCGGCGCGCGCAATCTTGTCCTCCAGATCGGCGACCCTGGCTTCGTTCAGTCCTTGAGCATCCTTGGCTGCATGATATTCGGCGTTTTCGGATAGATCGCCGTGCTCGCGCGCGTCAGAGATCTGCTGAATGATGCGCGGGCGCTCTTCGGATTTGAGCCGGTGTAGCTCGGCTTCGAGCTTGCGATAACCCTCCACGGTCATCGGCACCTTGTCCATCGGCCTTGCTCACATTTCTTGCGGTCGGCCCGAGCCTAACGCCCGTGCCATTCATCCAGTTTCACTCAGTCTTCTAGGTTTGGCCAGCCCTGATCGGCTGTCTCGCCCACAACATCCTCAGGATGCGTGGCTTATATAGGATTGCAGGGGTGCCACCTCGAGGGTGCCAGCCGCGAGAGCCTTGATGGCCTGGGTCGCTGCCAACGCGCCTGCCAGAGTTGTATAATAGGGGATATGGTAGAGCAAAGCGGTGCGGCGGATATCCTTGGAGTCCGCTAATGCTTTGGCGCCCTCGGTGGTGTTGAAAACGAGGTGTACCTCACCATTCTTCATCAGGTCGACGATATGGGGCCGCCCTTCGAGCACTTTGTTCACCGATTCACACTTGATGCCATGGGCATCCAAAGCGCGCCTGGTGCCGCGCGTCGCAAGAATGCGAAAGCCCATGTCAGCCAGGTCGCGCATGGCGCCGAGCAGGCTCTCCTTGTCCGCATCGCGCACGGATACGAAAACCGCCCCCTTCAGCGGAAGGACATTGCCGGCGCCGATCTGGCTTTTCGCGAACGCCAGCGCATAGTCGCGATCGATCCCCATCACCTCGCCCGTTGAGCGCATCTCTGGGCCAAGAATGGTGTCTACGCCGGGAAACCGCGCAAACGGGAATACGGCCTCCTTCACCGCGACATGCCCGAGCTTCTCCGGCCTGAGGTCGAAAGTGCTGAGCGGCTCGCCGTTCATGATACGCGCCGCGATGCCGGCGATCGGTTTGCCGACAACTTTGGCAACGAAGGGCACCGTGCGTGAAGCGCGCGGATTGACCTCGAGGATGAAGATGTCGCGCCCTTTGACCGCGAATTGCACGTTCATCAGTCCAACCACTTTTAGCGCCAGAGCGATATCTCGGGTTTGCTTCTCCAGGCGCACGATCACCGACGAAGGCAGCGAATGCACTGGAAGCGAGCATGCGCTATCGCCGGAGTGAATGCCGGCTTCCTCGATGTGCTCCATGATGCCGCAAATAAACGTGTCCGTGCCGTCGCACAGACAATCAACGTCGACCTCGATCGCGTCGCTTAGATAGCGGTCGATCAACAATGGCCGCTCAGCCGAGACCGCCAGCTCGGAAGGTTGATCGAGGGTGGCGGACAGCCGCGTGACATACCGCTCAAGGTCGGCGGCATCGCCCAGGATTTCCATGGCGCGGCCCCCCAGCACATACGAAGGCCGGATCACAAGCGGATAACCAAGGGACTCCGCCACTGCGCGCGCCTCCCCGGGCGAGCGCGCGATGCCACTGTCGGGCTGCTTCAATTCCAGTCTGTCGATCAGCGCCTTGAAGCGATCGCGGTCCTCCGCCAAATCAATCGCTTCCGGCGATGTACCCAGGATCGGCACGCCGGCCGCTTCCAAAGCCTTGGCAAGCTTGAGCGGGGTCTGGCCCCCGAACTGCACGATGATGCCGCGGAGAGTGCCTTTAGTCTGTTCTACCCTGATGATTTCCAGCACGTCTTCCGCGGTCAGCGGCTCGAAATACAGCCGGTCGGATGTGTCGTAGTCGGTCGAGACCGTCTCGGGATTGCAATTGATCATGATGGTCTCGATGCCTGTTTTGGAGAGCGCAAAGCAGGCGTGGCAGCAGCAGTAATCGAATTCGATGCCTTGGCCGATGCGATTTGGTCCGCCGCCAAGCACGATGACCTTGTCGCGGCCTGAGGGTTCGGCCTCGTCCACGGGGCGGTCGTTCAATCCGCCTTCGTAGGTCGAATACATGTAGGCGGTGGGGGAAGCGAATTCGGCAGCACAAGTATCAATGCGCTTATAGACCGGGCGCACGTTCAGTGCCTGCCGGCGTTGGCGCACTTCTGCCTCGGTCAATCTTGCGAGCCTCGCCAATCTCGCGTCCGAGAAGCCCATCGCCTTGAGCGCACGCAGCTGCTGGGCGGAGGCTGGAAGCCCATGGGTTTCGACGCGAGCCTCCATATCGATGATTTCCTGGATGCGCGCCAGGAACCAGGGATCGATTTTGCAGAACGCGTGGATTTGTTCGTGATCCACGCCCAGCCGCATTGCCTGGGCTACCTTCAACAGCCTGTCGGGTGTGGGTACGCCCAGCGCGGCGCGGATGACGTTCTTGTCGTCGCCCGCGCCCAGCCCCTCCAGTACGAAATTGTCGAGCCCCGTCAGCCCGGTCTCCAGACCACGCAAGGCCTTCTGCAGGCTCTCGCTGAACGTGCGCCCGATTGCCATCACCTCGCCGACCGATTTCATGGAGGTGGTAAGCGTACGCTCGGCGCCCGGAAACTTCTCAAACGCGAAGCGTGGGATCTTGGTAACGACGTAGTCTATGGTCGGCTCGAAGGAAGCGGGCGTGGCGCCTCCGGTAATATCGTTCTCCAATTCATCCAGCGTGTAGCCGACTGCCAGCTTCGCCGCGACCTTGGCGATCGGGAAGCCGGTCGCCTTCGAGGCCAGGGCGGATGAACGCGACACCCGCGGGTTCATCTCGATGACGACCAGTCGGCCGTCGTCCGGGTTCACGGCGAACTGCACGTTGGAGCCGCCGGTCTCCACCCCGATCTCGCGCAGCACCGCGATCGAAGCGTTGCGCATGATCTGGTATTCCTTGTCGGTGAGCGTCAGCGCCGGCGCCACCGTAATGCTGTCGCCCGTGTGCACACCCATCGGGTCGACGTTCTCTATCGAGCACACGATGATGCAATTGTCCGCCTTGTCGCGGACGACCTCCATTTCGAATTCCTTCCAGCCGAGCACGCTCTCTTCGACCAGCACCTCGGTCGTCGGCGAAGCCTGCAATCCGCGCTCCACGATTTCGCGAAATTCCTCCCGGTTGTAGGCAATGCCGCCGCCGGTGCCGCCGAGGGTGAAGGACGGACGGATAATGGCAGGCAGTCCGACGGCGCTCAGCGCCTCCATGGCCTTGATGATGGCCTGCTGCTGGTAGCGTTTCTGACGCTCGTGTTCGTCGGCAGACCACTGCTTGAGAAATGCGCTGCGCTGCTGCTCCTTCTGGGCCAAAGGGGTTTCGAGACCTTCGATGCGCGCCAGCTCGGCCGCATGATGCGCCCGATCCTGCTTCTTGAGCTCGGTGGCATTGGCCAGCCTCGATTTGGGCGTGGCAAGGCCGATACGCGTCATGGCATCGCGGAACAGTTGCCTATCCTCGGCCATATCGATGGCCTCGGCTTTGGCGCCGATCATTTCCACGCCGAACTTCTGCAGCACGCCCAGCTTGGCCAGGCTCAACGCGGTGTTAAGGGCCGTCTGCCCTCCCATGGTGGGCAGCAGCGCGTCGGGCCGCTCCTTCTCGATGATCTTGGCGACGACCTCGGGCGTGATCGGCTCCACATAGGTAGCGTCCGCCATATCCGGATCGGTCATAATGGTCGCCGGATTGGAATTGACCAGAACGATCCGATAGCCCTCGGCCTTGAGGGCCTTGCATGCCTGGGTGCCGGAGTAGTCGAACTCGCAGGCCTGCCCGATGACGATAGGGCCGGCGCCGATAATGAGGATGGATTTGATGTCTGTGCGCTTCGGCATGAGGCCGCTTCTTATTGCAGTGCAATGCAAATGGCTATAGGCCGCTCATGACCTGAGCATGAGTAGCGCGGAGGCCCGGGACTACCTGTTGCCTTTGCGCAAGCGCGTGCAGGGATCCTCTCGCGGATGCTGCGGCGTGAAAAGAATATAGTCGGCAGCGACCTGTTGGTCGGGGCTGCGCGGCAGGTAGGCGGTTGCATCGGTCTTGCCCTCAACAGCCTCCAATAGCATCACCGAGACCACTTTTCTGCCTGGCGCCATTTGGCGCACGGACCACGGCACGGCGCGATCCGTGCGCACGTGCCCATTACCGGCGAGCAGAAAAGCTCCGCTGTGTTTTTCGGCGGCCCTGACAAGCACCTGCGCTAGATGAGCATCGGTGTAGCGCTGCGCCAGGCTCATGGAGCCGAATGCCGATGCTGGAATCGTGCCGCAATGCGATCCCTCCAGTTCGGTTGCTAGCGCTTCAAGCAAGGGTTGTGGCATCGCCTGGGCCAGCTTGAGACCGGCGGCCTCTCCTGGCTCAGCGATCGAAGGATCCTTCACTAGCGCGCGCATGCGCTCGCGAACAGCGTTTCCCGGAATTATGGGCATGCGCGCTCGTAGGGCCGCATCGAACAGCGGATAGAAGGTGCCTGCCGCCGGCCACCCGCTTTCAGCCCAGTCGAGTTCGCGCAACAGGTCTGGTGCACCCCGCAGCCGTCGGCTTCGCCCGGCTTCGCGATAGAACGCGTCGAGTTGTGTCTGCTGGCTGGTACGGATGTGCTCGAATACGGCGGCGGGACGCAGATCGCGCGTTGGCAGCACGTGATCGAGACGCGGCCAGAGAATATCGCCGCGCACCGCGTGATGCTCGGGATTGTCGTGTACCTCTCCCAGCAGCACGACACCGCCACCACGAATGGTGTCCCACACCTCAAAGATAAGCTGCTGCAGCGCGTTGCGCGCGCAGCCACCACCAGCGACGGCAATAGGCTGCTCACCTTTGAGCACCTGACCGATCAACGGATGCTTCTGCTGACCATGCTGCCAATGGACATCGCGGAAGGCTGAACCGTCATGGCGCGCGCATGGCTCAGCTGCGAAGGCGGCAGATGATGCCAGGGTGAGAAGGAGCAGCGCTGGGGCAGTGGCACAGCGATGCATTAGCGTTCTGATTTGGCCGGCAGCCCCTTCTGCTCACGCATCATGTTGACGAAGCGCGTGAACAAATAGTGGCTGTCCTCAGGGCCGGGCGAAGCCTCAGGATGATATTGCACCGAGAACACCGGCTTGCCCTTCAGGCGCAACCCGCAATTGGAGCCGTCGAACAGCGAAACATGCGTTTCCTCCGCCTCCGCCGGCAGGGTTGTCCGGTCCACGGCAAATCCGTGGTTCATGGACGTGATCTCGACCTTGCCGGTGGTGAAATCCTTCACCGGGTGGTTCGCGCCGTGGTGACCCTGGTGCATCTTGCTGGTCTTGGCGCCTAGCGCGATGCCGAGCATCTGGTGGCCGAGGCAAATGCCGAACACCGGCAATCCCGAAGCGACCAGCTTCTTGATCTCCGGCACGGCATATTCGCCCGTTGCAGCTGGATCACCGGGGCCGTTGGAGAGAAAAACGCCGTCGGGCTTCCGTTCCAGTATCTCCTCCGCGCTGGTCTTGGCGGGCACAACGGTCACCTTGCAGCCGGCGGTCGCCAGGCGGCGCAAGATGTTGCGTTTCAGGCCGTAGTCTATGGCGACCACGTGCAGTTCGGCGTTTTCCTGCCGCCCGTAGCCCTTACCCCAGACCCAGCGCGTCTCGTCCCAGGTATAGCTTTGTCCGGAAGTGACATCGGGCACCAGGTCGAGCCCGAGCAGCCCCGGCCAGGCTTTGGCCTCGGCTTTCAGCTTATCGATTTCGAACTTCGCGGAGGGCTCGTGCGCGATGACGCCATTGGGCATGCCTTTCTCGCGAATGCGTGCCGTAAGGGCACGCGTATCTATGTCGGTCAATCCGATAATGCCGCGCGCTTTCAGCCACTGGTCGAGATGCTCGGCGGCGCGATAATTGGAGGGCTCCGTTATGCTCGCGCGCAGCACGCACCCGCGCACGCCCGAGCGCATCGCCAGGTTGGAGGTCTCCGTATCTTCGCGATTGGTGCCGACGTTGCCGATGTGGGGAAACGTGAAGGTGATGATCTGCCCGGCGTAGGAGGGATCGGTCAGGATCTCCTGATAGCCCGTGATCGCCGTATTGAAGCACACCTCGCCGACCGCCGAACCGGTAGCACCGAGGCCCTGGCCGGCGATCACGGTACCGTCCGCAAGCACAAGCCGGCCGGTGAGCGGCACCTCCGCCCAAGGTTTGGGTGTATCCTTGCTCATGAACATTCTCCGCATTTCCTAGGTAGGGTAGCGAGGGAGTGCGGTCAACGCGGCCTTGCAGCCCGTGCTGGGGCGTCATAAGTCACGCCCGGCAAAGGAGTAACCTAATGCGCGAACGGCTCATGGCCGAAACCAAAGCTGCCCTGAAGGCCCAGGATAAGGCGCGCCTGTCCGCGTTGCGCCTTATCAGCGCGGCTTTGCAGCAGGCCGATATCGCTGCCAAGGCGTCCATTCCCGACCAGGATATTCCGGCGCTGTTGCAGAAGATGATCAAGCAGCGGCGCGAATCGCTCGGCATCTACGAGAAGGCCGGCCGCACCGAGCAAGCCAAACAAGAGGCGATCGAGATCGCGGTTATCGAGGAGTTTCTGCCCAAGCAGATGAGTGAGGCCGACGCCAAGGTCGCTGTTGCCGCCATCGTAAAAGAGGTGGGTGCGACGACGCCCAAGGACATGGGAAAGGTCATGGCTGTCTTGAAAGAGCGCTACGCCGGCCAGATGGACTTCGGTAAGGCCAGCGGGCAGGTGAAGGAATTGCTGAAGTAGCGCTGCCGGTCCGCCTGGGGCCGTGGGCTCATGGTGCTGTGCCTGTGGATATCGGGCGTTGGCATCCATTGGCGAGCGACCAATGCCGTGAATCTCAACGCCCAAGGACCGAATCACATAAGGAAAGTGAGCACCTTTGTGATTCGAGGCCCATGCGCTTTCCGCCATCCCTGCTGGACGAGATCCGTGCCCGGCTGCCCATCAGTCAGGTGGTGTCGCGCAAAGTACCTTTGAAGCGCGCAGGCCGCGAGTTCAAAGGTCTCTCACCCTTCAAGCAGGAGAGGACGCCCTCCTTCACGGTCAACGATCACAAGGGCTTCTACCACTGCTTCGCATCGGGCGAGCACGGCGACATCTTCACCTTTCTGGTCAAGACGGAAGGTCTGACGTTTCCGGAGGCCGTTGAGCGCCTGGCGCAGGAAGCGGGCGTGCCGCTGCCCCAGAGTGGCCCCCGCGACATTCAAGCCGAGGACGCGCGCGCCCGGCAGTATGCGCTTCTTTCGGCGTCGGCCGAATTTTTCGCCAAGCAGCTTAAGGCGCCCATCGGCCAGGATGCCCTGCGCTATCTCGACAGGCGCGGACTGTCGCCCGATGCGGTGGAACAGTTTCGGCTTGGGTACGCGCCCAATAACAAGACGGCGTTGAAAGAGCATCTGGGCAAGGCCGGGTTCTCAACTGCTGAGATGATCGCTGTAGGCATGCTGATCGCGGGCAACGACATCCCGGTGCCCTATGACCGCTTCCGCCATCGCGTGATGTTCCCGATCACCGATATGAAGGGCCGGGTGATCGCCTTTGGTGGGCGGGCGCTCGATCCGGACGCGCCAGCCAAATACCTCAATTCGCCCGAAACGCCTCTCTTCCAGAAGGGCGCGATACTGTTCAACGCCCACTCCGCACGCGGGCCAGCCCACGACAAGAGCCAAATCATTGTGGTGGAAGGCTATATGGACGTTATCGCGTTGGCGGAAGCAGGCTTCCCGCAGACAGTGGCACCCTTGGGGACTGCGCTGACGGAGGAACAGCTCAAACTGCTGTGGCGCATGGCGCCCGAGCCCATCCTGTGCTTCGACGGCGATTCCGCCGGCCGTCGCGCCGCCTACCGCGCCGTGGAGACTGCTCTGCCTAACCTGCTGCCCGGCTACAGCGTGCAGTTCGCTTTTCTTCCAGATGGCCTGGACCCCGACGACTTCGTTCGCCAGCAGGGTACAACCGCATTCCAGGAAATCTTGAATGCGAAGACCCGTCCTCTCATTGACGTGCTGATCGAGCGCGAGGAACAGCGCCCCGCCGTAACGCCAGAGCAGCGAGCATCTCTCGAAGGGAGGCTGAAGGCGCTGATCGCGCGGATCGGCAATCACGGCGTGCGCAGCCATTACGACCGTGAACTGCGCCAGACCCTCTACGAGAAGAACCGCAAGCACGAGCGCGCACTGACGCGAACCGATGGCCGCACGGCGCCTCACCTGGCGGGCAAGCGTCGCGACAATACCCAGCTCGACTGGCGAACCCGCGAGCGTGCCAACGAGCGCGCAAGGCTCGGTGGAGCGCCGCGAGCAGCTCGGAGTGCGGCAACCGTCACTAGGAGCAATGAACTCTCCGAACGGATCGCGGCGGCGCCGCCTCGCGAAGCCCTTCTGCTGGTCACCCTGGTCAATCATCCATGGCTGCTCGAGCAACACTGTGAGCAGGTCGCAGATATGGCTCTGACGGCGCCAGCCCTGGTTCGTCTCCGAGATGCTCTGCTGGAGTTATTGGCTGCCGGAAAGCCCCTTGATTCCGCATCCGTCCGATCCCACCTGACCGCAATCGGGCTCGATAGCGTGGTAGCCGTGGCGGAACGGGCGATCGCGCACAAAAGCGACAAGTTTGCCAATGGCGATGCCGAGGTCGGCGAAGTTGAAGCTGGCTGGCGGCATGCTTTTGATTTGCACGAGACACAAGTGGGACTCAAGTTGGCCCTGCAAGCAGCCGAGCGCGCATGGCGATCAGACCCCGGTGAAGCAAGCTTGGCGCGGATCGTAGAATTGCACGATCAAATCTTGTGCCGGGCCGAATCAGAGTCCACCCGTGATTGAGTCTGTACGTCGTTCAATTGAACGGAAATTGAAATGATTGCCGGCCCGGCACAAGCACACGGGAATAACTTGCCCCACACCTTCGTTGATGCAGCAAAGAAAGACTGGCAAGGCAGACGCGCGTTGTGTATGCCTGCTTTGGGCTCCAGAGGAAGGCGTCACGAGTGCTGGCACTCAGCCTTCGCCCTTAGGGATGTTGAGCCCACCTGTGCAGTTTCTAGCGTGGCGGGACCCGCCGGCTCACCCAGGCGTTTCCCGATGGGACGCTGGATTGTTGCGGCCGACGGCTCTGCACGATCTTTGCAACCTTTTTGTATCACGCTGACAGCGCAACTGTTGCGCTCCGGAGAGTGACCTGATGCCCACGCCCGCCCGAGCTGAAGAGCACGCAGCCCCCCAGGCCGAGACGCAAGAGAAGGACAGCCCGCTGCTGGACCTTTCCGATGCGGCGGTGAAGCGGTTGATCAAGACCGCCAAGGCTCGCGGCTTCGTCACGCTTGATCAGCTCAATTCCGTACTTCCCTCCCAGGAGGTGTCGCCCGACCAGATCGAAGACACGATGTCGATGCTGTCCGACATGGGCATCACGGTGGTCGAGAGCGAAGAGGCCGAAGAGGGCGCCACCGACAAAGATACAGCCGACGACACCGCGGACGAGCCCGACGAGGGCGGCCGAGCGGTTGTCGCGCCGAGCCTGCCGACGACCACTGCCTCCCGGGCCGAGCCCACCGATCGCACCGACGATCCGGTGCGCATGTACCTGCGCGATATGGGGTCGGTAGAGCTGCTATCGCGCGAGGGCGAGATTGCAATCGCCAAGCGCATCGAGGCGGGTCGCGAAGCGATGATTGCGGGCCTGTGCGAGAGTCCGCTGACGTTCCAGGCCATCATCATCTGGCGCGACGAGCTGAACAACGCCAAGATCCTGCTGCGCGACATCATCGATTTGGAAGCCACCTACGAAGGGCCCGAGGCGAAGAGCGCGCCGCCGCTCATGCCAGCCGCCATGGAAGCGCCCGCCCCGGCGCCGGCCCCGCCGTCGGACGGCGAAGGTGACGGGGAGCCGCGCCCGGAAGGCGAGCTCGACGAAGAAGATGATTTCGAGAACGCCATGTCGTTGGCCGCCATGGAGGCCGAGCTCAAGCCGAAAGTGCTCGAGACCTTTGACAACATCGCGGGCGCCTACAAGAAGCTCAGAAAGCTGCAGGACAAGCGCGTGGAAATGCACGTCGCTAGCGAACAGATTTCGCGTCAGCAACAGAAGACCTACGACAAGGTCCGCGACGAGATCATCAAGGACGTCAAGAGCCTCTCGCTCAACAACGCCCGCATCGAGATGCTGGTGGAGCAGCTCTACAAGATCAACCGCAACCTGGTGCAGCTGGAGAGCCGCCTGATGCGGCTGGCCGACAGCTACGGCGTGCCGCGGCAGAATTTCATCGACGAATATTACGGCAACGAGCTGGACCAGGGCTGGCTCGACCGCATGGCGTCGTCCGGCAACCGCAAGTGGGTGCAGTTCACCAAGCACGAGAAGCAGCAGGTCTCCAACATCCGCGAGGAGATCCGCACGCTGGCTTCCGAGACGGGCCTGGAGATCACCGAGTTCCGCCGCATCGTCAAGGCCGTTCAGAAGGGCGAGCGCGAAGCACGCCAGGCCAAAAAGGAGATGGTGGAAGCCAACCTGCGCCTCGTCATCTCCATCGCCAAGAAATACACCAACCGCGGCCTGCAGTTCCTGGACTTGATCCAGGAGGGCAACATCGGCCTGATGAAGGCGGTTGACAAGTTCGAGTACCGCCGCGGCTACAAGTTCTCGACCTACGCCACGTGGTGGATCCGGCAGGCGATCACACGCTCCATCGCCGACCAGGCACGCACCATCCGCATTCCCGTGCACATGATCGAGACCATCAACAAGATCGTGCGCACGTCGCGCCAGATGCTGCACGAGATCGGCCGCGAGCCGACGCCGGAGGAGCTCTCCGAGAAGCTCGCCATGCCGCTCGAAAAGGTGCGCAAAGTGCTCAAGATCGCCAAGGAGCCGATCTCGCTCGAGACGCCGATTGGCGACGAGGAGGACTCACACCTCGGCGACTTCATCGAGGACCGCAACGCGGTGCTGCCGATCGACGCGGCGATCCAGTCCAACCTGCGTGAGACCACGACGCGGGTGCTGGCCTCGCTCACGCCGCGCGAGGAGCGCGTGCTGCGCATGCGCTTCGGCATCGGCATGAACACCGACCACACGCTGGAAGAGGTCGGCCAGCAGTTCAGCGTTACGCGCGAACGCATCCGCCAGATCGAGGCCAAGGCGCTGCGCAAGCTCAAGCATCCAAGCCGATCGCGGAAGCTGCGGTCGTTCCTCGACAACTGAGGACGCTGCGCCATTAGGCGGGTCCCGTGGGTGCGTGGCCTGCCCGCGCAGTTAAGGTAGCTAGGATCTAGAGTGGTTTGTGGTGGGTCATTCCCGCGATCAAGGCAGCACGCTTGGCTGCGGCAGCGAACTGTGAGACTGGCCCCGGTAACAACTCGGGGTTGGTGACCCAGCAGGTATCAGCGAGAGCCCAGTCCGCAGGGTCCACGTATTCATAGAACGAGAATGTGCAGGCCGGAATTTCTCGCATGGCCACTGTTCTGGTGGACAGGTCGACCACAAAATCCTGGACATTTGGGAAGTTCGGCATCAGCGCCTCCTGTTCAATCTTGGTGAGACGCATTACCGACGTATGGACATGGGCTCGCTCTGCATCAGACGCCAGTGGCATGCAGTCCATTCGCCCTTCTGCGTGATGAATCAGCAACATGCATTCCCCTCGCATCTACCTCGCTGGCCCCGACGTGTTTCTGCCCGACGCGCCGGAGATGGGCGCGAGGAAGGCCGCGTTGTGCGCGAGCCACGGCTTCGAGGGCGTGTTTCCGCTGGACGCCAGCCTCGGCCTGACGGGCCTCGCAGAGCCAGAGCAGGCGCAGCGCATCTCGGCGGCCAACGAGGGGCTGATGCGCTCCTGCGATCTGCTGATCGCCAATCTGACGCCGTTCCGCGGCGTCTCCATGGATGCGGGCACCGCTTTCGAGGTGGGATTCATGCGGGCGCTGAGCCGGCCTGTGCTCGGCTATACCAACGTCGCCGCCGACTACCACGAGCGCAGTGAGCAGTATCGGCGCACGGCACCAAGCCTTGTCGATGCCGACAACGCCAGCATGGCGATTGAGGACTTTGGCGGCGCGGAAAACCTGATGATCGAGGCCGCGATCCGTGCCTGCGGCGGCAGCGTGGTGCGCAACGCCGTGCCGCCGGGCAAGGAAATGCGCGATCTCGCCGGCTTCGAGGCATGCCTCGAGCAGGCCGCACGCATGTTCCAACGCACGCGCGCCGCAGCTACGGAGCGCTGAACGGACCAGCGCCAGCCAGTAAACGGCGAAAGCGGGGCGCCGCACCGCCGTTAAGGACGATCGCTGATTGCTGAAAACTCCGTTGGCGGCGCCAATCCCCGCCCCTGGCGCGGCATGAAATAATTCGTCCGTCGCAGCTTGCGGCGGGGCGCCGGTACCAGCACCCAGCGTAGCAGCGACCGGCGCCCGGAAGGTAGGTCCTCGTGTTGGAGGAACCGACATCCGGGAGGCCCGGCGAGACCGCTAACGCGGAAAGCGCCAGCAATGGCGGGAAAGCGTTGGCCGGCCAAGTGCCTCGAGGCGAACCGCCCCTCCGGCAACGGAGCGGCGGGAAGCCAAAGATCGGACCGGGACAGAAATCGCCGTAACGCGGGCGCCGAGATGGCGGCCCTTGGGGACCCGAAAGGGTCTCGGCGGGCTTCGCAAGAAGCCCTCGAGGAGGCCTGGCCAGGCCTCCTGGGACCGGCTCGGTACCGGTCCCCGGGGCTGCCGATGAGGCGCCCGCGTACCCGCCGCACCCCTCGCGGCCCCTCCCCGGGTGGCGCGGGACGCACGGCGCGTGCGCCGAGCACATTCAACCAAGGACCACGACGCAATGACAGACACCACACGCCAACTTTCCGTCGACGAGGCCATGGCCGAGTTCCAGGCGATCGCGCGGGAGGTGCTCGGCGCTGCTGCGCCGGGCAATGCCGCCGCTGCGGCAACGGAGCAAACCGAGGAAAGCCGGTTCAGCCTGGCCGAGGTCATCCTGCGCCTTGCCTGCCCCGATCCCAGGATGTGCGGCGACACGCGCTGCCGGCGCGGCCGGTTGTGCCGCCATTTCGCGCACGTTCGTGCCTTGCACGAGGGCCGCGTTCGCACCCACCACCCGCGACGTCCGCCGGACGCGGAAGCGCTGCGCTATGCGGTGTGGGTTTACATGAACAGCGGGCGCTGAGAGCATGCGGGCAACCTCGACCGACACGACCAGATGCCCACCACCCTCTACATCGACGCCGACGCCTGCCCCGTGAAGGACGAGGCGGTGCGCGTCGCCGAGCGGCATGGGCTCGAGATCACCTTCGTTTCCAATGCCTGGATGCGCCTGCCTGAGGGACCGCTGATCAAGCGCATGGTTGTCTCAGATGGCGCCGATGCGGCCGACAACTGGATCGCCGAGCGCGCGGGCAAGGGCGACATCGTGGTGACGGCCGATATTCCACTCGCCGCGCGCTGCCTCAAGACGGGCGCGCGAGTGATCGCCAGCACCGGCAAGCCGTTCACCGAGGCCAACATCGGCCAGGCCCTGTCCATGCGCGAGTTCTCCCGCCATCTGCGCGAGACCGGCGAAAGCAAGGGCTACAACGCCAGCTTCACCCGGCAGGACCGGTCGCGCTTCCTGCAGGCGTTGGAGGAGGCCGTACAGGCCATCAGGCGCGGTGGATAGGGATGCAGCCGAAACCTCACGCCCGCCCGCAGCCGACATCCAAACGCATCTATCCTGCGTATCTGGCGTACGGGTGAACAGGGAGGATGCGAAAATGCGTCAACTTGCAATGTGCTGCCTTGCCGTCGCCTTGGCTTCTTCGGCACTGGCGCAGGAGAACTATGAAAGCTGGCCGGTGCTCAAGAGCTCGTTCCCCTCGACCGGCGGCGGCGGCATCACCATCAAAGGCTACGACCCGGTCATTACCGGCAACAAATGCGTGACGACTTTCATGGCGGTCGAGTCCGGCTCGAATCCCAGCGTTTATCCCAATGTGATCGAGTTCGAGGCCGTGCCTGTGCAGGGCGGCACCCTTTGTCAGAACGGCAAATGGCGCGCGTTCGAGGGCGGCGCTACCGGAACCACGCCCTTCCGCGTGTTCTTCAAAGACGGTGTGTTCCGGGGGTCACCATAAGGAGGGAACAGGCGACTCATGCGCCGAACCCCGCGTCTGGCCGCCGCCACAGTTTTCCGATAAGGAAACTGATCACCGTAAGGGAGTAGGCGAGATGTCAGCGGACGGCACCTGGAAACTCACCATGCAAACTCCGATCGGCGAGCGCAAATCCACGCTGGCGCTGCAAAGCTCAGGCGGCGCACTCAGCGGCAAAATGACCGCCGAGGAGGGCAATGCGACCGACATCTACGACGGCAAGATCAGCGGCAACAGCGCATCCTGGAAGGCCGACATCAAGAACCCGATGCCGCTGACGCTGGCCTTCACGGGCACTGTAGACGGCGACAAGCTCTCCGGCACGGTAAGCGCAGGCGCGATTGGCAGCTGGCCATTCACCGGTACGCGTTAGGCACAGCCTAGGGTTAGTTTCCTGGCTCCCCAGCGGACGTGGCGAAATTGCCATTCCGTTACGAACTCGCATGCGCAGCCTGCCTTGTGCAGCAGACAAGCGCGCACGAATCTTGCAAGCCGTTGACAAATCGGCAGGGCGACCCCAGTTGGCCGCCCAATCGTTTCGTTCTGGCCCATGGGAGCCCGATTCCCGCCCGCTATGACACTGCTCACAGTCCGCCATACGACCACCTACCGGTACAAGCAGCCTGTTTCGTTCGGCGAGCATCGCATGATGTTTCGACCGCGCGACAGCTACGACCAGAAGCTCCTGGAGGCGTGGCTGACCATCGAGCCGGAGCCGACCAGCCTGCGCTGGGTCCACGACGTATTCGGCAACTGCGTGGCGATCGCCGATTTCCGCGGCTCGCCAGCCAAACAGCTTCGTTTCGAGAGCAACATCTGGCTTGATCACGCGCCCTCGGAAGCGCCTGACTTCGAGATTGAGGATTACGCCAAGCGCTATCCGTTCGCCTATGCACCGGAGGAAATGGCCGACTTGGCATCTGCCATTGCGCCGCAGTATCCCGATCCCGATCAGGCAATCCATCGTTGGGTGCGCAAGTTCCTGCGCAAGGGCGGCCCGACAGATACCGGCATGCTGCTCATGACGCTGACATATGCCTTCAAAGAGGGCTTCAAATACGAACGACGCACCGAGCCCGGCACGCGCTCGCCCGCCCAAACGCTGCAGCTAGGCCGCGGCAGCTGCCGAGATCTGGCTCTGCTGATGATCGAGGCGCTGCGTTCGCTCGGTTTTGCCGCCCGATTTGTATCGGGCTATCTCTACGTTCCGACCCGCGATAAGCCCCAACGCCTGGGCGGCGGTTCCACCCACGCATGGTGCGAAGTCTATTTGCCGGGAGCAGGCTGGGTGGAGTTCGATCCCACCAATGCAATCATTGGAAATCGCGACCTGATCCGCGTAGCCGTTGCACGCGATCCAAGCCAGGCGGTGCCGCTGTCCGGCACATACTTCGGCGATGCCGAGGACTTCCTGGACATGACTGTGGAAGTGAAGGTCCGGGCTGAGCCAGCCGGCATCCACGCCGCTAGTCGCAGCTGACTCCGGTCTTCAGGAACAGCACCGCACCTTGGGCGTTGGCATAAGCCAAGGTGCGCATGGCACCGATCTTGCTTAATATCTGGTCGGTTTCCGGGCACGGCGTGCCGGCTGGAGGTCAGTAATGCAAATTCGCGCCGGCTACGAGATCGTCTACGAGTGTCCGCAACCGACACCGATGGTGCTGATGCTGAGTGTGCATCCAACACGCCTGAGCGACCTTGTCACACCCCAGCTGATGAAATTCGATCCTCCCATGGAGGCCAGGGACTACCGCGATCTCCATGGCAATATCTGCACCCGTATCACGGCGCCTACCGGCCGCATTGCCGTATCCTCGGACTTTGTCATCAACGACAGCGGCTTGCCCGACATCATCGAGCCAGAGGCCGAGCAGCTCCCCATCCCGGAGCTACCCGACGACGTGCTGATCTATCTGTTAGGTAGCCGCTATTGCGACACCGATCATCTTTCCAACACCGCTTGGTCGTTATTCGGCAGCGGACCACCTGGATGGGCACGCGTGCAGGCTATTTGCGACTACGTCAACGAGCGGCTGAGCTTTAACTACCAGCACGCATCGGTGACGCGCACCGCGTTCGACGGATTTCGCGAGCAACGTGGGGTGTGTCGGGACTTTGCCCACCTGGCCATCACGCTTTGCCGCTGCATGAACATCCCGGCGCGCTACTGCACCGGCTACCTGGGCGACATTGGCGTGCCGGCGATGCCCGATCCCATGGATTTCAGCGCCTGGTTCGAGGCCTATCTCGACGGCCGCTGGTACACCTTCGATGCGCGCCACAATAAGCCGCGTATCGGCCGCATTCTGATGGCACGCGGCCGGGATGCCACCGACGTTGCGCTCTCAACCAGCTTCGGCCAGACCAGGCTGGCGGGTTTCAGGGTCGTGACGGATGAAGTTGCGGCGGGGTGAACGCCGCGGCGCGAGTGCGGGGGGCCGGCGCGCCCGGCATACCGTAGTAGCCCCGCACCTCGCGATGCTTCCTGAGCACTCGCGGCCGGTACGGCACCATGTCACCGTGAATCAGGACACCGGGATACTTGAATCGTTCCAGAACCGTGGGGTGCAGAAGCGCGTCCCCCGGAACGCTGCGATAGCCCTCACGCCAGCCAAAATTGCGCGCATCGATAACCAACAGTGCCAGCCGCATCAGCCAAGCGGGGCAGGACGAAATAAAGGCCTTGCGTTCGTCGTGCTGCGCGCCTGCGCTGTCGGGATAGAGCTGCAGCACGGAACGATCGATAATGATTGGCTCCGGCAAACTAAGCGCCTCCTCCACCATCCAAGCTAGCGCGATATCGGACAGACGTGACTCGGTCTCGGGATAGCTGCCTCCGATGTCGGAATGGCTGCCGGCAAACCACATCTGTTTGAGCCGCGCCGGCGTGCGCGGGCTGGCCACGGGACGATCCCTTGCCTGGTCCTCCTCCCACGGCACGCAGCTAAATTTTCTGCGGTTCTCATCGATGGCAAGCGCCTGACGCGCATAGCGAACCGCGTAATGCAACCGGGTGTCGTAGAAGGCCATACGGTACCGGGCGAGGCTCGCCAGGCCACGGTAGCGAGCGCACAGGAGCAGATAGAGTGCGGCCGGCACGCCGAGCATCAGCGCCGCAAACGGCGGCCAAAAACCCCAGTCAAGGTTGTGGGCGAGGAGCGCGGCGGCGATGCCGGAGAACGCCAGATAACCGCAGGTCAGCAGCGACAGTACCACCGAACCCGCACCCAACGTGCCGACGGTATCCCACACGCCGACGAAATACGGTGCGGTGTTGGAAATATCGGCGTCGCCCGAGCAATATTTGGCGCGAAAACGACGGGCGCGTGCCTCGCGTTCCTTGCGATACGGGTCCCGCTTTACCGAACTGCCGTGCTGGTAGACGTACTTGACTGCCTCGGTGGCAATGCGGCGGGCCGAGCGCGCATCGCGCTGCAAGCGGCGAACCTTTCCCGACCTCTCGCCGCAAATCGCCGTAGGGACGCCGCAGTACTTCAGCACACCCGCGACGCAGCGTACCGTGTAGGCCCCGCGGCTGAACCCGAACAGGTAGATGCGATCCCCTGGCTGCCACACGCGGATGATTTCGGCATAGCAGTCAATGATGTTCTGGGTAATGCCGAGACCGGTTGCCTGGCCGAGCAAGTTGTAGACGCGCCGCCACCATTTGATCTTGATGCTCTCGCCCGAGGCCCGCGATCCGAGGCCACCGTCATAGAACGCAATCTGGCGCTTAGGATCGATCGAGGTATCGGGACACACCCGCGTTGCACGCAGCAGCTTGTACACGTTGCTGCGCGTCTCGTCGGGCATATAGCCGCCGGCTTGTCCCGTGCCGTCGGAGAAGACGAGGATGTTTTTCGCCATTCTCCCTCCTGCTTGGCGCATGCGCGCACGGCGCTCCGCCAAGCGAATCGCGAACGAACTGCACTGCAGCATGTGAACGAAAATTCGCCGCGCGGGGCAAGTCTGCGCGACTTGTCATCCACAACGGCCGTGGTCAACTCCAGGCCCCGCAACACTAATCCGCGAGCCAGGCCTGGATGCTGTGCTCGCCGCCGCGCGCAAACCGCACCACACGTGATCCACGTGACTGGGCTGCCCACCTGCGAGCCAAAAAATGTTCAAAGATAGCTGCGCCGAGGGTGCCGCCCAGGTGCGAACGCCGTTCGCTCCAATCGAGGCACTTGCGGCATAGGGGGCGGCGGTTGTGCGCCAGAGCCCCTAGATCGATACCGCGGGCCTCAAAGAAGGCCCCTGCACGACTGGTGGCGCGCACGTCCTCACCGCGTATGTCGAGCAGGCGGCGTACGACCAGGCCATCAAAAATCTTCACCGCCAAATCGCCCGCCAGATGGTCGTAGCAAGAACGGGCCCGCCGCAACTCGGGATCGCGTGGACCAATCCGCGTGCGCAGATGGCCGGCACGTGCCGCCAGCGGCATCAGGCCCTCCAGCGCCACTACGACATCGGAGTCGGCAAGGCGAAAGTAGCGGTGGCGCCCCTGTCGCTCCACAACGACAAGGCTCGCCTGCTGCAGCTTGGTCAAGTGACCGCTCACCGTTGACAAGCTGAGGCCAGCTTCGTGAGCGAGCTCCGTGACGGTGAGAGCCGGCCCGGCAAGAAGAGCTGTCAGCATATTGGCGCAAGCCGGATTGCCGATGAGCGCCGCAATGCGCGAGATGTCAGGACCTTCCTTCATAGTTTGAGGTTTACCGAACTGTGCCGGCGTGTCAACGTGCCAATGTGTGGTTGGGAGTTCACGTTACCGAGCGCAGAGGTGGAGAAGCATGACCAACAAGGCTCGCGGTAGCGCCACCCCCAAGAAATTGGACCGGTGCGTTGTCATTTCGCCAAACCTGCCGCACGCCCTGCGTGTTGCTGAATGACCCTTGGCCATGTTGCCATAGACGAAAATGCCCGTAGCTATCCGGGCTGGCGAGTGGTTCTGGTCTGCTTCGCCATGGCATTGGTATGCTGGGGGTTCGGCTTCTACGGGCATGCGTTCTATTTGGCCGAACTGCAGCGCCTGCACGGCTGGCCGACATCGCTGATCTCGAGCGCAACCACTGTCTATTATTTTGTCAGCGCCGTGCTGGTGGTCTTCATCAGCGACGCCATTCGGCTGCTTGGCGCTCGCGCGTGTGTGCTGACCGGCGCATTTGCGTTCGCCATTGCGACAGCGTCGCTGCCTTTCATTGCCGAGCCGATGCAGTTGTTCGCCGTGTATCTGCTGATGGCAGTGGGGTGGGCGACCATGAGCGTCGGTGCCATCACTAATATCCTGGGATTGTGGTTCGACACCAAGCGCGGGCTCGCTATCAGTCTCGCACTCAATGGCGCCAGCTTCAGCGGGGTCGTGATAGCGCCATCGCTCGTGTTCCTTACCGGCATCATCGGTTTTACAGCTACCATGCTACTGGGCGCGGCCTTTATCATGCTTCTCATAGCACCGATGGCGGTGCGCTTTCTGGGCCCGCCGCTCCCAGGAGCGCCACAACCGGTCGTTACTCCAAACAACGCAGTCAGCGCGGCGGGCACGTGGACCCGCGCCAAGGCTCTGCGCAGTCCTGCTTTCTGGAGTGTTTCAGGGGCTTTTTCGCTCTCGCTGATGTCCCAGGCCGGCTTCCTCGTGCACCTGATCGCCTTTCTCGAGCCCACCACCGGCCGCAATCCCGCAGGCGTTGCCATGGCGATTGCAACGGCGATGGCAATCGTCGGTAGGCTCGCGCTGGGCCTGGTCGCCGAGCGCACCAATCAACGGCTCGCGAGCGCCTTGTCATTGACCAGTCAGGCAGCGGCGTTGGTCTTTATGACACAAACCACCGATATTAACATGCTGCTCGCCGCATGCGCCGTTTACGGCTTTTCGGTTGGCAACCTGATCACATTTCCATCGCTGATCATCCAGCGAGAATTCGACGCCGCCTCGTTCGGCATGCTGGTGGGCCTTTCGACCGCGATCACGCAATTCACCTACGCCTTTGGGCCAGGGCTGTTGGGGCTAGTCCGAGATATCAGTGGCAGCTATACCGCTCCGATACTGCTATGCACGGTGCTCAACTTGGCTGCTGCTGCGATCGTGGTGAGGCACCCGCGCCGCTAGCACGCAGGACAGCGCTCGATTGGGTCTATTCCGCTTGCCAGTCCGGCTCCGCGAAGGCTAGCAGTTACCACCATGAGCCCTGCCCCCCGCCTAGCTGGCCGTCTTGCGCTCATTACCGGAGCAACCCGCGGTATCGGCCGCGCAGTTGCCTTGGCATACGCCAAAGAAGGAGCGCACCTGATACTAGTGGGTCGCACAACGGGAGCCTTGGAAGAGCTCGACGATGAGGTCCGTGCGCTTGGCGGCAACGCCACGCTCCTCACTCTGGATCTGAAGAACCATGACAAGATCGACGCCCTGGGACCCACCATCTACCAGCGCTGGCAAAAGCTCGACATAGTGGTCGGCAATGGCGGAATATTGGGACCACTGTCGCCGTTGGGGCACGTCACGGCCGACGCCTGGGACGAGGTCTTGAGCGTAAACCTCTCAGCGAACTGGCGCCTCATCCGCACCCTTGACCCCCTCTTGCGCCGATCCGAAGCCGGCCGCGCCATCTTTGTTTCCTCCGGCGCCGCGATAAGTCGACCGGCATACTGGGGTCCGTACTCCGTATCGAAGGCAGGGCTCGAGGCGCTGGTCGCGACCTACGCCCACGAAGTGGACAATACGCCGGTACGGGCCAACCTCATCAATCCCGGTCCAACCCGAACCAATATGCGCGCTAAAGCTTTTCCCGGTGAGGATCCCGCCTCTCTCAAGACGCCGGAATCGATAACACCGACTTTCGTGCGCCTGGCCGAGAGTTCCTGCACCGACAACGGCCGTGTATTCGACTTGAAGACGGGTGATGTCCGATGAAGGCGAAGCGGCAGCGCTAATCAACCTGCACGACCATGCCGTCGTAACCCGGTTCGACATGAGGCGGCAGCTGCCTGCGCAGAGTGTCGTAGTCCAGCTCCACGGTCATATGTGTGAGGATCGCGCGCTTGACCTTCAAACGCTCGATCCATCCCAGGGCCTGCTTTACGGAAAAATGGCTGGGGTGAGGTGTTGGCCTCAGCGCATCGACGATCCACAAATCGAGCCCGCTCAACAGCGGCAATGACTCTTCTGGTACGCCGCTGATGTCCGGAGAATATGCCACGTTACCGAAGCGGAAGCCGAGCGACGGGCCGCTGCCATGTTCTTGCATGATCGGTATCGCCTCGATCAACCCACCTGCGCCCTCCACGTCGATGGGCTGCGCCGGATGAATGGCGTGCGCCTGCAGAATGGAAGGATAGATCGAGCCGGGCTGCTGCGCGAAGCAATAGCCAAACCGGCTCTCCAGCCCCTCCAGCGTCGAAGGTTCAGCCCAGACCGGCACGCGGCGCCGCATATTGAAGAACACTCCGCGTAAGTCATCGATGCCGTGCGTGTGATCGGCGTGGTCGTGCGTGAACAGCACAGCGTCCAGGGTGTCGACGCCCGCATCGAGAAGCTGCTCCCGCAAATCCGTCGGCGTATCAACCAGGACCCTGGTGCGGCCGCCTCGGGAATAGCGGTCAATCAGCAGCGCGCAGCGCCTGCGACGGTTTTTTGGGTTTGTAGGGTCGCATGCGCCCCAGACCGGTCCTATCCGGGGCACACCGCCGGAAGACCCTGTGCCAAGCAGAGTGAACCTCATGCTCATGTTGCAATCGGCGCTCGGGGAGTTTTGTTGTACAGGCGAAAGAAGTTCTCGGTCGTGTGGCGGGCGAGTTCCTCCAGACTAATGCCTTTTGCCTTGGCAAGCTCTGCGGCCGTTTCGACCACATAGCTCGGTTCATTGCGCTTGCCGCGATATTTGCCTGGCGCCAGATAGGGCGCGTCCGTCTCGACCAGCAGGCGATCCAACGGCACCTTACTAGCAATTTCACGGAGCGCGTCAGCACGCTTGAACGTAAGAATCCCGGAAAACGAAACATACAGGCCTAGATTGACGCCGCGCCTTGCCAATTCGCTGCCACCGGTGAAGCAGTGCAGCACGGCCGGGAACTTACCTGCGGCCATCTCCTCCTCAAGGATCGCGGCAACGTCGTCGTCGGCATCCCGAGCATGAATAACGAGCGGCAGCTGGGTCTTTCGTGCGACGGCGATGTGCTTGCGAAAGCCTTGCTCCTGCGCGGCGCGTGGACTGTTGTCGTAGTAATAGTCGAGACCCGCCTCGCCGATCGCCACTACCTTGGGATGACCACTCAACCGCGCAATTTCCTCGACAGCGATATCGAGCTCCTCATGTGCGTAGTGCGGATGCGTACCGATGGAGCAGAACACGTTGTCATAGGCGTTTGCGATCTCCAACAGACGGTCGAAACGGCGGATCCGAGTGGAGATCGAGACGATCAGCCCCACATCCGCCGCTTTCGCCCGCGCGATCACGCCATCCAGCTCGGTTGCAAACTCCGGAAAATCAAGATGGCAGTGGTGATCCACCAGCATCAAGGTTTGCCCTTACCGCCCGACTTGATCGATGAGTGCGGTGTCTCATCCGGGTCCACATATCGCGGAAACGCACCAACCGGCGCAGGAATGGCCGTTGCAGGCTGCAGGCGCCCGGCCTCGCCCAGCAGCTTGAGGGAGCGCGCATCCGGCCGCACACCCAGGCCATCAAGCAGCCTATTCGCGCCTTCAGGCGTCACCGGCTGAGCGAGGATCGCAACCTGGCGCACCACCTCTGCGGTTACATAGAGGATCGTTTCCATGCGCTTGAAATCGGTTTTGCGCTTGGCCCACGGCTCTTCGCCCGCAAAGTAGCGGTTCGCGTCCGCCACCACGGCCCACACCGTGTCCAGGTACTGCTTGATCGCCTGTCGGTCCATGACTTCTCGAGCCTGCGCATACAGGCCATCGACAGCCGCGAGTATCGTCTTGTCCGCCGCCGTAAGGACACCAGGCGTTGGGATTTTACCCTCGCAGTTCTTGTAAATCATCGACAGCGAGCGCTGCGCCAAGTTGCCTAGATCGTTAGCCAGATCGGCATTGGTGCGATTGACGATCGCTTCATGGCTGTAGCTGCCGTCCTGGCCGAACACGACCTCGCGCAGGAAGAAATAGCGCACCTGATCGACGCCGTAGCCGCGCACCAGATCGAAGGGGTCGACCACGTTGCCAACCGACTTCGACATCTTCTCGCCGCGGTTCAATACGAAGCCATGGCAAAACACACGCTTCGGCAATTCGATGCCGGCGGACATCAAGAAGGCAGGCCAGTAGACGGCATGAAAGCGCAATATGTCCTTGCCGATGACGTGCACATTGGCTGGCCAAAAGCGCCACAGCGGATCATTCTCGTCCGGAAAGCCGACGCCCGTGATGTAGTTTGTCAAAGCGTCGACCCACACGTACATGACGTGCTCCGGCGCACCAGGTACCGGAATGCCCCAATCCAGCGTCGTGCGGGAGATGGACAGATCTTCAAGTCCGCCCCTTACGAAGCTCACGACCTCATTGCGCCGCTCGCGGGGCAAAATGAAATCAGGATTGCGCTCGTAATGCTCGAGCAGCTTGTCACCATAAGCTGAGAGCCGAAAAAAATATGTCTCTTCCTCGAACCATTCAACCGGCGTGCCCTGGGAGCCCAAACGCACGCCGTCAGACCCGAGCGTGGTTTCTTTTTCGGCGTAGAACGCTTCGTCACGCACCGAGTACCAGCCGGCGTATTTCTTCAGAAAGATGTCGCCATTGTGCGCACGCTGCATGCGTCGCCAGATCTCCTCCGACGACCGATAGTGCCTGGGTTCAGTGGTGCGGATGAAAGCATCATTGGAGAGGTTCAATGCCGCAGCCATGTCGCGAAAACGCGCCGAGTTGCGGTCGGCCAGCGCACGCGGGGTGAGCCCCTCCTTCTGCGCGGTCTGCTTCATTTTCAGGCCGTGCTCATCGGTACCGGTGAGGAAGAACACGTCCTTGCCGTCGAGCCGCTCAAAGCGCGCGATGGCGTCAGTTGCGATCGCTTCATAGGCGTGGCCGACATGCGGCGTGCCATTGGGATACGAAATGGCCGTAGTGATATAGAATTTCTGTTGCCCGCTCATGGTGGCAGGTTCCGTTCTCTGGCTGACCCTTGAAAGCGAAGAAGACCGTCGCGCTGGCGCGGCCGCGAACAATCAGCGCATTCGGGCGCGCGCCGGGAGCGCCGCACCGAGCAGGAAAGAACGGAAGACTGGGACGTCTAGGATCATCGCTTTGGATCGCTGTAGTGAGAGGGGGGTGGCGTATCATGAAAGTCCCGCGCGCGCCAGCTGTGACCTAAACTCAGGGTTCCCAAGGTTTGTCGCATCCTCGGTAGGCGGTGTGGCGCAACCCGCTTGAAGTTCAGCTTTTGGCGGCTGCCTGCAGCTGGGCAAGAGCGCGCATGATCAATGCCTTTCGATCGAGATTGAGTTCTTGAGCTTCGGCTTTGTCGCGCACAACGCGTTGCCAAAGGCTGGCCCAAGCAGGCAGTCGCGCCTCCGCCAGCAGCCGTTCCGGCAGCGATACGTCGTTGGGCGTACCCTGCCCGACGCCTCCCCGCGCGAGCGCGGCCAGCCGTTCGAGAAAAAGATCGAAAAAGACCTCAAACCGCTGCTCCTGCGCGTTGGAGGAAAGCGTGTCTGCGAGGTTGTGCGCGGCCGTCCAGTCTATATCGGGCAGGTGGGAGAAAATGGCTCCAATGCGGGCGTGGAGTTCCAGTCCGCCGCTCGCTGCCAATATCAACGCGCGCCGCACGCTGCCCTCGGCCAAACGTTCGAGCTGATCCCAATGCAGCGCCGGTGGCAAATCGGTTTCTGCGGCTTCAAACGCACCCTGTACGGCTCGGCGCAGTGGTGCTGAGGCGAGCGGCTGCAGCGGCAGGCGACGACAGCGTGAGCGAATGGTCTGCAGCAATTGGCCGGGTGCTGACGCGACCAGCACGAAGAGCGCGCGCCGGGGAGGTTCCTCGAGCGATTTCAGTAGCGCGTTGGCGGCGTGCAGGTTGAGTTCGTTGGCTGTGTCCACAATGATGACGCGCCATGCTTTGTCGCCTGCCGTGAGCCCCAGAAAAGCCTTGACCTTGCGCACCTCGTCAACCGGAATGGAACTCAGGATGCGCTTCGACTTTGGATCGTAGGGTCGGCGCAGCACCAGCAGGGACGGATGCGAAAGTGCAGTCACCTGTCGAGCCGCCGTGGACTCCGCTGCCACTTCCAAGGTTCTCTTATCGGGATCGCGCTCATCGGGCCGCGCCAGCACATGGCGGGCGAGCCGGTAAGCGAAAGTGGCCTTGCCGATCCCGGCCGGGCCCGTCACTAGCCACGCATGATGCAAGCGTTCCTCGGCAAACCCTGCTGCCAGCGAATGCTCGGCCTCTTCATGGCCCAATAGAAGGCGCGAGTGACGAGGATGAGGAAAGCCTTCGAGCCGATCGGCCTCGGGGGACGCTTCGATCTCCTGGGTGGCTGGCGCACGCGCCATCAGCGCGGACCCTGCACGATCAAGCGGCGCTCGACCTGCGTTATGACTTCCGCCGCAATCTGTTCCTCAGGTGCCGTGGCGTCGATTACGTGGCATCGGCGCGGCTCCGCTTTGGCAACAGCAAGAAATCCCTCGCGCAAGCGCGTATGGTACTCGAGGTCGCGCTTTTCGTAGGCATCCGTGTCCCCGGACAGCGCCTGCGCCAAGCGGCGCGTCGTAGCGCGCTGCAAGCCCACTTCCGGCGGGACATCCAGGATGAAGGTGAGGTCCGGATAGGTGAGTTTGACGACAATAAGCTCGAACGCTTTGAAGACATCGAGCGGGAGTCCGCCGGCCTCGACCTGATAAACACGAGTTGAATCCGAGAAGCGGTCGGAAATTACCCACCGCCCTGCGACCAGGGCCGGCCGGATCACCTTCTCTATATGATCGGCGCGGGCCGCGTAGAACAGCAATGCTTCTGAGAGCGCCGAGTGCGGCGGAGTTGCCGGATCAAGAATGAGGTCGCGCACCTGCTCGGCAAACGGCGAACCTCCCGGCTCTCGCGTCAGGACCCCCTCTATGCCGTTGGCGCGCAAGGCTTCGACCAACAGACGAGCCTGCGTGGATTTTCCAGATCCCTCGCCGCCCTCGAAGGTGATGAACCGACCCGATGGCATGACTTAGGCCGGCCAAGCACATTCCAGGAACCTGGCCGCTGCTCCTTCCAACAAAGTAGACTACCGCATCCACCGGGTAGCGAAATAGACAAGCGAGTCAAGCCCGCGCCGCATGAAGCCGGCCTGACTCACATCCTCGGCGGCAAAAAGCGGCACCTCGTTGCTGGCATCCGTAGAGGTCGTTACCCGCAATATCGCCACTTGCTCGCCCTTCTTGATCGGCGGCTTCAGCGGACCGTTATAGAAAATGCGCGCGCTAAGCTTCTGGTTTGCCGGGTATCGGGGCAGGACCACATTGACCCCACCGTTGCCGGTCAGCGGCATGTACATACGCTCGCCGCCCCAGACCCGCGCGTGACCGACAACCTCTCCGGCATCGAACAACTTCACTTCCGAGAAACTCTTGAACCCCCACTCGAACAGGCGGCGCGCATCGTCCTTGCGATCTTCCTGTGTAGTGGCGCCGTTGATGGCGAGGATCAGCCGCCGGTTGTCCACCTTGGCCGAAGCAACGATGCCGTAACCGGACTCCTTAATGAATCCGGTCTTGAGACCGTCAGCACCCGCCACCACGCCCAGCAGCGGATTGCGATTGATGAACTTGTGGTGGCGATAGGTGAACTCGCGTTGCGCAAATAGGGGGTAGTACTCAGGATAGTCTCTAATGATTATGCGCGCCAACTGAGCAAGCTCTCGCACGGTTACCAGATGTTCCGGGTGATACAGACCCGTCGCGTTGCGGAAAACCGACTTCTTGAGGCCCAGACGCCGCGCCTCTTCAGTCATAGCCTGCGCAAACAATTCTTCGCTGCCGCCCAGCTTCTCGGCAATCGCGATGGCAGCATCATTGCCGGACTGCACGACAATGCCTTTGAGCAGTTCGTCGACTTTTGCCGTCTTGCCCAGCGGCACGAACATCGCCGACCCCCTCGACGGCGCACCACCCGTGCGCCAGGCGTGCACGCTGATCATGACATCGGAGTCGAGTGTCACCTCTCCAGCTCTCAATGCGTTGAACAGCAAGATGAGCAGCATGAGCTTGCTCATGCTGGCGGGTGAGACCAGGTCATCGGCGTTGCGTTGAAACATGATGGCGCCGGAGTCGGCGTCCATCAAAATGGCTTGCGGTGACTTGATGGAGACCTCTCCGCTCTGCGCCAGAACGGGACTAACGCCGGCCGACCAGGAGCCGAAGGCGACTACCAGGGCGGCAGCGCTACGCATGAGAAGTTGCGGCGACCGGGGCGCGGCAACGGAAAGCATCGCAGGTATCCTGAAGTGGTGTGTATCTGAGGCGAACTATCGGATCGCTTGAGCGAACAAGTCAACGGTTTAGCGGGGGCCTGACACCATTCCATGCCGCCACCCGATACCAATGCTGGCCGGCCAAAAAGCGCTGCTCGTGGTGATCGCTTCCATTGAGAGGCGCGCGCCCGGCGTACCGTACGCGCACATAGGAGGTGCCGTGCATTTCAAAACCCAGCAGACGGGCTGCAGCTCGCGACAAATCGATGACGCGCCCGCGGGCATAGGGCCCCCGGTCGTTGATGCGCACCAGTAGGGTGCGCCCATTGCCAAGGTTCGTCACATAGGCATAGGAGGGGATAGGCAGCGTCGGATGGGCGGCGGAAAGCGCCCACATGTCGAAAATCTCGCCATTCGCTGTCCTGCGGCCGTGGAAGTCCTCGCTGTAAAAGGAGGCCATGCCGGTGCGGTCGTAACTGGGGTCTTCAGCCGGCGTAAAAACAACCCCATCGATGCGGTATGGGTCGCCGACCTTGTACATGCCACCCCCCTTGGGGATAGGCTGGCCCATAGGTATGACGCGCGGGCTTGCGGGCGCATCGGTCTTAGGAGTTGCACGCGCCTCTCGGCCACGGTCGCCGCGCGCGCAGGCCGCTGCCTGCAGGACATAGACACCAACGCCCAGGCACATGGCCAGGCGCCACGAGAACGGCGTACGCATTGAACAACTTGCCCGTTCGAATGGACTTGCCCGAACCCTTTGCTGGGCCCGGGCAGCAGGGCGAAGCTTGGCATTCGATCCTTAGCAACTCGTTAACCACACTCTTTCGGGCTGCCTGCGCAAGGGAGACAGCCCGGCCCTGGGGCGAACACCCGACAACAGGAGCCGCTGAAGGCAAACGGGACGTATTTTCGATTATCACTTGCACGACGCTATGCTAAGCGCCTGGGCCTTCCGATGGATGGGTGGCCGAGTGGTTTAAGGCACCGGTCTTGAAAACCGGCGTGGGTTCACGCTCACCGGGGGTTCGAATCCCTCCCCATCCGCCACCGCGTTCGGGTGCCGAACGGCAGACGTAAGAGGGCAACGGGAGACTAGCCGTGCGCTGGGTCAGGTTCTCGCAAGCAGGCCGCACGGCCTACGGCATTCTCGAAGGCGACCGCATCAGCGAGGTCGTGGGCGACCCCTTCAGGGGCTTTGACAAGGCGGGGCGGATTCACGACCTGGATGCGGTTAAGCTCGAGGTGCCAGTGCTACCGCCAACGTTCTATTGTGTTGGTCTGAATTACGCGGAGCACATCCGGGCGGCTGCGGCCAGGCTGGGCACCACGCCAAATCTGCCCACCCAGCCCGACGTCGGCTATCGGGCCGCTAGCGCGTTGATCGCTCATGGCGAGCCTGTCGTCATGCCTGCTGACGCGCAGAAGGTCCAGTATGAGGGGGAACTGGCCGTGGTCATCGGCAAGCGTGCCAAGAACCTCAGCGAGGCCGAGGCCCTATCCTGCGTGCTGGGCTATAGCATCGGCAACGACGTCAGCGAACGCACCTGGCAGAAGTCCGACCGCACGCTGTGGCGCGCTAAGAGCACCGATACGTTCAAACCCATGGGCCCCTGGATCGAGACCGACGTCGATCTCGAGGCACTGGAGACGCGGGTGCGGGTCAATGGGTCCGAGACCACACGATTTCGCACAAATGACATGCTGTTTGGCGTCGGAACCTACATCAGCACGATGACGCGTTACGTCACCCTTTACCCCGGTGACATGATCTGGATGGGCACGGACGGCACCTCGCCCGATCTCAAGGCGGGGGATGAGGTCGAGGTTGAGATCACCGGCATCGGCATTCTGCGCAGCCCCTTCATGGCCGCGGTTGCGCGAGCCTGATCGCCGCAGCCTGCTGCCGGCTTCCTGAAGTCTTCGTTCGGGTGCTACGGTACCCGGCAAGACCGCCCAAAAGCGCACACGAACGCTTTCCAAGTCGAATGGGAACACCGGGAGGAGACGAATGACTATCAAGCGATCGCTGTTGGTCGTGGCGGGCGTCGCCTGGCTGGTTTTACCTGCCCTTGCAGCATCGGCGGTAGCCCAGCCCCCGGAGATCCGTTTCGCCCGTCAATTCTCGATGGGTTACCTGCAATTCAACCTGATGGAGAACCATCAGTTGCTTGAAAAACATGCAAAGGCTGCGGGTATTCCTGAGGTCAAGGTGGTGTGGGCCACTTTCAACAGCCCTGCGGCGATGAACGATGCGCTGCTGTCCGGCTCGGTCGATATCGTTTCTGGTGGTGTGCCCGGCCTGTTGACGATCTGGGCGCGCACGCGCGGGACGGCAAACGAGGTCAAGGGCGTTACAGCCTTCTCATCGCAGCCGATCCTGCTCAACACACGCAACCCCAACGTCAAGAACATCACCGACTTCAACGAGCAGGATAAGATCGCGGTGCCGGCCGTAAAAATCTCAGTGCAGGCGATGATGCTACAAATGGCAGCAGCCAAGCAGTGGGGGCAAACAAACTATGCCAAGCTCGACCCGCTGACTGTCGGCATGTCGCCGCCCGATTCAACCATTGCGCTCTTGAGCGAGTCCGCCGGTATCACCAGCGTGTTCAGCGTGCCCCCATTCCAGTACCAGCAGCTCGAGAAAGCGGGCATTCACACGGTGCTGAACTCCTACGAGGTTTTCGGTGGCCCACATACCTTCACGGTTGCCTGGACATCCTCCCAGTTCCGCGACAAAAACCCCGCGCTCTACAAGGCCCTGGTTGCTGCCTTCGACGAAGCAACGCAGATGCTCAACAAAGATGTGAAGGGCGCGTCGCAGTACTGGCTCGATAACGTCAAGTCCAAATTGACTGTCGAGAAAGTGGCCGAGATAGCCTCGGGCAAGCAGGTCAAGTGGACCATGGTGCCGGAAAACACCATGAAGTACGCGCAGTTCATGCACTCGGTAGGCACCATCAAAGCAATGCCGACCGATTGGAAAGAGCTGTTTTTCCCGGAGTTGCACGCCCTCCCCGGGAGCTGACCGTGCAAGATCGTGCGCATCAGAATGGCAATTCCTCATCTTCGGCGACAGGTTGCGGCATGACGGCGGAAAGGGGTGCATCTTCGGGGATCGACCCGCTGTTGCAGGTGCGCGGTGTAACGCTGCAGTACAAGACCGAACGGCATCTGGTGACGGCCACGTATCGCGTCAGCTTCGACGTCCATGGCGCAGACCGGTTCGTGGTGCTGGGTCCATCGGGGTGCGGGAAATCCACGCTGCTGAAGGCCGTCGGCGGTTACATGAGCCCTACCGAGGGCAGCATGCGGCTCAAGGGAGTGCCAATCCGCGAGCCTGGTGCCGATCGGGTATTCGTGTTCCAGGAGTTCGATCAGCTCCTTCCCTGGAAGACGGTGAAGCAGAACGTGATGTTCGCGCTCGAGTCGTCGCGCAAGATGCGCCGCAAGGCTGCCGAGGCGCAGGCGATGCGCTACATCGAAAAGGTCAACCTGGCCAAGTTCGCGGATTCCTACCCACACACACTGTCAGGAGGCATGAAGCAGCGCGTCGCAATCGCGCGCGCACTTGCCATGGAGCCGGATATCCTCCTGATGGATGAGCCGTTCGCCGCGCTCGACGCGCTGACGCGCCGCAAGATGCAGGAGGAGTTGCTGCAGCTGTGGGCGGACACGCGCTTCACAGTGCTTTTTGTGACGCATTCCATCCCGGAGGCCGTGCTTATCGGCAACCGCATTCTGCTGCTGTCGCCGCACCCCGGCCAGGTAAAGGGCGAACTCAACAGCGACGGCAGTGATCCGGTCGATCCCGCAACCGGCCGCAGGTTGTCCGATCGCATTCACGACGTGCTGTTTGCGGATCGGGTGGAAGAGCAGGAGGTCCTACATCATGGCTGAGATTGCTGCACCGCGGCTGCTGCCGGGCATCCCGCCCTTCCGTCCCGAGTATGTGCGCGACACGGTTGCCGGCCGCGACATAGGCGTGGTGGAGGCCCCGCTCACGATCTGGCAGCGTCTCGCCAATCAGGGCTGGCTCCGGAAGGCCGTAATCCTGTTGGCGATAGCGACCGCATGGGAACTCTATGCTCGTCACCTCAACAACTCCCTGCTGGTGCCGACATTTTCCGCCACTATTGAGGCAATGCTTAATGGCATCGCCAGCGGCGACATCCCCGAGAAAATGGTGAACTCCGTGCTGCTGCTGCTCAAGGGCTACGTGCTCGGGCTCGGGCTCGCCATGGCCTTCACCAGCCTGGCAATGATGTCGAGGCTCGGCAACGACCTGCTGGAGACCCTGACATCGGCCTTCAATCCGTTGCCTGCCATCGCCCTGTTGCCGCTCGCGCTGATCTGGTTCGGTCTTGGGGACCGCTCCATCATTTTCGTACTCGTTCACTCAGTGCTGTGGGCGGTGGCGCTCAATACGCATTCGGGCTTCCGTTCCGTGTCCAACACGCTGCGCATGGTGGGCCGCAACTACGGGCTACGCGGCCCCCGCCTGATAGCGAAAATCCTCATTCCCGCGGCCTTCCCCTCGATCCTCACTGGGCTAAAGATCGGCTGGGCGTTTGCCTGGCGCACGCTGATCGCCGCCGAACTGGTCTTCGGCGTGTCCTCCGGCAAAGGCGGTCTCGGCTGGTATATCTATGAGAATAAGAACATGCTCGATATCCCGGCGGTATTCGCCGGTCTGTTCACGGTCATCCTAATAGGGCTGATTGTTGAGAACCTGATCTTCCGCAACATCGAGAAGGCGACTGTGCGCAGGTGGGGCATGCAATCCTGATAGACGATGCACCTGGATTGGGCACTATTACACAAGAACAACTGCCAACACCCCCGATCCTAGATCCTAGTGTCCTGCAATCGTGGCCATGCCGGTGACGCCGTCATTGCGCGTCCAGTGCACGTTGGGGCCCTGCTGCCGCAGCCTGAAACAGTACGGGACACCATCCAGCCACTTGTTCCAGCGCTGGCATAGTTGGTCGGCAACCACCCACCACCGGCCGGTGTCCCGTGCCGCGCCTGTATAGCTGGCGAGGACTCCAGCGCTGCCCTGCATGGTGCCATCGGCACGATAGCTGATCGGCAAGCCGCCCATTGGAGTGCTGAGGCTTATTGTCTTGCCTGCGATCGACCGCCGGAGACTGTCGCCCTCCAAATCGGACGCCAGCGCAGTGCCTCCTACCGCCAGCAAAACTCCGACAACTGCCGCCACTAGCCGCATTCCGGGCACCTCAGTTTACCATGACGTTGGCGAATGGCCGCTCACGCCCCGCTGTTGATGAGCAAGCAATATCGCAATGCAACATCAATCTGCCACATGCAGCCGAGGGCTGGCGGCGGACTTGCAAAAATAGTTACGGAAGGATTGCGGACTAGCGTGCCCTGCCCGCATATGCGGTCAGCGCCAGACCATACACCGCTATCAAAAGCAGAACGGCCTGTTCCCAACTTTTCGCCGGGAAACCACTCCAAAGCACCGAGCCGGCAGCTATCCCCCACAGGCCCGCCGCAGCGATGGTTACCGGGCGAAGCGCAGCGGTCCGCAGCGGATGCACCCACTTGAGGGGGACAAACGTTAAGACGACGCAAGCCAACACTAGAATGGCGGTAACCAACTGCGACAGGCCAAAGGCGAAAACGTAGAACGCCACGAAATTCCAGATCGCCGGGAATCCGACAAAGCTGTAATCGTCAGTCTTGCTCTGGGTGTCCGAGAAGTGAAACAGCGAGGAAAGCAAAATCAGAGAGGCCAGCCCTACTCCCAGTGCCCCATGCAGATACCCCGCCTGCAATAGCGCGAGAGCCGGCACAAAAACATAGGTCACATAATCGATAACCAGATCCAGGCGCTCGCCCGAGAAGCGGGGGAGCCGGCTTTCGACTCCTGTGCGCCTGGCAAAATAACCATCAGTTCCATCGATCAGGAGCGCGATCCCAAGCCATATAAAGATGCTCTCCCAGGCGCTCGCCAGCAGCGCACGGGTTGCCAGCAGGCCACACACGATCCCCATGGCCGTGAACAAGTGGACCAGTGCAGCGGACCACATGGAAATACTGCTCTGCGGCTAGATCGCTACTGCCACGACAGCGCGTCAGCGCTGGATTCCCATCAGTACGTGAGCAGCCGCTCAGAAGCGATGCTTGATGGTACCGCGAATCTGCACGTCGTCCGGGCTGGTCGAGTCGTGCGGCAGGCCTTTCTGCTCATTGGCACCGTAAAGTAGCTCCAGCCCGAAATCGAGCTTTGGCAGCACACCGACGGTACCCAAGCCCGGGATACGCACCTCGGTACCCGAAGTCTTCCCTAGGCTAAGCTCATTGCCTGAAAGATTAAGACCCTTACCGGTATTGAGCGGACCCTTAGGCAACTCCAAAACAGGCGCTGCCGGAGCTTTCTGCTCTCCGCCGCCAACAGTAGTCTCCTCGAACGCCAGCGCTGCCTGAACAAGCAAGCCCAGCGCCAGTGCTGAAACGACCAGTTTCATCGGTCTCATAGCCTGAAGACCTCGCAAGCTGGGCATCTGGTACGCGCCCTTACTTACATGGTCACTTATGTGCGTCACCGTATACAGGAAAGCAAGTTTGCTTCCACAATCCTTTATCCGCACTTGATGGTTTCCCTAGACGGGTGTTGTGCCAACGCCATGTTGCTGCTGTGCAACACGAAGCCCTTACGATAGTGTATTTCCGTAAACCAAAACGAAAAGAGCCGCCCGAAGGCGGCTCTTTGTATTTTTTCTGCCTATGGCCTGGGATCAGAACTTCACCCTGGCACCCGCAGTGATCACATCGAGGTCGTCGAGTTGACAGGCTGACTGAACGTTCAGCCCGCGATTCGGCGTCGCACCAATCACGCCGCCAGGAGCTGGACCGTAGCACGTGGCGGTCGAATTCAGGTCGACACTGAACCGACGCCAGCCAACGTACAGTTCGGTAGCCGCGGAGTCGATGTTCTGAACCAAACCAACGCCCCACACGGTGGTTTCAGTCGATGTTACACCCAGTAGCTGCGTGAAGCCGTTAGTGGTCGGAGCGTTAGCCGTGGTGAAGCTCCGGCCGGCACCCTTCTCCGCACCCCAGTCCGTAGCCCGGGCATACTCGCCGTAGACGGCGGTGTTGCCCATGCCGAACCAGTTCTTGGTAATACCACCCTGGATCTGCCACATCGAAGCATCGGATTTCGGGTTGCAAGCACCGACGTTTGGCGCAGGTACTACCGCTCCCGGAGGATTGGCTACCGAAGAGCCGCCAGAGGTTGATGCACCGCAAGTCTCACCCCAGTACGCCGTGGTGGTGCTGCCGGCGTTGTCATAGCTCACCCTCATGTACTGCCCCTGCAGGAACAGGCCACTTGGAATGTGCAAGCCAGCAAGTGAGAAGCCCCACACGTCGATATCAGGCTCGGCACGGGAAACGCCTGATGCGTTATTGATCAGACTGTTGTTGGCTGCACCGACCGCGCCAGGGCTCAGAGTGACCGTTGGCAAGATGAACCGGTCAGCAATGTGCTCGTAACCGATGCCAGCTGCAATCCGGAAGCCTGAGAACTCGCCAGCGTACCGCACCATGGCACCCCAGTAGCCATTCTCGAGGTCAGTCGTGCCTTCGGCAATCGACGCCGAGAACACGAACCCGGCAATTGCGGGGCTGTCGTAACGCAGCAGATCGGTACGGCCTGTGGCAGCGGCTGGATCAACAAACTGCGACCACACCGAGGTCGTATAGCCGCCATCCGTGGTGCGCATGGCGAAGTTGCCGTTCAACAGCGCAAGGCTGGGACCGGCAATGACGCTGATACCGCCAAGGTCGATGGTGGTGACCACGCCCGCGCTCTCATAGCGACCAAGGGTAAGGCGGCCGAGTTCGCTGTGCTCGATCCACACCGCGGCACGACGCGCATCACCAAAGAACGAGTCGCTGTTGCCCTGGTTGGCGGTACCGTTGTTGGCAGCCGACGGAGCCATATACGTTGAAGCCGAGAACGAGCCGTCCTCGTTGATTTGGCTGGACCGGCTGCTGGTATTAACGCCTTCAGTTTCGAGCATGATCTCGAAGCCGACTTTCGTCTTGGGCGACACTCGTGCTTCGCCAAGGAAGCTGAAGCGCGAGGACGAGTTGGTGTTGTCTAGACCGTAGAAGGCGCCGGTGGTGTGGCTGTCATTCCAGTACTGGATGACCTTGTTCACCTGACCAGTGATGGTCAGCGACATCTTGCGGTTGCCCTTGCGGGCGCTCGTCGCCTCGAGTTCCGCGATGCGTTCCTCGAGATCGGCGCAGCAGTTGCCTCCGAGATCAGCCGCCAGCGCTGAACTCGTGCTCAACAGCAGACCTGCCAAGGCAGCAATGGCTCCGTGGCCCGCTGCTTTGATCATTCCCCCGTTCATGTCTATTCTCCACTTGAGGTTTCAGTGCTCGTCCGGGCAAAGCGCTGGCTCGGCCCCTCTACGCTCCCGTGTCCGGATCGCGACGCACGAACTTGCGGCGCGACGCCGTGAACCGGACGCGAAACGCGCTTGACGCTTATTGGAACTGACGCTGGGAACTAGGACTGATACGCCTGAGCGGTGTTGCTACAGCCGGGGCAAGCTAGCGCCCTACTTTGGCCGATCGAACACCGATACCGAGAACGCAAATGCTACCGAAAGCTTGACGCGCGACTCGGATGACAGTCTCGGCACAAATACTAAATGGAAGGTATATCTGCAAACACGCCCCACGAATGCCTGGGCATTAGCCGCGACTAGTGGCGTTGCTGCCACAAAAGTAAGCAGGCACGGCGTCTATCGTGGGCTCAGTACGGGTTGCGGTGGCAACTAGTTCCGTGATTGAGTCCACGGCACCCAGCTAGGTCCCCTCGCGCGCCAGGCCTCCGCGCGCCGCCACTCTCTGGACCGATAGCCATCCACGTATCGCGCGCGTCGTGGATGCCTGCGCTGCCGCGCGTCGTGCTTTTCGCGTGCCGCAGGTGGCGCTGCCATGCTGTGGACTGGCGTTTCACGCTTGTCCTCAACTCTCGGGCCAGCGAGAGCCATGCGGCCCATAGGGGGATCGGCCGATTCTAAAAGTCTTGTACCTGCGACGACAGTCGTGGTCGGGCTGCTGCTACCGGCGTCGCCCACGTTCGCCTGCGGCATGGCCTTGGCAACCATCCTTGCATTGTCAGCGCCCCGTTTTTTGGAAGCCGCTGCTACTACGGCCTTTGGCAAACACCGCCCGTCCTCGGCGAGATCCTGGCCGCCTGGACAAGTCCTGCTACAAGCCAAGCCCTGGTGGCCTTGCACCATCGCCAGCAGGATGTAGTCGGGCTGTTCGACCGGCAAGCTCGCGTTAACGCGATCCGTAAACACCTTCATCGACTTGCGGGCGCCGGGCGTCCAAACACCATTGATCTCACCGTCGTAGCAACCGACCCGCTTGAGTTGACGCTGAAGCTCGCGCGCGAGACCGGCGCGGTCGAGCACCGGCTCTGTTGGCCGAACCACCACCGGCTTGGACGGAACCAGAGCGACCGGCTCAGCTGTTTTGGGAGCCTTGGCCGTAGGCGACGGTGCGCCTGCTGCGGGAGATTTCGGGGCAGCAGGTACCGGTGCGGCGGGTGCAGTGAGTTGCTTACCTGCGACCGCAGGCGGTGCAGCCGGCGCGGCGGCGGCAATTTGTGGTGGCGTTACAGGCGCAGACGTCGCAATGGGACGGCTAGAATTGACTTGCTCATCGACACTGGTCTGATCGGATGTGGCGGGCCTGACGGAAGCCTCGTTGCTCCAAGGCAGCGCATACGCGCCCACGCCAAGACCCGCGACGATTAGAGCGACGCCACTCAGCCTACTCATCCCGTTGGCTCCGGTACGCTGTACCAATCCGCCCGATGTCAGCTGATGTATTTGTGATGTGCAAACGCCTTAACGACCACGCGGGAGGACATTATCTGGCTGCGTCAGCAAAATCCAGTCCGCGCGCTACCCAAAGTGTGCCGCCGCGCGCCCCATCGCGCCCATCACCTATCCGGTCGTGACTAGAGCGAGAGATGTCCACACTGAACTTGAGCTTTGCCTCAATAGGCCTTCGACCCTGCTCCCGGAGTGGAGCACGACACAAGCGAACCTCGGCGGTCATTCGACCAGCACATTCCGCCACCCGATGGTCTCTCCGTGCCCCCAACCTTGCGTGCCGGACGCATTGGCTGGTGCGCCGCTCTCGACTTCGCCCGTGGCGACGGAGGCGCAGCCTTTGCAACGCATCTTCCGTTCATCTCGACTCTTCCCGCACCGCATTCGAGCGGGCAAACCCGCGTTGTATGGCCCTTTAAGGCCTCCAGGGCAGCAAGCGTGGGTTCCTCGGACTTCAAATCCATACTGGTTACGCGGGCGAACTGCGCCAAAGCCCCCCTCGTTCTGCCCGGCCACTTGCCGTCGATGGAACCCGAATAACACCCGACACGCCGGAGCTCCGTTTGAATGTCCTTCGCCAGATCCGGCAGTGCGGGTTTCGCATCCGGCGGCAGCACACTGAAAAGAGGCGGCACGGCGGCTACCTTCGTCTGCTCGATCATGACACGGGCAAGAGCGGAAAAATTGCCGTTGGGATAGCGTTCCAGGTAGCTCTCGAGCATGGCAGGCGACTTGCTATCTTTGACGCTGTTCCAGAACGACAGCTCGATCTCCCTGTCGTAGTTGGTTGCAGGAGGGGGCAGCGTGGCGGCGGGCGCCTGCTGGCCATCAAGCCTGAAATAAACCTGACCGGTGAGAGAGGTGTGCTCCCACGGCACCTGCTTGCCGTCCGTATTTTTGAGCACATCGTTACGCACAGCTATCAAGACGCCGCTTACGTCCTTGCCAGGCACCTCCATGTGCCGCAAAAGCGCCTCCGCATAAGGAGAATTGCGCCCCGCCCCATCCGTGGCGACGTTGCCCGGCTGGGTGGAGAACCCGATCAGTGTTCCCACCCCGGTCTTCACCTCAGTCAGACCCTGACCGATCTGTGCCGAACGTGTGCCCATCGTACGCGCCAGGTTGCGGGCGAGTGGGTTGTCGCGACAAGCGTCGAGCAAAACAATGCTGGTCTTGGCCTCGCGCTCCATCTGCTTGAGCACGAGCGAAAGGGGCAGCCCCTCGAAGTCGGCGTCACCCTCGCTGGCGAGCCGAGCATCGATGGGCACGAGATAGTTCTGTCCGCCGATTGCGAGGCCGTGGCCGGCATAGAAGAAGAAGGCAATATCCGCACCGGAGAGCTTGACGCCGAACTGACGGATCACGCGCTCCATAGATCGCTTGTCGAGGTCGCGGCCTTCAAAAACCTCAAAGCCGAGGCGGCGCAGCGCTGCCGCCATGTCTATTGCGTCATTTTTCGGATTCTTGAGCTCAGCCGTGGACTGATAGGCCGCGTTGCCAATCACGAGCGCAATGCGCTTCTCCGCATGAGCTGCGGGGGCACCACAAGCGACAAGAACAAAAAACATCATCAAAATACGACGCATGAGGCCTCCAGAAAGCGACCCGAAGCTCAAATAGTATCATAGGTTTGGTAGCGCAAGACTGTGGCCGGCCGCTGGCGCGGGCCATTCAACGCCGCACACTTCAACGTGAACAGCCGTTATTTCAGCAGTACACTAGGGAGCCAGAGCGTCAGCGCAGGAATGTAGGTGACAAGTCCAAGGACGATGAGCATGGGAATATAGAAGATCAGGATACTTCGCGAGACCGCCTCCATCGACACTTTCCCTATCGCGCATCCAACGACCATCGTCGGCCCCACGGGCGGCGTCAGCAGGCCAATACCAAGGTTGAGGATCATGACGATCCCAAAGTGCACGGGATCGATGCCGAAGCTCTTGATCACAGGCAGAAAGATCGGCGTGCAGATAAGAAGCATGGGTGCAAGGTCCATGAATGTCCCGAGCAACAGCAACAGGATGTTGATCCACAGGAGGAACATGTACTTGTCGCTCGAGATGTCGATGAAAAACTTAGTTGCGATTGCCGGCACTTGCATGATTGCCATCATGTAGCCAAAGGCGATCGAGAAACCGATCATGATCATAACCATGCCGACGGTGCGCACGACGCGCGCGACAAGCTTCGGCAGCTCGTTCCATTTGACGTCGCGATAGACGAACATGGTGACGAAGAAAGCGTAGACGACCGCAACCGCGCCCGCCTCCGTTGGCGTGAAGATACCGGACAGAATGCCGCCGATGATGATGGCGACCGTAACCATACCCCAGACCGCGTCGAGCGCGATCCTGAGGGCTTGGCGGAGCGGAACAAACTCACCCTTCGGGAAGCTCTGGCGCTGAGCAATGATGAGCACCAGGATGATCAGGGAGAGACCGAGTAGAAGTGCCGGAATGATGCCCGCCATGAACAGGTGGGCCACCGAGATGGTTCCGCCGGCAGCGATCGAATAAATGATCATGTTGTGCGAGGGCGGGACGAGGAGCGGCTGTAACGACCCCGAGATCGTCACGTTGACGGCGAAGAGGCGCGGATAACCGTTCTTGATCATCTGCGGAATCATCACCGAGCCGACTGCGGCGGTATCGGCGACTGAAGAGCCCGAGATGCAGCCGAACATCGTCGAGGCGAGAATGTTCACCAGCGCCATGCCGCCGCGGATAAAGCCGACGAACACCTTGGCCAGGTTGACCAGCCGCTCCGCCATGCCCCCAACCGCCATGATGGCGCCGGCCAGGATGAAGAATGGGATGGCCAGAAGCGAGAAGCCGCTCATGCCTCCCGAGACTTTCAGCATTACGGCTTCGAGGGGGATGCCGACCCAGAGAGCGGCGAGAATCGACGCAATTCCCAGGGCGTACGCGACAGGCAGGCCCAACAGGCACACAATCGTGAAGGTGCCGATGAGAACGAAAATCTCCATGCCAAGACCCTCGATTACGCGATCATTCAGTCGACAGTTGACTGACTGTTTCGGGTTCCGGCTCTGAAAAGAACTTTTGCGTCATGAGGCGCTCGATCACGAACAGGGCCGTGAGCGCGCCGCCAATCGGAATCGGCAGATAGGCCAAGCCGACCCAGATGATCGGAAATTCCGGAATGGCTTGGTACCAGGTGGCCTGCACAAGCTTGATCCCCCACACCAGCATGAAGAGGGTGGTGGCCAACATGCAGATCTCCAGGAACCAGCCCAGATAGGTCTTGGCCGGTTCGTCAAGAAAAGCGGGCAGAACGCCAACGCCGATGTGCAGGTAATCGCGGTAGCACACGACAGCCGACAGAAACGACAGCACGATCATCAGCAGGACTGCCAGCGGCTCGGGCCAGGAGGCGGCGCTGTTGAGCACGTAGCGGCAGAACACCCCATAGGGGATGATCAGGGTGATGCCCACCAGGCACGCACCCGCAACGAACAGACACAGGCGATGGATGGCATCCATCGCCTGGATGTAACGCGCTCGCATTTGGCGCATCCCCCCAAATGAATGGCCGACCGAGGCCAATTTCCCGCCCGGTCGGCCGTGGTCTCAATCGGCTGCTGGCATCACTTCACGTCTTGGATGCGCTGGATGAGCGCGGCGTGCTGGGCGCCATATTTGTCCCACACCGGCTTGACCGCCGCCTGGAAGGGCTTGCGGTCAGCCACCTCGTTGACGACGGCGCCGGCCGCTTTCATGTCGTTCAACGATTTCTTTTCCATGTCGTACCACAGCGTACGCTGCTCCTGCTGCACGTCCTTGGCAGTCTTCAAGATCAGCGCCTGGTCGTCCTTCGAGAGGCGTTCCCAACTCTTCTTCGAGAACACAAGGATCTCCGGGATGATCAGGTGCCCGGTCATGGAGTAGTACTTGGCATGACGGTAGTGCTGACCTGTAGAGTAGCTCGGCTCGTTGTTCTCGGCGCCGTCGACCACACCAGTCTGCAGAGCGCTGACGAGCTGGTCGAAGCCCATGGCGATACCATTGCCGCCAAGCGAATTCATGGTGTCGACAAACACCGGATTGCCCATCATGCGTATCTTGAGGCCCTTGAGGTCCGCCACTGTGTTGACGGGATGCCTGCTGTTGTAGACGTTGCGGCTGCCGGCGTTCATCCAACACAAGCCGATAAGGCCGGCAGTCGGGTGATCGCTGAGCTTCTTTAGCAACTCAGCGCCGATTTCGCCGTCGATCACCTTCTCCATGTGCGCGTTGTCGCGGAACATGAATGGCAAGTTGAACACGTTGAGCTCGGGCACGATCGGACCCATCGGCCCGACACTGATGCGCGCGATCTGCAGCGCGCCCACCTGTGCCTGCTCGATCATTTCCTTCTCACCGCCGAGTTGCATCGACGGATACATCTGAATGCTGATGCGACCGTTGGTGGCCGCCTCGATTTTCTTGCCCATGCGCACTACCGCCTCCACCGTCGGGTACCCGAGCGGGTGGACATCGGTAGCCTTCAGCACGAGCTTGTCCTGGGCAAGAGCGGCGGGCACAAACATTGCTCCCATCGCGAGTAGCATCAGCCCAAGCTTCACGATTGTTCGCCGGTTCATGGGCGCTCTCCTCCTTTTTGAAACGTTCCTTTGATGCTTGTGCTTGCCGAAATAGAGTCGACCAGTTGCTCCACTACTCGGCGGCAAGCTTGTATGATAACCCGACAAATTAGGAGCCTAGTCTGCCAGTCACCTGGTGACAAGCACGCTTGCACGGGAATGAGGCAGCATCGCGCTGGTCGCGAGGGCAGCCGGGCCCCGTTCCACACCTCCGCAAGGCCGCGAGTGATGACTTTTGTTCCGCACGCGGCGAAGACGCTCAGTGGTGCAGAATTTTGGATAGAAACTGCTGCGCGCGCGCGCTGCGCGGCTTGCCAAAAAATTCCTCTTTGTCGGCGTCCTCGACGATCTCGCCGCTCTCCATGAATATCACGCGATCGGCAACGCTGCGGGCGAAGCCCATCTCATGGGTGACGACCATCATGGTCATGCCTTCGCGCGCGAGCTCGATCATCACATCGAGTACCTCGTTCACCATCTCGGGGTCCAGCGCCGACGTCGGTTCGTCGAACAGCATGACGATTGGGTCCATGGCGAGCGCGCGAGCAATGGCAACGCGCTGCTGCTGACCGCCCGAGAGCTGGCCTGGAAATTTGTCCTTGTGGGCGGTGAGGCCCACACGTTCGAGTAGTTTGACCGCCTTGCTCTCGGCGACCTCGCGCGAACGGCCCAGCACCTTCTGCTGCGCCAGGAGCAGGTTATCGATCACCTTGAGATGCGGAAACAGCTCGAAATGCTGAAACACCATGCCGACACGTGCGCGCATCTTCGGCAAGTCGGTCTTGCGATCGGTCAGGCTGGTGCCATCGAGCACAATATCGCCGCCCTGGATCGGCTCCAGCGCGTTGACGCACTTGATGAGCGTGGACTTGCCGCACCCGGAAGGCCCGCACACGACCACCACCTCGGCCTTGGCGACGTGAGTGGTGCAGTGCTTCAAGGCCTGCACGGGGCCGTACCACTTGTTGACATCCTTGATTTCGATCATCGCGGTCATATGGGGGCCCTTAGCGAATAATGGCGGTGCGCGTCTGTAGTCGCTTCACAAGCCGCGACAGCGCGAAGGAGATGACAAAGTAGATGACGGCAGCGAACAGATAGAGCTCGACCAGCCGCCCGTCGCGCTGCGCGATCTTGGAAGCGGCGCCAAGGAAATCGGTGAGCGAGAGCACATAGACCAAAGAGGTATCCTGGAACAGGATAATGGTCTGGGTCAGCAGCACCGGCAGCATGTTGCGGAACGCCTGGGGCAGCACGATGTAGCCCATCACCTGCCAGTAGCGCAGTCCAAGCGCGTAGCCGGCCGAAACCTGTCCTCGCGCGATGGATTGAATTCCAGCGCGCATGATCTCGGAGAAATATGCAGCCTCGAACAAGGTGAAGGTAACGAGCGCGGACGTAAAGGCACCAACCGAAATCGGGCGGGAAGCACCGATGACCCATTGTCCGACGTACGGGATGAGAAAATAGAACCAGAAAATCACCAACACGAAGGGCAGCGACCGCATCAGGTTGGTATAGCCGGCGGCGATCCAGGAGACGCCCGGCAGGCCCGACAATCGCATCAACGCAATGAGGGTGCCGAGGATTACTCCGCCAACGGTTGCGAGAACGGTCAGCAGCAGAGTGAAGCGCATCCCCTCGAAGAACAGGTAGGGGAGATTATTGAAGATAACGCTGAAATCGAAGTCGGTGAACATGAGGCCTCACTTCACCGCGACATAGCCTGGCACGGCCACTTGGCGTTCGACGAAGCGCATGGCCATGACCACAACGATATTGACCAGAAGGTAGATGATGGTGGCCGCGGTAAAGGCCTCGAACACCTGGAAGGAGAATTCCTGCATGGAGCGGGCGCGGCCAGTCAGCTCCAGCAGGCCAATGGTGAGGGCTACAGACGTGTTCTTGATCGTGTTGAGGAATTCCGACGTTAGAGGCGGCAGGATGATGCGAAAGGCCATTGGCAGCAGAACATAGCGGTAAGTTTGCGCCGTGCGCAGCCCCAGTGCTCGCGCCGCCATGGCCTGGCCGCGCGGGAGCGCGCCGATTCCAGACCTGACCTGCTCGGCGACACGCGCCGACATGTAGAACCCGATGCCGATGGCAGCGGTCCAAAAGGCCGCGTTAGGCAGCTGCTTTAGCCACAGCCCGGCGGTCCGAGGGAGCAATTCCGGCAGGACGAAGAACCACAGGAAGAGTTGGACGATCAGGGGGATGTTGCGGAAAAATTCGACATAACTGGTACCAATGCTGTTCGCCAGCTTGGAAGGCAGCGTGCGCATGACGCCTATAATGGAGCCCAACGCCAGCGCCAGCACCCAGGCGATAATTGCCGTGACGATAGTCCAGCGCAGACCCGACAGCAGCATGTCGAGGTAGGTGCCGGTGCCTTCCGGCGAGGGTTCAAAAAAGATCCCCCAGTTCCAGTTGTAGTTCACGCCAGGGCTCCCGCATTACCAACTTCGACGCGGCCCAGCGAACGCCGAGCCGCGTCGGTTGCTGCACCGTTGTCGTTAGTAGGCTGCCGGGTCCGGAGAAGCGCTCGGGTTAGAGAACTGCTTCTTCATCTCGGGACTCATCGGCACGTTTAGATTGAGCCCGCGGGGGGGAATGGGTTGCGTGAACCACTTGGCGTAAATGGCCGCGCCGTCCGCACTCTTGTAGAGAGCCGCGGTAGCCGCATCCACAACCTTCTTGAAGTCGGCGTCGTCCTTCCGCAGCATGATGCCGTAGGGCTCGGGCAGCGAGAACGCGTCGCTCGAGATCTTATAGGCGTCAGGCGTCTTGGAACCAGCGACCAAGCTGGCGAGGAGGATGTCGTCCATGACGAATGCGACGGCACGGTCCGTCTCAACCATCAGAAACGCCTCGGCGTGATCCTTGGCGGGTATGATTGTCATGCCAAGATTCTTGGCCGCGTTTGCTTCGGTGGCCTGCTTGATATTGGTAGTACCAGCGGTGGAAACGATGGTCTTGCCTTTGAGGTCATCGATCTTGCTGATGTTGCTGGCCTTCTTCGTGACGTAGCGGCTGGCCGTCAGAAAGTGGGTGTTGGTGAATCCCACCTGCTTCTGCCGCTCGGCATTGTTGGTGGTGGACCCGCACTCAAGGTCGATCGTGCCGTTGGCCATCAGGGGAATGCGGGTGGCCGATGTGACCGGGTTGAACTTGACCTCTAGCTTGCTGAGTTTCAGCTCGCTCTTTATGGCATCGACTACCTTGTTGCAGATATCCATGGCAAAACCCACGGGCTGCTGCTTTTCGTCGAGGTAGGAAAAGGGAATGGAAGATTCCCGGAAGCCCAACGTTATGGACCCGGTGTCCTTGATCTTCTTGAGGGTGCCGCCGTCTTGCGCGGTGACCGGTGGCGCGAAAATGACAAGGGCGAGCGTCAGCCCCAGAGCGTTCAGATACTTCATCGATACTCCTCCGTACTTGGTGCGCGACTGATTGCGACGAGTGCCGTACCTGAAGTCTCTGCGATGCAAGGCAGAAGCCAAGCCGTCCCCTATCGCCAGCGGTCAAACTCGCGTAGCACATTGGCCACGCTCCCGTCGATAAATCCGATAACCGACAGGTTGGCCCAAGCGCAACGCAAGCGCCTTTTTGCCGGCGCCTAGCCGCTTTCTGGGCGGGCGGCGGGTGAAAGCAGGGCACAAACCGGGTGTGACGGCACCAGCCCCCGTTTGACCACCGTTCATGACCGGTCAGGTCGGTGCGTGCCCTCTGGTCTGGTCTCCATGCAACATCCCGCGCGCAGCCAGGGATGCCCGATCGGCACTCATCGGGACCGGCGGCAAGGTTTGTGAGATCGCGATCCAAGATCGCTGCGACACGCTCGGGTGAGCGGCCCGCTTGCCAGCGCTGGCGGCAAGGCTGTTGCAGACTATGATGACATTAGCGAATCAGTGCGCGTGAATCCGGCAGCTCAAATGGATTGCCCCATCTGCACCCATGAGGTGACAGACGTCACGCCGCGAGCATACCAAGGCCTGGTTGTCATTTGCCGGCGATGCGGAGGATTTCGCATCATGGAAGGCATTCAAGCCATCCTTCGCCAATTGAGTATCGAGGACAGACTTCAGGCGCTGCACAGAGCGAACACGGTGAGGTCAACCGCGGGCTGGCCAACAATCACCAGAGCTTGCTTAAAACATACAACGTGAGCTGTATTTCTCTGAGCGCTTCGCGGCACGCTATGTGCCTAGCCGCCGACAGAGATTTTGCGCCCCGAGCCAAGAACGCGGTGCATAGCCTCTCCCCTTTTTAGCCAACCGCCGCCGCGGGTGGGACAGGTAGTTCCCTTTTCTTGCCAAATTGATCCAGGTTTTTTTAGCGGAACCGCTACAAGCCCTTCGAGTTTATTTCACAGCGGACCCGCGTGGTCCGACCTTCGGTTAGAGGAAACCCTACATGAATAAGGTATTGAAATCGGTGGGGATGGCAGCCCTTCTTGCTGCTGGCTCCACGCTGGTAATGGCGCAGGCGCAAAACCAGAATCCTACTGGCGACAAACGGCCTCTCTCCCCAGGCGGCGTCGACAATCCGTCGGTAAATGATCAGAAGGCTCAGCCGACCAACCCGACCAAGATGGCACCGCCCGCCAACACCGGCACGGGTTCGCGGCCGTTGACCCCAGGCAAAGAGAATGCGGCTCCGGCCGAAACGAAGGACACCAAGGGCCAGAAGAAGAGCCCGAACTGATTATTGGGTATTGATTGGTCAACTGTACCGGGACGCTCCTTTGCGTCCCGGTATTGCTTTGCGCCACCGCTACCGTGCCTTGAGCGGGCATGCTAACGTGACGGTTCGCGGAGGCGCCATAATATTGGCTGCTGCGCGGCGCCGGCTCCGGTCGGCTGGCAACGCCAAGCGGTACTGCACTTCTGGCGACAAGTTGGAGGAGAGGGCATGCAGGTCAGACATTGCCTTTTGGCAACAGCAGGCGCGCTGGCATTGGGCGTTTTGACTGGCGCGGCGCAAGCAGGCCCTAGCGGCAGTCTCAACATTTCTGGAGGGCCACCACTCAGCGTGCACAAGGCGGAATATCGCTGCTGGGTGAACGATAACGGCGTGCGGCGTTGCCGCTGGTTTTGGAACCCTCGTTATCGCGAATACGGATATCCGGAGAATTACCGCACCGGCTCGCGCCGCTGGTGGGAAGAGATGGACCGCCAGGACCGGGGCGGCCGGCGCTGACTTATCCAGCAGGTTAGTAGAAGCAGCGCGCTTTCGGCGAAGGGGCGCGGGCTGGGCGCTTCAGGTAACTTCCCACGGTCAGTAAAGCTGATCTTGACGCCAGGCTCACCCACGCGCGGGTGCCAGCGGTATTCCCCTTCACGTCTCGCAAACAGAACTTGATCGGGATTCGCTCGTACTCGATAGCGAGCCCTCGAAAACGAAAGAGCCGCCCGAAGGCGGCTCTTTGCTTTGGTGTAGGCTTAAGTGCGTGGGGATCAGAACTTCACCCTTGCACCCGCCGTGATCACATCGAGGTCGTCGATCTGGCAGGCGTAGGGCGATGCGCCAACCGCATTGCCGCTGCCGATCACGCCACCCGGGCTCGGCCGGAAGCAGGTTACGGTATTGTTCAGGTCCACACTGAAGCGGCGCCAGCCGATGTACAGCTCAGTAGCGGCCGCATCGATGTTCTGCACGAGACCCAAGCCCCAAACCGTGGTTTCGGTGCTCTGGATGTTGCGCAGCTGCGTGAAGCCGTTGGTGGTCGGAGATGAGCTAGAGGTCGTGCTCCGGCCGCCGACTTCCGCACCCCAATCCGTGGCCCGGTTGTATTCACCGTAGAGGGCGGTGTTACCCATTCCGAACCAGTTCTTGGTGATACCACCTTGGATCGACCACAGAGTAGCGTCGGCCTTGGGATTGCAAGGAGCCGTCGCATTGGCCGCCGCTGGAGGAGCCGCAGGTATCGCGTTGACCTGAGAGCCACCAGCCGTGGCTGCTCCACAGGTCTCACCCCAGTACGCTGTGGTGGTGCTGCCTGCGTTGTCGTAGCTCGACTTCATGTACTGTCCCTGCAGGAACAGGCCGCTCGGAACGTGCAAGAACGCGAGCGATCCGCCCCAGGCAGTGATGTCCGGTTCGTTGGTGCTCAAACCAGATGCACCAGCCGTACCAGGGATGAGCGAGTTGTTTACACCAGCTCCAACGGCACCCGGCGCTGCTGTCAGCGTGGGATTGATGTAGCGATCACCGATGTGCTCGTAACCAATGCCAGCCGCAACCCGGAAGCCCGAGAACTCGCCGGCGTACCGCACCATGGCACCCCAGTAGCCGTTCTCAATGTCGGTCGTGCCTTCGGCAATCGACGCCGAGAACACCAACCCGCCGATGCTCGGGCTATCATACCGCAGCAAATCGGTACGACCCGTAGCAGCAGCCGGATCCAAGTACGTACCCCACACGGAGTTCGTAATGCCACCGTCCGTGGTACGCAGGAAGAAGTTGCCGTTCAACAGAGCCAAGCTGGGGCCGGCAATGACGCTGATACCGCCAAGGTCGATGGTGGTGACCACGCCCGCGCTCTCATAGCGGCCAAGAGTCAGACGGCCGAGATCGCTGTGCTCGATCCACACCGCGGCACGACGCGCATCGCCGAAGAACGAGTCGCTGTTGCTCTGGTTGGCCGTGCCGTTCGCCAATGTAGTTTGCGAAGACATATAGGTGGTGCCAGAGAAGCTACCATCCTCGTTGGTCTGCTGTGCGCGGCTGCTAGTATTCGGCCCTTCGGTTTCGATCATGATCTCGAAGCCGATCTTGGTCTTGGGCGCGATCCTGGCTTCACCGAGGAAGCTGAAGCGCGAGGACGAGTTGGTGTTGTCCAGACCGTAGAAGGCGCCGGTGTTGCTACCGTCGTTCCAGTACTGCATCACCTTGTTCACCTGACCAGTGATGGTCAGCGACATTTTGCGGTTGCCTTTGCGGGCGGTCGTAGCTTCGAGCTCGGCCACACGCTCTTCGAGGTCTGCGCAACAGTCGCCACCAAGGTCAGCAGCCTTGGCGGACGGCATCGCCACGCCACCCATGAACAAACCAGCCGCGGCAAACAATGCCATCCGGCTGGTCAACTTTGACAGTCCCCCGACATGCTATTTGGTTTTTTATTCGGAAAACGTCCTCGTTTTCGCGAGCAAACATTTTATGGCGGAGGGCTATGAAGCGCCTTGCGTTTATATGCGTACCGATGCAAATACGCGGGCTTACCTGTTTCTCGTTCCGTAAACTTGCAAAAACCAAAACGTCTTCTATCTGCGCCATAAGTACGCGCATTGCAGCTGCGAGCTTTGTTGGAGGAAACGGGCATGATTGCTGATTACGCGCACTTGCGTCAACGCATGCTCGACCAACCAACGGTGGCGGACGCATTGAACTATTGGCTGCACACGCGTCGAGAAGAGATCAAAAACAACACCTGGCGAAGCTACGCGCAGTTCAAGATGTACATCGTTGGCCCTCTGCTAATAGGTTCTCGTGAGCAACGGAAAGCCTTTGCCGAAAGGCGGGTTGTGCCTCCAGAAGCTACGTTTTTGGAAGTGCTTGGGGGCGTGCTGGTTTCAGAGCTGACTACCGCGCGGATCAGGGAATGGCACACGGCTCTTTCCACCCATGTCAGCCCGTACGTCGCCAAAATCGCCAAGAAGCATTTGCGGTCGGCATTGATGTTGGCGGCCGAGGACTACGAACACCGTGTTCCGCTCATGCCCGCACTCCGCGGTCGCGGTACAGCAACTCGCAAGCGTGCCATTCTTTCACCGGAACAAATTGGACAGCTGTTAAACGGCGCTCGCTTCGATGAATTAAAGGGTATTTATTATTCGTTTCCTTTTCTAACCGGCGTGCGCCCGAGCGAGCAACTCGGTCTGTTCTGGGAGGACATCGATTTTGCCACGAGCCTTATCAGCATAAAACGCGTCCAACAAATTGACGGTACTATGTGCGAAGTGACTAAAACAGCGGCTGGGCTTCGAGACATTCCGATTGCGCCACTCTTAAGAGATATGCTCCAGAGATGGCGCACCATCTGCCCTGTTCGGCCCGGCTTACCAGCCAGAGTATTTCCTTCGCTCGGTTCCACACATCTGAAAAGGCGAAGGCTCAATGGATGGGCTCTTTCTTATGTCAATTTTCTGAACAACTACTGGCGGCCTGCTTTTGCCCGCCATGGGTTGCCCTATGTGACTCCACACAGCGCTCGCCACTCCTTTATCAGTACCCTCCAAGCGAGCGGCACTGAAATCGGATTAGCAGCAAAGCTTGCTGGCCATGCCGATCCAGCCGTAACCCTCAGTCATTACACGCAAGCTGTTCGCGGCGGGGCAGCCGCGATTGCTGCTCTGGAAAAGATGTATGTTGGCGTCAACGCCTCTGGTGGGACAACTGGCGGGCAGGACGAAATTGGCGCCCCGTAGGGAGATGCGCGATTTAATGTAATTCAATCACTTAGGCTCGAGGTTAGCCAAAAATTGCTTCCATATGATTTCAAGGCGTTGTGCCGGGCGTGGCTAACCTTCGCGGACCACCTCCCGGTGAGGCTCGGTAGCCAAGAACAGTCGCGTGCCACGTCTACTTGTTGGCGTACTTCCACTGTGACCCAACTTTGCTTCATTGAACCACGCGCACTTGATGGCATCGTCATTCGCTGCTGCAGCGGTGATTGAAAGGCTGCCGTCACTCAGACGAAGGCTGCTATCGCCAAAAGACCGCAAGGACCAGGAGCTGTGACGCGGCAGGAAGCGAGATGGCAAGGCTGATTGAGAATTCCTTATCGTGTCCAGGGAGCACCCCTGCAAGAAGGGCACCACCAAAGCCCGCGAGGGCAAGCGCAAGAAACATAGTCAACAAGGCAAGGAACCGCCGCATGGCTCGCCTTTGAATCGGCGGATTGCTGACGTTCCGCCGCTGGCTACACGACATTCAATGGATAATCCCGATGCAACTGACCTACGGTTGTGATGCACAGGAATATGCTGGGTTGTTTCGCACGGATCGTCGTTAGCCGCTTCTGATGTCGCCGATGCGGGGGATGTTGGTTCACTCTCCTCCGCCGCGGTAGTGGTTGTGCTGTCCGTAGCAGACGGAGGCACTCCGCAATTCGGTAATCAGGACTGCCTCCGGATGCGGATGAGCCGATCGGTGTTCCGTTTGATATTTTCATCTAGAGACTTCCGACCCGACTTGAAGTTCTAACGTGTCCATTTCGCTTCATCGAACTGCAATGGATCATGGCAGCGGTCACAGACACCCCTGTCGATTGTCATCACTTGGGCTTACTTTCCGATTGAGCTTTTTGCAGCTCGGCAGGGGATTGACTGCGTGCGTCTATGCACTCCCGTATGTCTCTTTGCGTAAACATGGTCTTCTGCGGCAACGACCGTCACCGGTCTCGGCGGAGAAGCCGGCGTAACTGCTGGGATACGTCAGGTCCCACGAGCGTCCCGTAAAGCGAATGCCTTTTCCCTGCCCTTTGAGTGCCGAACCAACCAAGATCGAACTCCCCGCCACCGTCAGTTGATGACTCGCCGCTCGCCCGCGAGAACGGCCTGAAGGGTCGTGACGAGCATATGCGGACTGGCGGGCTTGTGGACGAGCTCGCCGGAAGCGCAGGCACCGTCAAGCTTGTTGTAACCGCTGTAGACGATGAAGGGGACATTGCGCTCTTTCAGTTTCGCGCACACGTCCGACGTTGTGACTCCGTCGTGGAGAGCGTGGTCGATGACCGTTGCGGTGAGATTGGCGAGATCCGCCTTCTTTATTGCATCCTCGAGCGTGCGCGAGATCACAACGTCCGCCCCGGCTTTCCTAAAGATTTGAGCAATATCTAGCGCGATGAGTGGCTCGTCCTCGACGACAAGCACAACAGCGACGCTGCCATGGCAGACCTCCGGTTTTGCTGTTGAACCCAGCATACAACGCGATTGGCGATACAGGGTTCTCGAGGCCTAAACATGCGGCCATGGCTGCTAGTTGGTGCTGCTTTCAGGGAGTTCAACGCCCCGTCGAAGCTCTCCCTTTCCAGCACAGTGGGATCCGAAGCTTGGAATTCACGTGACTTGAAGTCGCGGC